>WNFD01018676.1_pt1 | contig 12441 bp, 9 predicted proteins | sample 5400491 | NCBI WGS metagenome assembly WNFD01 (sample SAMN13153343, study PRJNA577476) | soil metagenome | isolation source: 120 cm saprolite under Douglas fir tree site 2 hole 2 replicate 2 | place: USA:California | collected 2015-04-18 | reverse complement strand
GCATTCGTTGTCAACATACCAGTCTGCATCATGATGTCAATGATGGCAGCGGCAATGCCGAGGACGGGCGGCGACTATGTCTGGATCAGCCGTATCCTGCACCCGGCAGCGGCGGTCTTCAGTAACTTCTCTGCCGCTATCTCGGCGCTGATTGGCGCGGCCTTCTGGGCGCGTTCTTTCGCCGTGCTGGCGGTTGGTCCAACACTGGCGGTGCTGGGTGCCGTGACCAACAACAGCGGCCTGATCAGCGCGGGCAATGCAGTCAGCGGCAGCGATGCTACCGGCCAGTGGTGGACGTTTGGACTGGGGTTATTGCTGATTATCATCCTGGCAGCAGCCATGTCATCCGGGACAAAGATTTCGTTTCGCGTGCAGAATATCTGCTGGATCATTGCCAGCATTGGTACCTTCCTCGCCTTTGTGGCCCTGCTCATCGCCTCGAGCTCCAACTTCATTGCGAACTTCAACGCCTTCGCCCGACCGTTCACGCACAGCGCGAATTCGTACCAGGCAATTCAAAATGCCGCTGCCAAGGCTGGCTTTACCTTCAATGGCGGGCACCTGTTTTCCGCGACGATACCGGTGGTTGCTATTATCATGACTTTCATGATGTGGAACTGGTGGTCGGTTTACATGGCAGGAGAACTCAAATCCGCAGGCAAACTGAACCGGCAGTTGTCTATAATGCTGGGCGCTCTCGTGTGGGACTCACTCTTTATGATCGTCGGCGTCCTGCTGCTGTACCGCAGCGCTGGCGAGCAGTTCATTGCCAGTATCAACTTCCTGACCAGTACAGCGACCGGGTATACACTGCCGGTGCTGCCATACTATAACTTGATGGCCAGCATTGCCGCGAACAGTCCCATTTTCTCTTTGCTGGTTGCCATCAGCTTCCTCTTCTGGAACCTGCCCGCGATGTTCCCGAACACGTTCATGCCGGTGCGCACGATATTCGCCTGGGCGTTTGATCGCATCCTGCCGAGCAAGCTCTCTGAAGTCAACGAGAGAACGCACGCTCCTGTACCCGCGATCATTACGGCATCGGTGATTGTGCTGATCATCCTGGTCTGGTCGGTGCTCTCCACGTCGTTCTTTACGCTGCTCTCGCTGGGTGTGCTGGCGGGTGTTGTGACCATTCTGACGGTGAGCGTCGCGGCGATTGCATTCCCATTCCGTCGACCCGAGCTGTATAAGAACTCGCCGGCCAACGTTTCCATTGCAGGAATACCGGTATTGCCTGTCGTCTCCGTCCTCTCCATCATAGTGATAGTTGGGCTCGCCTATGTGGTTCTGAGCTATCCACAGCTTGGCATCATACCCTGGCAGGGCTTTGCTTTCATGGGATCACTGGTTGTGGTAGGTTTGTTGATTTTCTTTATTGCGCGGGCCGTGCGGGCAAGCCAGGGGATTAATCTCGATCTGATTTACCGGGAGTTACCGCCGGAGTAAGCACTTGCCAGTTGCAGGCATGCTTGTGACAAGCTTTTATAAGAGTAGCAGGAGTAGCGAGTCATCGCTACTCCTGTGTTGCGTTTTTGGGGGGAGGTGTTACTCTCCCCTTCACCTGTTGAAGACGATACCGGACCTCCATCAAAATCTGACCGAGTTTGTTCTATCCACTTCCATCAGCACCACAGCCCCAATAGTAATCATTGGGCGCATTCTCAACGAGCGTCTGATCTCCTGTGGCAAGCAAAACGGAACGGATATCGGCGTGGGCCTCAAACTTCCGCATGACGCCTCGCAGCATCACCTGGTCCTTCACTTGTTCCCAATCGGGACGAAGAGGATGGGAGCGCCTTCGACCCATCTTCGCCGCCTCTGATGGAGTACGCGCCCGGCGTATCTCCTCCGCATAGGACGTTCCTGCAAACTTCTGCGCTTGAAAGTAGTGCTCGCTTGTAGGCCACCAGGTGTCATCAAGCTCGAAGCCATGTGGTGAAAAATTCGAGAAACACCCGTAGGGTTTTCCCTTTGAGCTATAGAAGTAGATGGTCATGTGACAGGCCTTTCTTGCAAGGGCAGGTATACAGCCGACAATTTCACCATTTATTTCTTGTTGACATGGGTGAAAGTGGCAATACCTTAAGAAAGGTACACCTGGCCACAGGTTTCGCAGAACCCTACGAGCTTACTATCCTGTTCATGCACATCTGCAAGGCGGCGGGCGCAGCGACAGACATACCCTTGCTGGCGGGCAGGGTTGCCGAAGACGAGAGCGTGTGGAGGAATATCGCGTGTCACCATTGACCCCGCGCCAACGAGAGCAAATGTCCCGATAGTGACACCACAGAGGATGACCGCGCCTGCACCGATCGACGCACCATACTTCACCAGGGTAGGTGTTACCTCCCAATCCCCAGCATCTTTGAGCTTGCCGTCAGGAGTAATAGCGCGGGGAAGCAGATCGTTGGTGAAACAGACGCGAGGGCCAACAAAAACGCCGTCTTCTAGTGTCACGCCTTCATAAACCAGGGCATAGTTCTGGATCTTGACGCGTGAACCAACATGCACATGCGCGCCGATGTACACTCCTTTGCCGATGTTGCACTCTTCACCGATGTGCGCGTCTTCTCGCACCTGTACCTGGCTCCAGATGCGTGTCCCTGCACCGATATGGGCGCCGGGTGATACTTCGGCGGTAGGATGAACGTAAAAAAGTTTCTCTATCATTTGTTGTCTCCTAGGGAGCAATCTTAGGCTCGACTTAGAGGAATTCTATCGTGGGCGACACGGATAGTCAATCGCTGCTCGTCTATCCAGCTTGAACAGGAGGCTGTGGGTGAGCAGTCTGAGCGGCACCGCAAAAAAGCAAGTGCAACCCTCTATGTGTGCCTTCTTCCTGGCTGCTGTAGCAACGAAGTAACAACACCGACGATTAGCAGTTGACAACCACTGCATCCGATGTACAATAGACTTAAGGCGTTTTACATTTTGCTAAATATGGGAGATGTAGCAACGCGCTCCCAAGGTGATACTCCTAAGGCTTTCTATGTTAACACGAAGGCACAAAATCACAGAAAAAGTGCAGCCTGACGTCTAAGGAGGGGAAGGCATACATTGCGGCAGTCATCGAAGGCAAGGTTAAAACATGCTATTCCGCCAGAAGTGCTAAACGCACTTCTTCTTCGTTTTCCATTCTTGTATCAAACGAAGTTGGTGTACTACGAAACTAATCTCCAAGGGGCTGGGGGCATTGAGGAATTGTTGACCCAGATGGCAACAATCCTGGATGTGGAAGGAGAGATTATCGAATGCGGCAGTTCGAGATGCGGTACTAGTATTATCATGGCCAAATATTTGCTTGCCCAGCATTCAATCAAGAAAGTGCTGGCCTGCGATTCTTATGAAGGATTTGACCTATCTGAGTTAGAGCGCGAACAAAAGGCTGGGCTGACCACTGCCTCTAGTGACTCATTTACCTCTACTTCGTACGCATATGTGGAAAAGAAAATCGCCGCTCTTGGTCTGCAAGATAGAGTTATCCCCATCAAGGGATACTTCCAAGACAGCCTCCCCAAGGTATCTGGCCCATTTTGCCTGGCGCTTATCGACTGCGATTTGAGGGATAGCTTATTATTTTCAGCCGAAACCATTTGGCCTAACCTCACAAGTCGTGGACGCATTCTTTTTGATGACTACCTTGATCCGACGTATCAAGGTGCAAAGCAGGGCGTAGACATCTTCGTGGAGAGGTATCGCGAAGAAATTGCAGAACATGGCCTTCTTAATCGTCTCTATTATGTATGCAAGAATTGAACGGTTTAACGGCCGTTTGTGTTCCTTCTGTTGGGTTGTGGCACTCACTTCATTCCTCCGATGCCTTGGGGAGTTGGTTTTATCGGTATCTTATCAGAATGTGATCTTTTGCTCTTCTTTTCCCTTCTTTCAGTGAATACGCTAGCTTTTTCTTTATCCATACATATGATATAATCATTTTCGAATAGACTCAGCAAAAGTATCTCTTTCTCCTTTCCTCTAACTGAATCGGTGAGGTAGTGATATGAATCTTGAAGGTCAGCGCATCGGTCGCTATTACATATCGCGTTTGCTAGGTAGAGGAGGTATGGGAGAAGTCTTCCTTGCGGCAGATCCACGCATCGAACAAGAAGTAGCCATCAAAGTGGTTCGCACCGAAGATACCCCCTACCCCAACTTAGAGTCGAGCAAAGAAGGAGCTAACTCGTTCCTCCGTGAAGCGAGAGCTATCGCCAGGCTCGATCATCCTAATATTTTGCCCATGTATGACTACGGCGAAGAACATTTTGGGGAAGAGCATATTACCTATATTGTTATGCCGTATCGAAAAGAGGGCTCACTTGCAGCCTGGATACAGCAACATGCTACTAAAGAACTGCTTTCCTTGCAAGATACGGCGGATTTTCTACGTCAGGCCGCGAATGCCCTTCAACATGCACACGACCGTCAAATCATTCACCAGGATGTCAAACCTTCCAATTTTCTTTTGCGGAGCAGGAAAGAGGATCCGCGCTATCCCGATCTCCTCCTGGCTGATTTTGGGATAGCCAGACTCTATTCTGCGACCTCTAGCGCGAGTGCTACTATTCGCGGTACCCCCGCCTATATGGCTCCAGAGCAGTGGAGAAGTCGGCCTGTGTTCGCAAGCGATCAGTATGCGCTTGCAGTGATGGCCTACCAACTGCTTACAGGCCGCCTCCCTTTTCACGGTGGTTTTGAGCAAATAATGTTTCAGCACTTCTATGAGCAACCATCGCTGCCAAGTATACTCAATCCGCGGCTATCCCCTGACATTAATGCTGTACTCTTACAGGCCCTGGCGAAGAACGCCGAAGATCGCTTCCCCTCTATCACAGAGTTTAGTCAAGCTTTCCAGGAGGCATCACGAAAAGCTAATTTGCCCACCAATCCTATCGCGCCCCCCCCACCGAAGAGCAGCGACAATGATCTGCGCTTTACCCTTGCCGTCAGCGAAGAGGAGGCGATCAATGGCACCACTCGGGTGGTGACTCTTCCCGGAGGACAGCATATCACTCTGCCCGTGCAACCAGGAGCCTTTGACGGCCAGGTTATCCGCCTGGGAAGCCTGGCTGACCCAACTGGACCCAATAAACTAGCAGGCGATCTCGTCGTCACCCTCTCTGTTATTCGGTCGGGAAAGCCTGCCTCTGGAACCACAAATGACGACCAGGCCGATAGAACGGTCCTTACTAGGCACACCCCGCAAATCATTGCTATCCCACCAACTCTGCATGCTACGCCCACTGCACTACCTGGTCCCATTACACCAACGTCAATCCCGAAACAACGCCAAGGTCTCTCCAGGGGTAAGAGCGTATTGCTACTTGTGCTGGCGCTACTCTTTATAGCGGGAAGCATAGGAGGGTTTGTTTACTTCACAACTGCTAACCAAATCGCCACAGCCCATTTCAACGCGACCGCAACTGCTAATCGGTCAACCGCAGTTGCCGCCAATGCCACAGCATCAACGTTTCTCTACCCACCCTATTCGGGAATGTTGGTGCTCAATGACCCATTGAAGGATAATAGCAGAGGGTACAACTGGATAAACGGTCGTCCTGCTGATCCAGGTACTGGTTGTGTCTTTGAAGGTGGTTCCTATCATGTGATCGAGTCAATCAATCAACAAAACTTCTACTGCATCGCTGGTGCTAAGAATGCTACCTTTAGCAATTTCGCGTTTCAAGTACAGATGGCCTTTATCAAAGGTGACTTATCTAGTTTTGGCGGTATTATCTTTCGCCATGCGAACCATAGTCACTATTTCTTCCAAATCGGTCGAAATGGGTCTTACACTTTACTTCTCATCTCGGATGCCAAGTTTAGTACATTGCAAACCGGTTCATCTAGTGCAATTCACACCGATCTGAATGTGCCTAACACCCTTGCCGTTGTAGCACGCGGCGGGATATTCGACCTGTACGTGAATCAGCAACATGTCATCCACGTGTCCGATTCAAGCTATAGCCAGGGTCAAATAGGACTTTTTGCCGAAGATCTGGCTGATTCAACCGCCGCGCCTAATGTAACCGAGGTCGCATTCAGCGACGCGAAGGTATGGGCTCTGTGATCGAGCGCGTGGAGATTGACCTTTTCCTGCGCGTCGCAGGAAGAGCCTGCTCGTTTCTTCTTGCTCATTTCTTCTGAGAATGAGTATACGTCTTTCAAATAATTTGGATTATGAGCATGAAATCACGGATAATTAGAGATGTAAAACTCTTAGGGGTAGTTGTGGTTCTAGTGGCTACTCTATTTATTGCTCGGTACTTGCAGCTCCCTGGTGTGAGTAAGGCTAACCCCAATAAACCAGTGACAGTAGTTACTACCAGTCAGACTATTATACGTGAGAATGCTCTCCCAGGAACAACGAGTTGGAGTATCCCCAACGGACTGGGAGCTACAACAGAAATACAGGCCTATGCGAGTACGACATCAGTACTGCCGGGCCATACGATAACCTTTTATGTAAGTACGCAAAATGATGGTACCGCCTATTCAATCGATATCTACCGACTCGGGTGGTATGGAGGCGCAGGCGGTCGGCTTATGACAGGCGCAAGGATATTACGACTCGCAAACTCATCGCCTGGTGAACTGCCGTTCCTGCTCTGTGAATACCAAGATCGGGCTTGTCGAAGCCAACTGGCAACCTTCTTATACTCTTAAAGTGCCATCCAGATGGCTTACGGGGATCTACCTGGCGAAATTTACTGATGCCGAAGGTATGCAGACCTATACACCATTTATCGTACGAGGGAACTTTCACTCTGTCTATGTTGCGGTTACGCCGGACACTACCTATGCAGCCTACAACGATTGGGGGGGGTATAGCCTCTACGAATATAACAGCCTCAAGACAAACGGCGTAGGTAGAGGTGTAAAAGTATCGTTTGACCGGCCCTATACAGCTATATATGGCTCTGGTGATGTGCTGATTTTTGAAGCGGACGCGATTCACTGGCTAGAACGGCAGGGCTATGATGTCTCGTACATCAGCAATGTCGATCTGCACACCAACCCGGCGCAATTACTGCAACACCGGGTGTACCTGTCGTTGGGACATGATGAATACTGGACCAAAGAGATGCGGGATGGCGTAGAACAGGCGCGGGATAGGGGAGTCAGCCTGGCCTTTTTGGGAGCGAACGCGAGCTATTGGCAGATGCGCTTTGAGCCGGACAGTGCGGGCAACGCGGATCGGACCATTGTCTGCTACAAGGTGGAGACCGCGCTCCATGACCTGGCGCGGGATCCTCTCTATGGCAAGGACAACAGCCGTGTCACCACCAAATGGCGCGATCCTGTCCTTGCCCGTCCAGAGAACGCCCTGGTGGGTATTATGTTCTCCGATTTCATAAGTCGGCAACGGGGATTTCCCTGGCAGGTGAGTCCGCAAGCGACGAGATCGCCGCTCTTGCGAGGAACTGGCCTGCAGCCGGGAGTAGCATATGGCTGTGAACTGGTAGGCTATGAATGGGACCGTATCTTTTCAAATGGTGCTACTCCTAAGGGGTTGCAGGTGATCGGCCTGACGTATACCATAGATAACACCTACCAGTCTGACACCAGCAACACCACCTATTACATTGCTCCATCTGGCGCTATAATTTTTGCCACCGGGTCCGTCTATTGGACGGATGCGCTTGATACCTATAGGCTAGCGAAGAGCGTTTTGTGTGCTAACCGTGATACCGTGGTACCTGGCATGCAAAAGCTGATGGCGAATGTGATGTATGCATTGGCGAGTCATAGCGTGTATGTTTAGTACCAATCCAGAATGATGCCTCCTTGAAGTAATATCAGAGGATGAGATGAATTGAAAAGTACGAATGACCTGGACTTAGACTTGCGCCAGAAAATGCTGCAAATTAACGTGCGGCAGAAAGACTTTTACGAGTCGTGGTTTGAAGCTATGGAGGCTAACAGAACAGGTGCAGTGCGGGGAGTCCATAGTTCCACGAACGTATGGTCATTGATACGCCAGAAAATTACGGCTATGCGCATATCATTGGGTGTCGATGAGTGCCTCTACGGGTTGCATCGCACATGGATGGGTGACCTGGAGGAGGCTCGTGTACTCGATTTAGGCTGTTTCACCGGTAATATGCTTTCGCTCTGGATAGCTGAGCAGTGCGCCGACTACATAGCTATTGATCTCTCGGAACAGGCCATTGCCGTCTTGAACGCAAAGCTGCGGGAACGTCAACTGACCCATGCACATGCCTATGCTCAGGATTTTCTCGCCAATTCTTACCCGGATAACCATTTCGATCTTGTCTACGCCTTCTCTGTGCTTCACCACTTTAAAGATATCAGGGTCATGCTTGATGAACTGCATCGCGTCCTCAAGCCGGGCGGTATAGTTATTGCGACTGACCCGCTCACAACAGAGCCGTTCAACCGGCTTGCGCGCATCCTCTATCGCCCCTTACAGGCAGATCGAGATTGGGAATGGCCTTTCACGCACGCGACCTTCCTCCTGCTGCAAAAAATTTTTGAGGTTGTAGACATGCAGGGCTTCCTGGGCATGACCAAACTTGGTTTCCCTTTCCAGTTGGTTCCTGGCCTCGGCAGTCTGGGACAAGCTATCGGGCGCTGGGGATTGCAGTTCGACAAAAAATATGCCCGGCAGTCTGGCTTGCCGTTTTCTCTTTGCTGGCTTGCCACCTTGCGACTGCGTAAGCCGACCCTGAAATGAGGCGTCTCGTCAGAGCACTAGCTGCCATCGATGCTGTGATAGAAGGCTCTCCATCCTTTAGGGTGAAAGTGGGCGAAAACTGAGAAACGAGCTTGTCCTTCGTTGGGTCGTTCTACGTGGAACGTACAAAGGCACTATTTACGATATTCCAGCGAAGGTACGCACCAGTCTGACCTTCACCCAAGTGCAGCATTGGAATGTTCTCCTATCCTAGTCGGCCAGCGGCACAAGCAGAGGCACAAACCCTCCCCCGGCGTGACAAGCTGACGATTGGTGGCGGAAGGAGATATTGTACAACCGGGTGTAGGGTCAAAGAATCAGTGGTATTCTGCAGAAGAGGTGTATAGAAGTAACCTGCCCACAAAATGTGCAAAGCCAAGCAGATGCTTGTAGCTGTACTACGCTGCTTTTTGTCGCCGTAATATGGCTGCACCTTTCTCAGTCTCAATTTCCTCTAGAGAAAAACCACCCAATTCCTTCAGCCACAGCTTTACTATCTCCCTTTCATCTTTCCTAAACGCATCATCTAGAATAACAATCGCATCGTCACTGAGCAAATGGAATAGAATGGGCAATGCAGGATACCGCGCTAGTCTCTGTATGCTCCCAGGAGGGCCATCAATGATTAGCATATCAATAGGCTCCAAATTCTGTAGCCGTTTCATATCATACCACAACCATTTTTTATCGCCTATCGCAACTTCTTTTATTGGAGCATAGATTATGGTTGCCGTACCTTGTAGCTGATGCTTCACGATATCAGCAGCAGATATCGCAGCGAATAGCTCATCATGGTCAAGTGATACTACCGCACCCGCTCCTATCTCTTGCAGACAATACGCGGTCACAAGGGTGGAAACACCGCTGCCCATTTCTAACACTAGTCTTGGCTTACGTTCCCGTATGAGCGAAATTAGAATATTTGCAAATTCCGGCGAGATAGCCCATCCTCGCATTGGAGGCAGTGGATGTCTGAATTTCAGCGTAGAAAACAGGTAAATGAGCGACTCGATTTGCTGATAACTCTGTTGCAACCGATAGCGAATCCTGCGATAATTTTCGATCTGAACTGTTAATAATAAGCCCAACACCATTGTTAGTGAGAGGAGTAGAACTTCTTGATGCATTACTAACCACCCTATAGTGGACCCGGTGAAAAACAGAAGGGTTAAGGCCGCTATGAGTATTTTATCCTTATTTCTGAGGAACATACTACAAACTCTCCTTTCGCATGCAAACTTTGCGGGCAACATGGTCATCTCTTCAGAATCAGTCCTTACCTAATCATCTTCCGCCACTTTCGATTCCTAATAATCACACTGCCATCACATATCGGCTTCTAATCTAGAATACTATGTGCCTGTATAGAATAGATAATTATTAAGTTATAGTAATATTCTATTTCTATGGTTACGATCTCTTTGCCTTTCAGAAGGAGTTCAACTCTATTTCAACTAAGACGGCCATCAGATAAGCACATATAAATGCTATTGTGCTTATCATATTGAGGAATGGGCAATATGTCAAGAGTTGTTCCTGCTGACCTGGCGTTTTTTATTTTCACCAAGTCCAACGTAGGACAAGCTTCTTGCTTAGTTTTTCCCCAATTTCACCCTAAAGGATGGAGACTCTGATAGAACTGAATGAGGAAGTTTTTTTCCTTTTCCCAACAGAATTCCCGCTGAGCCACTTCTAAGGCTTTTCGACGCATACGAGCGAGAGCTACAGGATCCGCCAGCAGCCCATTGATGGCTGCACCGACATCTGCAGGCGCAAGTGAGGATAGTACCTGCCCGACATCATGGGTTCTGATAACTTCTGCCACTGCATCAAGTTGGGAAGCGAGGACCGGTAGGCCGGCCATAAGGTATTCAAAAAGCTTGTTAGGAAGTAGCATCTGGATATTAGGTGCATAATGCGGTGAGAATACGATCAAGCCTACATCAGCTGAAGCCGCCCAGTCCAGTAGTTCTTCGTAGGGAACAGCCGGTATGATTTTGACACGATCAGCTACCCCTTCGCTGGCAATAAGTGTCTTGAGTTGAGATGGAGTTGCTCCGAAGCCCTTGCCCATCATCACGATGACGGTATCCGGTTCAAGAAAAGCAGCGGCGCGGACCAATATGTCAAGGCTACGCCCGGGTTCCAAATAACCCTGATAGAGCGCGATACGCGCATGGGGGTTCAGACCAAGAAGTTGCCGTAAACGATCGTTCTTCGGAACGACTCGATAAGGAGGAACATTGCGAATCAGCGATACCCTCGAAATGGAATATCGCTCGCGTAACACCTGTGCGATAGGCGGCGAAACAGTGATGATTCCCGCACAGCGTGGAATTATATGTGCGAGTAGCATAGTTAACAACAGATGAAGCAAACGCCTGGATCTGCTCATCGCAGAGGGGGGTAGATCACCCAAAGGGAGTTCATATGCCTCAAAGATAAGTGGCTTGCGACGCAGACGTGCAGCGATGTAACACGCAGGCAGGGCCGTTACCTCACTTGCATGATAAATATCTGCCGGAGTTTGAAGCAAATGAAAGGTGCCACGTAAAAATAACTGCGCTGCTTTGACAAGCGCCCATTGTTTAAAGCGTGTAGCGCTAAATGAGCTATGTACGACCAAATGTTTTATACAGATACCGTTGCTATGTCCTTCGACGGTTTGGGCATGTCCACTCTCGATGTCGATAATAGAAACGGCGAATCCTGCTTCTTTGAGCGCCGTGGCTGCACGCATCGCTCGGACATCATTCCGTGCATTCCGCAGAACATGCATACATACTTTGATCGGCGATGATGCTGTACCTGTATCTTTCGTCGTTGAAATGAGTGTGTTTGTGTTCACAATATAGAACCCCTCTCTTCCTCATTGGTTTTTTATCGTTATTTGTCATTGCCAGAATTTCGCGATAGAGGTAAATGAGATGCTAACTACCCTTTCCCGGTAGAACCCGTATTTAGCTGTAACCAAGGCGTTGTGACGAGGTTATGTGTTGCCAACGCTTCCATCACATGCATCATCAACTTCTGCATGCCAGGTACTACAGGCTGCGAACCGGCGCATCTGCTGTTGGTGTAGAAGCGATAGCTATCGAGAGAAGCAGTCCAGTAAAGGGAGCCTGTAGCAAAGACCATTGCTCCAGATGGAGCAATGTAATAGGAGGTAATACTAATGTCAGCCAGGTTAAAGTTATCAATGGTATGTGATATACCGAGGATCTGTAGTCCTTCAGGTGTAGCGCCATTTGCAATCGCACGATCCCACTCGCTGCCTACCAGTCCACAGCCATAAGACTTCCCTGGCTGCAAGCCAGTTCCTTGCAGCAGTGGAGAATCCGCTTGCGGATTCACCTGCCAGGGAAAATTTGGCCCAAAACTGCTGTACATAATACCCACCAGGGCGTTCTCTGGACGGGCAAGGACAGGATCGCGCCATTTGGTGGTGACACGGCTGTTATCCTTGCCATAGAGGGGATCCCGCGCCAGGTCATGGAATACGGTTTCCACCTTGTAGCAGACAATGGTCCGATCCGCGTTGCCCGCACTGTCCGGCTCAAAGCGCATCTGCCAATAGCTCGCGTTCGCTCCCAAAAAGGCCAGGCTGACTCCCCTATCTCGCGCCTGTTCTACGCCATCCCGCATCTCTTTGGTCCAGTATTCATCATGTCCCAACGACAGGTACACCCGGTGTTGCAGTAATTGCGCCGGGTTGGTGTGCAGATCGACATTGCTGATGTACG
>WNFD01008778.1_pt1 | contig 12441 bp, 13 predicted proteins | sample 5400491 | NCBI WGS metagenome assembly WNFD01 (sample SAMN13153343, study PRJNA577476) | soil metagenome | isolation source: 120 cm saprolite under Douglas fir tree site 2 hole 2 replicate 2 | place: USA:California | collected 2015-04-18 | reverse complement strand
AACACTAGCGGAGCCGAAGGCGGAGCGAGCTAACGAGTCCGCGAGGTGCGAAGCAAAAAGGAAGGAAGCCAGCTTTCACGCAAGGCGTTGAGGCTGGGCTTCCAGCAAATGCCATTGGTAACCGTTTCTCAACACCCTGCTAGATTGCGCGATGTGCTCACACCTCATCCGCGGGTGCTGTTCGTCGGTATCAATCCCAGCCTGCGCTCGCAGCAGGTCGGCCATCATTTTGCCGGTCCGGGAAATCCATTCTGGCGGCTGCTGCACGTGGCTGGCATCATCCATGAACCGTTGACCTATGAAGATGATGGAAAGCTAGTAGACTACGGTCTGGCTCTGACCAATTTGTGCCCGCGCGCAACCCGCGCTGCTTCGGAATTAGAACGTGACGAAATTCAACGCGGCCAGCGTACCGTGCTACGAAAAATCGCCCGCCTGCAACCTGCCGTGGTCGCGTTGGTGGGTGTCAGCATCTATCGCTATTTTTGCCCGGACCGTGCAAGCAGTGGCGTCGGCCCCAAGCCCGAGCGAATCTATGGAGCGCGTGTCTTTGTGCTGCCCAACCCGAGCGGCCTGAACGCGAATTTTCCGGGCTTCAAGGACAAGCTGGTATGGTTCGAAAAACTCCGCGAATTCGCGGAATTCCCTTGATTTCCGCATCACCAGCGTCCGTATCGGACAAGGCGGTGCATGCCTCGATCTTGTGATGCCCAGCCGCCGTGCTGTCGAATCGCGGCTCGGAAAGGCGGTCTGACTGTCCAGAGATCTGGCCCGGCTGCCCTATTCCGTTTTCATGAGCAGAGCTGCGTATGATGCGACCGTCGTGGGAGCGGGCCCCAATGGTCTCGCTGCCGCGATCGTGCTGGCTGGTGCCGGACTCTCGGTGCTGGTGTGCGAGGGGCGTGAGACCTGGGGCGGCGGCGCATGTTCCGCCGAAATTACGCTTCCGGGGTTTACGCATGACGTCTGCTCTGCAGTTTATCCCCTGGCGGTGAGTTCGCCTTTTTTCCAGACCCTACCCCTCCTGGAACTGGGTGTGGCCTGGATCCATCCACCGGCGCCGGTCGCACATCCGCTGGATGATGGAACTGCAGTCATGCTGTATCGTTCAATCGAGGCAACAGCCCAGGATTTGGGTGCGGATGGGCCGGCGTATCGCCGGCTCTTCGGTCCGCTGGTGCAAAGCTGGAATAAGCTCCGTACGATGGTGCTGGGACCGTTAAGGTTTCCCTCCAATCCAATTCTGCTGGCTCGATTTGGCTTTAGAGCATTCTTGTCCGCAAGCGCGCTCAGCCGGCGGCTTTTTAAAGAGGAAAGGGCACGCGCGCTGTTTGCAGGCCTCGCTGCTCATTCGACATTGCCGCTGGAGTCGCCCGTCAGCGCCGCCTTTGGACTGGTACTCGGAATCGCTGGACATGCGGTGGGTTGGCCGATCGCTCGCGGCGGCGCTCAACAGATTGCGAACGCGCTGGTACAATGCTTTCGTGGCGCCGGAGGAGTGATTAAAACCGGCACCAAGGTCGAAGCGCTCGAACAACTTCCTCGCTCGCGAGTAGTGTTATTTGACCTGACGCCCCAGCAACTATTGGCAATCGCAGCGGCAAAATTTCCAGCGAACTACCGGCGCAAGCTTAGTCAGTTCCGTTATGGCGCAGGCGCATTCAAGGTAGATTGGGCGCTTGACGCGCCCATTCCATGGAGGGCGCCAGAGTGTTGTCGCGCCGCGACCGTTCACCTCGGCGGCACGCTTGCGGAGATTGCCGCCTCGGAACGTGCCGCGCCAGCAAACGGTCACGCTGAGCGGCCGTTCGTGTTGCTCGCGCAGCCGAGCCTCTTCGATAAGAGCCGCGCGCCTGATGGCAAACACACGGCATGGGCCTACTGTCATGTGCCGAACGGATCGCCGTTCGACATGACTGGCCGTATCGAGCAGCAGATAGAACGGTTCGCCCCAGGCTTTACGAACCGAATTCTCGCCCGGCATGTGATGCCGCCGGCGGAACTCGAGTTGCACAATCCGAATTTAATCGGCGGCGATATAAATGGAGGCGTACAGGACATCCGGCAGCTCTTTACGCGGCCGACACGAACTCTCTACTCCACGCCTGCCGATGGCCTTTATATGTGCTCATCCTCGACCCCGCCCGGGGGCGGCGTTCACGGCATGTGCGGTTACTTTGCTGCGAAGGCGGCGCTTAAGAAATTTGCTTGAGAGTCCAATCGAATCGTTGAAGTAGTTGGCCCAGCCGCGAAGTTTGCGGTTGAGCACGGTGGCTACTTCCGCCCACGGGGCAACATTGGTCCGGCATAGCTCTTCCGCCACGCTCGCTCGCAATTGCGCGGGACCGCGCTTGGACGGCCACGCCGCCAGGTACCACCCGGACCTCGGCGGGCGCAGTCGCTCCCGGCCAAAGCTGTAGCCGAGGAAGTCGAAGCGCTGCCGCCGTGCGTCCTTGATGCTGGTCTTGACTGGGTTCAAGCTCAGTTTGAGCTGCGTCATCACCTTGCTAGTCCACGCCAAGGCCTGCGCCGCCCGCCCCGCACTTAAAATCACGAAGTCGTCGGCGTAGTTGATGAGCCGGGCCCGAAACTGTCGGCCCTTGCCTTGCTGCCGCCAGTGCTTGAGGAAACGGTTCATGTACACATTGGCCAGCAGCGGACTGATTACGCCTCCTTGCGGAGTGCCTTGTCGGCTGCGCTTGCCGCCGCTGCGCTGTACCCGTTTCGGGTCATCGCCTTCCTCCACCTCGGCTGTCAGCCACAGCTTAATCAGCCTCAGCAGCTTGGCGTCCACCACCCGCCGCGCCACGCTTTGTAATAACTCGTGATGCGGGATGGTGTCGAAGTAGTGGCTCAGGTCGGCGTCAACCACCTCCCAATAGCCGTCCTTCAGACCGCGATGGACCTCTTGCACCGCATCTTTGGCACTGCGCTCCGGCCGGTAGCCATAAGCGTTGGGCTCGAAGTCAGCTTCAAAGATTGGCTCCAGCACCAGCTTGGCTGCGGTTTGCACCACTCGGTCGCGTATCGTCGGAATGCCGAGCGGCCGCTCACCGCCGCCACGCTTGGGAATCATTACCCGGCGTACCGGGTCTGGCTTGTAGGTCTGTTCGTGTAGCTCCTTTCTGATTCCTGCCAGCCATTCCTCCACACCCCGCGCCTCGATGCTCTCGCAACTTATTCCGTCCACTCCCGGCGCGCCGTTGTGCTCGCGCACCAGCTGCCAGGCATGGGCCAGAATGTCCTCGCGGTACACCTTGTCGTAGAGCAGGTAGAAGCGGTAGTCAGGTTCCTGCTTGGCCTTGCGGTACAGCTTCTTCTGCAGTTGCCGAATCTTGTCCGGAGTTGCCAGGCTCACACCAATCTCCGCCTCCTTCCCTGCTTCCGAAGCGCTTCCAAAGTAAGGCCCCTTCCCTCCCCCGGCATTACCCGGCTTCAGCGGTACTATGGGCCTCTCCGACTTCCGGGCTGGTTGCTTCGCCACCCTTAAAGACTGGCTAGCGGGACGCTACTCCCGCACTGCCCGGCTCTCCCACGTTGCCCTGCCATCCTTCTCGGCGTGCTGCGCCCACTACCCCGGTGGAACGGCCTGGGTGCACTGGTCGGTTGCTTCCCCAGCCCGCGACGGCCTTCCCCTTTCCTCGAGAGGGTCGGCTTCCACGTCTGCACTATCGAGGCTTGCTCAGGCTTCACTCGCGTTGCGGCCCGCCGATTTGCTCGAACCACCTACGTGGCCCTTTGTCCCCGGAGCTTCAACTGTGCGATTTTCGCACCTCCGTCCAGGTAGCTACCTAGCCGTACCGACAATTGCTAGGGTGGATCTCTCATCCACTGGATTGCAGCGCCTTCGTGGTGCACCGAGGAATCCCGGATTCTGGGTTTGGTGCTTCTCACTCCTGGCTCAAATCCCGCCAACTCCGGGTTGATCGATTCGATCAGCTTCTGCTTCCGCGTTATGCGCTTGATCCTTCTCGCGGGCGATCGCTTGGTTAATGTCACTGAACTCCTCGTACTACACCAGCCGGTTCACCCTGTAGCGGCCCGTGAACGGCCGGGCTTGCCTTCCTTGTGCTGGCCGACGCGGCGTTCGAGATCGTTGGTAACGCCGGTATAGAGCGTTCTTGAGAGACTGCACATGATGTATACGTGGTAGTTCCGCTGGCGCATCGGTTACGTTGCAGCCAAAAGAACTCGGGATTCTTCGCGCGGCAGCCACGCGCGAGAATGACAGAAACGATGCGCACAGTTCTGCTCTCCATTGAGCTTGGATGACCGGCTGTCCAGTTGCTCATTGGCACGTATAAGTCACCTTATTGTCTCCATAAGCAACAAACTGGTCATGGGGAATTCGTTTGGCGCTCATCACAAGTGTTTAAGCAACACGCGACGAATTCCTTTGACCTTTGTGGCGGCTGCCGCTAACCTAGCGCGCTGAAAGAAGTTCCTGTCGGTCCGCTGACGGCATTTCTCTGGCCGTCTGCAATGCGATATGTCCGACTCGCGCCATTGATTCGCGTGGATAAGAGTGGCGGTGGAAGCAGTTGTGATGCGGCCCTTTGCGACTCGATCAATGCTCGAACAATTCACTTGTAGAACAGGCGGGGATGGTGCTGAGCGATGACTGTTGCGCTGCTTAATCCAACAAATTCGATTCTGGTGGTTGAAGACGACGTACGCGCGTTGGATGCCTTGACGGAGTTGCTCGAGGCTAGCGGCTATAAAGTCCAAAAGGCGCAAAACGGCCAGGAGGCGCTGGTGGCAGCGAAAGGTCGCCCGCCACGCATGATTCTCCTTGACCTGTCGATGCCGGTGATGGACGGTTGGGAGTTCATGCGTCAGCAGCGGCTGGAACCGTCAATTGCTGACATTCCTGTGGTGGTCATTACTGCTCTGGTGTCCGCGGTCCCGGCTGGCGCGAAGGCACTCGTCACCAAACCGGTCAACGTAAACCGTCTGATTTCATTGGTGGAAAAATTTTGTGGGTCACACTATTGAAACCGATCGGCCGCGATCGGCCGCAACACCATCATCGGTTTGAGCGGCAGCCAGCATAACTCACGCGCCTTGAGGGGCGGCTCCTACGGCCTCCAGGATGCGATTTTCCAATACCCCCTTCGACACGCATTGAGCAGTGGTTTGTGAGCCGGCAAGTCCGTAAGTTCCTTTGAAATCGGCGGTGACACTGATGTTGCTGAAATCGCCGCCGCCCGGGCTAATCTTAATGGTTAATGCCACTGCGCCATCTTCGAGCGTGTCGAGCATCTGCTCCGGACCGAGCTTGCAGTAGGCCCATTCGCTCCAGTTTTGCGTATCAATTCCGCTGCGTTTGGCGACCAAACTATGCGTGGCAGGATCGCCTTGCGCGACGGTGAAAAGCCCCTTCAACGGGTCCGAGAGATACTCTTTCACCATCGCGTAGGTTCGAGCCGGGTCATGCGGCGCTCTACCGAGACGCGGAATGAGCGCCGGTTGAGCCAAAGCGATGGAGCAGCAGAAGAGGAGGGCAGTGAGGACAAAACCGGCGTATTTGCTCATGGTAAATTGGTCCGCCTTAATTCCGGTGCGGATCGGGTATCGGGATATGCTCGGATTCTATAGCAGTTGTGCCGCTCTCATCGCTGCGGACCTTTTTTGCGCAATTCTTCCTCGCGGTAGCGCCGGTAGAGAATGTTCCACTCAGCGCTGCCCTCGACCACGCCGCGCTTGAGCGAGGCTATCTTTTTACGAACCACCAAATCCACCGCATCGCCCTTGTCGACCCATTCGGCAAGCAACTCCCGAGCATGACGCAATGCCACCTGGAAATTGGGAATCTGCGCAAGCTTCTCATCACGGAGCCGCACCAGCGACTCGCGCGCGAGATATAACATCCTCGCGTCTGACAACTTCATGCTGCTGCCTCCCTTAGCAGGCTGCGGAAAAAGGCCTTCCGCAGCCTGCTTGCCCTCTCTGTAATCTCCCCCAAAAGGGGGAGAACCTAAAGGAAAGAAGCCAGTTTTATCGCAGGGTGCGGAAAGACTTTTCATAAAGAAATCGGGTTTTCCGCACCCTGTTAGAGCTGGTGCTGATAGGCAGATGAAATCCATGGACCGGGAGACGCTCATAGACTGAATCGTGACAAGCGCGCGATCAACGGATGGCTGCGGCTAATTTGGGGGGGTGAGCGGGAACATCATCAGACGGCGAGGGTACGGCGCTGCCACATCCGCGCGGCATTTTAGTTAACAAGGGTGGACTCTCGAATCAGAGGGTAAACCCCGCTTTTTCCGCCAGCCGCTGTCTTATGCCGGCGCGGAGTCGAGCAGCATCAACCCCGGGATTCTGACGCGCCAATGCTTCCGCTTGCCTGTCAGCCTCATCGTCGATGCTGGTCTCTTGTTCAAAATTTGCCGACATCATTTCGACGACGCACGCGATGAGATCTTTCTCATCCGCGAGTGGCCGGATGGTCCCACGCGCGATTAGCCCATGAACGAGATGGCCAGCCAAGGAGTCAATCTGCCTTTCGCTCATCATGGATCTGACTAATCCCACTTTAGCAGGATCGAAGAACCGCTGAACAGCAAAAAGACCCGGCGCCACACCAGTTCTAAAAAATTTGCCTTTTATGCAGGTGCCGTAGCGAAGCGGTCGCCGTCGCCGCGCAAGATTGCGTCAAACCGCAACCCGCCGAGATATTGCCGCCGCGCCTCCTCGTCAGTGACCGCCCCACGCCGTACATCACGCCGCCTGATCTGCCACACCCCGCCGACCATCGGATGCCGTCCCTGACGATAGCTGAAGAAGTAATACACGAACTGCCGCACCGTTGAACGCCGGCCTTCCGCCGACAGCCCGCGTCCGCCCGCCACAGTGAAAATGGTGTGCAATAGCCGAGGAACCGAGTAAAAGCCGCGAAAAGAATCGCGATACGCCTGCAGCCAGGAGTCTGTATCGAGCTTGTCGTGCTTGAGCGTCACGTGCTGCGAGTCAAGGTTGTTGAAGTCCCAGTCGATTATCGCCCCTTGCTTGGTGTAGCGGACCTGGTCTTCGGTGCCAGGAAGCGGCGTCATGATGAAGAACGAAACTATGTCGAAGCCGATCTTCTTGAGCGTCCGTGCAGCGATCCTGCCGCAATCTGCGGCGTCGAAAGGAAACCCCAGCATGTACCCGGCATGCACCGCGACGCCGACCTTATGCCAGTTGTCGACCACCCGGTGGTATTTCTCTAGCACCCGGCGGCGGGCGTCTTCTAGCTTCATACGGTGTTGCCTATCGTCGGTATTTTGGTATTTCGTCGCGAAATTCAAATTGTCGGGATTGAGTGATTCGATTCCCACGAACGCCTGATAACATCCGGCCTTCGCCGCCAATTCCACGAAACGGCGGCTGCGGCGATGCTTGGCGCTCTCGCTCTCGCCGTCTGCAAGATTTGCGTAGCAGGAGGCATCGACATCCACCTGCATCATGAAGCACAGCGCCGGAAATTCCTGCTTGACGGTCGCCAGCCCGGTCAGGATTTCCTCCCAGCGCGGACTCCTGAAGAAGTCATCATCGACCAGAAAGAGCGAGTTGATGCCGTGATTGCGCGCCGCATCGCGCACCCATTGCACTACTGCTTCGGGCTCGCGCGAACGCATCGTGCGTCCCATCACATTCTTGACGCTGCAGTACGAGCAGGTAAAAGGACATCCGCGTGAGGTGTCCAGAGTGGTCATCGCAGGATTGAAGAAGCGGGTCAAATAGCGGTCGTCCACCACAGGGAGCTCCGCTTCGGTTATGACCGGAACGATAATGTCGTCCTGGCCGGTTTTGGCCCGAATCCCTTCCGATACCGAGTAATTCAGCCTAAGCTCGCCCCGCAGGTAATCTTCGATAATTTGCCCCCAGAGATTCTCGGCCTCGCCGACCACTGTGGTGATCCTGCAGCTATTGAGGAAACTGCGCGACTCCGGGTAACCACTGACATGGAAGCCGCCCATCATGGTGGTCATTCCTTGCGCGATAAATTGCAACGCCAGGTCGCGGCCACGCGGGTACTGATTGGATTGCACCCCGGCCAGTCCGATCAATAACTCCACGCCGTCTTCCCGCGCCTTATCCTTGATCGCCAGCACTGTTTCGGGACTTACCAGGCCGTCACAGAGTTCGTCCCAAATCACTGTCTCCAAATAAACGTTGCGCTGCGCTGTGTAACGCTTATTTAAACCCTCGTTAAGGGCTTTCAACACAGTCAGCGTGTTATTGGGCTGGACACCGTAGCGAAAAAACTGCACGTAACCGTCCTCGTCGTAGCGAGACGGCTTGATGAAATAGATGCGAATGGTACGGCAGGGTTCGGCTCGTAGCAGGTCGCGCTGGCCGGCACCCTCGCGCGCACCTAACTGCAGCCTGTCAGGCTGATTCTTGCCATACCGCTCGGTACCAACGATACGATAAAGAATGCCGGCCGCTACCAGAAGGAAACTAACGAAGAAAACAAGCACAAAGACCATTGATGGATTCCTTTACCGCCCCTTTTCAATGCTACCAGCATGAGCCGTCTAACCGAACGGTCAAAAACGACGTTATCTGGCGAATTCGTCCGAAGTCAATGTCGTAACATGAATAATTGATCTCTGAGAGACAATGCCCAACAATCGAGTGCTGGAAGGCAAATCCCGGATGGCGCCCTTTTAGCGATACATTTCGAGCAATTGGACGAGGCCGAGGTCGCGATAGCGTTCTATCAGGTAGCCTTTGATTTCTTGCACGCTCGCCATTTGCATTACGTCATGTGCTATATGCCGCGCGGTCTGATAGTTGGTGGCACGGATGAGCTTGCGCACCACAGGGATAAACAATGGGCTCAGGCTTAGCTGGTCGAGCCCCATCCCCAGCAGCAACAGCGTTGCCATCGGGTCACTTGCCATTTCGCCACAAAGCCCGACTTCCTTGCCTGCACCGCGGGCCACATTGATGACCTCCTCTATGGCTGAGAGGACGGCGGGATGCAGTGGCTCATAAAGATGCGCGACTTTGCGGTTATTTCGATCGGCAGCGAGCAGGTATTGAATCAGGTCGTTGGTGCCGATTGAGAAAAAGTCGACCTCGCGGATGAGCCGCTGCGCCAACCAGACCGCCGACGGCACTTCGACCATGATGCCGACTTCGAGCTCGGGGTTGTGTTCGAGCCCCTCTTTGTACAGTTCGGCCTGAGCCTCGACCAGCAGTTCCCGCGCCCGGCGTAATTCTTCCAGGCTGGAGATCATCGGAAAGAGAATCCGCACGTCGTGATGCGCCGCCGCGCGCAGAATCGCCCTCAGTTGCACCTTGAAAATACCCGGCATTTCGAGCGAAATGCGAATCGAGCGCCAGCCCAGGAAGGGGTTGTCTTCGCGCGGAACCCGCATGTAGGGCGGGTACTTATCAGCGCCTATATCAAGCGTCCGGATCGTAATCGGACGCTTGCCCAAGGCGTCGAGGATCCGATTATAGAGGGTTAATTGTTGATTTTCGTCGGGAAAATCATCGTAAGTCAGAAAGGAGAATTCCGAACGCAGCAGCCCGATACCTTCGGCGCCGTAGCGCAGGGCCAATTGAACATCCGGAAGCAAGGCAATGTTTGCGAGCAAGCGTACCCGATGTCCGTCGCGAGTTGCAGTCGGTTCCTCCTGACCCACCATCAATTCCCGTCTAAACGCATCATAACGCTTGACCAGGATTTGATACTCACGCTCGACCTCCGGGCTGGGATTAACGTAAACCACACCAGAGTTGCCGTCGAGCACGAGATTATCGCCTTCAGTCACCGCCTCCATCAGGTGCTCGACGCCGACTACCGTTGGAATCTCGAAGGCACGGGCGAGCAGCGCAGTATGCGAGGTAACGCCACCGGACTGGAGCGCGATACCGGCGAGGTTTTCGTGCGAGACCAGGAGAGCGTCAATTCTTCCGCGATCAGAATCGTCGCGCGCGAGAAAGCCGGTCCCCCTTTGCGCTCTTCCTGACGTAAATGGCGCAGCACCCGGTGTCCAACGTCGCGGAAATCGGTCGCACGCTCGCGCAGATAACCGTCGGCGACCGCCAACATCTGCGCGCTGAGCCCGTCGATTACCCGAAACAGGGCACTCTCGGCGGCGTAACCCGCCTTGATCGCTTCCTGAATTCGCGAGATGAATTCTTCATCTTCGAGAATCAGCCTATGGCCATCAAAGATCTTGAGGTCACCCTCAGGCATCAGCGGCGCCATCCTGAATTTGAGCGCGCTCAGCTCACCGCGTGAGCGCACCAACGCCTCTTCCAGGCGCTTCAACTCGGCTTCCGGGTCGCGGCTTTTCAGGTTGCGGTCAATCGTGATTAGGAAAGTGCCGACGATATGGGCGGTACCGTGCGCGAAGCCGGGCGCCGCCGGCAGTCCAACCAGCCGCGGCCGCCGGATTTTGACCGGGGTGGCCAGCCGGGTGGTGCCGCCAATTTTTTCGTAACCTTTAAGTTGGCGGTTCGCCTCAATCATCCGCCGCCGATATTCGTCGCGCTCCTTCTCCTTGGTCGCCAGCGTTTCGCGTAAATGGAAATGCGAAAGAATTTGCGCCAATTGGGCTGCCGCCGTGCGCAGCAGGCGGACCTCCGCCCGGCTGAATTTGCGCCGCCGCAGCGTCTGCACCGTCAACACCCCAAGGGGCTTTTGGCGGCTCTCCTCGATCGGCACCGCGACGAAAGTGTGATATCGTTCCTCGGCGGTTTCGGGGAAGTACTTGTAACGCGGGTGGCTCATCGCGTCGGCCACCACCACCGGCTCGCCGGATTCAATCGCGAGGCCCACCAAACCTTCATTGACTTTCATCGAGACGCGGCCGACCGACTCGCGTTCCAATCCGACGCTGGCGCGTAGGACCAAGCGCTCGCGCTGCGCATCAAACAAATAAATCGAGCAAACCTCGACCTCCATGCCGGCCGCGATGGTGGCGGCGACACGGTCGAGGGTCTCGCGCAGATCGGCGGAATGATCGCCGCCGATCCCGGAGATATCCTCGATCAGCGCGAGTCGGTCTCGATTGGCAGCCATGGTTCGGAAAAGCAAGCAAATTTTAGCCCAGCCGTTGCCAAATTGACAACCTTTACCTTCATCGAGTGGCTCCGACAAGTGTGCTACCGTAGACCAAGATGGCGCCCGAAAGCTATCTTTTTGGCCATTGTGCGTGGGACCCGGGGCGAATTCAGCGCAGAAGACAATAAGCTACGTCCGGAAGACCGGACCGCGCACGACTGGTATCGCTTCGTGCTCTCTTTCCCGCCACATCTGATTAGAGATTATGCACAACGCTCTGGCCTGTGCCCCGGCGCCACGGTGCTCGACCCGTTTTGCGGCACGGGCACCACGCTGGTCGAGTTCAAGAAATTGGGCATCGAGAGCGTCGGGATCGTGAGGAAGTCGTGCTGCTGCGCCGGCGTTGATCTCCAAATCTTTTGAGATCATTCGGCGTCTTCTTCTCCAGTGCCGAAGACGCGCATTATGACCGCGCTTACGCGCGAGGTACTCTGTGCTATTACCACCAGCTTGCCACGCGAAATTACCTTAAAGGGGCTGGCACTTTCCGGGCTGAGATGGTCGAGCGCGCGCGAATCGCCGTGACGTAGCCGGCCTTCGAGCTGCGGGTCGATCACTATCTCCGGCAAAGTCGCAAGCGCGTCGCGCATGCCGATCAAACCCAGCTCTTGCCCCTTCTCCAACCCACACCCTATTGCATTTTGGGCCAATGTGCGTTGTGGCCACTTCGTCAGTTGTCTGTCTCGGCAGCCGTTCGGAAGAGCCTTCGCAGCTGCGAGAACTTGGCGAAAACCGTGCTGAGGGCTTGGGGGGTCTATGGCTTCCTCTCTAGCTCTAGCCTACGAACGGCTGGCTGCTTTTCGCTTGCAGCTTTTGCAACTCGTCGTATGCTTCATCCGCCCCGGCTGCATCGCCCAATTCTCGACGTATGTCAGCGACCTTTCTCAGGCTTATCGAAAGGTCGTTTAGTGTCTGCGGAGTCTGGCCGTAAGTCTTGAGGACTTGGCGATCCAGGCGCAATGACTCCTCGAGAGCGTCTCTAGCCCCTTCGCTGTCACCGGCCTGCCGGCGCACGTCGCCGACTTTGTCGAGGCTGACGGAGAGGTCGCGCAGCGTCTGCGGGCTCTCGCCATAGGCTTTCAGCAGACGCCGGCAGAGTTCGAGGGATTCTTCGTAGGCGGCGCGGGCCTCGGCCAGTTCACCGGCCTGCTGACGTACGTCGCCGACTTTCTCGAGGCTGACGGAGAGGTCGCGCAGCATCTGCGGGCTCTCGCCATAGGCTTTCAGCAGACGGCGGCAGAGTTCGAGCGATTCTTCGTAGGCGGCGCCGGCCGCGGCCAGTTCACCGGCTTGCCGGCGCACGTCGCCGACTTTGTTGAGGCTGACGGAGAGGTCGCGCAGCGTCTGCGGGCTCTCGCCATAGGCTTTCAGCA
>WNFD01005716.1_pt1 | contig 12441 bp, 9 predicted proteins | sample 5400491 | NCBI WGS metagenome assembly WNFD01 (sample SAMN13153343, study PRJNA577476) | soil metagenome | isolation source: 120 cm saprolite under Douglas fir tree site 2 hole 2 replicate 2 | place: USA:California | collected 2015-04-18 | reverse complement strand
CGGGCTTTCACGTTATTTGCGACAAGCCTCTAACCACTACCGTGGAAGAAGCGCTTGATCTCGCCGCCATCGTTCGCCGCTCCGGCCTGATTTTTGGAGTCACGCACAATTACACCGGCTATCCGATGGTCCGCCAAGCCCGCCAGATGATCGCCGAAGGCCAACTAGGCAAAATTCGCGTGGTGCAAGTCGAGTACGCGCAAGATTGGCTGGCCACGCCGCTGGAGCAAACCGGACAAAAGCAAGCCGCCTGGCGCACTGATCCCGCCCGAAGCGGTCCTGGCGGCAGCCTCGGCGACATCGGCACGCACGCCTATAACATCGCCTGCTTCGTCACCGGATTGCATTGCCGCGAAGTCGCCGCCGACGTCTCCATCTTCGTCCCCGGCCGCCGCCTCGACGACAACGTGCAACTCCTGATGCGTTTTGCCGAGGGAGCCAAAGGCGCACTCTGGGCCAGCCAGGTAGCCACCGGAAACGCCAACAATCTGCGCTTGCGCGTCTACGGCGAAAAGGCCGGTTTGGACTGGCACCAGGAAGAACCAAACACCCTGCAATTTGCAAAACTCGGCGAAGCTCCGGAGATCATCCGCCGCCCAGGGCCCGGAGGAAACTCACCCGCCGCGCACGCCAGCCGCATTCCCGCCGGCCACCCCGAAGGCTATCTCGAAGCCTTCGCGCAACTTTACACCGATCTCGCCGAGCAAATCTACGCCCGCCGCGAAGGCCGCTCGCCATCGCTCGCTTCCCTGCTCGTCCCCAACGTCGAAGACGGCGTCGAAGGCATGCGCTTCATCGCCGCCACCCTCGAATCCGGCCGCCGCAACGCCGCCTGGGTCGACTTGCACGCAAGTTCAAAGTGATTTGGCTGGGAGGCCTGGACTCGAACCAGGATAGCCAGATCCAGAGTCTGGAGTCCTACCAATTGGACGACCTCCCAGCAGGGAGGAATAAAAAGGAACCGCAGCACCTTCCCGGTGATCGGGACAGCCGCGATTCGACTCTTCTAATTTAATAGGGATTCGCGGGTGCGTCAACCGACGCTGGGAGGGGACTAGAAAGTACCTTACTTCGTCCTTGGCCACAATTACGTAGTTGGCTCGATACTGAGAGTACTAAGGGAATCACCTGAGCGGATATTGCAGGATTTCCTCGGTTGTTAACCACGCAGATGAGTGATATTCAATGATGAGGATGCGCCTGCGACCGGAGGCATAGAACGGCGTTCCATGGAGCTTTTGCTCTGAAAGCCAGAAGCGTAATGCCGTCAGAACCCACATCATCGAATGAGGGGTCCCCGGCCCGAGACTCGCGGTCAGAAGAGCGGATGTCAGCCGTGGAGCCAGTGCAGTTATACAGCTTGGACCAGCCATCAATTATTGAACCTGTTCGCACGCAAAACATCAGTTCTCGTGGCGCTCGCGTGATGACGCAGCGGATTTGGGAGCCAGGCACTCGCGTGCTCATCAAGTCTCTCCGCAGCGACTTCTGGGCACGGGCGCGTGTGGTTTACTGGAGGTCCTTCTCAAACACCCGATTTGCCATGGGTCTGGAATTCGTTGCGTGGGCAGGTAAGTGGCCAACGGAAAATTAGCTTCTTAGCGATGCGAGTTGGTCGCCGTTTCGGCCACCGACGATTGCGCGGAAGCTGCCGGCACAAGTCGCCCTTTCTCCATCCTGAACTCTTCGCCACCCCAATGAATTCGATTGGACCCGAAGCTCGCCAGCCACACCACGAAATAGATGGCATCCCGGAGCGGCACCAGCCAGAGCTTGCCCCGCAACACGTCGTCTCGCACGCCCCAAACGCCGACCGTCCATGCCATCGCCAGGCGCAGCCCGAGATATGCCAGCAGGTATGCGGCGGCAATCTGCGGCGCTGGCGCGATCAGGGCGGCGAGCACTGCCCACGGCAACCCATGCGTGAAAATCAAGCCTGCAAAAGAGACCGGGCGGCACAGCCGCACGGTGCGCGCCCAGCGCAGTTGGTGTTGCCAGAAGCCACGCGCGGTCTGCGCGGGATACATCGTCCACACCGCTTCCCGTGAAAGCAACACTTTGCCGTCCGCCTTGGCGATGCGATGGCCAAGCTCGTAATCGTCGGAGTGCATGTCCGCGATCGCCGCAAAGCCCCCGATTCTTGCGATCCATTCCTTCGTCGTGACAATCGAAGCACCTAGCCCAAACGTGATTCCTTCCATCCAATTGGCCATCAGCACGCCGGCAAAGAAATCGCTCGCCGCGCCAACCGCCTCCAGCTCCGCGCCAAGATTTTTCTCCGCAATGCCCCGATAAAACGAAGTAACCGCGCCAACCTTCTTGTCTGCGAAGGGCGCAGCCACTTCGTGCAAATACTCCGGGCCGACGCGCACGTCGCCATCGGTGAGCGCAAGAACATCGTGTTGCGCTTCACGCGCAAGCCGCGCCAACTTGTTCACTTTGCGATTCGACCCCAGCTCTTCCGAACCCACCAGCAAACGAATCCTCCGCTGGGGAAACTCGGCGATCAGCCGCTGAATCAATGGCACAGCGGGATCCGTAAGGTCGGCCACGCCGAAAAGAATTTCGTAGTCCGCATAGTCCTGTGTGCAAAAACTTACGAAATTCTCGTACGAGCTGAAATCCACGCCGCGCACCGGCTTGAGCAAGCTAACCGCAGGAGTATAGGGAGCGTTTTCCCGCCCGCGCTCGCGGAGAAAAAATCGCAAAGCCGAAAGCGTCGCCGCAATGTAATAGGCGAATGGAATGACGGCAATGACCAGCACAAAAAAACGCCAGCCCGGCAACGCAAAAGCAAGGGCCACGAAATTCACTCGGCTCACTTGACGCCCCGCGCGTTCCCCGGCTGCCCAGCTAGTCTCGTGGTCCCGGCGTCCCCGGCAGGCTCCAGCAGCCGGTTTCGTACGCGGAATTCCAAGCCGCGCCAAAGAATTCTGTCCGTAAAAAATCCGGCAAACCATACCGCCGCGCTGACCGCATCATGCGCCGGCGCAAGCCACAGCTTCGAAGCAATGTTGCGATCCCGCAATCCCCATACCCCTGCCGCATATGCCAAGCCAATGCGCAGGATTAGATACGCCGCAATGAAAAACGCCGCCATGCCCGCCCGGCCCGAAGCAGCAGCCACGGACGCCGCCAAAATCGCCCACGGCAAACCGTGCGCGAAAAGCATCCCCGCGTAGCCCGCCGGCCGAACGTTGCGAAGCCCAATGGCCCAGCGCAACTCGTGCCGCAAAAAATCCCGAAAGATCTGCCGTGGAAAAACCATCCACACTGGCTCGCGCATCAATTCCACGCGATGCCCCTTTCCCGCGATCCGGTTCCCCAGCTCGAAATCGTCGGAGTGATGATTGGCCATCGCTTCCCAGCCGCCGATTTCCGTCAGCCGCTCCTTGGTCGTCGCCATGGTCCAGCCATACGCGAATTGCACCTTGCCTTCAAGCTTCCGCGCCACCAGCGCGCTGGGCACCGAGTCCATGCACATCCCGAGCATGTCCAAATCGGCGGCCATCGTGCCCCCGCCCGCGCAGCGATAAAACGACGTAACCGCACCCACGCCCGCGTCGGCAAAGGGAGCCACCACTTCGCGCAAATAATCACGCTCTACGCGAACGTCGCTGTCCGACATCACCAGCAAATCGTGGCACGCTTCCTTAACCAGCCTGCACAAGCTGTTCACTTTATCGTTTTCGCCCACCCGCGGCACGTCGGTCACGAACTGAATCGCCCGGCCGGGAAAGTCCCGCTGCAACTTCTCGATCACCGGAATCACCGGATCGTGCGGGTCGGCCATCGCAAACACCAGTTCGTATTCCGGATAGTCCAGCCGGCAATAGCTCGCGAAGTTCTCATACGCGTCGTGGTCCACGCCGCGCACCGGCTTCAGTATGCTGACCGGCGGCGCGAAAGAATCATCACGAGGAGGCGATCTGCGAAGGGCCAGAAAATATTCAACTGTGCAGTACAGCGACAGCAGGTAATACACCAGCGGGCCAGCAGCAAGCACTAGCACGGCCAAGCGCAGCATCGACAGCGTCGTTTCGATCATGACCCCTATTGCGAAGCGGCCACGGAAGCAGCCGGACGATTAGCGTACACCGCTTTGCCTCCGCTTTCGGCCAGCAGAAATGTCCCGGCCGCAGGAAGCCGCTGCGCCGCCGCTGCGCGATGTTCCGGTGGCACAAACAGAAGCACCCGCTTCGGCCCTTGCCACAACGCCAGAAATTCCGGATCGGTCAGGAAAATGTGCGGCGCATCTGCATAATACGACCCTGCCGCCAAATTGTTGTAGCGCCCATTCCACAAAAGCAACTGCCGATGGCTGTAAAACGCCACGCCGGACAACGCGTCAAACTCGCCGTAAAGCGCCAGCGTATTCGCGGATGTGATTTGCGGCAAAATCTTGCTCATCAACGGCCTCGAGGATAGATACGGCCCGAAAACGCCCAGCGCTATATTTGCCGCGAAAAAGAAGACCGCCATCGTAATAGCCAAGCAGACTGCCGTGGCTTGTTCTCGCCGCTTGCTGCGCAGCCACCATGCCGCGCCCAACCCCAAGAGAAATGCGGCGGCGGCAAGCGCCGCAGGCAGGCGCAACAGCGCGAAAGCCTGCGGCGTCAAGTCCAGTATGTGCGCCATGGAAACCCGATAAAAATTATTTTCGTGCTCTTTCAAAAGCGAAGAAATATCGCCGTTCACCTGCACGCCTGCGGAGATCCATAACATGGCGATCAGCATTGTTGCCAGCACCGCGCCCACCGCCGCCAGCGCCGCTTGCATGCGAACGAGCCACCGCTTGCCCTGCTCCTCCGCTTTCGCCAAGCCGATTCCCAGCAGCATGGCCATGGCCGGCCATGCTCCAAAGCTGTAGTACTCCATCCGCGAACCAAACGTCAGCGAGAAAAACAGTAAAATAAATCCGGCCCACAAAACCAGCAGCAATCGTGCTTGCCCTTCCGCCCGCAAACTCTTCCAGGTTCGCGGGCGCGGAATGCAACTCAGGGCGGCTGGAAGAAAAATGCTCCACGGAAAAAACCACACCAGGTGCGCGCCGAGCCACAGCCACAGCGGCACCGCTTCATAATCGGGAGGATACCGCGTGCCAATCGCTCGCTTTATATGCTCGTTGATGAAGTAGGACCAGAAAAAGGAGTTGGCGCGCAAGCTCGCAAGAAGGTGCCAAGGCGCCACGACTAGCAGGAAGATCGCCACGCTCGAAAACAGGCGCAGCTCGCGCCATCGATTCCACGACCGCGTCGCAGCGATGAACAACCATAGGATGGCCACTGGAAAAATTACGCCGACCAGCCCTCGTGTCAGCATCGCCAGCCCCGTCAACGCTGCCGCGCCCCAATACGCAGCGCGAGGACTCAGCGAGCCGGTCCACCCGCGCAGAAAGAGGTAAAAAATCGCGGTGAATTCCAGCGCGTAAATCGCTTCCGGGATCATGATGCGCGTAAACAGAAAAAATCCCGCGCCCGTGCACGCCACCAATCCGCTGTATAGTCCCGCGCGAACGCCGAAAAATCTGCGCGCGAATTCGTTCACCAGCAGCACCAACCCGATCATCGCCAGCGCCACCGGCAAGCGCGTGGAAAATTCGCTCTGGCCTAGCGCCGCGTAACTCAGCGCCACCGCCCAATAATGCAGCGGCGCTTTCATCAAATAGCGAATGCCGTTCATGTACAGAATCACGCCGTCGTGGCGCTGCAGCATTTCGCGCGACACCATCGCATGCGAAGCGTCTGCATCGTCAAGCAGGGCGGGAAAACCGGCATTCCCGAGGTAGATCGCAGCAGCGAGGAAAATCAGCAGAATAACCGCGGCAGTGCGGCTCAAATCAGAATTGGTCGAAACTTGTTCTCCGGAAGTGCTGTCCGCTTCCGAAAAGTGATTCTCAACCTGCCGCAACAAGCGCAACTCCCGCGCAAACCAGCACCACGCCAATCCATCGCGCGGGGCTCACATCTTCGCGCAAAATATATTTCGCGCCCAGCGTGCCCACCACATAGCTGAGCGCCGAGGCCGGAATCACAAGACTTATCGGCTGCCACGACAGTAGCACCAGCAAGGAATAAAACGACAGCGCCATCAGCGGCACGCCCGCCCAGAACCATCCATTGCGCAGCGCCCGTGCAAGAAATGCGAAAATCGCGCGGGGCCGCAGCCGCGCCGGCTCGCCAGTGGCCTTCATTCCATGCGTAATCGCGATTTCGCCGCCGGTGCTGCCCAGTATCAGCACCGCGAGCAGCAGCGCCACGCGCATCATACCGCCACCTCTCGCACCGCAACTTCGGTGGTGCGCGGCCGCGTCTGTCCCACGAGCAAAACTCCAACGCAAATCAACACGACGCCGACCCACCGCCGCGGTGAAACATTCTCATGCAAAAACACCACCGCCAGCAACGTCAGCAGCGCGTATCCAAAAGCGCCTGCGGGCATAACGTAGCTGTAATCGGCCCAGCTCAGCACGGTCATGTAGCTGGCCATGAATCCAACTAGGAACACGATCCCGATCCAAATGGTTCCGTTCGAGAGGGTGGAAACAAAAGCGTGGCGCAATCCTGCGGCAGAAATCTCTACCGCACCGATCTGCGTCATGCCGCGCTTCAGCATCAGATCGCCGACGTTGGCGCACACCACCATGGCCAGGATCATGACCAGAGTCTTGATCCGGATCCGCAACTCGTGTCCCATGTTGTGAAACTTAATCGTTTCCGGAAGCGGACGGCGGCGCCGGGACGGCAATCATCGGCTTATCGATGTCGCCGCCTTCGCGCACCCACTTCCAGCGCTCCGAACGGAGCTTCAGGAAATCAACCGCTTCGTGATAAAGCCGCTTGCGTTCGTTGCCGTCCCAAAGCGCTTCGCGCACGATGCGCCAGACAACCTTCGGGCGGAAATAATATTCGTCGTAGAAGCGGTTCACGCCGCCCATCATCTCGGCCTTGGACAAATGCGGATACTCGATGTGCGGCAACTGGTGTCCGCCGGAATCGGCCAGCGCTTCCACTTTCAAGAAGCCCTGCTTGGCCATGGAGTCATGCAACTCCGTGCCCGGCATGGCGTGCGCCAGCGAAACCTGAATCGTCTCGCAGTCAAGTTCCTTGGCGAAGTCGATGGTCTTCTGAATGGTCTCGCGGGTCTCCCCCGGCAAACCGATGATGAAGTCGCCATGCACGCGAATGCCAACCTTGCGGCAATTCTTCATGAACGCACGGGCCATTTCCACCGTTGCGCCCTTCTTGATGTTTTTCAAGATTTGCGGGTCGCCGGACTCGAAGCCCACAATAAAGAGCCGCGCTCCCGCGTCCGCCATGCCCTTCAGTGTTTCATAATCGCTGTGCACGCGCGCTGTTGACGACCAGCGGAACTTCAGCGGTTTGAACTTGCCGCACAAATCCAGCACGCGGTCCTTGCGGATGTTGAAGGTATCATCGTCGAAGAAAATTTCCTTCATTTGCGGAAAATATTCGATGGCTTGCTTCACTTCGCGCGCCACGTTCTCCGTGGAACGCGTGCGCCAGGCATGCCCCGAAATGGTCTGCGGCCACATGCAGAAGGTGCACAGCGCCGGGCAGCCACGAGTCGTATAGAACGACACGAACGGATGCAGCAAAAACGGCACGTTATAGTTCTCGATCTTCAGGTCGCGCTTGTAAATGTCGGTGGCAAACGGAAGGGCGTCCAGCTCTTCGGTGTGCAGTTGCGGGCGCTCCGCGTTGTGCACGATCTTGCCGTCCTTGCGATAACTGACGCTGAGAATCTCGCTGAGCGGCTCGCCGTGCGCATACTCCACGACGGAATGATCGAACTCGCCGCGTGTCACGAAATCGATGTCCTGGCTGGCGTTCAAAGTCTCGTCCGGCTTGATGTGCCCGTGCGGACCAACGAAGGCAATCTTCAGGTTTGGATTGGCTTCCTTGATCTTGCGGATGAGTTTGACGTCGCTCTCGAATCCCACGGTGGAAGTGAAGAGCACCAGGAATTCATAGTTTTTGCAGATCTCCACAGTCTGCTGCCAATTGATCTTGGCCGGCGAAGCGTCCAGCAGCCGGCTGCCCGGAATCATTCCCGCCGGGTAAGTCAACCAGACAGGGTACCAATAGGATTCAATCTCGCGCGTCGCGGGCCACCGCGAACTCGCTCCGCCGTCAAAATTCTCAAAGCTCGGCGGATTCAACAACAATGTCTTCATCACATCTGGCATTCTTCACCCTCAGTTACGTCTCGTAAGATCGTGCCGCCCCTCGGGCCGCAGGCGTGCCCAAAGACGGATTTGCCTGCGCGGAGCCCCCCAAAGATCAGCATCTAGTGTACCGGAGTTGACTTTATGGCTCCAAACCTTATCTCTAAATGGTGTTCCGCTGCATTGAATGGCGATATACAGCATTAAACGGGGATGCCAGTTTGGGCGGATTTCGCGTTTGCCGTTGTTTCTTCTCTCCAAGACCGCGGAGCTGATCGCTCTCTTCCGCATGAGAATGAAGGTGTGGCGCATCTTGGCCGCCCGGGCAAACGCTGGCGCCGCCTTCGGCCTTCGGTTGGTCGAGCTTCGTTAACCACCAGCACACCCCTCCCCCTAGGGATTTTCGTAAGTGTGGATTCTAAAGATAGTTCAAGCGCTTTGTTTTGATTCAGTTTTGCAAGTGTTGATTCTAAATAGCTTACGGCGCAAGGAAATCCTGGAAAACGGGAGCACCACGCATCTACGGGCTAAAGCTTTAGCCTGGAAGTAACGAGACGACTGCGACTGGGTGCCGATGAACGCTAAGTTCTTGAGATGCCGGAGACTTTGAAGAAAATCGGAAGGACTGTCGGATCTTGAAGGCAAATTCATCCGGAAATTAGGTTACTCCAGCTTTAAGCTCCTGGCAAGGAAAAAACGGAGTTTCTTTTCGGACCAAATGGCAGCGTGGCGGCGAGCGTGACATGGTTTGCCTACAATCATAGAGCCATCAAAGTTTTTAAGGTTGGGTGATAGAGCGGGAGGCGCTTTTGGGGGTTTCCGACGCTTCGGCGGCGATGGCGAGGATTTGCCATATGCGATCAATCCAGTCGAGGTGCTCGGGCTTCATCAGGACGGAGCGAAGGCAGGTCAAAGTTTCGCGGTCGCGTTGAACACCGGGCTCCAGCGAACTGAAGAAACTGACGGGCAACTTAGCGACAGCGAGATGCAAGCCGCGCTGGGCGGCGGCCGTGAAGATGGCCCGCGACTTAGCTGACATTTCGCTGACGCTGCCGGCGCGGGGAGCGAAGACTACAATGTCCAATTCGGGAGCAAATCCTGGAACAAAGTGGGTGTCTTCTTTGATTTTTTCGTACAGGGCAAGCGCCGCGGACCTGTTGCGCTCTAGGCGCTGGGCAAATTCGCCGCGCTTCACCAGCGGCAACAATTTCTGCGTGGCCCACAGGGCGGCTGCGGAAGCGCCCGGACGTGAGCATTCCAAGCTAATCTCGCCCAGGTGCAATTCCGCCGAACTGAAGTAGGTGTACGGCGAATCATGCTTGTACAAACTGCCGATCTTCGGATCGCAGAACAGTACGCAGCCACAACCGTAAGGTTGCAAGCCATGCTTGTGGGGATCGATGACGATGGAATCGACCTCCGCGATGCGGGCGAATGCGGATTGAGCGTGCCCGGCCAGATTACTGACCAGCCCGAAATATCCGCCGTACGCGGCATCGGCGTGGATGCGAAAGCCGTGCTTCTCGCGCAGCGCCAGGATCTCCGGTAACGGATCGACCGAACCCGTCGCAGTTGTGCCGAGGGTTGCGACGACTGTACCAACGTCTCCAGTTTCCACGCGTTTTCGCAGCGCGTCCATGTCCATGCGCGCCCGCGAATCCACCGGCACGGACTCGAATTCGAGCTGCAAGACGCTGCTGATGCGCTGATGGGTGTAATGCGCTTGCTCGCTCGCCAAGATTTTCTTGCCGGGCCGCACCTGCCCCGCGACCCAGAGGGCTTCGAGATTGGCCATGGTGCCGCCGCCGCACAGATGCCCGAGAAAAGTCTTCCAGCCGAACATCGAGGCGACTTCCGCGACGGCCTCTTTTTCCATCGCGGAAGTGGCACGGCCGCCATCTAGCGCGTGGTTGTTGGGATTGATCCACATGGCCAGGGCATACGCGAGGCGCGCCACGGGATGCGGAGGCTTCAGCATCTGCCCGGCGTAGAGAGGGTGAAAATAGGGATAGTTGTCGTGCAGGCGTTCGGCCGTGGCCTTGAGCACGTCCAGCAGGCGGTTTTCGTCGTAAGCGTTCGGAGAAAACTCGGGCAGCCCGGCAAAGCCACTGTCCAATTTCTTTACGGCTTCCAGAAATGCATTCAGGCTTTGTTGTTCAAGCTGCAAAGATCACCAGTCGGTGAGGATATCACCGGACGCAGGGCAGGAGACGGGGGATCACAATTCTTACTGCCAGACTTTATCAAGCTGCCCAGCGGTTTGCAGCAAATCGAGTTGGGCCTGCTGGCGCTGGAAATTGGCGTCGAGATAGGCCATCCACTTGTCGCTTTCCTCGAGGCGAGCTTTTTCGACTTCGCGCACGTTGATGCGGCCTTCACCGAATTGTGATTGCAGCACCGTGACGTTTTGCTGCGCGAGTTGCAGCTCCAGGCGAGCGACTTCTTTTGCGGCGTCGCGCTCGCGCAAGCGCCGCGTCTTGACGCGCACGGCGGCGCTTACTTCGGTCTTCTTCTTTGCCAACTCTGCCTTGGCCACGTCTAGATTCACCTGGGCGAGCGCGATATTGGCCCTGGTTTGCGCGCTGAAAATCGGCACTTGAATCTGCACGCCGGCATTGAAGTTATTGGGTTGGAATTTCTTGAAGAAATCCAGATAGTTGTTGAACTTGGCCAGCCGGCTATAAACCGCTACGAGCTGCAACGTCGGGTAATATCCACGTTTTTCGCCGATCAGGCGAAATTCCTTGGCGCGGACATCGGATTGGGCGACACGCAGCGCGACATTATCCTGCAGCGCCATAGCCACCAAATTTGCGCCTTCTTGCTCGGCTACGCCGGGAAGATCCTCGGGCGTGATTTCGATCTGGGTATTTTCGGCTAGCCCGGTTTGACCACGCAGCGTGACCTCCAATTCATCTTGACGGCCCTCGAGCTGGAGGATGCGCTGCACCACGCGCGCTTTGGTGAGTTGGTCCTTGGTCACGGCGACGGGCAGCTCGAAATTCTCTTTTTCACGCTGCTGCGTAACGGCCAGGATTTTGTCCGCGCTTTCTTGCTCCTTGCGCAGCAACTCGAGCGAATGGCGGACCGTGGCAAGCTCGAGATAAGTGGAAGCCGTGCGCACGATGACACTGTTTCTGGCGTCTTCCAGAAGAATCTTTTGCGACTTGGCTTGCTCTTGCAGCTCTTTCCCTTGTCCACGCAATGGCTCATTGAAGGCTTGCTCGGTGTAGGTGACATCGAACAGCGCGGGGGCGCGGCCGCCGGGAGTCTCGGGAATTCCGAAGGTGTAGCCCGCGCCGGAACCGGCATAGAGATTGGGCATGAACTGCGCTTTCGTGATCAGTGCGGAGCGGTTCGCGAGGCTCGCTTGCAGCTTGGCGATTTGGATGTCTTTGCTGTTTTGCAACGCGAGTTCGATGGCGCGTTTCAGGGTGAGAGAAACGGCGGCGGGTTCGGTTGGAATAGACTGCGTTTGTTGGGCGCGCGCGCTGAAGGCGGCGGAGAAAAGCAACGCCACGAGCAGGGCGCTCAGGAAAGAGCCGCGTTTCGAGCTGATGAAATTTTTATATGTCATGCAAAGGTCCTCGTTGTGGCTTTGACCGTGAAAGCGGCGGCTAGCCGCCGCACTCCAAAATTATTCGTAACGTAGCGATTCAATGGGCTGCAAGCGCGCGGCATTGTTGGCCGGCAGGTAGCCGAAAAATAGCCCGGTGGAACAGGAAACTCCGAAGGCGATCAGCACACTTAGAGGAGAGATGGGGACGCGAAGGTTCCCGGGAAGCAGCGGCTGAACCAAGACTGGAATGGCCAGGCCGATCAGAATGCCGACGACGGCGCCGCCGCCGCTGATTAAAAAGGCTTCGATCAGGAATTGATACAGGATTTCGCGGTGCGCCGCGCCGATGGCCTTGCGAATGCCGATCTCGCGGGTGCGCTCGGTGACGGTGACCAACATGATGTTCATGATACCGATGCCGCTGATGAGCAGCGCGATGAAGGCGACGACCAGCAGCACGATGGTCAGCGCCATCGAAATGTTTTTCGCGGCACTCAAGATGGCGGCCAGCGTCTGAACATCGTATTCCGCCTCGGCCGGGTGACGACTGCGCAGCAGCTGTTCCATCTGACGCTGCACGCCTGGCACATCGTCTGGATGCGCGGCTTGCGCGCTGAGAGCGCGCAGTACGTCCACGCCGGTATAGTACTTCATTAGCGAAAAGGGAATGATGACGGTTTCGCGCTGGATATCC
>WNFD01005715.1_pt1 | contig 12441 bp, 13 predicted proteins | sample 5400491 | NCBI WGS metagenome assembly WNFD01 (sample SAMN13153343, study PRJNA577476) | soil metagenome | isolation source: 120 cm saprolite under Douglas fir tree site 2 hole 2 replicate 2 | place: USA:California | collected 2015-04-18 | reverse complement strand
CCGATCGTCCTCGCCTCGGGTCTCTTCGATAAACCCGTCGCAGTCCCGTGGTGGAACGGCCGATCCCTCCGCTTGGTCCAGTAGCGCTCGCCAAGCGTCCCGTGTTAGGCCAATTTCGTTCCGTGGAAATCCAGGCTAGCCTTTCGTCGCTTACCCATTACATCGCAATTTCCCAGGGCGCCGTGGACGTGGTCGTCTTTGCTCGCAACGAAGATTTTGCCGAGAAGCGAATTCGATCGATCGACAAGGTGATCGAGCTCCGCTCGTTCGGAATTTCACTGCCAGTGGCCGAGATTTATCGCGACACTGGACTGGCTTGAGATCGCGTAGGCGCTCAACGATTAGGCAGCCGTCCAGCTGAATTTGGCAGCCGCCTGCGGGCGAGGTGAAAACCACCGCCATAGTTTTCCGCCGGATTGCACTTCGGCCGATTCGCCGCTATCGACTGGCCGGTGGAGCACAGCATGAAAGCCCAGGTCACGGTGACGCTGAAATCCGGCATTCTCGATCCGCAAGGCAAGGCGATCGAGGGGGCGCTGAAATCGCTGGGCGTCGACGGCATCGCGAGCGTACGCCAGGGCAAGGTCTTTGACATCGAGATCACCGATGGCGACCGCGCCGGCGTCGAGGCCAGGCTCAGGGAGGCCGCGGAGAAGCTGCTGGCGAACACCCTGATCGAGAATTACGACGTGAAGCTCGTTGGTTGAGGATCAGTGAAAGCCGCCGTCATCGTCTTTCCCGGCATCAATCGCGAGCGCGATATGGCACGCACGCTCAAGCTCGCGTCGGGCCGTGAGCCAGCCATGGTGTGGCACGCCGACACCGCGCTGCCGGCCGGGACCGATATCGTGGTGCTGCCGGGCGGGTTTTCCTACGGGGACTATCTGCGCTGCGGCGCCATCGCGGCACGGGCGCCTGTCATGGGGGCGGTGCGAGCCTTCGTGGCGAACGGCGGTGTCGTGCTCGGGGTCTGCAACGGATTTCAGATTCTCTGCGAGGCAGGCCTGTTGCCGGGCGTGCTGATGCGCAATGCGGGGCTCAAATTCCTCTGCCGGGACGTCTATCTGCGGGTCGAGCGTTCCGATACGCCGTTCACGCGCGGCTATAGTGCCGGCCAGGTGATTTGCGTGCCGACCGCCCATGGCGAAGGCAATTATGTCGCAGACTCAGAGACCATTGCGCGCCTCGAGGGTGAAGGCCGCGTGGTGTTCCGCTACACGGCGCCCGACGGCGCCCTCGCGCCGGAATGGAACTTCAACGGCGCCACCCACGCGATTGCGGGTATCGTCAACGCACGCGGCAACGTGCTCGGCATGATGCCGCACCCGGAAAATCACGTGGAAACGGCGTTGGGACCCACCGATGGGCGTGGACTCTTCCAGGGGCTTGCTGAGTACCTCGATCGCGCCGCCTAGTGAATCGATTCCATGAAACTGATCAGATCAGGCGGATAAAATTGGACCCCACGGACCTCATCCTGAGGAGCCGTGCGCAGCACGGCGTCTCGAAGGATGGCCACTGGCGAGGCCTCGCATGTGGCCGTCCTTCGAGGCGCCGACCTTCGGCCGGCTCCTTACACGAAAGTGAAAAACAAAATTCTCCCCATGTCGAGAATTGGAGAACAGACTTTCGTACGCAGTGGCCGGCCCCGCCGGTGGGCAACTCAGGACGAGGTTAATGCTTCCCAACCAACCTGAAGTCACCCCTGCGCTGGTCGCCGAACACGGGCTTAAGCCCGATGAGTACGACCGAATCCTGAAGTTGATCGGCCGTGCGCCGACCCTCACCGAGCTCGGCATCTTCTCTGCCATGTGGAACGAGCACTGTTCCTACAAGTCCTCGAAGGTGCATCTGCGCACCCTGCCGACGACCGGGCGGTGCGTCATCCAAGGGCCGGGCGAGAACGCGGGCGTCGTCGACATCGGCGGCGGGCTCGCCTGCGTGTTCAAGATGGAGAGCCATAACCACCCGAGTTACATCGAGCCTTACCAAGGCGCCGCTACCGGCGTCGGCGGCATCCTGCGCGACGTCTTCACCATGGGGGCGCGGCCGATCGCTTGCCTCAACGCGCTGTCGTTCGGGGCTCCAGATCATCCGATGACCCGCCATCTGGTCTCCGGCGTGGTGGCCGGCATCGGCGGCTATGGCAATTCCTTCGGGGTCCCGACGGTGGGCGGCTCGGTCCGCTTCGACAGACGCTACAACGGCAATATTTTGGTCAACGCCATGGCGGTGGGCTTGGCGGAAACCGACAAGATCTTCTACGCCGCCGCCTCCGGCGTCGGCATGCCGATCGTCTATCTCGGCTCGAAAACCGGTCGCGACGGCATCCACGGCGCCACCATGGCCTCGGCCGAGTTCGGTGAGAATTCCGAGGAGAAGCGCCCGACCGTGCAGGTCGGCGACCCGTTCGCCGAGAAGCTGCTGCTCGAAGCCTGCCTGGAAATCATGGCGAGGGGCTGCGTCATCGCCATCCAGGACATGGGAGCGGCGGGCCTCACCTGTTCGGCCGTCGAAATGGGCGCCAAAGGCGATCTTGGCGTCACCCTCGACCTCGACAAAGTGCCGTGCCGGGAAACTGGAATGACGGCTTACGAGATGATGCTGTCGGAAAGCCAGGAGCGCATGCTCATGGTGCTCAAGCCCGAAAAGGAGGCGGACGCCGAGGCGATCTTCCGTAAATGGGGGCTCGATTTCGCGGTCGTGGGCGAGACCACGCCGACCCGGCGCTTCATCGTGCGGCACCGCGGCGCCGTGATGGCCGACTTGCCGATCAAGGAATTGGGCGACGAGGCGCCGGTCTATCGCCGGCCTTTCGTCGAGCCCGCGAAGCTTCCCCTCATCGATGCCGCGGCCGTCGTGCCGCCCATGCCGATTGCCGATGCGCTGGAGAAGCTGATCGGGTCGCCGGACCTCTGCTCCAAACGCTGGGTATGGGAGCAATACGACCACATTATCCTGGGCAATACCGTGCAGCGCCCGGGCGGCGATGCCGCCGTGGTGCGGGTCAATGATGGCCCCACCGCGCTGGCGCTCACCACCGACGTGACGCCGCGCTATTGCGAAGCCGATCCGTTCGAGGGCGGTAAGCAGGCGGTGGCGGAGACCTGGCGCAATCTCAACGCGGTCGGGGCGACGCCGCTTGCCATCACGGACAACCTCAACTTCGGCAATCCGGAACGGCCCGAGATTATGGGCCAGTTCGTCGGCTGCGTGCGCGGAATTTCGGAAGCCTGCCGGGCGCTCGACTTCCCGGTCGTATCAGGCAACGTGTCGCTCTACAACGAGACCAACGGCAGGGCGATCTTGCCGACCCCCACTATCGGGGGCGTCGGGCTCCTGGCGAATTTCACCGCCTCGGCGACGCTTGCTTTCAAGGCGGCGAACGAAGCCATCCTGCTGGTCGGTTCGTCGCAAGGTTGGCTCGGCCAATCGCTCTACCTGCGCGACATCTGCGGCCGCCAGGAAGGCGCCCCGCCGCCGGTCGACCTCTCCGCCGAAAAGCGCAACGGCGATTTCGTCCGCGGCCTGATCGCACGCAAGGTGGTGACTGCGGTTCACGACGTCTCCGATGGCGGGCTTGCGGTGGCGGTCGCCGAGATGGCTATCGCAGGGGGCATCGGCGCCGATCTTCAGGCGGCATTGGACGCGCGGTCGAGGGATGGGGCGAACGCGGGGTTGCCGGAGGCCCCTGCCCCCGTCCCGCACCCGGCATTCTGGTTCGGCGAGGACCAAGCCCGTTACGTCGTAACCGTCCTGGAAAGCGATGCGGCGGCCGTGCTCGAACTTGCCGGCGTCAATGGCGTGCCGATGAGACGGATCGGCACCACCGGCGGCAGCGCCTTGACGCTGCCGGCCGAACGCCCCGTTGCGGTGGCGAGGTTGAGCGAGCGTTTCGAAAACTGGCTTCCCGGCTACATGTCGGGCGGCAGTCCGCGATCCGGCGTATGATTTTTAAGAAAAAGCTGCAGCGTTTTCGGGTAATATCACGGCAGAGCCAAACCGAACAGGGCGTGCGCAGGGCCGGCAGATAAAGGGGAATCCGCAATGCCGATGCAGGCAAATGACATCGAGCGGCTGATCAAGGCGCGTATTCCGGACGCCGAGGTGACGATACGCGATCTTGCGGGCGACGGCGACCACTACTCCGCGACTGTGCTCTCGGAGACATTCCGCGGCAAGTCCCGCGTGCAGCAGCACCAGCTCGTCTATGACGCCCTCAAGGCCGAAATGGGCGGCAAGCTCCATGCGCTTGCATTGCAGACCGGCGTCCCGGGAGGGTAAGGAGGACGACGAATCCCGCGCCGCGCCCTTGCGTTTCCGCCGCAAACGAACGATTTTTGTGGCAATGCGGTTTATTCCTGATCCTCGGCGGGCCGATTCGGCGGTGCGCCGGGGGCCACAACCCAACGAAGGTCAACCATGGGCATCGAGCAGTTCATCGACAACGAAGTGAAGGCCAACGACGTGGTGCTGTTCCTGAAGGGCACCCCGCAGTTCCCGATGTGCGGTTTCTCGGGCCAGGTGGTGCAGATTCTGGACCATCTCGGCGTGTCCTATAAGGGGCTCAACGTCCTGGAGAACGACGAGCTGCGCAACGGCATCAAGGCCTACTCCAACTGGCCGACCATTCCGCAGCTCTACGTCAAGGGCGAATTCGTCGGCGGCTGCGATATCGTCCGCGAGATGTTCCAGGCTGGGGAGCTGCATGACCTGTTGAAGGAAAAGGGCCTGGCGGTCAGGGAAAGCGCGCAGGCCTGACGGGAGCGTAGGCGCTTCGTCCGCCCTGTTTCGCGAGTAGGGCGCAATAGCGTAAGCGTATTGCGCCGCAGATAGGCGGATTACGCTTAAGTTTATCGTCGGGCCGGCCAAAGGCCGGACCCGGTGGCTAATCCGCCCCTACGCGTAGGAGTGGGAAGCGGGTCGGACGCCAGCGTCCAGCAGCATCACCGCGAGTAATACTCCACCACCAGATGCGGCTCCATCTGCACCGGATACGGCACCTCCGTCAGCGTCGGCACGCGCGCGAGCTTCGCCGTCATCGTGCTGTGGTTGACCTCGATGTAGTCCGGCACGTCGCGCTCGGCGAGGCCGGTGGCCTCTAGCACCAGGGCCAGCTGCTTGGACTTGTCCTTCACCTCCACCAGATCGCCGACCTTCATCTGAAAGCTCGGGATGTTCACCCGGCGGCCATTCACCTTGACATGGCCGTGGTTGACGAACTGGCGCGCCGCGAACACGGTCGGCACAAACTTGGCGCGATAGATCACGGCGTCAAGGCGGCGCTCCAGAAGACCGATCAGGTTCGCGCCGGAATCGCCTTTCAGGCGGATCGCTTCCGCGTAGATCCCGCGGAACTGCTTCTCGGAAATGTTGGCGTAGTAGCCCTTGAGCTTCTGCTTGGCGCGTAGTTGCACGCCGAAGTCGGAGAGCTTGCCCTTGCGGCGCTGGCCGTGCTGGCCGGGCCCATATTCGCGGCGATTGACGGGGCTCTTGGGGCGGCCCCAGATGTTCTGGCCCATACGGCGATCAAGCTTGTGCTTGGCCTCAACTCGCTTTGTCATTCGCGTCCTCATTGCGGGCTTGCGTCGGAAGACGCAACCCATTGATTGTACTTTGGTTTTGAGGATCGCGCCCTCCTCTGCGCCGGCTCACCGGCACCGACAGGCCTCTGCCTTAAGCGAAGGCGGAAGCCACGGGTCGCGAAACGCTACGCGGGCCACGAGGCCCGCGTAGCGCGCCGGTTCTAGGGGATGCGGGATCGGGTGTCAAATCGCTGTCCAATCCGTCCGATCACCAACAGTTGAATTCCTGATGCAATGCGCGATGACTGACCGCGCGCCGGACTAAGAATGTTGCGGACCTCCCGTCAGCCAGCCGTTTCGAACATTTGCGGTTTGGCGCCCTGCTCTGGGCCGGCTTGCCATAGTTTGTGCCGATGGTTTTTGACGGTAAGGTGAGGCATTGCTCAATTCCGGTGACCGGAGCCATGCCCAGGCCGTTGAACTGCGCGACGGAGCACACCCGGCAGGACGCCCCCGGCATCGTCATTCCATTCTCCGACAGTCTGGTCGCGCGTTGAGCCCGGAGTCCCCCTGGTCGCCCGTTCCGCTCCACCGCCGGTGGATGAGCGACGTTGTTCATTTCGGCAAGAAGTCCCATGTGGTCGCGGGAAACTGGACCATCAACGTTTCGCCTGTCGCCGTTGCCCGTAAATTGAGGCACCCGCCGATCGGGTGGGGTGCGATCTGGGTGAAGGCGGTCGCTCTGGCCTGCCGGAAATGGCCGGAATTGCGAACCGCCTACCTGCCGTTTCCATGGCCGCGCCTGTACCTGCATCCGTATGCGGTCGCCACGATGGTGGTGGAGCGCGACTGGAACGGCAGGCCTGCGGTGTTTTTCGACCAGATCAAGCGCCCGGAATTGCTCAGCCTGGCGGAAATCGACGCTATTCTCCGGGGCCTGAAGCGACGGCCGGTCGAGAGCGTGGGCGGGTATCGACGCCTCATCCGTTTTTCCCGCCTGCCGTCGATCGTCAGGCGCCCGGTGTGGAGCTTCGCACTGCAGTGGTCCGGGCGGCTGCGATCCGAGTACTTCGGGACATACTCGGTCCATTCGTTTCCGGTGCGCCGCGCGCAGGTGATGCAGTCGACGACGCCCATCTCGTTCAGCCTCATCTATGGACTCCTCAATCCCGGCGGCGACATGCTGGTCCAGTTGCTGATGGACCATCGCATCGTGGACGGACTGACCTCACATCGAATCATGCTCGCGATCGAGGCCGCAATGAAGGAGGACATCGTTGCGGAATTAACCGCGGCGGCTCGATCGCGCGGCGACGGCGCGAGCTTTCGCGATTGATCCCTTCACGGCAATTTGCGGAGCCGCCCGCAGCCGTTTTCGAACAGGCTCGCAAGCGCTACCATGACCAGCCCGGTTCATTTCAAGGAGATGGCAGATGAGAAGGCAGATTGCGGCGGCCCTCTGCGTGGCGGCCTTGGGAGTAATCGCGTTATCCGCAGCCTCGCTCGCCATTGCTCAACAAAAAACCGCAAAGGCTTGTGCAGAGGAGTGGCAAGCTGACAAAACCGCAAATCGGGCCAATGGTGTGACCGAAAGGGCTTACGTGGCGCGATGTCGTGCCGGCTCCAGCAAAGCTGCCGGGGATCGTCAAATCTACTCCTCCATCAAAGATGTCATGGAATCCATGATCGATCCGTCTGCGGACACGCTTTGGGGCGCCGCAGGAACCGTTATCGATAAACAAGGTACTCAGGATTTGTCTCCCAAAACGCAAGAGGAGTGGCTCGATGTGCGTCGCGCCGCTGTGCGAATAATCGAGGGGGCCAACCTGCTGATGATGCCGGGTCGAGAAGCGGCTCCTGCCGGAACCAAATCGGAGGTTCCGGGGGTGGAGTTAGAGCCTGCCGAGATAACCGCGCTTATAAAGAAGAGACGAAAGAGTTTTGATGCATTTGCTAAGGCATTGCGAGCTCTCGGCTTAGAAGCGCTGCAGGCTAGCGAGGCCAAAAACGTCCCTTTGCTGGAGGACATTGGCGGGCGAATGGAGGATGTCTGCGAGAGCTGCCATCAGACATTCTGGTATCCGCAGGCCAAGCAAGCCTCTACCCGCAATTAGCCGCGCGTTTCGGTCATGCCGAACCATTTCCTCGGAGTCATTGCCTGGCTCGTCCCGTCCATCCACGTTTTGCTTGATGGCGCGCGGCAAGAAAGATGTGGATGCCCGCGACAATCCCCGGATCAAGTCCGGGGACGGGCATGACGGTGGAGAGATGATTCGATTTGAGTGATTTCCCAAGTCACTCACAAAGAAAGCGATTGACTCGCGAAAGTGTGCTGACAAGCTAACCTGGCCTAGAACTGGCGGCTGCACCTGCAGGGACATGCAGGGTGGTGGAGAGGAGGCGCAGATGGGAAATTGGTTGAGAGGGGCAAGGTTTGCGGGTGCTGCAGCCGTTTTGATGACAGCGCTCCAGCTTAGCCCGATACCGGCCGCGAGCGGGGCCGAGGCCTATAAGGCGTCACGCGCGGCGGACGGCAAAGCGGATTTGAACGGTATCTGGCAGGCGCTCAACACGGCAAACTGGGACCTCCAGGAACACGCGGCGCGACCCGGAGTGGTGGTCGCGCTTGGTGCGGCCGGCGCAGTTCCCGCTGGGCTCGGCGTGGTGGAGGGCGATGAGATCCCGTACTTGCCGGCAGCGGCGGCGAAAAAGAAAGAGAACTTTGCAAGCCGTTTGACCGCTGACCCGGAAATCAAGTGCTATTTGCCGGGCGTGCCGCGGGCCACGTATATGCCCTATCCGTTTCAGATTGTTCAAACTCCGCAGTTCATCCTGATGGCCTATGAGTTTGCGGGCGCCGCCCGCACGATCTACATGGATAAGGCCCCCCCGAATCCTGTCGACAGCTGGATGGGGCACTCGGTCGGGCACTGGGAGGGCGACACTCTGGTCGTCGATGTGACGCGTTTGAACGACGAGACCTGGTTTGACAGAGCCGGGAATTTCCATAGCGACGCCTTGCATGTGGTCGAACGCTACACACCCTTGAGCGCTGGCGCGCTCACCTACGACGTCACCATTGAGGACCCGAAGGTGTTTTCGCGGCCGTGGAAAATGAGCATGCCCCTCTATCGTCGGTTGGACAAGAACGCCCAGCTGATGGAGTTCAAGTGCGTGGAGTTCGTGGAAGAGCTCATGTATGGGCATCTTCGCAAGCAACCAAGCAAGTGAAAGGGAGGTTTCATATGAGCCATCGACTTCTCACTTCAATCGCTGGTCTACCGGTCGTGATTGCGTTTGCGCTGCTGGCGCCGGCGCCCGTAGCAGCCGAGACGTGGACTGTGCCGCGTACGGCCGACGGCCAGCCGGACTTGCAGGGTGTGTGGGACTTCCGGACCATCACCCCGATGGAGCGACCAGTCGCGCTCGGAACGAAGGAGTTTTTCACCGACGAGGAAGCGGCGGCCTTCGAGAAGGACGAAAATCGACGCCAGGATCGTGATCAGATCGATCCGGAGGTGGGTGGTTTGATGTACCCGCCAGGCGGCGTCGTCCCTTACAACGAGTTTTGGTACGACCGGGGCAACAAGGTCGTGGGGACCAAGCGCACGTCGCTGATCGTGGACCCGCCCAATGGGCGACTTCCTGCGATGACGCCGGATGGGAAGAAGCGAGCGGATCTCCGCGCGGCGGAGCAGCGCGAGACTCAGCTGGGGCGTCCCCACGCCGATTCGTGGGAAGACCGGCCGCTACAGGAGCGTTGCATTGTCGGGCTGAACGCTGGACCGCCAATGCATCCCGCCGCCTACAACAATGATTTTCAGCTCTTCCAGAATCCGCAATATGTGGTGATTCTCAACGAAATGGTCCACGACGCGCGCATCATCCCCCTGGACGGGCGTCCCCACGGGCACATTCGTCAATGGAAGGGCGACTCGCGCGGCCACTGGGACGGAAACACGCTGGTTGTCGACACGATCAATTTCAAACGCGAGACCAGCCTGCCAAACTCCGGTGCGAACACGCACCTCATCGAGCGCTTCACGCGCACCGACGCCAACACGCTCCTCTACGAATTCACGGTCGAAGATCCGACGACGTGGACGAGACCGTGGACGGCAGTGGTGCCGATGCTCAAGAGTGAGGATCCCATCTACGAATACGCGTGTCACGAGGGGAATTACGCCATGGCCAGCATCCTCGCCGGCGCGCGCGCCGCAGAGAAGGCCGCAGAGGAAGCGGCGAAGAAGGGGTCGAAGTGAGCCGCCGAACTGCTTGACGTCAGCGACCCGTAAGTGGGCAAAGGCGCGAGGCGAGGCGTTCTTTGGCGGTGAAAGCCTCCCGCGCCATGCCCACCGCAGCAGCGCCGGTAGGCACTACGCGAGACGCCCGTAAGGTCTACCGCGCGAACACGGTCGCCCGGCCAATGCCGAACCGAGCCAGGGCCGCCGCGAGCGCCGGCGGCGGCTCAAGCCCGGAGGTGAAGACGGCGCGCGCCGTGCCGCTCACGGCGTTGGCCGCCGCCGGCCCGACGACGTCCATCACCCGCCGCGCGATCGCCGGCGCCGGGTCGACCCAATCGACCGGCCACGGTGCCAGCAGAACCAACCGGTCCAGCAGTAGCGGATAGTGGGTGCAGGCGAGCACAATGGTGTCGGTACGCCGGCCGTCGCTTGCGACGAAACAAGGCGCAATCTCCCGCGCGACGGCATCGTCGTCGATTGCATCACCGCGCAGTTCTGCTTCGGCGAGCCCCGCCAGGCGCGCTGCGCCCACCAGCGTAACGTTGCAGCCCTGGCCGAAATCCCGGATCAGCGCACGGGTGTATTCGCGCTGCACTGTCGCCTCGGTGCCAAGCACCGACACCAGCCGCGATTGCGACGCCATGCAGGCCGGCTTGACGGCCGGCACCGTGCCGACGAAGGGCACGGCAAGGCGCGCCCGCAGATGCGGGAGCACCAGGGTAGAGGCGGTGTTGCAGGCGATCACCACAAGATCGGGCGCGTGGGTTGCGATCAGTTCCTGCATCAACGGCACCACCCGCGCCACCAGTTTGGCTTCGCTGTGCCGCCCATAGGGAAAGAAGGCGTCATCGGCAACATAAACATACGCCGCATCCGGTCGCGCCTTCGCGATCTCGCGAAAAACCGTGAGGCCGCCGAGACCGGAATCGAAGACCAGGATGGCGGGCTTCTCGTTCATGCGCTGCCGTCAGAAGGATTCGTCGAAGGCAAGATCGAGACTGCGGCCAGCGTAAAGGATTCGCAGGATGATGACGTCTTCGCCCTTCACAGTGAAAGCGATTGTTACGCGCCGCTCAAAACCCACTGTTCGTAAACCCGGCCTTAAGTCGTTACGCGCCGTGCCCCGTTGCGGGAATGGGGTCATCTTGCGACAGAAATGTTCGATTCTGCTTGTGTAGGCGAGCGCGACTTCCAAACCCGCATGATCAGCAATCCAAGCGAAAATGTCATCGAGATCGGCTCTAGCGCTTTCGGCAAAGACGACGCGCGCCAAGGACTATCGGGCCGCTTTTTTCGATTTTCGGGTCCGATAACGCGATTCCATTCCGGAGAACACCTCGGCGGTATCAAGTAGCTTCTCTTCTCCGCTCATCACGCGATCAAACACAGGCACAACGGATTCATGAAGCCAGCGTTCGATCGCGGCATCACGGGCCTGCAGGGCGCGTAATCCATCCCGAATGACCTCGCTTTCACTCGCATAGGTGCCCGAGGCAACCTTGTCCTTGACCATTTGCGCCATGTCATGCGGCAAGGTGATGCTCAGGGACTGGGTGTTTCGCATGCGTGAATGCTCCTTTAAGAAACGCTAGCATGGAACACGATTTAATCCTACTACGCAAAAAACCTAGGGGGTCCCGAACACCCGCGCAAAGATCGTATCGACCTCCTTGAGGTGATATCCGAGGTCGAAATTCGCCGCGATCTCGGCTTCCGACAGATATTTCCGCACGTCCGGATCGACCGCCAGCAGGCTCTGGAAATCTCCGCCCTCCTCCCACACCTTCATGGCGTTGCGCTGGACCAGGCGGTAGGCGTCCTCGCGCGGCAAGCCCTTGCGGGTCAATGCCAGCAGCACGCGCTGGGAATGCACGAGGCCGCCGAGGCGCTCGAGGTTGCGGCGCATGTTCTGCGGATACACCACGAGGCGGTCGATCAGCCCGGCGAGCCTGGTGAGGGCGAAATCGAGCGTCACGGTGGCGTCGGGACCGATCATGCGCTCGACCGAAGAGTGCGAAATATCGCGCTCGTGCCACAGCACGACGTTCTCCAGCGCCGGCGTCACGTAGGCCCGCACCATGCGGGCGAGGCCGGTCAGGTTTTCCGACAGCACGGGGTTGCGCTTGTGCGGCATCGCCGAGGAGCCCTTCTGGCCCGGCGAGAAATACTCCTCTGCTTCCAGCACTTCGGTGCGCTGCAGGTGGCGAATTTCGGTTGCAAGCCGCTCCATCGAGGCGGCGACGACGGCAAGCGTCGCGAAATACATGGCGTGGCGGTCGCGCGGGATCACCTGGGTCGAGATCGGCTCGACCGCAAGCCCCATGGCTTTCGCCACGTGGGCTTCGACGGCAGGCGCGATCTGCGCGAAGGTGCCGACCGCGCCGGAGATCGCGCAGGTCGCGACCTCGCGGCGCGCCGCCAGCAGGCGCTCGCGGCCGCGCGCAAATTCCGCGTACGCATAAGCAAGCTCGAGCCCGAAGGTGGTCGGTTCGGCGTGAATGCCGTGGGAGCGGCCGACCACCGGCGTCATCTTGTATTCGAAGGCGCGCCGCTTGAGCGCGGCCAGCACCTTGTCGATATCGGCCATGAGCAGATCGGCAGCGCGCACCAGCTGCACGTTGAGGCAGGTGTCGAGCACGTCCGATGAGGTCATCCCCTGGTGAACGAAGCGC
>WNFD01006385.1_pt1 | contig 12442 bp, 8 predicted proteins | sample 5400491 | NCBI WGS metagenome assembly WNFD01 (sample SAMN13153343, study PRJNA577476) | soil metagenome | isolation source: 120 cm saprolite under Douglas fir tree site 2 hole 2 replicate 2 | place: USA:California | collected 2015-04-18 | reverse complement strand
AACCCTGTCATCCTGACCGAAGACGAGCGACGTAAGTCGTGAGGCTGAGCGGAAGGATCCCGAGAATACATCCTCTACCTTGCTGATGCAGGGCATTCTCCCCGCATGCCGCTTCCTTTCTGCGCTCTTCGCGGTGCTCTCCAACGGAAAAGCCTGTTACTCCTTCGTTACCTGTTGTTTCAATTACCCGATTACCAAATTTCCCGCTTACTAAATCTCGTACGCCCCTACCCCATCCCGGTCATCCCAAGGTCTAAAAGACTTAGCCGAAACATCCCAAGGGATCTTTACCGAATGAAAAAAGAAACGGTTGGACCGCGGTTCATTCCTTATCAGCGTCTATCTGCGTTCATCAGCGGCAAAGCGCATTTTTTGACGCGAGCTCACGTGAATTTCAGGCGATAGACGGTTTCCCGCGCCTACCGCCGGAAATCACAATCCGATTACTACTTAAGCAACAGCCCACGCGCACCCCAGGCCGTTGCAGCCGGAGCAAATTTTCAAAGAACCCATCGTTTCAACCCCTGGGGGCTTCCTCACTATGCCTCACCTTGCCGCGCAAAACAACAAATCTAAAGTTTACCGTCGTCTGGCTAGTAGCCAGGAGCTAGTAGCTAGAAGCTGTCCACATCAGAACGCCCGCCGGAAGGCTGCTTGTTGGTTCGCAACCTTAGGCGGGCGTATAAACTTTGGCTGAATCACAACCGGCGTTACTGATACGTGATGCGCATCTTGTCCACGTAAACGTTGTAGGGCGTTGCCGTGCTATTGCTGTCAAGCTGGAAGGCGTTGGTGAACTGCGCATTGGCCGCGCCGGAGAAGAATGCATTGTGCGTGATGCCTACCACGGTGCGGACGCCGTCCACGGTAATTGCGTCGTGGAAGACGGTGTGATTGGCGATGTCGTTGTGATATTCGGCCACAATGTGATGCCATGTGCCGGCCGTGAACGGCGTAAAGACCACGTTCGCTGACTGCCACTGCTGCAAGCCATAATCAAAGGTGCGCCAGACGTTGCCGCCATAGTACTGCGCCTGCCAGGCAAAGTTATAGACCCATCCGTTAAGCGTTTGCTGGCATTCAAACTCAATGGCTTGCGGCGCTGTTTGCATGCCGTTAGGGATATAAAGGTCAAACTCATAGGTCAACGCATTGATCTGATTGCTGATGATCGGTTGCTGGCGGTAGAAGTAGGCATTCGTAAACGGAACGCTGGCAGAGATGGAAAAATTGGTGGCACGTCCGCTCTCACTCGGCATTGCAATACCCGGGGTGAAAGCGAAAGTCGCTACCGGCCCGGTCCCGCCGTTGTTGCCGCAAGATCCACAAGTCAGCCAATTTGGCGAATCCTGCACATTGTCGATCACCGTGCTCGCGGGTGTTCCCGGCGCTGGCGTTGGTGTTGGAGCGGCAACCGGTGTTGGGGACGCGACTGGTGTCGGCGAAGCTGCTGGAGAACCCGGTGCGCCGCTGTTGGAAGCCACAACGGAAGATCCAGCGCTGCCGCAGCCGATCATGATCATTGCAAACAGTGTGATGGAAACCAGCGATAGTAAGCTCCAACTTCTCTGCACAGCAAAGTCCCCCAGATTCGGTCCAAAGTTTCGTGTGGTGCTAAGGACTCTAAAGGGACTTTAGCTATTTCGGATTACAGCGAATAACTGAGCGGTCTGTGACCAAAGGGCACGCGACTCTCAGGCAAGTTCCTCCCGCGGGTGTGACTATCGAGTCGAAAGAGATATCAATTTCTTGACAACACTGGTGTCTCCGCGAACTCTAGTAACTTTCGTACTTTCAGGGAGTTTGCGACGATTATCAGGAAGGTGTGTGGGCTTTATGGCAGCCGGTTATGGCAGTTGAGTTTTCTTAGAAAGGCCTTAGGAAGTGACATTCCTTTTTCTAGTGGTTTTCGACCCGGCAGTACTCTTACTTCTTTGTTGCAGGAGATGACTAAGTACTAGGAAAGAACAGGGATACAGCTTTCAGGAGAACTGCTGCATAATGACTGGTACAAAGCTAAGAGAATCTGAAGGAGTTTGGCGGTAAGCACGTTCCGACTTCCGGTCGTCATGGACTCCACCTACGCACCTTTACTGCGCGTTGCCGGGCTGCGTGTTGCTTATCGCACCGTCGGAGGGGCTCGCGTGCCGGCGCTCCGGTCGCTCGACCTTCTGGTGGCTGAGCGTGAGGTGGTGGGCGTTCTGGGCGCTTCAGGTTCGGGAAAGAGTTCACTCACCCAGGCCATTCTGCGCATGCTGCCGCGCAATGCTGAAATCGCTGAAGGGCAGATTTCCTTTCGGACTCAGGACATTCTCAACGCCGGAGGCCGCGAGTTACGGGCGCTCCGCGGCTCTGAGATTGCGCTTATCTCTCAGGAACCAGCATTGGCGCTGAACCCCGTGCTTTCCATCGGACGACAGATGGATGATGTACTCAAGGCGCATAGTCATCGTTCGTCGCCACGCCGCAGGGAACATCGCGACGAAAAGATTCAGCGAATGTTGCGCGACGTCGGCTTTCCCGATCCTGACCGTATTCTGAGTGCTTATCCGCATCAACTCAGCGGAGGCCAACGACAGCGTGCGGCGATTGCCCAGGCTTTGATCTGCGGACCGTCATTGCTCATGGCAGATGAGCCTTTGAGCGCCCTTGACACTATTACCCAGGCGGAGATTCTCGACCTTCTGGCACGCCTTAAGAGCCAGATGAATCTGGCGATGATCTTTATCACGCACAACGCCGGCGTACTCTCAGCTCTGGCGGACCGCATGGTGGTACTGCGTGATGGAGCACCCGTTGCGTCCGGCACACTCGATGAAATCCGTGAAAGCTCTGACCCGTATGTGCGAGGGCTGCTGTTTCCAGAAGAGAATCTGAGTGCGGACTCGCCCGGGAAAATCAATTCCTCGGCGAACCGTGAGAAAAATGCAACGCCGCTCCTGCAGGTGCGGGAGCTCAGCAAAACTTTTACTCGGAAACGCCTCTTTGGCCGGAGAAAGTTTTCCGTGCAGGCGCTCGACAAAATCGACTTTGATCTTAAGGCGGGTACGACCACGGCCATCATCGGACGGTCAGGTTCGGGAAAATCAACGCTGGCCCGCTGCATCGCCGGATTTGAAAAGCCTGACGCAGGCAGCGTTGAACTCCACGCCGGCGCGCGATCTCTTCGTCCTGTTCAGCTCCTGTTTCAGGATGCGGGTAGCGCATTAAACCCGCGCTTCACAGCCGCGGACGTTGTGACTGAGCCGATGCTCATCTCCGCACAGCTCAACGCTGCTGATCGCAGGCAGCGGGCGCTGCAACTCATGACAGAAGTAGGGCTCAACCCTGAATGGCACCTTCGCCGGGCACACGAATTCAGCGTAGGCCAGCGGCAACGCCTGGCCCTGGCCCGCGCGCTAGCAGCCGATCCCCAGCTCTTGATCATGGATGAGTCGCTCGCGGGACTCGATCTCCCGTTACAAGCGCAGATGTTGCGGTTGTTGGGTGACCTGCGGTCCCGGCTCGGACTCTCCTACATTTACATCAGCCACGACCTGAATTTCATCTCGCTCTTCGCTGACAACGTGATGGTGATGGACCAGGGAAAGATCGTGGAGAAGCTGCCAGTATGGCGGCTGGCGCAGAGTTCACATCCGGTTACACAGGCGCTGGTGGCCGCCGGAGAGCGCGTGCACGCGCCTGGTGTTGAGGTGGCGGAATGATCGCGTACCTCTTGCGCCGCCTGGGACACGGCTTTCTGCTTTTGCTGGGCGTATCCGTGTTGCTGTTCATTCTGCAACAGGCCGCGCCGGGCGAGTTTCTTTCTGACATGCGCTTGAACAACCAGATTTCTGACCAGACGTTGGCCGTCCTGCGCGCTCAATATGGGCTGGATAAACCTGTGCCGGTGCGTTACCTGCACTGGATCAAATCCACTCTTCACGGCGATCTGGGATTCTCTTTTGCCTACAATGTTCCTGTCGCAGGCCTGATCTGGCCGCGGGTGCAACACACTGTTTTATTGACCGGCCCAGCGCTGATTATTTCCTGGCTGATTGCGGTGCCGCTGGGCGTTCTGGCAGCGGCCAACAGAAGACCATGGATTGACCGCGTATTCGCAACGGGCACATCGCTTTTCCTGTCCGTGCCGGACATTCTGCTGGCTTTGCTCGCGCTGCTGATTGCGCTTAGCACGCGCAAATTTCCCGCCGGAGGCATGACGTCCAGCGCTTTCGATCCAGCATCCGCGCACTGGCGCGATGTTATCTGGCACATGCTGCTTCCGGTCACCGCGCTGATTATTGGCTCGCTTGCTCCCATTCTTCGCCAGGTACGCTCCAGCGTGATCGAGGTCATGGACTCACCCTACTTCCGCGCCGCCGAGGGTCATGGGCTTGGTCGCTTCACGCTGCTTTTCCGTCATGCACTGCCAGCTGCAGCCAATCCGCTCATCTCGCTTTTGGGGACGTCGATTGCCGCTCTGCTCAGCACTTCGCTGCTGATTGAGGTCATTATGAGCTGGCCGGGGATGGGGCCGCTGTTTCTCGAATCGATTCAGGCGCGCGACCTGTTCGTGGTTGTCGGCTCGGTCATTTTCATCACCGTGTTCCTGCTGATCGGAAATCTCATTGCGGACATTCTGCTTTTCGTTTTTGATCCCCGCATCAGGTTGGACGCATGAGGCGCGTCAACAAGCTGGTATTGGCTGCCGGATTTCTCGTGTTACTGCATCTGGCCGCCATCCTCGCCGGATTTCTCGCCCCATATGACTACGCGGCGCAGGACCGGTCGCGCCCGTATGCGCCGCCTGGGCATGTTCATTGGGTGGATTGTCAGGGCAAGTGGCATCTGCGTCCATTCGTTTATGCAACGGCCGTGCGCGAAGGAAGTTTTAACAGCTACGCGGAAGATTGCAGTCAGCAGGCGCCGGTCCATTTCATGGTTCGCGGTGACCAATACGCAATTCTTGGATGGCTGCACGCATCGCTTCATCTGTTTGCTGTTTCCGATCCTGCACACATTTCTCTGATGGGCACTGACGGTTACGGACGTGATCAGTTCTCCCGCCTGCTTTTTGGTGGACAGGTATCACTGTTTGCCGGGCTGGCGGCAGCTCTGCTGAGTCTGATCGTGGGACTCGTGGTTGGCGGGATCGCCGGCACATTCGGCGGCTGGGTGGACGATGCTGCCATGCGCATCACAGAGATCACCATGGCTGTTCCATCTTTTTATTTGTTGCTCACGGTGCGCGCCTTCCTGCCGCTGCAAATGGAACCTGCTGCCGCCTTCGGACTGGTGGTGGTGGCGATTGGATTCTGGAACTGGGCGCGGCCTGCGCGCATGGTTCGTGGCATTGTGCTCAGCGGTCGCGAACGCAATTTTGTGCTGGCGGCGCGCGGCTTTGGCGCCGGCAACGTTTATTTGTTGCGCCGTCATCTTGCGCCCATGACGTTCAGTACTTTACTCACGCAAATGGCAGTGCTGATTCCGCAGTTCATTCTGGCGGAAGTAATTCTTTCATTTTTAGGACTGGGCATCGGCGAACCTTTCCCAAGCTGGGGCAACATGCTGGCTTATGCGCAGCAATATCACATCCTGGTGAATTACTGGTGGATGTTGCTGCCGGGTATCGCATTGGTGCCGGTGATTCTGGCGTATCACGCGTTGTCAGAAGCCGTGCAAGAGAAGTTACAATCAACCAACTGAAGCGGGGGAGAATGAAACAGTCGAGTGGCCCTATGTGGTGTGCTGTCCTGCTCTGCACCTGTTTTGTCACCCATTCGTTGGCGCAATCTTCCGTGCCGCAAGAAGTTTTCCGCTCGTCTGCTGAGCCGGGCAGGCCCGGCGGCAAACTCGTTATTTCGCAGCGCTCCGAGCCCCGCACGTTCAACCCTGTTCCTGCCGTTGACCAGACTTCGATGGGCATTATCGATCGTCTGAATGCCGACCTGATACACGTCAACCGCGAAACCCAGAAGACCGAACCATCACTCGCCAGGTCATGGGCCGTTTCCAAAGACGGCACCCAATTTATCGTCAAACTGCGCAAGGGGATCAAGTTTTCTGATGGCGCTCCGTTCGATGCCGACGATGTAGTCTTCTCTTACACCGCTTATCTCGACGAGCACGTGCCCTCTCTTCGTCGCGACTTACTGTTAATCGACGATAAGCCGGTGAAGGTGGAAAAAATTGACGCCTACACAGTGCGCTTCACCTTTCCAGGCCCGTACGCTCCGGCCGAACGCGCTTTTGATAGTTTAGCCATCCTTCCGCGTCATCTATTAGAGAAGGACTACAAAGACGGCAAGCTGGGTCAGATGTGGGGACTGAATACTGCGCCAGACAAGATCGCCGGATTGGGGCCGTTCCGTTTGAAGCAGGTTGTGCCCGGTGAACGGATTGTCCTGGAACGCAATCCTTACTACTGGAAAGTGGACGCCAAAAACCAGAAGCTGCCCTATCTCGATGAACTCACGTTTCTGATTGTGCCCAATCAGGATGCGCAGGTTGTACGTTTTCAAGCCGGCGATGCCCAGATTGTCAGCGGACTCAGCGGCGACAATTACGCCGCGCTGGAGAGTGATCAGGCTTCACGCCACTTCAAGTTGTATGACGCCGGTCCCGGCCTGGAATACAACTACCTGATGTTCAACCTGAATGATGATGTCGCGTCAAAATTGCCCGAGCTGGCGCGCAAGCAGAAATGGTTTAATGACGTTCGCTTTCGCCAGGCGGTATCAACGGCAGTCGATCGCACGGGCATTGTGCGTCTGGCCCTGCGGGGACGAGGCGTGGGCCTGATCACGCATGTAACGCCGGGGAACAAGCTGTGGTTCAATTCGAACATTCAAGTGCCGGCACGTTCGCTGCCAAAGGCCCGGCAAATTTTGCAGTCTGCGGGCTTTTCCCAGAAACAAAACGGAACGCTGGTTGATGCCGAAGGCCAGCCGGTTGAATTTACAATTCTGGTCAGTTCCAGCAATGCTCAGCGCGCCCAGATGGCCACGCTTGTACAGGACGATCTCAAGCAATTGGGCATGAATGTGCACGTGGTTACCATGGAGGCGCGCGCCACCATTGACCGCGTATTGAAGACCCATGACTATGAAGCGGTGATCATGGGGCTGGTCAGCGGCGATGCCGATCCTACCCCGGACATGAATGTGCTCATGTCGAATGGGCAAACGCATTTGTGGCACATGGGAGAGAAAACGCCGGCTACGCCATGGGAAGCCGAGATCGACCGGATCATGCAGAAGCAGCAGGTGACGTTGAATCACCAGCAACGTAAAAAATTGTATGACCGTATTCAGGAAATTGAGGCAGAGGAACTGCCGATGATTTATCTGGCAAGTCCCAATATTCTGGTTGGAGCGCGAGAGGACCTTGGGAATTTTCATCCAGCCGTGATCGAGCAATATACTTTTTGGAATGCAGAAGAACTTTTTTGGCGCACCCCCGCCGGAACTCATTAATGGAAGACAACGCCAATACCATTGCTTTAGCAACATCACGGGAAACAGCGGCTGAAGACGAAAAACTTGTACAGGATTGCCTGAATGGCGATGAAAACGCCTGGAACAGGCTGATTGATAAGTACAAGCGGTTGATTTACTCAGTGCCCGTCAAGTACGGGCTCAGCCCGGACGATGCCGCGGACATTTTCCAGAATGTCTGCGTGGACCTTTTCCAGAACTTGTCCAAGGTGCGCAAGATTGAATCCTTGCGCTCATGGCTTATTACAGTTGCCACCCATAAATGTTTTCACCACAAAAAGCAGCAGAAACCGAACGTCGAGCTGGATGCTATGGAGCAGGAAGTGGCGGAAGATATTGCCGCCGCTCCGCAGATCATGGCGGAAGTTGAGGAAGAGCAGGCTGTGCGTGACGCCATTGAAAAGCTGTCACCGCGCTGTGCTGATCTGGTGAAGATGCTTTTCTTTCAACAGCCGCCGCTGCCGTACACGGAAGTGGCGCAGAAGCTGGGATTGGCCACGGGTTCGATCGGCTTCATCCGTGGACGCTGCCTGAACCGGCTGCAAAAAATACTGGCGGAGCTGGGATTTTAATGGCGCAGGAAACAGCAACTCTCGGGCTGCTGCCCTGGATTGAAGAACTCTCCGCGATTGCCGGGGAGCAGGAGCGGCGTGCGTTTGTGGCTGCAAGGCCGGAAGCGAACACCCCGGAAGCCGTTCAGCATCTCTATGACGCCGTGGTCACTCTGGTTCGTGTTGACGTGCCGCGTGCGGAGCGGCTCGCCCACGTTAGCACCTGGATTGCCGCCGAATTGAAAGATCCCGCCTGCATCGCGCAGAGCACACGTGCGGTGGGGCACGTCCTCTATATCACCGGAAAATACCAGCAGGCCATCCAGCATTATGAGCGCGCGATGGCGATCTTTGAAGAACTTGGCCGCGACGTTGACGTCGCCCGCACCATCAGCGGTGCCCTCCAGAGCCTGATCTATGACGGGCAGTATGAACGCGCTTTTCAGCTTGGAGATCACGCCCGCGCCATATTTCAGTTGTACAACGACCGCTTGCGTCTCGCTCGCCTGGACAGCAATATCGCGAACATCTATTACCGTCAGGACCGCTTTCAGGAAGCGGCTTCGTTGTATGAACACGCCCGGTTGGAACTGATGGAAGTGGGCGAGCCTCTGGACATCGCCGCTGTTCTGCGCAACCAGGCGGTCTGTTATATCAGCCTGAATGAATTTACCCGTGCTCAGGATACTTATGTAGCCGCGCGCGAGCACTGCACCAAGTATGGCTTTTCGCTGCTGGTGGCCGAAGCCGATTACAACGTCGCTTATCTTCATTATTTGCGCGGCGAGTATCTGCGGGCAATTGAGCTTTACGATCAGACGCGTGTTCTGTGCCAGAAGCTGGGCGACCGCTTCCACATGGCGCTGTGCGATCTTGACCAGTCAGAAATTTATCTTGAGCTGAACCTTACAGAAGGCGGTGAAGAACTGGCCCGGGCCGCGTTCAATGCCTTCACCGAATTGGGCATGAAGTATGAGGCAGCCAAGGCAGCTACTTTCTCCGCCATCGCCATCAGCCAGCAGGGTCATCACCTGGATTCTCTCCTGATCTTCGATGAAGCCCGTGAACTTTTCGTCAAAGAGAAAAACCAGCTATGGCCGGCGCTGATCGACCTGTACAAGGCTTTGGTCCTGTGGGAAGCCGAAGAAAATGACAAGGCGGAAGATCTGGCCCACGCGGCGTTGGAATACTTTGGTGACTCCGTCCTGCCGGGGAAAGCAGCCCTGTGCGAACTACTTCTGGCAGCGATCGAGTTGCGCGGCTTTGATCCGGAAGAGGCACGCCGCTATTGCAGTTCAGCGCTGGCACGCCTGCTGCATATCGAATCTCCTGCGGCGTATCAGGCCTACTTCGTGTTGGGACAAGCGGAAGAAGCCAGCGGAAACGTCGAACTAGCTCGCCAGGCGTATGAAAAGGCGTATCGCAAACTGGACGACCTGCGCAGCCATCTGGGCAAAGAAGAGTTGAAGATCGCCTTCCTCAAAAACAAGCTGGCGGTATTTGAAGGCCTGGTAGTAACGTCATTGGCGGTGCACTCACGCTTCTGCAGCGAGCATGATACGTTCGCCTATATTGAGCAGGCGAAGTCACGCAGCCTGGCCGACCTGATCGCTTTTCGATCTTCTTCACTTTTTTCACGGGTGGAACAGTCGCCGGCCATGGGCCAGTTCCGAGATTTGCGCCAGAAGCTGAACTGGAATTATCACCAGATCGAACTGGAAGAGCTGAATCCGGGTGGTGGGTCAAAAGAACGTGTCCGCACTCTGCGCCAGCAGAGTCGCGACTATGAAGACGCCATGGTCAAGGCGTTTTCGCAGGTGCAAAGTGAAGACAGCGAGTTTGCCAATCTGCAAACCGCCAAAACCGTTTCGGCAAAGGATTTGCAACGTACCATCCCGGAGAACACCATGCTGGTGGAATTTTATTCTGCCCGCAACAAGTTTTATGTCTGTCTGGTTTCACGCGATAGTCTGCGGATTGTTGCCATCGCCGGCGTGATGGAAGTAAGAGAAAAGCTCCGGCTGCTGCAATTGCAGTTGGCTAAATTCCGTCTGGGTGAAGATTATTTCCACCGGATGGAAAAATGGCTGCTCAAGGCAACGCAGGCCCATCTGGAAGAGCTGTATGATCTGCTGATTGCTCCCATCCGACATTATCTGGTGGCTGATCATCTGGTAATAGTGCCGCATACGTTCCTGCACTATTTGCCGTTTCATGCCCTGTCTGACCGCAAGCGTTACATGATTGATGATTTCTCCATCTCTTATGCTCCCAGCGGCAGCATCTTTGCGCTATGCCAAAGCAAGCCGGTACATGATGGCCTGAGTGAAGCCCTGGTATTTGCCGTGCCAGACGGCCGGGCTCCTTATATTGCCGAAGAGGGCCAGTTTGTGGCTGCAACTATGCAGCCGTCTCATCTGTTCGTGGGACCGGACGCGAATGAGGAGCGATTAAGAATTTTAGGTCCGCGGAGCCGGTTCATACACATCGCCACGCATGGGTACTTTCGCCAGGATAATCCCATGTTTTCCTCCATCCGACTTGGGACCTCGATGCTAAGTCTATTTGATTTGTATCAGTTACAGCTCAATGCCGAGCTGGTGACCTTAAGCGGCTGCGGAACGGGCATGAACGTGGTGGTTGGAGGTGACGAGCTGATCGGGCTGGTTCGTGGCCTTTTATATGCGGGAGCGCAGACCTTGATGGTCAGCCTGTGGGAGATACACGACGAGAGTACGGCTGAGTTTATGCGCGACTTTTATACCGCCTACAAAAGCTCGCCAAATAAGGCACGGGCCCTACGTGAGGCGGTTCTTAAGTTGCGGGCTAAGCGCCCACATCCCTATTACTGGGCAGCTTTTTCGCTGGTGGGCAAGTTTTCATAACAATCTTTGCCAAGACTATATTTTTGACCTTAGTCATGACTCTTACTGTACAGAAGCAGGCTCATCCGTCGACTGCTAAAAAGGGAACACGGACCCGGAAGCTGTGTTCCCTTTATTCAAAGATCTGAAGATTGAAGACGGTGGATATATAAAAGCTTATGCATACCGCGCGCCATTTCGATATCACTGAGTGGGCTGATTTCGCCAGAAACCTGGCTACGCCTGAGCAAAACCAGGAGATGAGCGGCCATTTGAAGGCCGGATGTTTCAAGTGCGCAAAGCTCCATGCATTGCTGACTAAACTGGTAGTTGTTTGCGCCCGGGAAAGTGCGCTGGATGTTCCGCGGTACGCCGAGCGATCCGTAAAAGCGCTGGCCAGTCTGGGCAAAGAATCCCGTCGCTCCGCATTCCAGCGTTTGCTGGCTACGCTGTCCTATGACAGCGCGAATGATCCTCTGCCGGTAGGCGTTCGCGGTACCCATCAGATCAGCCGCCAGGTGCTGTTCCATGCCGGCGATTACTCAGTTGACCTTCGTTTTGAGCACGAAAAAGGCTCTTCCAGCATGGTTCTGGTAGGGCAGATTGCCAACCAGAAGGCGCCTGACGAGGTGATGTCTAACCTCCCCGTGATTTTGCTTACAGGCACACGCGAGCTTTCGCAGGGCAGGAATTGGAAGTTCTGCTGGAAAAGGCTCCTCGGGATAACTAAGCAGCCTGATCGTACTCCGGGAAATAGACATGATGAAACTTCGTAATCTATTGTTCGTTGCAATTCTGTTCGCGCTCAGCCTTCCGGCTAAAGCGCAGAGCACCTTCATGCTGTCGGTTTCTCCAGCCAACGCACAATCAGTCATCAGCCGTCACGGTTTGACCGTGATCAAAGAGCTCTATGACGGCCCCATTTGCGTTTATCTGGTGAGTTCGCCCTCGGCAAACGCAACGGAAGTAGAGACAGAAGTAGAAGCGGACTTGCAGGTCGGAGGCTTTGAACCAGATCAGATTGCATCCCTTCCCGAACTCAGTGGCCTTACCCAGGCGAGTTTGACGCAATCAAACACCAGCATCCTGGATACCCTCCCCGGACGCACCCTGGTCACATTCTTTGGAAGCACTGTTCCCAGCAATTACACCACGCAGACTGCCACCACCATCATCCGCCTGAATGACGCGCGTACTGCCACCCACCTGACCGGCGGCGGCGTCGTCGGCATTATCGATACGGGAGCCGATCCATATCACGCGGCCCTTCTCCCGGCATTGGTGCCTGGCTACGATTTCACCCGCGAAGCTCTCGATTTCTCTGAATTCAACGATCTGGATCCGGCGCTCGCCGCCAAACTGCAGCAGTCCAATACCAGCATCCTGGACGCACAAAACATACTGATCCTGAATCCATATACGGTGATTCTCGCGCAGTCCAATACTTCGATTCTGGACCAGTCCAATACCAGCATTCTTGATAGCACGTATCCCGACTTTGGCCACGGAACCATGGTTGCCGGCATTGTGCATTTGATTGCTCCGACAG
>WNFD01006383.1_pt1 | contig 12443 bp, 12 predicted proteins | sample 5400491 | NCBI WGS metagenome assembly WNFD01 (sample SAMN13153343, study PRJNA577476) | soil metagenome | isolation source: 120 cm saprolite under Douglas fir tree site 2 hole 2 replicate 2 | place: USA:California | collected 2015-04-18 | reverse complement strand
CCGTGAACGACTACACGTTCTTCGGCGGCGACGGTTTCGTCGACTTGCCGCTGCCGGGCGACATGGAGTTCTCCGCCGACCTGGGCATCTTCCGCTGGAACTACGGCGACAACGCCGGCGCGTCCGGGGCCGGCACCACGGGTTTCGCTCGCACCGGCACCGGGTTCGCCGGCTCGCTGAACTTCCGCGTCGGCGCCATCGGCGCGTACGTGAGCGCCTACAAGTTCGGCTCGGACGCCGGCTTCCCGCACACCTCGGACCGCCGCAAGTTCGCCGGCGGCCTGGCCTGGTTTCTCAAGGGACACGCGGACAAGATCACCCTCGAGGTGAACAGCATCACGCCGGGAACGCCCGGGAACCCCGCCGCCATCGCGCCGATCGCCAGCGGCTCGGGCTTCCAGGGTGCTTCCTCGACGGCTGCGGTCTGGCTGCAGGGCCAAGCCGCTTTCTAGCCACCGCAGGTCCGAACCACGCGCCCCCGTCCGGGCTTTACCGCCGGCGGGGGCGCCACTCGCCGCCGAGAGGGCGGCGCCGTCAGTCACTCTGGCCGGAAGTCCAGCTCGGTGGTGATGGCGATCGCCGCCTTGAGCGACCGGTACACCGGGCACGAGTCCGCGTACACGCCGTGCGCGCGCTCCGCCGCCCCTTCCAGCTCCACCTCGCCGGTCGCGTGGGCGACCAGCTTGCCATCCGGGTCCACGTGGCGCGCTGCCAGCGCTCCACCGAGCGTCCCGGCCAGTCAACCCGCGGTGGCCGCGACCACGTAGTCGAGCGTGGTCGCGTGCGGCTCGTAGGTCCCGGGCTGCGCCTTGTAGTGCGCGGCCACCGGCCCGTGCGTGCTGAACAGGACCGGCTCCTTCTCCGCCGGCAGGTACGCGCGCCGCAGCGGGCCCTTCACCCGCTCGACGCGCACCTCGGACCGATACGCCACCTCGCCCATGAGCACCTCCGTGGCCAGGCGCCGCCGTATTCGGCGGCGCTGCGCTTTCAAACCGCGGATATCATGGATGCGTTCTGGGCCGTCACGTTGCGCTCGCCCGGCTCCAGATGATTCCATGGCCGGCTGGAGGTTTCCCCATGGCCGGCTACGAGCAGGAGTACCGCCGCTCGCTCGACGATCCCGAGGGCTTCTGGGGCGAGGTGGCGCAGGACGTCCACTGGACGAAGCCGTGGGACGAGGTCCTCGACCGGTCGAACGCGCCCTTCTACCGCTGGTTCCGCGGCGGAGAGCTGAACACGTGCTTCAACGCGGTCGACCTGCACGTCGAGCAGGGCCGCGGCGAGCAGGCGGCGCTGATCTGGGACAGCCCGCTGGCCGGCGAGGTCCGCCGCATCACCTATCGCGAGCTGCGCGACGAGGTGGCGCGCTTCGCCGGCGCGCTCCGCCGCCAGGGCGTCCAGCGCGGGGACCGCGTCATCATCTACATGCCGATGGTCCCCGAGGCCGTGGTGGCGATGTTGGCCTGCGCGCGCCTGGGCGCCATCCATTCGGTGGTGTTCGGCGGCTTCGCCTCGCACGAGCTGGCTGCCCGCATCGACCACGCCCAGCCCAGGCTGGTGGTGAGCGCCTCGTGCGGCATCGAGCCGGGCCCGCGGACCGTCCCGTACAAGCCGCTCCTCGACAAGGCGCTCGAGCTCTCGAAGCACAAGCCCGAGCGCTGCATCATCCTGCAGCGGCCGCAGCAGGAGGCCCAGCTCGGCCCCCGCGATGTTTCATTCTCGCAAGCGCTGAAAGGCGCCGAGCCGGCGGAGTGCGTGCCGGTCGCCGCCACCGATCCGCTCTACATCCTCTACACCAGCGGCACGACGGGGAACCCCAAGGGCACCGTGCGCGACAACGGCGGACACGCCGTGGCGCTCAAGTACTCGATGAAGGCCATGTACGGCGTTACGGCGGGCGAGGTCTTCTGGGCCGCTTCCGACATCGGCTGGGTGGTCGGCCACTCGTACATCGTCTATGCGCCTCTGCTTGCGGGCTGCACCAGCATCCTCTACGAAGGCAAGCCGGTGGGCACGCCCGACCCGGGCGCGTTCTGGCGTGTCTGCTCGCAGCACGGGGTGAACGCCTTCTTCACCGCGCCCACCGCCTTCCGCGCCATCAAGCGCGACGACCCAAGCGGCGAGCACATCCGGAAGTACGACCTCTCGCGCCTGCGCACGCTGTTCCTCGCCGGCGAGCGCTGCGACCCGGACACGCTGCACTGGGCGCAGCAGCGGCTCGGCATCCCGGTGATCGACCACTGGTGGCAGACGGAGACCGGTTGGGCGATCTGCGGCAACCCGGTGGGGCTGGCCAGCTTCCCGGTGAAGCCCGGCTCGGCCACCAAGCCGATGCCGGGGTACGACGTGCGGATCCTCGACGACGAGGGGCAGGAAGTCCCGGCGGGACGGACGGGGAGCATCGCGATCAAGCTCCCGCTCCCGCCCGGAACGCTGCCGACCTTGTGGAAGGACGACGCGGGCTACCAGCGCGCGTACCTGTCGCGGTTCCCCGGCCATTACCTGACGGGCGACGGCGGCTACAAGGACGCCGAAGGCTACTGCTTCGTGATGGGGCGCATCGACGACGTGATCAACGTCGCGGGTCACCGCCTCTCCACCGGCGCGATGGAGGAGGTGCTCGCCTCGCACCCCGACGTGGCCGAGTGCGCCGTGATCGGCGTGCAGGACGAGCTCAAGGGGGAAGTTCCGGTCGGGTTCGTGGTCTACAAGGCGGGAGTGCAGAAGCCCGAGGAGCAGGTGGTCCGCGAGCTGGTCGAGCGGGTGCGGGATCGCATCGGCCCGGTGGCATTCTTCAAGACGGCCAGCGTGGTCAAGCGCTTGCCCAAGACGCGGTCGGGGAAGATCCTGCGCGGCACCATGCGGCGGATGGCCGACGGGCAGGAGGTGCGCGTGCCTCCCACCATCGACGACCCCGCCATCCTCGACGAGATTCGCGGCGTCCTGGGGAAACTGGGGTATCCAAGGAAGGCGTGACGCACGCCGAACTCGCCGCGGCGATCCTCGCCGCGGCGTCTCAAGCTGCCGGGGGTCCTGCCGATCACTTGGGCGTGCCTCTGCGCGCGCTGGTGGCCACGTCCGGCCTGTGCGCGGCGCTCGTCCTCGTCGTCCGGAGACTGCTCCCGTGGCTTCAGGCGCGCCGCGAGCGCCAGGTCCGCGCGCTGCGCGAGGTGGCCCAGCGCGCCCGGCAGGCGGGGCAGCAGGCGCGCGACAGCGTGGACCGGGTCCGGCTGCTGCTCGACTCCACCGTCGAGGCGATCTGCGGCCTCGACCTGGACGGCATGATCACCTTCTGCAATGCGGCCTCGCTGCGCATCCTGGGGCTCTCCGCGCCCGAGGAGCTCCAGGGGCGGAGCTTCTACGCGATGGCGCGGCTGCCCGGCGCCGACAAGGGTCTCCCCGCGGTGTGGATCGAGGCCGCGGTGCACACCTACGCCCGCCTCGAGCAGGAGCTGCAGCTCGTGCGCGGCGACGGGAGCCTGGTCCCGGTGCAGCACTCGGCGGCGGCCATGCTCCGGCAGGGCAAGCTGGTCGGCCGGGTGGTGACCTTCCTCGACGTCACCGAGCGCAAGCGCGCCGAGGAGGCGCTGCGCAAGTCGGAGAAGCAGCTGCGCATGGCGGACCGCCTGGCCACGGTGGGCACCCTGTCGGCGGGAGTGGCGCACGAGATCAACAACCCGCTGGCCTACACACTGGCGAACCTCTCGTACGTGCGCGACGCGCTGTCGCGCCTGCCCGAGGCGCTCCCCGGCATCGACGTCGCCGAGCTGCGCGCCTCGGTCGCGGAGGCGAGCGAGGGCGCCGAGCGCGTGCGGCGCATCGTCAAGGACATGAAGACGCTCTCGCGCATGGACGACGAGCGCCTCGGCGCCGTCGACGTCGAGGCCGCCCTCGACGCGAGCGTGAACATGGCCTCTCACGAGCTGCGCCACAGCGCCCAGGTGGTGAGGGAGTACGGGGACGTGCCGCTGGTGCGCTGCAACGAGGGACGCCTGGTGCAGGTCTTCCTGAACCTCCTGGTGAACGCGGCCCACGCGTTCAGCGGGAACGCTCCCGAGCGCAACGAGGTGCGCCTCGCCACCTGCGTCGACGGCCACGGGCGGGTCGCGGTGGAGATCTCCGACACGGGCATGGGGATCCCCGAGGACGTCCTGCCGCGCATCTTCGATCCCTTCTTCACCACCAAGCCGGTGGGGGTGGGCACCGGGCTGGGTCTCTCGATCTGCCACAGCCTCATCACGGCGATGGGCGGCGAGATCGAGGTCGCGAGCAAGGTGGGCGTGGGCACCCGGTTCCTCATCCTGCTCCCGGCCGCGCCGCCGCCGGGCGCTTGAACCGCGCTGCCGTGCGCGGGCATTCTCCGTCCATGCCAGCCGACCTCATCGCCCGCGCGCGCGAGTCGCTGCCTCCCGACCTGTACCAGCAGTCCGCCTACCTGATCGTGCGCCCGCTCTGGTCGCTCCTCGGGCGCGTCTACCGCGTGTACGCGCCGGACGGGCGCCTGGCGATGTTCGTGCGCCACCCGCTCTTCCGCATCCGCGACCGCTTGATCCTCTTCGCCGACGAGGACGAGACCACCCCGCTGATCGAGATCCGCAACCGGTCCTTGCTCAGCTTCAACATGTGCCACGACGTGCTCGACGCGCTCACCGGAGTGCGCCTGGGCTCGGTGCGCACGCGTGGGCTCTCGTGGATGTGGCGCGACGCCTGGGACGTGCTCGACCCGGACGACCGGGTCTGCGGGACGATGCAGGAGGACACGCTCTCGCTGGTGCGCCGGTTGCTCCACTTCTGGCCCGGACGGCACCACATCGAGATCGGCGGCGAGGTGGTGGCGCTGCTTGCGCAACAGTTCCGGATCTTTCGCAAAGTATTCGCGCTACAAATGCTGCCGGCCTCGCAAAACCTCGATCCGCGGTTCCTGATTGCCTGTGCTTTGGTGGCGGTGATGGCCGACGTTCGCCGCGAGAGCCACGAGTGACATCGGTCATTTTGCCGATGGCGCATCTCCGCGCGATGTGACAGCGCGCATGGACGGCGCCCACGCCGGGCGTGCGAACCTGATTTAGCAATCGTCAAAACAAGGGGGAACCAATGGCTCGACGCATCGTCGTTGCCGCAGGTGTGGTCCTGCTGGCTGGCTGTTCCGCGCAGCCGCCTCCTCAGGAAGCGCCCCAGGTGCAGATGCCGGATCGCGCGGCCGAAGCCGACCTGGGTGTCGCGGGCACCGGGTTCGGCGATCCGTTGCCCGGTCTCGGCGCGGCGGAGCTGGCGAGGTTCGACGTCGGGAAGACCGAGTTCACCGCCCCCGAGGAGCCCGACGAGGGCCTCGGTCCGGTCTTCAACGAGGCGTCTTGCGTCGCCTGCCATCTCGGACCGGGTACCGCCGTGGGTGGGACCAACCAGCGGCTCGAGACCCGCTTCGGCCGCACCCGCGCCGACGGCACGTTCGATCCCATGGCGGAATTCGGCGGCTCGCTCATCCAGGACCAGGGCATCGGCTTCGTCTCCGTCCCGGCGGGGACGTTCACGTTCGCCGGCGAAACGGTCCCGCCCGAGGCGACCGTGAGGGCCAGCCGCCGCACGCAACCGCTGTTCGGCCTCGGTCTGGTCGACGCGACGCCGGCGTCGACCTTCGAGACCATCGCCTTCCTGCAGTCGTTCCTGACGCCTTCGACCGCCGGAACGCCCAGCGTGGTGCCCGACCCGAGCAACGGCGGCCAGCCGGCCCTCGGCAAGTTCGGGTGGAAGGCGCAGGTGCCGAGCCTCTTCGTCTTCTCCGGCGACGCCTACCTGAACGAGATGGGCATCACCAACCCGCTCTTTCCCAACGAGAACTGCCCTCAGGGAAAGTGCGACATCCTGCAGTTCAACCCGGCGCTCGACACGCCGAACGACGACGGCACGGGCGTGGTCAGGTTCAACGACTTCATGACGTTCCTGGGGCCGCCGCCGCGCGGGTCGCGCAACCTGGTCACCGCGATCGGCAACGCGGTCGCCGCCGCCATCGGCTGCCTCGACTGCCACGCCCAGACGCTGCGCACGGGCCCGAACGCGGTCGCGGCGCTGGACCGCGTCTACTACCACCCGTTCTCCGACTTCCTGCTTCACGACATGGGCTCTCTTGGCGACGGCATCACCCAGAACCAGGCCACGGGCCGGCTGATGCGCACGCAGCCGCTCTGGGGCCTGCGCACGCAGGCGAAGTTGCTGCACGACGGGCGGGCCACCACGATCGCGCAAGCCATCCTGGCCCACGACGGACAGGGCGCCAGGTCGCGCGAACGATTCAGGCGACTCGACGCGTTCTCGCGCTTCGTGCTGATCGCGTTCCTCGAGAGCTTGTAGCCCGCGCGTCAAAACGTAGCGCCGCCTCAGGGGCGGCGGCTAGACTTGCCCGCATGCCCTTCGACCCGCAGGCGAGCTTCGGCAAGTCGCTCTTCTTCGGCGACATCCTCGAGGACCAGCTCTTTCCGTACCCGCAGATGGACGAGGACTCGCGGGAGACCGTGCGCGAGATCGTCGAAGCCACCGGCAAGTACATGGCGGGGATCGACACGGCGCGCCTCGACCGGACCGGGGAGATGCCGGCCGAGCTGCTCCAGTCGCTGCGCGAGCTGGGGCTCTTCGGGCTCATCGTCCCGCAGGAGCACGGCGGGATCGGGCTCTCCAACACCGGCTACGCGCGGGTGATGGAGGAGCTCGCCTCCTGGGACGGCTCGGTCGCCGTCACGCTGGGCGCGCACTCCTCCATCGGGTTCAAGGGCCTCTTGCTCTTCGGCACCGACGCGCAGAAGCGCAGGTGGCTGCCCAAGCTCGCCACCGGCGAGATGATCGCCGCCTTCTGCCTGACCGAGCCCAGCTCCGGCAGCGACGCGTTCAGCATCCGCACCCGGGCGGTCAAGTCCGCCGACGGGTCGCACTACGTGCTGAACGGCGAGAAGATCTGGATCACCAACGGCGGCATCGCGGACTTCTTCACCGTCTTCGCCAAGACCACGCCCGACACGCCGGAGCAGAAAGGGAAGATCACCGCCTTCGCGGTGACGCGCGACCTGGGCGGCGTGTCGCACGGGCCGCACGAGGACAAGATGGGGATCCGCGCCTCGGTGACCACCAGCGTCCGCTTCGACGACGTGAAGGTCCCCGCGGAGAACGTGCTGGGCGAGGAGGGGAAGGGATTCAAGGTCGCGATGTCCATCCTGAACCACGGGCGTACCGGCCTGGGCGCCGGGTCCGTCGGCGGGCAGAAGCGCCTCCTGCAGCTCGCCTCCGAGCACGCCTCCACCCGCAAGCAGTTCGGGCGCCCCATCGGCAGCTTCGGGCTGATCAAGGAGAAGCTGGGGCGGATGGCGATGCGCTGCTACGCGAGCGAGTCGCTCTGCTACCTGGTCAGCTCCACCATCGACCGGGGCGGGGTGGACTACTCCGTCGAGGGCGCCGCGACCAAGGTGTTCAACTCCGAGGCGCTGTGGACCGCGGCGGACGAGGCGCTGCAGATCGCCGGCGGAATGGGCTACATGCGCGAGCAGCCCTACGAGCGCGTGGTCCGGGACGCGCGCATCAACCGGATCTTCGAGGGGACGAACGAGATCCTGCGGCTGTACGTGGGGCTCACCGGGGTACAGAGGCCGGGCGAGTTCCTCCAGGGCCTGGGCAAGGAGCTGGCGAACTCGCTCAACGACCCGATCAAGAGCCTGGGCGTGCTGCGCGACTACGGCCGCCGCAAGGTGCGCCAGACGCTGCCTTACGGCCGGACGCAGATCACCAAGGCGCACGAGTCGCTGCGCAAGCAGGTGGCGAACGTGGAGGACGCGGTGCAGGAGCTGGCCGCGCTCACCGAGTCCGTGCTGCGCCGGCACGGCCGGGAGATCGTCGAGAAGCAGTTCGCCACCCGCCGCCTCGCCGACGTCGGCATCGATCTGATGGGCATGCTGGCCGTCATTTCGCGGACCACCGCGCTGATCGAGCGCCGGGGCATCTCGAAATGCGAGAACGAGCTGAACATGGCGCTCGCCTTCTGCACCGACGCCCACCACCGCGTGCACCAGAACTTCCACGCGGCTAGCCACAACGACGACGAGGAGATCAAGTCGATCGCCGACCACTCGCTCGAGGTGGGCAAGTACGAGAACGACATCCTCGCTTGAGCGGACGCCAGCCGCCGCCGATAGGGCGGCGCTGCGCTTTTCAGAGCCCGGACCTCATGGGATGCGTTCTGGCCGCGTCAGCCGGCGGCCCGGAGGAACCCCTCGGGGAGGGGGACCTCGATCGGGCCGGCGTCGACGCAGCACCAGGACGGATGGCGGGACTCGAGGGCGCTCGCCCACGCGTCGGCGACCGAGCGGACCAGCTCGATGACCGCGGTGCGGGAAGACGAGTCCAGCCGATCGAACTGGACCCCCATCTCGCCGCCCTCTTCGGCCCAGGCGACGTACGCCGTGCCCAGCTCGGGGAAGAGGGCGGGGTCTTCCTCCGAAGGGAGCCGCAGCTCGACCAGGTCGCCGCGCAGGACGCCGGGCGCGCCGGAGATGCGGGCCCCGCCCGCCGAGACGTCCAGCAGGCGCCCGCTCTCCACCCGGCCGGACCAGGCGATCTGCACCGGCCGGTCGGTTGCCATGCGCCGGTGACGGCGCACGTTGTGCAGGGAGCGCAGCTCGCGCAGGGGCCGCGTGTCGTGCAGCTCCATCCACACGCCGCAGCGGTCCACGTTCTCCAGCGCGGTGCCGTGCAGCATGCGCGCCGGCTCCGCGTTCTGGAAGGTCCACTCCATCTGCACCGAGGAGCCTGGCTCGAGCGAGAGCCGGGGGTGACGGAAGAAGAAGAGGGAATGCTCGCCCGCGCGCACGACGTGCGTCCGCGCCTGATCGAGGTGGTCGAAGCGGTAGCGCAGCGGCGCGCTGAAGTGCTCCATCCGCGACCTCCGACTGCGAAAGTTCCAGACGGCAGCGGAAGGAAGCTAGGGACGAGGGTACAGAGAGGTGCGAGCTTCGACTACGAGCATCGACTAGCATCGACCACCGGACTTCGCCGTCGAACAGCGAAATTCGACGTCGAGACTCGAGGCTCGAAGTCGAAGCTCGAATCTCGCAGTCGAACCCTCGAATCTCGCAGTCGAATCTCGAGCACTTGCAGTCGAACCTCGAACCTCGCAGTCGACTCATGCCTGAAACCGGTCGGCCCATCGCGTCACTCTTGGACGTGCCGGTGACGCCCGCCGACCGCACACCCGCCTCGCGAGGGCGCGGGGAGGTTCCGCCGGAGCGGGACTTGCTCGACCGCGCCCGGCGCGGCGAGCCGGAGGCTTTTCGGGTGATCTTCGACCGCCACTCTCCTTCCGTCCGCCGCTTCCTCGGGGACCTCTTGCGCGACGACGCCGCCGCCGACGAGGCGACGCAGGAGACCTTCGTGCGCGCCCATTCCCGCATGCGCACCTTGCGCGAGGACGAGCGGCTGGGCGGCTGGCTGCTCGGCATCGCGCGGATGGTCTCGATGGAGCAACTGCGCAGGTGGCGGCGGGATCCGCTGCCGCTGCCGGAGGAGGAGCCCCGCGAGCCCGATCGCGCTCCCTCTCCCGAGGCGGTGCTTCTCTCCGGCGAGGCGGACCGGCTGCTCGACGGTGCCCTAACGGTCCTCGCCTCGGATCGCCGGGCCGCCCTGCTGATGCGCATCGACCACGGCCTGCCCTACGAGCAGATCGCCGAGGCGATGGGCTGGAACCTGCAGAAGGTGAAGAACGAGATCCACCGCGCCCGCCTGCAATTGCGCGAGCGCTTGTCGGGGTACGTGGAGGGAACGCCATGACCGGCCACCCGACCTTCGAGGAGCTGGAGGCCGCCGCCCTCGGCGCGGAAGCCCGTCCGGACGTCCTGGCGCACGCGGGGCGGTGCGCGGAATGCGCGCGCGAGCTGGCCTGGCTGCGCGCCGAAGCGCAGCTTTTCCGCCGCCGCCCGCAGCCGCCGGTGCGGCCGGAGATCTGGGAACGGGTCGAGGAGCGCGTGCACGCGCCCGTCCCGATCTCGAGCGCTCGGCGCTGGCGCCCGTTCCTCGGAGCCGCGGTGGCGGTCGCCGCGGCGGCGGCGCTCGCCGTGGTGGTGCGTCCGCCCCAGCGTGCCCAGGACGGGCAGGGCGACGCCGCGGTCTTCGACGAGCCCGTCGCGCAGACCGACGCGAAAGCGCAGCAGGCCCTGGACCGCGCCGCCGGCGACTACCGCAGCGCGCTCGGGGTGCTCGAGCAGGAGTACGCGCGCGGCCGCGGCCGGCTCGACCAGCGCACGCAGAAGCGCTGGGACGATTCCTTCGCCCGGGCCCGGTCGCTGATCGACGCCAGCGCGCAGGCGCGCAACGACCCCGACGAGCGCCTGCGGCTCCTCGACGGCAGCGCCGTCATGGTCCGCTCGCTCCGCCATGCCATCGAGGATTCCGAGGAGGTCGCACGATGATCGGCAGCATCGCCCTGGTCGCGGCGCTCCTGGCCGCCACGCCCGCGGATCGCCCGCGCGCGACTCCCCCGCGCGCCGGGGAGCCGGACCTGCACCTCGACCTGCACGGTTTCGAGATGCCGGAGCTGCACCTCGACCTGCCCGGCCTCGGCCTGCTCGCCATGCGCGACGAGGACGAGGACGACGAGGACCACGAGGACGAGGCCAGCGACGCGGGTCCCTCCGACCGGGCCCGCAGGGAACGGGACCGGATCGAACGGCAGCGCGACCGCGAGAGGCGGTCCCGCGAGCGGTGGCGGAGCCGGTTCGGCAGCGACGACGAGTCATCCGGCGAGCAGCCCAGCGCGCGCGCGACGGGCAAGAACGGCGCCGCCGCCCTGGCGGTGAAGGGACCGGTCACCTTCCGGCTGCGCGTGCAGTCCGGCGAGGTCGAGGTGGTGCCGAGCGACAAGCCGCAGATCGCGCTCAGCGTCGGGGGCGTGCCCATCACCGGCGAGGTGCAGCTCCTGCAGTTCGGCGACCGCGTCGAGGCCGAGTTCAGCGGCCGCCGCCAATTGCGCCGGGGCAGCCTGCGGGTGGAGCTCCCGAAAGGCTCGAACCTGGACTTCGACTCGACCTCCGGGGACGTGTCCGTGCAGGAGGTCGGCGGCGACGTGCGTGTGCGCACGATGTCCGGAGACGTCAAGGTCAAGGGCGCGCGCAACGCCGACGTGCAGAGCGTGTCCGGCGACGTCACCGTGAGCGTGACCGGCCCGCGGCTCCGGCTCCACCTGGTCTCGGGCACCGCGCTCGCCACCACCGCCGACCCGGCGGTGCAGCTCGCCTTCCAGTCCGCCTCCGGCAACCTGGAGTGGAGCGGGGTGTGCGCGAAGGGCTGCCACCTGAGCACGGAGACCGTGTCCGGGGAGATCAAGCTGCAACCCGACGCGTCGAAGAGCAGCTTCCAGCTGTCGTACGCCTCGCACAGCGGCGACCTGCGCGACGAGCTGAAGCTCGAGGTGAAGCGCGCGCCCAGGCGCAAGCACGGCATGGGCGGGTGGGTGGAAGCCATCTACGGAAAGGGCGAGGGCGTGATCGAGTGCGACGCCTTCTCCGGCGACGTGATCGTGCGCAAGAAGTGACCCGGGTCGCGCTGCGGCGCGCGATCATCTACCCTCGGCGTGCGCCCGAGGGTCGCATGCGCATCGTGCACGCCGCCAGGACCGACGTCGGGATGAAGCGGGACAACAACGAGGACAACTACCTCGCGCTCCCCGAGGAAGGCCTGTTCGCGGTGTTCGACGGCATGGGCGGTCACGCGGCGGGCGAGGTGGCGAGCGGCATCGCGGTGCAGGAGATGCGGGAGTTCTTCGAGCTGACCGGCCGCGATCGCGAGGCCACCTGGCCGTTCAAGGAGGACCGCGACAAGGGCTACGACGAGAACCGTCTCGTCACCGCCATCAAGCTGGTGAACCAGCGCATCCTCGAGACGTCCGAGGCCGATCCCTCGAAGAAGAACATGGGGACCACCTGCGTCTCGGCGCACTTCGTCGAGCGCGACGGCGGCGCCCGGGCGATCGTGGCGCACGCCGGCGACAGCCGCGTCTACCAGCTGCGGAACGGAAAGCTGCGCCGCATCACCATCGATCATTCGCTGGTCGAGGAATACCTGCGCCAGGGGAAGATCACCGAGGAGGAGGCGCGGACCTTCCCGCAGAAGAACATCATCCTCCGCGCCCTCGGCCAGCAGCGCCAGGTGGACGTCGAGGTCCACGAGCACGAGCTGCGCCCGGGCGACTTGCTGATGCTCTGCAGCGACGGCTTGTCGGGCATGGTGGATGACGACGTGATGGAGGCGATCCTGCAACGCTCCGCCGGCCTCGAGGCGGCCGCCAGGAAGCTGCTGGACACCGCCAACACCAACGGCGGAATCGACAACTCCACCGTGATCCTGGTTCGTTACGAAGGACCCTGATCGGCTGGCACGAGCGCGCCATCGAGATGTCCGGCGGGCGAGGCGTG
>WNFD01007059.1_pt1 | contig 12446 bp, 13 predicted proteins | sample 5400491 | NCBI WGS metagenome assembly WNFD01 (sample SAMN13153343, study PRJNA577476) | soil metagenome | isolation source: 120 cm saprolite under Douglas fir tree site 2 hole 2 replicate 2 | place: USA:California | collected 2015-04-18 | reverse complement strand
CGTCGGCCTAGCGTGAAGAATCCGCCGCTACCGAACGTGGCCGGGTCGAACGTGACTCCTTTCCCGGGGCCCGCCGAGGTTCGCCGAGCGGGGCAACGGCAAGGCAAAGGGCAAAAGGATCCGCAGGTCGTCGGTTTTGGCGACGATCTGCCGGCCTTCCTCTCCCGCCCCCCGCGGATTGTCGCTCGTCCTTGAACGGTCCGACAAGCGAGCCGATGAACGGGGACGACGCAGACTGGGTTCGGGCCGCCGGGCGCGCCGATTTGACGGAAGGCGAGGTCCTCGGCGTCGAAGTTAAGGGCCGCTCGATCGCGCTCTACGCCAACGATGGCAGCGTCTTTGCAACGGACAACATTTGTACTCACGCCTACGCCTGCCTGTCCGATGGCTGGCTCGACGGAGAAGTGATCGAGTGCCCGTTGCATGCGGCGCGTTTTGACATCCGAACCGGAAAGGTACTCGACCCGCCGGCGACTGAAGATTTGAAAACCTACCCGGTGCGGGTCATCGCCGAGGAAATTCAAATCCGGCTCGATTGAGCCGGGGCGAAGCGCAAGTGACCCGTGCCGGTGCACAACTGTGCTGGCCTTCCGAGATGAACAAGCTTAGCCTTCGATCCAGAGGGATGAGCCATCTTTGAGGGGACCGATTACGATGCGCACCAGCTTTACCGTCAACGACATGACCATCAACCGGATCGTTGAGCAGGAGGCGGGGTTTACGCCGATCCTCGAATTCCTGCCGAGCCTGAGCCGAGAGCTGTTGGACGAAAACCGGTCGTGGATGGTGCCGGCCGCCCTCGATCCGGCCGGCATGGCGGTGCTGTGCTTCCAATCCTATGTCGTCAAGACGCCGCACCACACGATCCTCGTGGATGCCTGTATCGGCAACGACAAATCGTTCCCGCATCGCCCGACCTGGCACCGCAAGAGCGACAGCAACTGGATGCAGGCGCTGAGGGCTGCCGGCGTGACCGTCGACGACATCGATTTTGTCATGTGCACGCACCTGCACGGCGATCATGTCGGCTGGAATACGCGCATGGAGAACGGCCGCTGGGTCCCCACCTTTCCGAACGCTAAATATCTCTTCTCAAAAAAGGAATACGAATATTGGGACGGCGTCCATCGCGAGACCCCGCTCGACCCGATGACGGACAGCGTGCTGCCGATCATCGATGCCAAAAAGGCCGAGCTGGTTACCAGCGATCATGCCCTCAATGATCACATCCGGCTGACCCCGACGCCCGGCCATACACCGGATCACTTCGCTGTCTGCGCAGGTCGCGGCGGCGACCAGGCGGTGTTCACCGGCGATTTGATCCACTCGCCGATCCAGGCGCGCTATCCAGACCTTGTGATGCGGGTCGACTACGACCAGAAGCAGGCCTCGGCCACCCGCCGTGCCTTTCTCGAACGCTACTGCGATACCGGCACCTTATGCTGCACGATGCACTTCCCCTCGCCATCCGTCGGGCACATCAAGCGCTGGGGTGACGGCTTCCGCTGCGAACTCGTCAGCGACTAGAAATCCAGCCGGACATCTTCTCCGACTACCGCACCAACCTGCCGCTTCCAAAAGGTTGCGCGAAATTGAGCGACCATCCGATGGACCGCCCGCCGGTTCCGCCCTTCGCCGCCGAGACTGCCGCGCAAAAGACACGCATGGCCGAGGACGCATGGAATACACGCGATCCCGCGCGCGTCGCGCTCGCATACACGGTCGACAGCCGCTGGCGTAACCGCGCGGAATTTTTCCAGGGGCGCGAGGCCATTGAAGCGTTCCTGAGGCGCAAGTGGAACCGCGAGCTCGATTACCGGCTGATCAAGGAAGTCTGGGCCTTTCACGCGAACCGCATTGCCGTGCGCTTCGCCTATGAGTGGCACGATGATAGCGGGCTTTGGTTCCGCAGCTACGGCAACGAGAATTGGGAGTTCGACGAGCACGGCCTGATGCGGCTTCGCATCGCCAGCATCAACGATGTCCCGATCCAGGAGAGCGAGCGCAAGTATCACTGGCCGCACGGCCGCCGTCCCGACGATCATCCGTCCCTAAGCGATCTCGGTCTCTGAGGAGGCGACGATGGATGATACCGGCCGCTACGCCAGCGATATCGCCTTCACCCCGACCGTCAAGGAGATCCAGACCCGCAAGGGCTCTCGCCGCGGCTACCGCCGCATGGAGGAGCGCGCGCCGTGGCAAACCCGCATCACGCCGGATTTGGCCGAGTTCATCGAGCGCCAAGCCAGCGTCTTCCTGGGGACGGCGAGCAGCGACGGCCAGCCCTATATCCAGCATCGCGGTGGACCGCCCGGCTTTCTTAAGGTGCTCGACGACAGGACGATTGGCTTTGCTGATTTCACCGGCAACCGCCAATACATCTCGCTCGGCAATCAGTCCGACAATCCGAAGGCCTTTCTCTTCCTCATCGACTATGCTCACCGGCGACGCGTGAAGATTTGGGGAAGGCGCGGGTCGTCGAAGACGATCCGGCTCTGATCGCGAGACTGACGCCAGAGGACTACGAGGCGCGGCCCGAGCAAGCGATCCTCTTCACCGTCTCGGCCTGGGACGCGAACTGTGCGTAGCATATCCCGCAACGCTTCGAGGCCGCGGAGGTCGCTGCGACGCTGGCCGAGCGCGACAAACGCATCAAGACTTTGGAGGCAGAATTAGAACGGCTACGTCCGCGCCGCCCAGGCCTCCAAGACGGAAGGTCTGGTTAGCGGCTGTGCCTCGATCTCGGACCGACGGGTTCAGAAGGAAAGTCTTGGCGACGTTGGCGCCCATGCCAACGATGCGGGAAAAACTCATGCTCCCTGTGTTGTTGACGGTGCTTCTCGTCCTTTCCGCGCTGCCGACCGGCGCCGCAGAGCGTTGGGAGGTGGTGCCGCCCACGCCGGCGCCGATCCCCTCCGAGCGCAGCGGCCAGGCCAACGCCAACGGCATCAGTATCCACTATGCGGTCTACGGCCAGGGCGCGCCGGTGATCCTGCTGCATGGCGGCCTCGCGAACGGCGACTACTGGGGCAGCCAGATACAGGCGCTCGCGCCGCACCATACCGTCATCGTGATGGACAGTCGCGGCCATGGCCGCAGTACCCGCGATGCGCGGCCGTACGGCTACGACCTCATGGCTGACGACGTGGTGGCGCTGATGGACATGCTGAAGGTGCCGAAAGCCGACATCGTCGGGTGGAGCGACGGAGGGATCCTCGGCCTCGACCTGGCGATGCGCCACCCCGACCGGGTCGGGAAGATCTTTGCCTTTGCCGCTAATACCTTGACCTCGGGCGTCGTCGACGGGGTCGAGAAGAACCCAACTTTCGCCGCGTTTATCGAGCGCGCCGGCCATGAATACGAGGCACACTCGGCGACACCCAAGGAATACGCTGCGTTCGTCGAGCAGATCAGCAAAATGTGGGCGAGCCAGCCGAACTGGACCGATGCGCAGCTCAAGGCGATCACGGCCCCAGTGCTGGTGGTGGATGGCGACCACGACGAGGCGATCAAGCGCGAGCATACGGAGTACATCGCTGCAACAATCCCCGGCGCTGGACTGCTGATCCTGCCCAACGCGAGCCATTTCGCGTTCCTTCAGGACTCGGGGATGTTCAACTACGCAGTGCTACATTTCCTGGGCGACCAATAGCGCGGTCGCGACCAATCTGTCCGATTCAGGGTACCGCGGTCATTTCCCGAAACTCGAACGGGGGCCAGGAACGGCGCTGGTAGGCCCCGTCCCAGAATAGCCATTCGTATTGGCAGGCGCGGACGAATGCCGCAAGCATCTCGGCCCGGGTCGATGCAGTCGCGCCTTCGGCCGCTCGGTCGGTGGCTGCAATAACCCTCTGCACGGCATCACCAAAGTGCTCGTCGGCATAGGTGTTGATCCACGCCCGATACGGATTATCCAGCGCGGCCTTGCGGGCTATTGAACAACCGACGTCCCAGTAGATCCAGAAGCACGGCAACAAGGCCGCGACCAGCACCTCCCAAGGCCGGTGATAAGCTATGGCAGTCAGGAAATTGGTGTAAGCAAGGCAATCTGGGGACGGCTCGGCACTGGCGATGTTGGCCGGATCGACGCCAAAATCGTGCAAATACCGGCGGTGGAGGGCTTGTTCGACAGCGACTGCCCCGAGTGCCGACTGGGCAAAGGACTGCATGGTCGCGGTGTCCGGGGCTCTTGCCGCCGCGATTGCCAGCGCGCGCGAGAACTGAGCAAGATAGAGCGCATCCTGGACGATGTAGGTTTGGAACCGATCGCGCGACAGCGAGCCCGCGGCGAGTTCGGTGTTGAAGGGAAGCGCGTGGATCGCGTCCCGCAACAATGCGGCACGCCGCCAGGCTTCTTCGGAAAAGCGGATCATTCTTGCTGCGTCCCACCTCGGATGACCGGTACCACAGGTTGATCCCTCACTGCGGAAGAGTCCAGGCAGAGCAGGAAGGGTCTCGCTTGGCTGGTGCCCGGCACGTGCGATGCGGCGGTATCCGGTACGCGACGGTTTGCCTCAGCCATCGAATTTGTTGTCGGATCTCTCGCTGCAGGCTAGTGATTTGCCGAAACAGCGAGGGATTGCGGCCAAATGCTCGGAAGCGGCGAGGGTCCGGCGGCCGGTGATCGATCCTCGCCCGCGATCTCGCGGCGCCGGCTGCTGACGATTGTCGCGGCGGGTGTGGCGGGAGGCGCTGCCGTAGGAGGTATCGTAGGGGCACTCGTCGGCGCGAAACCCGACGATGCCGCCGGTTGGCAGTTGGAACCGGTGCCCGCTTCGTCGCTGCCCGAGCTGGAGACTACTCTGGCGCCTCAGCAGGCGGCGCAGCTGATCGAAGAGGCGCGCCGCTGCCGCGAGCCGCTCGCCCGGGTTGCCATCTGGCACAGCGCCGGGACCCTCGGCGGCACCGTCAGCATCGTCTCGCGGGGCTACCAGTCGCCCCATTTCATGCTGACCACCTCGCCGAGTCTCGTCGCTTTCCCCTACCCGGCCGCCTACCACAGCGGTCGGGGCGTATTGACCTTGGTGGGGGAGGCCGGCGACGTTATAATTGCGCTAAGGCCGCAATACATTAACCGAGAGCTGAAGGGAACCGTGCCAATCAACGTCTGGTGGACGCCCGTCGAGGGTTGCCCATGAACAAGACTCTGCTGGAGCGCCACCCGCTGGCGGCGACTTTCGTGCTTATCGTGGTTTCGGGAGTGGTAGCCGCGGTCATTACCGCCAACCTTTCGGGGATTGGCGGCGCGATCGGCCTCGGATTGCGCCTGGCGCTCCCGTGGATCGCGGCAATCTCCGGCGCAGTCGGGGTTTTGGCCGCGTGCTATGTGGGAGCGCGCATCGTCCAAAGCTGGCCCAAGCGGCTGGCAAGCGGTGTTCTGCAGGTCGGGCCCACGCTGGAAACGGCCCCCCTACCGCAGCTTCACGTGCCGCCGCCCAAACCACAGTCGCGGCCGGCGGATCGCGCCATCGCCGAACTCGACGCCATGGTCGGGCTGGCGCAAGTCAAGGAAGAGATCAATCGCCTGACAGCGCGGCTGCAAGTCGAACGCCGCCGGCGCGAGCAAGGCCTGCCGGTGACGCCGATGAGCCTACACATGGTCTTCACCGGCCCGCCGGGCGTCGGCAAGACAGTCGTCGCACGCGCCCTCGGCAACATTTACGCCTCGATTGGCATGCTGCGGAAGGGCCACGTCGTCGAGGTCGACCGCGAGGGGCTGGTGGCCGGTTACATCGGCCAGACTGCTACCAAGACGCTGGCGGCCTGCAAGGACGCGCTGAACGGCATTCTGTTCATCGATGAAGCCTACTCGCTGGCGACCCCTTACGAGCGGGATTTCGGTCCCGAGGCGATATCGACGATCCTAAAATTCATGGAGGACAACCGCGACCGCATCGTCATCATCGTCGCCGGCTACCCCGATAAGATGCGTCAGTTTCTCGAAAGCAATCCGGGTCTGGCGAGCCGCTTTACCCGGCGGATCGATTTCCCGCCTTATGGCGAAGAGGAGCTTGTCGAGATCTTCGCCCGCCTGACTGCTCAGGAACAATTGGTGCTCCCGGCGGGGTTCGAGTTGCGGGTTCGGCCCTGGATAGCGAGTGCCAGAGGTCGGGAAGATTGGGGCAACGCGCGCTCGATGCGCACTTTGGTGGAACGCGTCCGCGAGGCCCAGGCGTCACGGATCGCGACCGATCCCGACGCCGATTTGAGCACATTGACCATCGAGGACGTCGATCGGGCGGTCGAGACGATGGAGATGGCGTCGTGAGCGATTTGCTCGATGGCAACCAATCGCGTCTTATTGCCGCGCACAACTATCTCAGAGAGAACGACAGGTTCTATCGCGCTGGTCTGGTGGCGGCTTCGGTTTCGCTCGCCGTTGCCGTCGTAGCCAGTGTGGCGCTTTTCGTCTGGTCTCCCTCGGTCCCGTTGCCGCCGCCTGCGGTTCCTGCCGCACCCGCGGCCCCGCAGAGCCACGGCCAGCCGGGAGCGCCGGGCGCTGCGCCGATCCCGCAAGGGCATGCCCCACAGGCGCCCGCGCAGACGGTGGATCTTAAGGCTTTGCGCGACCGCGCGACCATCGACGCGGCCGCGTTCAACGACCTGCGAACCCGTGCCGAAGCGGGCGACAGGTTGGCGCAATTTTACGTGGCTACTCTCTACGATCCTAAAATAGCCAACATCAATTTCCAGAAGGACGCCGCCACTGCCGTCGGCTGGTACCTCAAGTCGGCGGATTAAGGCGACTTCATCGCGCAATATAACCTCGCCAATTTTTATCAATCGGGCGAAGGTGTCGCAAAGGACGACGTGCAGGCTGCCTTTTGGTACCGAAAGTCGGCCGATCAGGGTTTCGCAGCCGCGCAATATCAGCTGGGTCTAGCCTACGAGGCGGGTCGCGGCGTAGCCCAGGATAGCGCGGAGGCAGCGCGTTGGTGCTGGAAAGCGGCGGACCAAGGGGATCACAACGCGGAAAACGAGCTGGGATTTTTTTATACAAAGGGCGACGGGGTGCCGCTCGATCTCGCTCAGGCGGTTGCTCTGTTCCGCCGAGCCGCGCAGGGCGCCCAGCCGCTGGCGTTATATAACCTGGCTTTGTCCTACGACAAAGGCTGGGCAATGCCTCGCAACCCAATCGCAGCCTATATCTGGTATGGCATTACGGCGCGCTGGTCAGATGCCGATCACCGTGCCAAAGCGGCTGGCGAGCGCGACCGGCTCGCCAGAGAGATCTCGCCCGTTCAACTTTCTGGCGCGCAGCGCGCTGCAGAAGCCTGGAAGCCGGGGGTGCGCGGTCAAATCGGGGTGGCGATTTCCGACTTGACCCCAGATGAGGCGCGAGCGATCGGGACCTCTCAAACAAAGGGAGCGGTGGTCCGCAGAGTGGAGGACGGAAGCCCTGCGGCACGCGTCGGACTACAGCTGGAAGATGTGGTAACGGCAGTCGACGATCAGCCGGTTGCCGACCGTGCCTCGCTTCAAAATCTTATTGGCGGCAGCGTCCCGGGGCAGACCGTCGCATTGCTCGTCGAGAAGGCCAACCATAGGGGCTCATTGCAGCTCGTACGTGTCGAGGTCGGCGCAGCGACGAATTCTCAATAGCCATCGCAGCGGGCCTTACCAGCATTTTGAATAGTCGCAGCTAGTGCATTGGTCGCAGCCTTCGATGCGGATCAAGGCGGCTTGGCCGCATTTCGGGCATTGCGCCAATCCGCCAGGGCGCGCCCGCTGATCGGTGAGCAATCCCTCGCCCGCCGTGGCCATTTTCTGCTCCGTCATAGCCGTTCGTTGACGCTTCTCCGGCAGAAAGCCGACTTCAACCATGTGGCGCTCGATGACGTCGCCGATCGCTGCCAACAATGAGGGCACGTACTTGCCGTCCATCCACGCGCCACCCCGCGGGTCGAACACGGCCTTCATCTCCTCGACCACGAAGGAGACGTCGCCGCCTCGGCGGAATACCGCGCTGATCATGCGCGTCAGCGCAACCGTCCAGGCGTAGTGCTCCATATTCTTCGAATTGATGAACACCTCGAATGGCCGCCGCCGCCCATCCTGAACGATGTCGTTCAAGGTGATGTAGAGCGCGTGCTCGCTGTCGGGCCAGCGGATCTTGTAGGTCTGGCCCGGCAACGCCTCTGGCCGGCTCAGCGGCTGCGTCATATAGACGACGCCGCCCGCCTCGAAGATGTCAGCGGGCTTCGGCGAATGAGCCGGTGCCGGCGGCGGCAGCGGCAGCTCGGGCTGGCTCGGCGCGGGCTGAGCGCTCGATCCCTCCTCTCTGACCGTGAGCACGGCCCCGGTCACTTCGTTCGGGCGATACGTCGTGCAGCTCTTGCAGCCGAGCTCATAAGCTTGCCGGTAGACGTCCTTGAAGCGATCGAAAGGAATCTCGGCGGGCATGTTGATCGTTTTCGAGATCGAGCTGTCGACGTGCTTCTGCACAGCCGCCTGCATGACGAGGTGATCCTCGGGGGTCAGCACTTGGGCGTCGACGAAATAGTCCGGCAGCGGCGCCGCTTCGCCCTTCAGCCGCTGGAACAGGCGGTAAGCATAGTCGGCCACCTCCTCTACGCGATGGGTGCCGTCGGGCATCAGCATGTTGCGGGTGTGGCGGAAGCTGAACACCGGCTCGATCCCAGAGGAAACGTTGTCGGCGAACAGCGAGATCGTGCCGGTCGGCGCGACCGAGGTCAGGAGCGCATTGCGGATGCCGCTCTGGCCGATCCTCGCCCGCACCTCTTCGTCCAGAGCCGCGGCCGTTTCACCGGCAAGATAGCGATCCCGGTCGAAAAGTAGAAACGGGCCTTTCTCCGCGGCGAGTGACGTGGAGGCGAGATAGGCCTCGCGCTCGATCGCGGCGAGCCAGCTCTCCGTCGCCGCGACCGCTGCGGGCGAGCCGTACCGCAGGCCGCACAGGATCAACGCATCGGCAAGGCCCGTCACCCCGAGGCCGATGCGCCGTTTTTGGTGCGCTTCCTCTTTTTGCTGCGCCAGCGGAAATGGCGAGATGTCGACGACATTGTCCATCATGCGGACGCAGTCCGGCACCAGCCGGCGCAGCCGGTCGAGATCGAGCCTCGCGTCGGGAGTAAACGGGGCCTCGACGAGAGCAGCCAGGTTGATCGACCCCAAGAGGCATGCGCCGTAAGGCGGCAATGGCTGCTCGCCGCAGGGATTGGTGGCGGTGATCTGCTCGCAATACCACAGATTGTTGCGCTGGTTGATCCGATCGATAAAGATCACGCCGGGCTCGGCATAGGCATAGGTCGCCCGCATGATCTTGTCCCACAGCTCGCGCGCCGGCAGCACCTTCCATACCGTTCCCCCGAAGGAGAGCTCCCACGGCGCGTTGTCTTCGATTGCCTTCATAAACGCGTCGGTGACGAGGACCGACAAGTTGAACATGCGCAGCCTGCCGGCTTCCTTCTTGGCCTCGATGAAGTCCTCGATATCGGGGTGGTCGCAGCGCAGGGTCGCCATCATCGCGCCCCGCCGATAGCCAGCGCTCATAATCGTCCGGCACATCGCGTCCCAGACATCCATGAAAGAGAGCGGTCCCGATGCATCGGCCCCGACGCCCTTGACCAGCGCGCCGCGCGGCCGCAAGGTCGAGAAGTCATAGCCAATCCCGCCGCCCTGCTGCATCGTCAGCGCGGCCTCGCGCAGATGGGCGAAGATCCCGCCCATGTCGTCCGGGATCGTTCCCATCACGAAACAGTTGAAGAGGGTCACCGAGCGCTTTGTGCCGGCGCCGGCGATGACGCGTCCTGCCGGCAGGAACTTGAAATCGGTCATCGCCGTGTAAAAGCGCTCGGCCCACGGCGCGGCCTCTTTTTCAGGGGCGGCGAGTGCCGCCGCCACCCGCCGCCAGGTATCCTCGATCGTCTTGTCGATCGCCTCGCCCGAGGGCCCCCGGAGCCGATACTTCATGTCCCAAATCTGTTGCGAGATTGAGGCGACGACAGCCATCGATGAGGGTTCCTCCTGCCGCGGCGGCCTGATGCCAACCGGCGGACCATGAACGAATAAGGAACCATCCTACACTTCCACGGAAGGTCTGTCGCGGCGCCTGTTATGTCGCGCTATATTTGCAGGATGACCGTCGCGGCTGACTCACTCTACGAGGAAGATTTCTACGCCTGGACGCAACAGCAAGCGAAGCTGCTGCGGCGCCTGCCTGCGATCGGAAACGAGTTCGATCCCGAGCGTATCGCCGAGGAGATCGAAGATTTGGGACGCAGCGAACTCCATGCGGCGCAATCGCTCTGTGAGCACATCATCGAGCATTTTCTCAAGCTCGAATATTCGGGGCTCAACGAACCCGCCGATCACTGGCGCGATGAGATCGTCGAATGGCGCCTCCAGCTAGAAAAGATCCTGACCCGCAGCATCGTGGCGAAGCTCGATCTGCCGGGTCGTTATAAGGCCGCCCTCAGGCTGGTCCGTCGTCTCGAGCGCGACGCGCCGGGACTGATGCGCCGCCTGCCGGCGGAGTGCCCCTACACACTCGATCAAATCGCCGGCGCCGGTGACGAGGACTGGTTGCCTCCAGCGGCCATCCCTCACGCCTGAGGAGATCGGGCGCCGACTTCGGGAGAGCAACGGACCTCGTTCAGAGCTTCGCCCTCGCGCAGCAACGCTGCGGTAGCGCTCTCCACTCGCTGTTCGAGCTCGGCCATCAGCCGACGCCGAGACCGGCCGGGCGGTATCGGTTCGAGGAATTCGAGAACGATCCGTCCCGGACGCTTGACGAAGCTCCGCCGTCCCCAGAAGAGGCCGGAATTGACCGCAGCCGGGACGAGCGGAAGCGCCAGCGCCCGGTAAAGGGCAGCGACGCCCGGCTGATAGGGAAGACGGGCGCCGGGTGCCACCCGTGTCCCCTCCGGGAAGATCACGATCGGCCGTCTTTGGGCGGCAATCGGTCGGGCCGCAGCGACCATGCGGCGTAGCGTCCCTGCGCCGGCCTTGCGGTCGATCGCAATGGAGCCGGCGCGCGCCGCGTACCAGCCATAGAATGGCACGAACAGCAACTCTCGCTTCACAACGCATGCCGGCTTCACAACGCATGCCGGGTCGCCGAGCACGACGGGGAGGATCAGCGCGTCCCAGGCGGATTGATGCTTCATCGCGATGATGCAGCCACCGCGCGGGATATGTTCGAGCCCGCGGATCTGGTAATCGAGACCGACAATAATCCGAAGCAGAACAAGGACGCTGCGCGCCCAAGCCCGGCCGAACCGCATCGCCGCCGCCCGCGGGGCGACCAGAAACGGCAGCCCGATGGCGCCGACGATTGCGGTCCAGGCAAAGAAAGCAAAATTGAACGCGAGCGCCCTCCCCCAAATCATCAATGGATCTCGGACCTGGCGGCTTCGGGCTCACCTCGCACCGCTGTTGGCGGGGCGCCGCGGCCGGTGGACCCGATTTCCTCGACGAAGGGGCGGACCAGCGTTGCTAGATACTTAGCGTATTCGTTTACCAGAAGCGTCGCCGTGCCGTGCCGCGCCCACCAGTGTTCGTACTTGACCTGCTCGGGGAACACCGGATGGGCGACGATCTCGATCTCGGGCATGGCTCGGGTGAATTCCAGGAGACTGCGCCGCATGTGATACCAGGCGGTGACGAGCCGCAAGCTGTGAAAGCCTTGCTGCCGTATCCACTGAGCCGTCTCGAGCGCGTTGCCGAGAGTGTCGTCCGCCAGGTAGCCGAGCACGACACAACAGGATGCCCGGTCGCGTGCCCACCCCGAGTCGCCGCCCGAACTGCGCAGAAGATCGTCCAGATCGACCTGGTGATTGACGCCCGAGACGAACAGCTTGCGTCCTTTCCCTTCGCGCAGGAGTGCTATGCCGCTGTGCAGGCGCAGACTGCCGCCCGTCAGCACGACGATGGCATCGGTGGATCCCGCGCGGTCCTCGGCTGAGGGTGCGGTCGCAAACCAGATGAGACCGGCGACCCACAAGCCGGAAAATGCGGCAGCGGCAATCGCCAGCCGACAAAGACCACTCTGTAACAGTTTGATCGCTCGCCTCACGGCATGCACCCGAATTGGCGCAGCACGGTAGTCCGCGCCGTCACGTTGCGACACCCCTAACATTGCGGGTAGCGCGAGTTGCACCAACCACAGCCGCGAGTCTGATTCTAGCCCTTCATCGAGCGGGCGGATGGGTCTAGTCTCAAACCATCGACTACTACGCGGGAGGTGGAGATGGGCAATATCAACGCCAGCGTCGATCTCCGCCGAGACGGCGAGATCGCCATCGTCACCGTCGACAACCCGCCAGTCAACGCGCTGAAGCACGAGGTTCGCGCAGGGCTCGCCGAGGCGCTGGGTCAGACCCGCTCCGACGCGGCGGTCAAGGCGGTGGTCATCGCCTGCGCAGGACGCACCTTTTTTGCCGGCGCCGACATCACCGAATTCGGCAAGCCGCCGCAGGCCCCGG
>WNFD01006555.1_pt1 | contig 12448 bp, 14 predicted proteins | sample 5400491 | NCBI WGS metagenome assembly WNFD01 (sample SAMN13153343, study PRJNA577476) | soil metagenome | isolation source: 120 cm saprolite under Douglas fir tree site 2 hole 2 replicate 2 | place: USA:California | collected 2015-04-18 | reverse complement strand
TCGTCAAGGTGGGCCGCCCAACGATTGAAATTGTTGAATTCCGGGAATTGATAGGCGGCAAAGTCGAGCACGCCGTCACCTTTGGCAATGAGATTGAGATTTTGAAACTCTTGTCCCGTGTGGACGGTTGTTATTCCTAAATATCCCGGCAGGTGGTCGTCATTGATGTATCCGATGGGGTGCTGAGTGTAGTAGTCGAGGTCCAGTGCCTTTTGGAATAGGCTGGCTGCGGTCGGCATGTCCTGCGCCAGCACGTTCTGGTGGGCCTTCCAGTTCGGATCGCGCGTCAGCTCGCCAACATGCCAGAAGTGACTGGCGCCGAGCAGCGCATAGAGCGTTGGATTGTTGGGATCGGACTGGATCGCCTTTTGTAGTTCTTCTTGCGCTTCCGGAATGGCGGCATAGTCATTGCCGTGGTAGATCGTCCAGAATTTCTCGATCGCCGCACGGCTGGTCCCGGTGGTGTGATCGTCTTGAGCTGGGACGGCCCGTGCGCCGCCGCTGCCGGAGCTTTGCCCGACGCCAATAAAACAAAAAAGGGCGGCAGCTATCAACGTTGCCGCAACAAGGGCTGGTCTTGCGCTAAAAAAGGAGCCCCCTTGGAAAAAACTGCGGCCGGGCCCGATTTGACTTTCTGTATGCATTGCACATCTCCCTTGCGAAAACTCGTGGTCCACTTAGGCGGCACCCGGCTGGTGCGAAAGGCCGCTGGATGTGGGCACTGCCAACATGCTACACTTACGATGTTGCCCGTGTCAACATGGTTGCATCTTATTTTGGGGCACACGGCCAAGAGCCATTTGATCACCACGGAAATTTGCGGGAAGCACTGCTAGAGGCCGCGATTCGGTTGATCGCCGAGGTCGGACCGACCGCCTTTACGCTGCGTGAAGTGGCGCGCCGGGCAGGCGTCTCCCATAACGCGCCCTATCGGCATTTCCGGGACCGGGACGATCTAATGGCCGCCGTCGCCGCACAGGGGTTTCGGGAATTGACGGAAGCAATGATGGAGGCTGCTGGCCAGCGGTCGGACGCTCTCGACCGGCTCAAGCGCGCCGGACTAGGCTACGTGACGTTTGCCCTGCGCAGGCCCGAGCACTTCACGGTCATGTTCGACGCGCCGGTATCGAAGCGCAAGCATCCTGATTCCGCCTCCGCTGCTGAACAGGCCTTTGGCACCTTGATGAGCTTCGTTAAGGGGTGTCAGGACGCGGGCCGGTTGCCGTCCGGCGATTTCCGTCAAATGGCGCTGCTGGCCTGGACTATGGTCCACGGCATCGCCAAACTTGCCATTACTGGCCGGTTGCCCTTTTCCTCGAGCACGGAGGTTCTCAAGTTCGCCGAATTCGTGATCGACCAATCCTTGCCGGTCGGCAGATAGATTCCCGTTGCTATCTAACGACGAGTGCTCCGGCCTCGCTTGGGGCTGTTTCCGATTACAGCTTTTAATAGGCCCGGGAATCTCGAATCGAGATCTTGGCGCCGCAGACTGTTCAGAAGGGCGGTTCCCTCGCGGCGAGTCGCAATGACGCCGGATTCCCGCAAGACCCGGAAATGGTGCGACAGAGAGGATTTCGGTTTGGCGATCTCGAAATGTCCGCAGGCAAGGGAATCCACGGCTGAGAGTTGCCGCACGATGTCAAGCCGGATGGGATCGCTGAAAGCGTAGAGCACCGAAGAGAGCTCGAGTTCATCCTTTCGCGGCTCTTTGGGCAAATACGTTCGGATGGCGTCCTCCTCTCTCCGTCCCTATCTTGACATAGGCGGCTTCGTTATTCCATCATTCGAGTGTAGTCGAACAATAGAACATTCGAAGAATGGAGACAGAACATGAAAGCGTGGGAATTGAACGGGTTTGGTTTGGAGCATCTGAAACTGGCGGAAAAGCCTATTCCAAAGCCGGCGTCGAATGAGGCGTTGATCCGCATAAAGGCGGTTTCCCTGAACTACCGGGACAAGATGCTCTGCGACGGATTGTACAATCCCGATTTGCGCTTTCCCATCATTCCCGTAGCGGATGCTGCCGGAGAAGTTGTTGAGACGGGAAAGAACGTGACGCGATTTCATACCGGCGATAGGGTCGTCACTCATTATGCGACGCGGTGGCTCGACGGACCGCCTCACGCCGATCGGTCCGTTCATACGCTGGGGAACACGATCTCTGGAGCACTGGCGGAGTACATCGTGCTCGATGAACAGGCTCTCGTTGCCAAGCCCGATTACCTCACTGACGACGAGGCCTCGACTCTCCCGGTCGCGGCGGTGACCGCCTGGTACGCATTGGTGGAGAAAGCGCAACTGAAGGCAGGTGAGACGGTATTGATACAGGGTACCGGTGGTGTTTCCATTTTCGGCCTGTAATTGGCAACGGCGCTCGGCGCAAAGGCGATTGTGACGTCAAGCGGTGAGGAGAAATTGGCTCGGGCGAAAGCTCTCGGCGCTGTGCATGGAATTAACTACGCTCGCGTGCCCAACTGGGAAGAGGCACCGTGCTCGAACTAACTTCGCAACAGGGAGTGGATCATGTTCTCGAAGTCGTTGGCGGCGACAGTCTCGCGCGATCCATAAAAGTCGCGAAAGTAACCGGACAAATCTCGGTTATTGGACTCCTTGAACGACCCACATCGGCGATTGAGATCGTTCCCCTGCTCCGCAAGGAAATAGTCATTCGCGGCATCGGAGGCGCTGGCCCCCGTCGTGCTTTTGAAGAGATGAACAAGGCCTTCGGCAAATTTCAACTGCGGCCCGTCATCGACCGCGTCTACGCTTTCGGCGAAGCTCTCTCTGCGTTCCGGCACCTCGAGCGCGGTGCTTTTGGAAAAGTGGTTATTGCTGTCGCTTCGTGACATTGAATCAACGGACTCCGGCCTGCTCTAGCGGATCTCGGTAATCTGGAAATCGAGATAACGTGCCAACGGCAATGCGAGAAGCTCCTGTTGCGCCTCCTCGCGTGATGCCGCGCGAACCTCGAAGAACGCCCGCCACTCGGGTTCGTCGTCCGCTGAAAATGCCGCGCTGGTGACAAAGCCCAGGCGACGCAACTCGGCAACGCGTTCGCGCTCGGCGCCGACAAGGTTGTGATAAGCCCCATCGGGTTCAAGCCGTCGGGTAATGGTGACCGCGAAACGCTTCTTCAGGTCGAATACGTTGTAACCGGGAAAGTCCGCGAGAGGAGGGAGTTCCAGAGGAGACTCCTCAAAGATCCTCGCGATTCGTGTGCGAAGCCGCGTCAGGATTTGGTGACGGTCCTCATCGCTGATGTGCGCAACGCTCCAGGCTACAAATGGTTCAAGCGGCTGGAAACCGTTAAACCAAAAAATCCCGTGTTGGATCGGAGCAAGAATCGCACCGAGGGGAGGGTTGACTCCGCGTCCGCTATAGGTTTTCTCTCCTCCGCCGGTGGTCATCAAAACCAAGCCGCGCCGTTGCCCCTTACCTAGCCCGGCCTCATAAATCTTCGATGAGTTGTAGATCCGTCCGTAGGTGAAGACGCGATCGACCCACCCTTTGAGAATAGCCGGCATTCCGAACCACCAGAGCGGGAAGCAGAAGATCAGCGCATCACACCATTCCAGATTTTCCATTTCCGTCAGCAGCTCCTCGGAAAACCCGGCATGCTCGCTCGCGTGTGCTTCTTCGACCTGCTGCTTGAAATACGCCGGGTTCTTGGTGATTGTGAAGTTGCGGCGGTCGGACACGGGATCAAAACGGCGAGCGTACAGATCGATTACACGGACCTCATGACCGCCAGCGGAAAGAGCTTCCGCCGCCGTGCGCGCTAAAGTACTCGAAAAGCTTTGCGCTTCGGGATGAGCATACACAATCAACGCTTTCATTTGGTCACCTGTTCCCATTCGACATCGAAAAAAATCTCTTCCCACGCTCAGGCCGACTGAGGGTTTCTTCGATGGCCGCTCGGTAGTCTTCGAGCCGATGCATCCCGCCCACGCGAACCTTGAAGGCTGGTTGTGCGAAAACTTTCGCGATCTCTTGGAGTTTCTTCCGGTCTTCTTTCTTGGGAGGCGTGAAGAAGTAGCGATAAGCGTACGGTTTAATGGTGACGCCTTTCATCAGTATGTCGAAATTGTGAAGCTGGAACTTCGAAGGACTATATCCCCCGTAAATAACAACCTTGCCGTCCCAGGAAACGAGAGAACGAACGAGATCCGCCAAGAGCGGACCACCCACGGAGTCAATGACAGCGTCGAGGCCTTTGTTGTTTGTGATTTTCTTGATCCGTTCACCGAGATTCCCGCCAGCAGTCGACAGTTCAATGACTTCGCGCGCGCCCCAGGCCTTCAGGTCCAGGCCCTTTTCGGCCCGCCTAACGATCGAGAGGACATTCACCTTTTCCAGATTGGCGAATTGCAAGACCTTCGTGGCGACGCTGGAGTTGCCCGCTGTCACCGCCAGCCATTGTCCTGGCTGCACCTGGGATTCGCGAAGCAGATCCCAGGCGGTGATGGCGTTCTGGAATTGACTGGACTTTTCAGGGGGCAAGCTCGCAGGCACCGGAATCAGCCATTCCGCTGCAATAACAGCGTATTCCGCCCACGCGTTGTAGTAGTAGAAGGCGACCAGTGTTCCAGGCCTAAGGGATACTTTTTTTCCGGCTTTCGCGATCACGCCCGCGCCGGCATTTCCCGCGATCTGCTCCGGGAAATGAGGTTTCCTCGGTTCCGGGTACAGATTCTGAATGAAGAGAAAGTCGCCTGGGTTAATCGACGCGGAAACCATTTTTACCAATACTTCGTTGTCCCGGATCTCGGGAATCGGTACATCACGGAATTGGAGAACATCTAACGGTGAACCAATTTCGTCGAAAACAATGGCCTTCAATTTTTTGCTCCCGATTAGTGAAATTCGCTGCCTCGACAGGTGTTTCTGAGCTGAATCTCGTTCGTTATATGCCCGGTTGATTTCAGTGCCAGTAATCCGGAAATTGCGGCAGGGTTCCAAAATCCTCCGTGGCGTGCTGCACGATCACGGTCGCCTTTAGATTTTTGGCGAGTTTTTCGACGCGATCGATGGACGCCAAGGTTTCTGCGCGGCTGGTATTGAACACGGGAACGAGCCGCTCCTCGCGACTTTGCTTGAGGTGATAGAGATCACCCGTCAGGATGACGTTGCCTTTGCTTCGAAGCTTGACCAATAGCACTTGGTGCCCCGGCGTATGACCGGGAGTCGAAAGGATTATTACGAGGCCGTCACCGAAAACATCGTAATCGCCGTGCAGAAGTTTCTTCTGGACACGGGGATACTCAGAGAATGTGCTGGGGTCGATGCCTGGAGGCGTCGGTGCGGATGTGGCATAGGCAAGCTCTTTTTCTTGAAGGAGCCAGACCGACGAGCCGAATAGGTTGGCATTTCCTGCATGGTCTGCATGGAGGTGGGAAAAGCCGACGTAAGTGATATCGCTGGGCGTCAAGCCCAACTGCTTGAGTTCCGCCGCGAGGGATTGCTCGCGGGAAATGCGCGAACCGGGAAGAGTACCTTCCTGCGGGCTGCCAACCAACTTATCGGTCAGGCCTGTATCCCACAATAGCCAGCCTTGTGGATCATGAATAAGGAAGCATGGATCGACCAGCGGGCCAGGCTTGCCGTCGTATTCGCCCGTATCTGAAAACGGTGTGAGGTTCTTGAAATCGAAGTGCCCGCAGTCCATCGCGTAGAGACGAACTCCTTCGCTCTTTGTATTTTGGGCGGCACAAAGAGACGCACAAACGAGCGTGGTGATGATCGCGACTTGTAAGCCATGAACAATTTTCATTTTTTTGCTTCCTTCTGTTTCTCGCGGCACGGTGACAAGAACCTCCGAGCAATAGGCTCAGGCTCAAATAGATGAAAATGGGCGGGAAGACGTTTCATGAGAATACATGGCATACAATTGCTACCTGGTATAGAATTAGTAACTAGGTGGGGATAAGGCTAGTGCCACAAAGACCTGTAGCTTGTTCCGTGGAAACAACGACACGAGTCCTTGGGGGACGCTGGAAGCCGGCGCTCCTTGAGCATCTGTTTCAGGGCGAGAAGCGCTTTTCTGAATTGAAGCGATGTGTGCCTGGAATCACGCAAAAGACGTTGTCAGAACAGTTGCGGGGACTTCAATCCTCGGGGATTGTGGCGCGCAGAGTCTATCCTGACACGCCTCCACGCGTCGTCTATAGCGTCACGCCACTCGGAGAAACACTGCGTCCGTTATTAGATGCCATGTGCAAATGGGGGAAATCCCATTCCGCTGCGATGGCCCTCAAGAAACTAGAAGCGTCCGAGGAAGAACAATAAACATCAAGGGGGCGTCGCGAAGGGATTCATTACCAAACATAGGGTACTAGTCGATGTTGGACCTGCTTTTGGTATTCCGTATACCCGGGCAGATTCTCTGCAAGGAACTTCTCCTCATCAAAGAGGCGCCAGATCAGAAATGACATCATAAATAGCAGTGCGAGGAGCCCCCAGTACGAGCCGAGCGCAAGCGGTGTGCCAACAAGATATTGGAATGCGCTTGCGTACATCGGGTGTCGTACCAGTGCGTATGGCCCGGTAGAGATGACCTTCTGATCTTTCGCGACTTCGATGGTCGCCCACGTGAATGTGTTTTCTCTGTAGACGAGAAAGATAAAATAGAACCCGACCGCAACTAGAGTGTCCCCGGCTATCACGACGGGGAAAGGCACCATCGACCACCTGAAACGATGATCAAGCGCTGGGACAATAAGAAGTCTGATCAAGTTTCATCATACGGCGCTGGGATTTATGCTCAGCGTCATTTTCTCGACGTTTGCAGCATTGATCGAGCAACTGAACGCGGACGCGATTCGCCCACTACACGAGTGGGTGAGCACCTTTGAGCGGCTATTAACATGTCGATTGCACAATCATTGCTAAACACCCGGTTTGGCTCGGGGGCACCTTTCCCGGTTTCGAGAAGCGACTTTAGTCATGCTGCGCAGGCTCACCGGAAACTCCCCGATCACCACCTACAGAATCGGCGCAGACGACCGCATCACCGCCCCAACCTGATTCGACTGGTCTCTTAATCATAGAGAAGCCTTTTTCCCACCCCTTTTTCTTTCTGGTTGGGCTGCTCTTTACCTGTAGTAATCAGGCTCCTTAAGCTGCCGTTTATATAAGAGCCCCATGCGTTTGAGCAGACATTGAAACATTCATATTCGGGAACTAAACCCTCGTGAGTGAAACGGAGTTGCGTTTTGTCGTCTATTTTAGAGACTTCGAAAATAACCTTTGTGCCTTTCCACTCGGTTTTGTCTTCAGTGAAATTGAAATAGTTGTCCAACACCACCCAGACGACTTTTTGGCCGGGGACGAATTCGGTTATTTTCATTTTGCAACGATGGACGTCTTTGTAGTGATACTTAAACTCAGCACCGAGTGTGTCGGTGCCGCCTTCGATTTCTTCTGACCACCATCCTCGAACGTTATTGATGGCTTTGAAGATTTCTTCTGGGGTCTGGTCTACCGAAAAGGTGGTGGTGAAATTTTGATTTGTCATGATCGTCCCTCTAAGCGAATGCGTCTGGCTGAGCTTTACCCGTGGTGATCAGCTTGCGCAAATTGCCGTTGACGAGCATGCCCCACGCGTTTGAGCAGCTACCGTAGCATTCAATCTGAGGGGCAAGACCTACATGGGTAAAACGGACTTCCGTTTTGCCGTCTTTTGCGAGGACATCAAAGACAATGTCGGTACCAGTCCACTCGCTTCTGTCCTTTAGAAAGCTGAGGCTGCTGTCCAAGACGTGCCAAACGACTTTCTTGTTAGGGACCAACTCTGTGATCTTCTGTTTGGAACGGTGCATATTTTGATAACGGTACGTAAATTCGGCGCCGAGCTTGTCGGTTTCGCCTTCGATCTCTCCTGACCACCATCCACGAACGTTGTTGATGGCGTTGAAGACTTGTTCAGGAGATTGGTCGACTGCAAAACAAATGCTGTAATTCTGATTTTTCATGTCTTGCTCTCCTAGCTGAATGGCTGGGCCTGGTCGGCACGTCAATTCCTGCCCTTTACTGCGGCAAGCACCAGACTTCTTTGATTTTGCAAAGTCGTCCAAGCATCTCTTCATATTCCTTGTTGATGGCCGCTCGTTCCGTTACCCCGACAAACTGCACGAAGTATCCATGGGGACCGTGAAGTATGACAAAGGGATCCGGGCTGGCCTGCCAGCGCCCATGCTCGCTGAAGTAATGCAGTTGTTCGGGAGTCGGGCTTGCCCCGCCTACGTCTTCATTGGATACATTCGAGGCGTAGTGCATTACGTGAGGAACGTTGGCAGTAGCCACGTCGTCATTTGCATCCGGACTGACGTATGTCCTAAGGATTGGAGACAGCATGTATGAAACACCGGCTCGTTCCGGGGCTTTGTAGTAGTGCGTCCTGTAACGTTCCTGGATGATTTTCTTCAGTTCTTCAGGAGGATTACCTTTAGCCTGCATCTCTGCGGCATCAAAGAAGACCCGCATCTGTGCCTTGGCGCCCGCTTCATCAAAGGAAATCGGGTAGAGAATATCGTCTCGATACTCCCTCAGGGGCCAAGCCCCCCTGAACGTATCATCGCCCGTTCGAGCAACAAGGGCATGGAATCCATTCGTGCCTTTACGGGCAACTTCAAATCCCTTGCCAGGATTTAAGACATATACAGTGGCATTGTCTCTGAGGTGCGGTGGGAGCGCGCTGAGCGCCAGCTGGATTTCCAAATCCCGGGGCAACGGCTCGAGTTTGTTCGTCCCTCTGGCGGTCTCTTTATTTTGCGCGCTCGCTGTGAGCGAGAACAGTAGAGCCAAAACTACCGAAGCAGTCAGAACCTTTGTCATTTGAGCTCCTTTAAGTTTCAACTTCCGTATCGAATCTCCAATCATTTCTGTCGCTACTGAGCGGTGCTACACAACACTCGCCGCTCTTTGCGGCGCGAAAGCCGCGAATTGGCGCTCGAGCGCCTTGCTTACGCCACTGCGCCAACCCTCAGCGATGGACAGGGACGCGGGGTCGGGGAAGATGTCCTCCTCGCCCTTCTCCAGCCCATCAAAGACGCCCTGCGCCGCAGACTCGGTCGAGGCCTTCGGTATCTCAAAGCCGCGGTTCATATCCGTGTCGATTGGGCCCAGGACGACGGCATGGACCGTTACGCCTTGGCCGGCCAACAGCGCTCTCAGCGACTGCGTCATGTTGAACGCGGCCGCCTTCGAAATGGAGTAAGCGGGTATGACCGGCAAGGGAGCGAGCCCCGCCAGGGACAGGTTGTTGACGATGGCCCCTTTGGAGCGTTTCAGCAATGGCAAGAACGCGTTCGTCACTTTGAGCAAACCCAGGAAGTTGACCGCCAGGTGCTGTTCGATCACGTCGAGATTGCTCAAATCGTCGTAGATTGCGATGCCGGCATTGTTGATGAGGACGTCGAGCGTGTCGACCTCATCGACTGCCCGTTGGATCTGCGAAGCGCTGGTCACGTCCAGCGTCAGGGGCGTCACGCGTTTGTCAGAATGTTGCAGCGGACTCCGCGTTCCTGCATATACCTTCTTCGCCCCCCGTCGAAGCGCCTCATCGAGAAGCGCCCGGCCGATGCCGCGGTTGGCGCCCGTGATCAAGACCGTCTTGTTCGTAATGTTCATGACTTTCTCCTTTTGAACCGCGCCCTCTCGGTTCTAAATTAAATTTCACGACTGCAATTTCAAAACGCGAAAATACAAGCTGACATCCAACGTTCGCTCATTCCGTCTGCTACGTTTCCAGAAGGCGCGCTTCAGCGCGGAGAGAGGGCGTCCGGAGGCCAGTACGGCATGTTTGCGTCTGCCAGTTGGCCGGTGTCGTAGCGATCATGATGGCGGAGCCAGGACATCGTGAAGGCCAAGCCATCCTCATCGCGGCCTTTGGGCACGTAGTCGAGATAGTTGTAAGTGTTCATAGTCGTCTCGGTGCCGCGTGCGTAAGCGGAGTAGGTGTGGAAGATCTCTCCGTTCTGGTCCTTGAAAAACACGCTGATTCCGGGCGCGTCCGTACCGGGGAATGCCTCCAGATTGAAGTTATGGTCCACCTTGCCCGCGGCGAATTCCTCCTTGGTGAACACCACGTGATAGTCATCGTTGAACTCGTTCGCGTTCGAGGAAACCCAGTTAAATCGCCAGCCCATGCGCTTCTTGAACGCCGCGATCTTCGGATAAGCCGCTCGTGAGATCGCCGCGAATGAAACGTCGCGCTGCGCAAGATGCACCAGGGCCCCGTCAGTATGATCCATGTTGAAGGAGCAGCTGGGGCAGGCTTCTTCCCATTCCGGACCGAACATTAGGTGATAAACGATGAGCTGGCTTTTGCCGTCGAAGAGGTCGGCAAGCGTTTTCTTGCCGCTGGGGGAATCGAAAACGTAGTTCTTTTCGACTTTGACCCAGGGTAGCTGGCGCCGCTCGGCCGCGATGGCATCACGCTCGCGAGTGAGCTGTTTTTCGCGGGCAAGTAGTTTTTTGCGGGCCTCGAGCCATTCCTCTCGCGACACGACTTTCGAGTTATCGACTGTTCGGGTTGACATCTTGACTGCTCCTTTCATATGAGTTGGGAGTGATTTCTTTTGCGTTGTTTTTCTTGCGAGACAATTTCACGGCCAATGCCGTCAGCCCTCCGGCGGAAGTTGCGCCGGCGACGATCAGCCCCATGCTTGCTAAGCAGAATGGGCACATCGCATCACCTCTCGGTCGGGTGGCGAAGCGTGACCGCTAAGCCGCCTCTGTATGGATGACGGGTAAGGTGGGGCGATTTCTACATCAGTCGACGAAAGGAAAATGAGGGGCTAAAACCCACTGATAACGAGGGACTTACGCTCGGATTTGAGGTCAGCCTGCGGCGAGCGGGCTGCGACCTCGCGAGACGGAGCCACATATTTTCTGATTTATGACAGAGGGAAGAATTAGCCGCGCTTCTCGAGCAGGAACCGTCTCACTGCAGGATCTTCCGCTAAGCCGATCGCGCGGTCGTAGGCGTCGGATGCTTGACGGGTTTTTCCGAGACGCTGCAGCAGGTGAGCACGAACGGCCCAGTACGGCTGATAGTGCGACACAGCGTCCGGGTCAATCGACTCCAGAACGGCAAGTCCTGCTTCAGGTCCGTTCGCTTCCGCAACCGCAGCGGCGTATCCAGCTCGCGTGCCGAGCGTCGGCGATATGCGGATCAGTCCTTCGTAGAAAAGCGCTATCGCGGCCCAGTCGGTCCGGCCGGTGCGCGCACGCTCAGCATGTACGGACTGAATTGCAGCTTCAAGCTGAAATCTGCCGGAGCGTCCTTGTGTGAACGCTTCGCCGAGATGGCGCTCCGCCTCTTCGATCAGCGCAAGCGACCATTGCTTCGGGTTCTGCTCGGAAAGAGGAATGTATCGAAGGTCAGGCCCTCTTCGCGCGGACCGTCGTGCTTCGCAATGGAGCAGGAGGGCTAACAGACCTCGAACCTCGGCTTCGCCGGGCATCAGCTGCAAAAGGACCCGCGCCAGCCACATCGCTTCCACGGCTAGATCGCGCCCGCGCTGGTCGGCGCCCGCCATGTCGTCCCAGCCGATCCCGAAGGCGGCGTAAATCGCTTCCAGCACGGCGTCAAGGCGCTCCGGCAGATCATGCTCTTGCGGGATTTCGAACGGAATGCCACCTTTGCGGATTTTTGTCTTCGCGCGGAACAGACGCTGCCCCATTGTCTTCGGTGCGATAAGAAAGGCTTGAGCAATCCGTGCTGCATCGAGGCCCAATACTGTCTGCAGCATGAGGGGAGTGTGCATCGCTGGATCGATCGCCGGGTGAGCGCACACGAAGAGCAATTTTAGCCGTTCATCGGGAAACTCGGTCGACAAGGCCGCCGCCGTGGAGTTTTCTTTTAGCAGCACAAGAGTTGGCTCGCTAGCCTGCACGACGCGTTGATGACGGATAACGTCAATGAGCGAACGACGCGCCGTTGTCAGCAGCCAAGCCTCGGGATTTTTCGGCACGCCATCCTGTGGCCAATGGTTGAGCGCCGACACCAACGCGTCGCTGAGAGCGTCCTCAGCGCTGGCCAAGTCGTGCGTGTGCACGGAAAGATAGGCCACCAAGCGGCCATAAGATTCGCGGGCTACGCGCTCGATGGTCCGGCACGTGTCCTCCTGATTGATTCCATTCACCCTGTGAACCCCCGACGCTTGGCTTCAAGCGCCAGCGGCCGGACTTCAACTGCGCCGATCGACGCTCCCGGGCATCGCGCAGCCCATTCGAGGGCGGCGTCAACGGACGGGAGTTCTAGGATGATGAATCCTGCCAGCTGCTCCTTCGTATCAGCATAGGGTCCATCCTGCACGCGGCGCTTTCCTTCCTTAAGACGCACCGTTGTTCCTGTCTCGGGCACTTCAAGCGCATCGGCGCCGACGTAGACTCCGGCCTCGACCAGCGCCTTGTAGTAAGCCCGCCAGGCGCCGAGATGAGGATC
>WNFD01005708.1_pt1 | contig 12448 bp, 13 predicted proteins | sample 5400491 | NCBI WGS metagenome assembly WNFD01 (sample SAMN13153343, study PRJNA577476) | soil metagenome | isolation source: 120 cm saprolite under Douglas fir tree site 2 hole 2 replicate 2 | place: USA:California | collected 2015-04-18 | reverse complement strand
TGCAATTGGAGCGCGTCGCGAGCGGCGAGCGTCAGATGAACTTCCATTTTGACGCCGCAATCGATGCGGGCGCGGACGATTACGTCACGTTGCTCGAGGGAAACAAGTCGTCCCGCAATGATGTTGCGGGCGCTCAATCCCACGGGCGGAACGATGGCTAGAAGAATGTCCCCGGCGCGGATTCCGACGCGGAACTGCATGCCCACCCCGGCACGCACTAATGGAGTCTCAAGGTCGACCTTGGCGTGTTGCAGGCTGTCCGTTGCGCTTGTTGCCAAGCGACAGGTCATCGTGCCCCGCTCGGCGTGCAGCGCCTCGACGGTCGCATCAAAAATGTTCTCAAAGCCCGCGAGTTGCGCCACGGTCTCGTGCTGGGGTGCGCTCAGGACCTCGTGCGGTGTGCCTTGCGCGATGATCTGCCCGTTATCCAGAACCAGAACGCGCTCGCCCAGCGCAAAGACCTCTTCGCGGCTGTGCGTGACGTACAGAATGGGGATGCGGTGAGTCTGGTTCCATTGGCGAAGATCGTCGAGGATTCCTGATTTTGTGCGCGCATCGAGGGCAGCAAGTGGTTCATCGAGCAGTAATACTGAGGGATCAGTCACGAGGGCTCGCGCCAAAGCCACGCGCTGACGTTCGCCGCCAGAGATTTCCGCCGGGCGCCGTTGACTTAGAAGCGCGATGCCCAAGGCCTCCAGAATTGCAAGTGCACGCTGCTGGCGAGCCGTACGCGACAAATGTGCCAGTCCGTAGGCAACGTTCTGCTCCGTGTTGAGATGCGGAAAGAGTGCCAGGTTCTGAAAAACATAGCCAGCCTGGCGTTTGGCGACGGGCAGGTTGAGGCGCGCCTTAGTATCGAAGAGAACGCGATTGTTCACCGCGATGCGGCCTGCATCAGGGGTTGCGAGGCCGGCGACGCAGTCGAGCAGCGTCGTCTTCCCTGCCCCGGATGGACCAAACAGAATGGTGAAACCGGGCTCGGCGGCGAAATCGACCTGGAGAGAGAATTCGTGCTCCGCAGACAGGAAACGCTTGCGAAAACGCGCTTGAAGAGTGCGATCAGTTATTTCGCGTTCCCGGGCGCCCGATTCGGAGGCAGGCAGCGGCGAAGTTTCCGGCTTCGCGCTGGCGTCTTCGATAATTTGCGGGCGGTTCATCGAAATCTAAGTTTCAATTCTTAAAGATACCCCGGACGGCCTGCCTTACCCAAAACCTGTCTATTTCGCAGGGCCGATGATCCAGACTTTTCGATTCACCGCGTAGACGAACGAGAGGATGGCAAAGGCCAGTACCAGCAAAAGCAGCGCAGTCTCATTCGCTGCGGAATAGTTGGACGTCTGCACTTTGTCGTAAATGTCGATGGCAACCGTGCGTGTGACGCCGGGGATGTTGCCTCCGACCATGAGCACGACGCCAAATTCTCCCATGGTGTGGGCGAAGCTCAAGGCAGTCCCTGTGATCAACCCCGGAACGGAGAGCGGCAGCACCACCCGAGAAAACGTGCGGAACGGCGAAGCTCCGAGAGTGGCAGACGCCGCCATCAGCTTGCGGTCGACGGAAGAGAAGGAAGCCGCAAAAGGCTGCACGGCGAAAGGCAGACTGTAGAGGATCGAACCGATTACCAGACCGCTGAACGTGAAAGCCAGGGTGTGTCCGGTGAGTGACTGCCACCAGCGTCCTAACGGGCTGCGCGAACCCAGTGCTACAAGAACATAAAAACCGAGAACTGTTGGTGGCAACACGATGGGCAGGGCGACCGCCGCCTCGATCAGAAACCTCCAGCGCCAGCGCGAGAAGGCGATCCAATATGCGAGAGGGAGTCCCAGAACGAGGAGTATGGCCGAGACCACAGCTGCCAATCGCAGCGTGAGCCAAAATGCCTCCCAATCGATAGACATGTGCCCTCAAACAGTAAACTTACTTCCTTTCGGGCTGCGCTGGCAACGTAAAGCCGTAACGACTTAATATATTTGCCGATTCGGAAGTCTTAATGTACTCCACGAAAGCCGCGGCCTGTTTCTTTCGCCGTGACCGGGAAATAATCACCAAACCTTGGTCGAGCGGCGGATAAGCCTCGGCCGGAATCTGCCAATATCTTCCCTTTCCCTGCATCGCAAGTGCGGTGACGTGCGCCAGAGCAACGAAGCCGACCTGAGCGTTTCCCGATTCGACGAACTGCGCCGCCTGCGAGACATTTTCGCCCATTACCAGACGATCCGATACCTGATCGTACAACCGCACATGTTTCATCGCCGCAACTGCTGCGCGACCGTAAGGCGCGTGCTGCGGGTTCGCAATGGCGATCTTTTTTGCCGCTGGATCGGCCAATACATTCATTCCTTTATGTTCTACATCGAGAGGCGAATCGGCCGGAACCCATAGCACTAGGCCTCCGACAGCATAACGATAGAGGGACGAAGCCTCGGCTTGGCCCGCGTCGGCTAGTTGCTTGGGATAGTCCGTGTCGGCGGAAAAGAACAAGTCGAAAGGCGCACCATTCTGAATCTGCTGCGCCAGCGCTCCTGAAGCGCCGAAGGAAAGTTTCACCGTGATCCCGGTTTGTTTTTTGAAGCCGGCAGCGACTTCCGCCAGCGCAGAGTTGAGGTCGGCTGCGGCGGCGACCGTAAGTTCACCTCCGACGGTCGGCGCGCCTGAAGCTGAAAATCCTGGTGACGCGATCAAATTAAGGAAAAAAACTGGCAGCACCCAACGAAGCTTCCGCATGCAAACGATTCCTCGAATAAATTCCTACATCATCAATAATGATGACGAGAGATTGTACAGGTCTCGGCCGCAGTGAGTCGGTTAGTGATTGAACCTTCGACCCCTATTGTGGCTTTCGTGCGGCAGCACGCATGCAGTCCCGGAGGCTGTGGCTGCCCTTCTCATTTCTCAAAGCGCTCCATTTCCAATCTGAAAGAACCGTTTTGCGCTGACTCGCGTTAGCCCAGCTTTCGATGTTGCCACAAGGTGAAGCCGTTTGAAGCCAGCCGCCGTCTGCTAGGTATCGTCCAAGCTCTTTCCCTGGCTTCTTGGCAATCACGGCTCAAGGGCAAGGAGCCAGTGCTGGGTGGAAGCGGCGGATGCGGACAGCAAGGCACAAAGTATACTGTGCGGTTAAAGGTACGTCTGGCTCGGTCGACCCGACGGACGAAGCCCTCCCAATCATGAGCGAGCGGCTAGGAATAGCCGGAGACGAGAATGAGGAGGGATGCGGCTTGGCGCGGATGGAATCGTTCAAGTTGGGGAGCCTGCTCTGTGAAGCCCACGCCCGGGGACCCCTGGCTCTCACCCGCAGGACCACGGTCGACCTGCTGATCACGAAGTGACGACTGCCCATCATCCCCGCTATCATCAGTTGGCAGCCTGAGTCTAGCGTGGAGTCTTTCCTCCGGCGGGTTGCTCCAGTGTGAGATCACGCGCAAGCGACGCGGCGCCGAACCTGCCTCTGGTTGCTCAACTCGGCCAATTCTTCATGGTGGACGCACGCTACAACGTTGTCGTGATCGGCGGCGGCATTGTCGGCCTGGCTGTAGCACTGGAGATCACGAGGCGCTTTCCGCGGCTGCGCCTGCTGCTGGTGGAAAAGGAAGAAAGAGTTGCGAGCCACCAGAGCGGTCACAATAGCGGCGTCATCCATTCCGGCGTCTATTACAAACCTGGTTCGCTTAAGGCCAGGCTATGCGTTGCGGGCGCCGCGGAAATGATCGCGTTCTGCCGCGAACACGACATTCCGCATAAAGTCTGCGGCAAAGTGATCGTGGCCACAAGTGAGGAGGAACTGTCGCGCTTGGAAGAATTGCGACGGCGGGGTAAGGCTAACGGCATCGACGGATTACGTCTAATTAGCAGTGAAGAGTTACGCGAGATTGAGCCGCACGCGAGCGGTTTAGGCGCTCTCTTCGTTTCCTCGACGGGCGTCACCGACTACGGCCTGGTTTCCGAAAAGTATACACAGTTGACCGCGGCACAAGGTGGAACCATTTTGACTTCCGCTGAAGTTACTGGCATCCATCGCCGAACCGATGAAGTCATGGTTCAGACTCGGCGAGGAACTTTCTCCGCCAACGTCCTGATCAACTGCGCAGGCTTGTTCAGCGACCGCATCAGCCGCATGGTCGGCGACGAGCCACCGGTTATGATCGTTCCCTTTCGCGGCGAGTATTACACTCTGGTGCCAGCGCGAGAGTCGCTGGTGCGGGCGCTAATTTATCCCGTTCCAGATCCGCGCTTTCCTTTTCTGGGGGTGCACTTCACACGACGTGTTAACGGAAAGGTAGACGCCGGGCCCAGCGCTGTCCTCGCTCTCGAGCGCGAAGGCTATCGCCGCACCAACGTCAGCCTGCACGATCTGGCCTCACTGCTCGCCTTCCCTGGCTTCTGGCGGATGGCAGCCCAACACTGGCGCAGCGGCTTCGGTGAGTACTATCGCTCGTTGTCTAAATCAGCTTTTGTCCGGGCCCTGCAGCGGCTGCTACCTGAGGTGTGCGAAGCAGATCTGGTTCCGGGCGACTCCGGCGTCCGCGCCCAGGCCGTCGGGCGAGATGGCGCATTGGTGGACGACTTTCAGATTGTTCCCTCCGCCAGGATGCTGCACGTGCTGAATGTACCATCCCCGGCGGCAACTGCGTCGCTGCTGATTGGCCGTACCATCGTGGACACAGCCAGCAAAGCCTGGGCATGGCTGGGCTAGACGAAATCGCCCTTTACGCGAGACTAACTCCAGAGGACGTAGCAGAGGACTCAAGACAAGTTGCATTGCTGCGCCGGGCAAAAACAAAATAGTGGCGGGCCCAACCGAAGCAAGGATACTGACGGGTGGCTTCGATGCCCACGGCGTTAATGATTGCGATGGTTACCATGGGTGGCGAGAGGCAGCCTTCACCTCCGCTTGTATTCTCAGCAGCGAAGGAAGTGCTGGTCGGCCCATGTAGGTTCGCCCTTCGACCGGATGGCCGGCCGGTACGGGTCGTCCCGTGAGATCCAAATGAAGGGCGCACATAACATCAATCCCATTATCACCCTCCAACAATCTGAACTGCGCCCCCATGCTGGGATTGAAATCGAGGAGGTGACAGCGACCGTCGCGTCGATCCAGACGATAATCGCAAGCCATGATGCCCTGGTACCCAATGGGAAAACACTTCGGTTGCTTGCTGCCGAAGCGCATCATTTCGAACCAAACACCCCAGCGTGGTCGGTCCGGCGAACGCCGGGTATGAACGCAACTTCATTCCGGTAAAGAGCACCTTCGGCTTTGACACGCGTTGCAGGATCTGTGGACTATCCAATCTCCCCATCGTCTGCGGGAATCATTTCCTGGAGCATCAGTGTTGTACCCGGCGCTTCTCTTGCGAACCTCTCGTAATCCGAGATGAGACTCTCCCGACACAAGATCATGAGGACACTTTTGAAGCCAGCGGGAGCAGCCAGGGCTCGCCGGCCTTCGCGACAATTGGGAAACGAGTGCGTTGAGGCAGGTCGAGCAGTTCCTTCCGTGATTGATGGAAAACGGCCGGCGGAGTAGGGATGCCTACTCGCTGACATAGAGAGTTGCTGGCTGCCGAGCGAAGATGAACCATGACGCCAGAGTGTCGGCATGCTCCGCCACAAGGATAGCAGAGAGATCATCTGCCGGCACAAGCGTTACGCAAGTCACCTCATCAGTAAGGACCGTGTGGTAAAGTAAGGAATGCCGGAGGATTCGGTATGCAGAAACAAGCCAGAATTACGAGTAAAGGACAGATTACCGTGCCACGTGAGGTTCGTCGAGTGCTTGGGGTTCGGACGGGAGACCGCCTATTGTTTGAGAGCGACGGCAAGGGTATCCGTGTACGCCCCATCCGCAATAAGAGCACATTTTCTAAGTATCGCGGTATCGGCAATCCTGGAATTGGGTCCGGGAGAAACAGCATCAGCAGTTGGCTACGGAAGTTGCGTGGACAATGACAACCGCGATCGACACCAACGTTGTTGTTGCACTTTGGGACAAAGACGTAGCCCTCAGCTCAGCCGCACAAGTGGCTCTGGAGGGAGCGTTCAATCGTGGTAACCTCGTGGTCGCCGCCCCCGTTTTCGCCGAACTGATGGCTGCTCCAGGCCGCACAGAGAACTTTGTGAATTCATTCCTCGAAGACACCGCCATTGCGGTTGATTGGGATCTGGACGAGGCGGTTTGGAAATCTGCCGGGCGGGCATTCCAGTCTTACGCAGGGCGGCGGCGTAAGCAAGGTGATTCGGGGACCCGACGTATTCTCGCGGACTTCTTGATTGGGGCGCACGCCCACACTCGGGGCTACCGACTTCTGACTCTGGATGAACGTTTATATCGATCTGCATTTCCAACCCTGATAATCGAGACCATATAGAAGCACTGGCAATGCGTGTGGCGCCTATTCGGATACGGAAAGCTCTCATACCACAGTGGGTCTGTGAATTTGCGCAGAGTTCGCACAACTCCGCCGGCCCTTGGAGCGGCCCCTTCATGGCAGGAAGGCCGCCGCGCAACACTCACGCGGATCACGTGAAGTTCATCGCACAAGGTCGGGGCGGGTGCATCGTCGCGATCATTTCAGTCGTAGTCCCATCAGGCGTCTGCGCGGAATGAAACGAGAACAAAAGCTCAGCTTGGCTCGCCGGCGCTGCCAGGGAATTCAAGTTCAACCGATTTCAGAATTCTCCGATGCGAGAAATGGTCGGTACGCGTTCAAGGCAACCGTCTACAAGTCTCGTACTTGCCAGGGCTTTGTCGGATACGGCGACGCTGATAATTAAGGACGGCCGCCACGTCGGCCTTGACTTTTATGACCTTCTCATAGAAGCGCTTATGGGGCAGGTCACCCCTTCGTCGAAGCGCTCGATTCTGCCAGACTCCGATTTGATTCCCTTGTTACATTGACATGTCGGTCATTGGCAGAAGATCCCAAACGCGCCAGAATTCTGTCATCTCTTCGGGAGTGCCCAACGAAACGCGTACGTGAGTTGGCGTGGAGGGGAACTTGGGACCGAGGCGTATCCCGTGTTGGAGGAAGTGTTGAATGACGACTTCCGCTGGGCGCTGCACATTCATGAAGGCGAAATTCGCGTGCGAATCAATGGGCTTTAACATTCTGCCCCCGGCTTGATTGAAGAATTCCTGGCGGTCGTCTTCATTTCGCTTGGCCCAATCACGGAGTGCGTCTTGACTGTCGAGCGCCGCCAATCCGGCGCACGCAACAATCGAATTGATACTGTCCTCAGTAGCGAAAGCCCTCATCCGGTTTAGCATCTTGGGAGCGCCCACAGCATACCCAAGCCGCAAGCCGGCTAACCCGTGTGCCTTCGAAAATGTCCTAAGCACAACCAGACGCTCGTCTCCCAGCCTTCGATCCAGGAACGACGCATAGGCTCCCGATACCCCGACGTATTCGTGATAGGCCTCGTCCACCACCGCTGCTGTAGTCGCCGGCAAGCTGATCACGAATTGTTCGATTTGTTTTCTTGGAGTGAGCGTCCCCGTAGGGTTGTTAGGGTTGCACAAATAGACAAGTCCGGTCGCCGGGCTGATCCGGGCGCGCATGGATGTGAGGTCATGCGCAAGATCTCGGGTTAGCGGCACCTTTATGACCTGTGCCCCAGCGAAGCGAGCATAGTATTCCAGCGCATCAAACGTGGGATCAGCTACTATCAGCCGCCGTTTGGGACCAAGAAATGCCTGGGCCGCCATTCGAAGCAAATCAGTCGAACCTGCCCCGAGCAGGACCTGTTCCCGATCTACTCGGTGAAAGCGTGCAATGGCATCTCCTAAGGCATCCCGCTGCTCCACGCGAGTGTAACGGCTGGCTTGGTTTATAGAGCGCTGGACCGCATCGATCACCTTCGGTGACGGACCGTAAGGATTCTCGTTTCGATCAAGGCGAATAAAACCGTCGCCCTGCGCCGCAGGCGACTCGGAGAAGGAGGTGCCCAACCTCAGGGCACTCGCCATTTTGAGTCCAGTTGCCATGCCGAACAACTGACAAAACATCCTTCTGGATGAGGGCATGTGATTTCTCGGAGCGGCGTCCTGCAAAGTAACATGCGGAGCTCCGCAACTCAAATCTGCGCTCCCCGCAGCTGTTATTGAAGGGTCACGGTCACCAGCGTCGAATGCACTAGCGTGCCGCTGGTACCGGTAATCATACCTGTGTAGGTACCAGCTAGCGCGGTGCTCGAAGCAGTTAGCGTCAGGGTTGTCGATCCCGATGATATCGATGAGGGAGTGAAGGTCGCAGTTACATGCGCCGGTAATCCGCTGATGGTGAACGTCGTGACGCCTACGAATCCTCCCGAAGGCGTCAGGGTCACGACAACTTGGCCGCCCGCTCCCCCTCGAATGATGTTGAGCGGAGAGGGACTGGCCGATAGAGAAAAATCGCCGGGCGAATTTATCAGAAGTTGGAGAGGCGACGTGCGGGTCAATGTTCCGCTCGTCCCCTTGACGGTCATCGTGTAACTCTGCGGAAGACTGGACGGATTCAAGTTTGAAGCATTGAGGTTAAATGTGTTGTTCGTCAACGATCCATTGAAGCCAGTAGGTACACCTGACACACTCAGGTTAACCGTGCCAGCAAATCCGCCTGACGGGTAAGTTTGGATGTTGTAGCTTGTGTTTTGTCCCGGCAAGATGACTTGGCGCGGAGGAGAAGGCGTGATAGAAAAATCCGGGCCTGTGGACATCTGAATGAAACTTGCCATCGAAGGTACGCCGGACGAATTCAACAGAAACAGCATGTAATAGCCGGGCGGTGCTAGGTTGGAGTTCGGTGGCGCCGTGACAGACAGCGTCCCTAGTCCCGCCGTATAAGACAAGCCAACCAACCTTTGGTCCATATCAAAGGCGTGCGTCACTGCTCCCGGCTTGATCAGTACGACCGATGCGATATCGGCAGCGTCGGGGGTTGCCACCGCAAATGTCTGGCCGTAGTTCACAAAGCTCGGTGCGCTGGCGACCGTAGGTCGCACGGCCAGATTCCCAGTGCTGTCGAATAAATAGGCCGGCTGATACCATTCCATCCGTGGCTCGTACGTGCCGCGCTTGGGATTACTGCCTGCCAACCATACCGTCGCATCGGGCAAAAGGATTGCGGTCGAGTGATACAAACGGGGAATCGCATTCTTTCCTGCTGGCGAGAAGGTGTTGTTTGCCGGATCGTACAAATCCGCGTTGTAACTTGCCGTAGAGGCATTTTCGTCCACGCCCGAGCCACCTAACGCCAGCACCTTCCCACTGGGAAGCAGCACAGCATTCATCTCGATGCGTGGCTCCGACATACTCGGTCCCCACTGCCAAGTCGGAATGGCCGCGGATAGGTCGATCCGTTCGGTCGTGGCTGTCGCGTAGGCGCCGCCGCCGCCCAGAATCATTACGACCGGCTTGTAGTTGTTGGCCGGGGTTAGCGGAAGCAGAACTGAACTGCCATGCGTCCGGGTGGACGCGTAATTCGTGGTGGCGACGACTGGCGACCAGGTATGGGTGGCCGGATAGTAGTAGCGTGATCTGGCGTTTGGCCCGGACTCGAACACGTTGCCGTTCGGCAGCACATGCATCCGAGGATAGAGCGGAGGACCCCACCCTGCTGCGTTTGGTTTGCTCCAGCTCCACGTGGACGGAGAGAAAATTTCGTCTTTCGTATTCGTACTCCCCGCGGCAGTAAGACCGGAAAACGCCAGGACGGTTCCGTCGGGGAGCACAGTCACGGTCGGATACCAGCGTCCGTCCGCCATGGCGGGCAGGTCGGTAAACTGACCCGCCACCGGATCAAATACCGCCCCATTGGCGCTTCCCTCAAACGACGGATCGAACCGAATCGTGCCCCCATCGATTAGCGGTCGTCCATCTGGCAATACAATCATCCCGTTGCAAAACATGTCCCAACCGAGAGATAAGGCGGTAATATTCCCGCTTTGTGGATCCCAAACGGCTGCCTGGAAGCGTTCCAGCGGGTTGTTCCCCGAGCCAGCGACGACCAGAACCTTCCCGTTGTTGAGAAGCGCTGCGTGGATGGGGTTAATCGGCATGGTGTACGGCAAGATTGACCATTGCCCTTGCCCGTTCGCTTGAGGAAAAACATCTACTCCCGTAAAGACAATAAATAACGCAAAATAGCCAAACCCAAAGATCAGCCTGCGAACCCTATTCATAAAAGCCACTACACCCATTTCCGATCGAAGTTCTTCAACCATCGCCTTGCCCTCACCAGCGACAGCCATGACCTTTCCAACGGTGCTTGGCGCGCCAAATCCGGCCAAAGTTGCTGGGGGCAACGGTCGCCCGGTGTGCATAACTTTGCATATTGATGGAAACGCACCACCTATCTGCAAGGCGGGGGGAAGCCGATTCCGCTGGGCCACACTGACTTGCCAGCATTATGTCTGCCATTCGGACCGAAATTGACAAACTTTTTCCCCAGGGAAGTCGAACCGAGCTGCAGACACGCTGGTGTCCATCAGGTCGTCGAGTGGAGCGCCATCGTATCTAATGCATTGAAATCAGCCGGCGCGCAAGTTCATCGGTGAGACCTTCGGTTTTGGCAAGTATCCTTGCCTGGATCACTGAACTTATCTGAGCGGTGCCGGCGGCAGCATGGGTTGAATGAGATTCCACAAGCCATCAGGAAGCAAAGGGCTGCTCATAGACTGAGCACCCTAGCACTTCGGTAGGCAACGTGTGTGGACACTTCGTGGATTGAAAACGGGGTTTTGTTAGAGGTCCTAAGGACGGCCTCCCCACTCCGGATCTGCGCGAATCGAACTGATGAAACCTCAGGGAACACTGAAGGGAGACGACTGCTGCTCGCAGCCCTCATTAATAAGAACCAGCGGGATCGATTCATGGAGGAGGATCATTAATTACTGACTCAATGCCTCGCGAGTCCGCAGCCACCGGGATTATAATGATCCGGACTTTGGCGGAATATCATGCCAAAGATGGAAACGTGCAGTATCAGTGCTGCGTTCGCCCTTGCACTTCACGATCTCGCTGTTGCATTGGGCCGAGCCGAGTAGTCGCATTTTAGTGGAGTCCATTCACCATGAGCGTGTTGGGTTGGTGCTTCATCGCTCTGAATATCGTGATCTGTGTGGGTTGCATGTGGAGCACAACGCGCAGCCGCAACGCATTTGGTGAGCGGAGAAAATGGAACAGTGCACCAAACTTGATTTGGGTTTGGCAGTTGCTAGGCGTGGGTGCTTGTTGTCTCATTGAGATTGAGTCCGTGGCACCTAGTTTGGTGGTTCATCGTCGGGTACCCGGTCCGCCCGATCATACGCAAAGTTCGGGGGGACTATGCGCTAGCGCGGAGAATGCCCCGCCTTTACCAAAACTGGCCACTGGCTTTGCGATCTCTCGTTGCCCGGCACCGACAGATATTTATCTTGCGGCTTCGTCAAGGGGTCGAATTCTGCGTACACGCCCCAAGCTGCGATACTTTCATTATCAACGAGATTTGGGTAGATAAGGTCTACACCCCGTCATCGAGATTCTCCGTTCGCGACGGGTGGGTCGTGGTCGACATCGGGGGACACAAGGGAATCTTTGCGGTATTCGCAGCTACCAGCGCAAGAGACGTTAAGGTTTACAGCTTTGAAGCTTCCCCGGAGAATTTCGCCTGTTTGTCTCGTAACATTCGACTGAACAACCTGTCGAACGTCAAAGCCTTTAATGTCGCGGTCGGTGGGCGAGACGGAGAATCAACCTTGAATCTCTATAACGAAAACGGGCAAAACACTCTGTTGCAGCGTTCGAATCCCCATTTGCAGCCTGTCGGTAGTGTCAAAGTCGAAACTTGGTCTTTGGCAACTGTGTTGAACACGGTGGCGTCGCAGGTCAATCTCTTGAAGATGGACATTGAAGGGATGGAGTATGAGACTCTGTTTTCATGTCCGGACGAGTATTTACAGAGAATCGATAGAATCGCTCTTGAGTATCATGATGTTCTCGTTCGCGTCCCGCATACAGTTTTCGAGCTCGTGGAGTTCCTCAACGCGAGAGGCTTTTCCATTCATCTGACTCCTGGGAACGAGATTTTGCTTGCAGAAAGAATTCCCGATCAACCCTCCACATCGCAGTTCAGACAAAATGGAGAAGTTCGTTTTCATCACCAGCGAGTTGCATCTTAGAACTTTTGGTGCGCATTCACTGAATCTGATCTTCTCGGCCAAGCGTACTTTCAGCGTCTGAAATCAGCCGGCGCACCTGTTCATCGGTGAGACCTTCGCTTTTGGCAAGTATCCTTGCCTGAATCACCGAACTTATCTGGGCAATGGTGGAACCATCAAAGAAGTCAATCAACGTGAAGGGTATCTGATATAACGAGCGAATTCTAGAGACGATCTGCATGGCGAGAAGGGAGTGCCCCCCCAAGTCGATGAAATGATCGTGAATGCCAACTCGCTCCAAGCCAAATACACTGCTCCATATTTCGGCGAG
>WNFD01016607.1_pt1 | contig 12449 bp, 8 predicted proteins | sample 5400491 | NCBI WGS metagenome assembly WNFD01 (sample SAMN13153343, study PRJNA577476) | soil metagenome | isolation source: 120 cm saprolite under Douglas fir tree site 2 hole 2 replicate 2 | place: USA:California | collected 2015-04-18 | reverse complement strand
GGCGGCATCGTCGGCGCGCTGCTGCTGTGGTGGATGATGCGGACCTCACCGTTTTACGCCAAGCCGAAGATCGGCCTGGGCGCCAACGGCTATGGGGCAAGCTCAATCCTGCACGTCAGCGGCGGCGGCGCCTTCCTGGTAGAGGTCATAATCACCGCGTTCTTCGTCCTTGTCGTACTGAGCCTGACCCGCGAGAAGACCAGCGTCGCTGTGTCAGGGCTGGGGATCGGTATCGCGCTGGCCGTGGCGGTCCTGATCGGCATCCCGTTCGACGGCGCGTCGGTGAACCCGGCTCGCAGCCTCGGGCCCGCGGTCGTCACCGGTGGCGCAGCGCTGTCCCAAGTCTGGGTATTCCTCGTGGCGCCCATGGCCGGAGCGCTGATCGCGGCCGTGCTGCAACTACTCGTCTACCCGCCGCCTGCAGGATTCTTCGGCCGCCGCGCGAAGACTCGGGCGGCCGGGACGCAACCCGCCGACGAGCAAGTGCAGCCAGCCGACCAGGCCACGACCACCGTCCCCAATCCCAGAAGCCCCCGTCTCGGCGGCCGGCTCCGGCCCAAGCGACGCCACCCCGCTTCCCCGGGAGGTCCCTGACAATCCAGCCGCGGGCAATTCGCGGCAACGACCTGCTCTGGCTCGTCAGACCGACCGTCCCATCGATCAGTTCCCGGATGATGTCAGCCTGACCCGCGTGCCTGCTGGTATCGGTGGCGACCCGGACAAGAATGCGCCCATGCATGGCGGTACCGGCGGATGATGCCGAAGTATCCCAGCTCGGCGCCTGCCTGATGCTTGACCAGCCCGAGCAGGTTGGTGCCGGTCGGTACCAATGGGCGGCGGACATCGTATTCGGATAGCCCGTCGCGGCACCGACAGAAGCGGGTGGTCAGCGCACGCGGACGGCCAGCAGGCAGGCGTCGTCGTCTGTGTCGGAAGATGTGTGGTCGATCAGTTCGTCGGCGTACCGGCTGATGCTCTCAGCGGGCTGGCGCGCTCTTTGAAGCAACTCATCCAGAGCCTGGTCGATCGACTGGTCACGTCGCTCGATGAGGCCGTCAGTGAAGAGCAGCAGCGTGTCGCCCGATTGCAATGGCGTGATTGCCTCGCAGAGGGCAACATCCGGGTCGGCGCCGAGCATGATTCCAGGCGGTGGTTCGAGGAGTCGCGGCTGACCATCCCGTACAAGGACCGGTGGCAGGTGGCCAGCGCGTGCCCAGTTCAGCGACTTTGTGTCTGGATCGAACTGGCCGCAGATGACGGTTCCCATGACGCCGGGGGTGAAGTGGCAGGCCGCGACGTTGAGCCAGCCGAGCAGCGTCGCGGGCCGTGCTCCGGTGGCGGCGAGACCGCGTAGCCCGTTTCGCATCGCGACCATGCCGGTCACGGCGTCGAGACCGTGTCCAGCGATGTCGCCGACGACTAGGAGGATTACTCCGCCCGGGAGTTGCACCGCGTCGTACCAGTCTCCGCTGACAAGCTTGCCTGGCCCCGAGGGCCGGTGTCTGGCAGCGATATCCAGGCCATCGGCCGCCAACGGCTCCGCTGTACGCGGCGTGATCGCCTGCTGTAGACGTAGGGCAAGGTAGTGCTCTTCAGCCGCCCGTTCTTCAGTGTCGGCGAGTTGCTCCCGAGCCGCCGCGAGGCTGCGCTTGTACCAGCCGGTCGAAGGTTCCTCGGCTGGCGGCGCCTGCTCCGCAATCTTTGCGGCGAGTTCGCTCGCGCTAATACCTGCCTGCCTGGCCATGCGCTCCAGCTGCCGCCTCGCCTCGGTTGGCGAACAGCCGAGCTGCTCCATGATGATGCCCCGCGCCAGGTCAAACTCCGAGCGCTCGGCGTCCAGTGAGCGCAGCCCGTCAAGCTCGCCGCGCTGCCGGGCGACGAGAGCTTGCAGCCGCATGACCGCGGCGTCGCCTGGATGATCCAACGCGCCACCTTTCCGTGTCGGCCGCATCCGGCAGCTGCTCCCAAGACCAGAGACCAAGCTCCGATGCCGTCCGAAATCTGGCCTTGAAGGTATGCCCTTCCTGTCGGCGTGCCTGACCATCCTGTTGCCGACGCGAGTAGGCGGTGTGCCGCAGCCAGTGGCATGGCCCCCGGGAACGACGGAACTCCGATTAGATCGCCCGCAAGGAGTCGCGCCGGCTTATCCGCGGCTTCCGGCAGATACCCTGACGGGCTGACCGCAGTTCGCAGCGGCGATTTCAGTACCCCGCTGCCCGCTACGATTACCGGCCGATGGATGACATCCCACCGTCTTTACCAGCGTGAACGACCAAGTCGCCCTGTTCACGTCCGAGGTTACTCGGATGGCCAGCGTGAACGACCAGCAGGCACCGGCCTAGTGGACACTGGCCGATGCCGAGGGCAACGAAGCCGATGTGGGCACCGGAGCCGTCGCCCGGGCTCAGACAGGCGCTCGTGAGACCCGCTCTTCACGGCGCTCCTCGCGCTGTTAGCATCCAGGATCGTGGATCTCGCCAGCCGCGGCATGCTGCATCACGTCGAGTTGTGGGTGCCCGATCTCGAGCGAGGCAAGGCTCAATGGGGATGGCTGCTTGGTGAACTCGGCTACCAGCAGTTCCAGGACTGGCCAGCCGGGCGAAGCTGGCGCCTGGGCGCGACCTACCTGGTCATCGAGCAGTCGCCGGCTATGTCCGCGGCCGAGCACGACCGGCTGCGACCCGGCTTGAATCACCTCGCCTTCTACGCGGGCGCTCGCCGACGGGTTGACGCACTCACGACCTCAGCCCCCGTGCACGGCTGGACACTGTTGTTCGCCGACAGGCACCCGCATGCAGGCGGCGAAGATCACTATGCTGCATACTTCGCAAACTCCGACGGCTACGAAGTCGAGCTGGTCGCGGACGATCCCTGAAGCGGCCCGCGATGCTCTGCAGGATGACTGCCGGACGCCAGTGGTTTGGCTAGGGTTACGGCCGATGAGGGCGAACGCAGAGAATCCCTGGCGCCGGCGCGGCTGACAGACTGGTCTGTGTGGACGGCACCGACGAGCTGGAGAAGGTCTACCGGCAGGAGGCGACCCGGATCCGGGCCGCGCTCGCCGCGCGGCTCGGCGATGTCGGTCTCGCCGAGGAGTTGGTGCAGGACGCCTTCGTGGAGGCTCTCGAACACTGGGCGACGGAGGGCGTGCCGCCGAACCCAGGCGGCTGGCTGGCCACCACGGCTCGGCGCAAGGCGATCGACCGGCTCCGCCGAGAACGCGCCGGGCAGCAGAAGCTCGCGTTGCTGGCCGCGACCGAATCGCGCCAGCCAAGCCCGGGCGGCCGCGGTGGCGCGCCAACTGAGCCCTACTCCGAGGCCGGCCGGGATAACGAAGACGACGATCTGCTCAGCCTGGTCTTCGCATGCTGCCATCCGTCGCTACAGCGAGAGTCCCAGATCGCGCTTACGCTACGCGCCGTCTGCGGTCTTACCGCGGCGGAGATCTCCGCGGCGTTCCTGACCACTGAACCGGCGATGGCCCAGCGGCTGGCCAGGGCGCGGCGGGCGCTGCGGAAAACGAGCTCCGAGGTGCGCGTGCCCGACCCCGACCACCTCAGCGATCGCCTGGACGAGGTACTTACCGTCATCTATCTCGTCTTCAATGAGGGCTACCTGGCCAGCGCCGGGCGCACCCCGGCCAGGCGGGACCTCGCCGCGCAGGCGATCGCGCTGAACCGGCTCCTGCATCGGCTCATGCCGCGCGAGCCTGAGGTGCTCGGCCTGCTGGCGCTGCTGCTCTTGCACGAATCGCGGGCGGCGACCAGGTTCGACGGCTGGGGACGGCTGGTGCGGTTGGCTGACCAGGACCGGTCACGATGGGATGGCGCGGTCGCGACCGAGGCGGCACAGCTGCTCGGCCGCGCGATCGAGATGCATCGGCCGGGCCCCTACCAGATCCAGGCCGCGATCGCCGCGGTCCACGCTCAGGCGCCAGCCTATGAGCACACAGACTGGCAGCAGATCCGGTTGCTGTACGACCGGCTTGACCTGCTTGCGCCGTCGCCCGTCGTACGGCTCAACCGTGCGGTCGCTACCAGGTTCGCGATCGGCCCGGAGGCCGCGCTGGCCGAGGTCGAACCGCTTGCGGCTGAGCTAGACGGCTACCGCCTGTTCCACGCCGTGCGGGCCGAACTGCTGAGCGACCTCGGGAGCCGTGAGCAGGCTCGCGCCGCGAACGAGCGAGCGCTCGCGCTGGCCGCCAATCCGGCCGAGCGCGAGCTGCTCGCCCGTCGCCTCTCGCTGTAGCCGCGATCGCGATTCGCCGCTACTGCGCCATGACCGGCCTGACCTCCATCACGATCCACCCACGGTCAATGCCGGGCCAGGTTCTCGCGATCTCCACCGCTTCGTCGATGGTGTCGGTCTCGAGGAGCGAGTAGCCGCCGAGAACCTCCTTGCTCTCCATGAACGGGCCGTCGATCACCCCGCCGGCGCGCACGGTCTTGACCTTGTCCACCGAATCGAGCTGGTACCCAGCGTCGACGAGCTTCCCCGTGCTGCCGTACTTCTCGTACCAGGCCCCGATCTCCTGCATCCATGCCTCCAGATCAGGCCCCTGCAGCTGCTGACCGGTCTCGCTGATCAGGCCGAGTATCAGGTATTTCATGACTAGCCTCCATTGGGCGTCAGGACGGGCGCCCTGGCGGCGCCCTCACTTACCCCACGAACGGCGAAAAGCCCGATGTGACATTGGGCCTAACAAAACTCACCGGCAACTGCCCCGGCGGCCGCATCCCTCGTAGGGCAGGTTAGCTGGCGCCTTTGCGCACGCTGAGAAGGGCGGATAGCCCGAGCGCGCCCGCCGGTACCAGAGTGACGAGCGCGGGCAACTGGTACCGCCATGAGAACTGGAACAGGTCCGAGACGGCCAGCACGAACACGCCCGAGCCGAAGAACAGCAGGCAAGCCAGCCCGAGCTGGCGGGTTGGCTGCCCGATCCGCCGGCGCAGCAGGACGGCCGATCCGGCCAGCCCGCCCAGCGTGAAGAACGCCAGCAGCGCGCCTGACGTGTAGCCGCCGTCTAGCTGATAGGCCCGCAAGAACCTGGCCCCAGGCAGCCACACCACAGGGCTGCCGCCCCCAAAGCGATTGATAGCGCCGCTGACCACGTGGACCGACGTCCATGGCGGGAAATACGGGAACGTCGTCTGGAACTGCCAGCGTGAGATCGGCGTGTCACCGGCACTTTGGCTGCGGCTCACCGCGAACAGCTTGACCAGGTCATGCCCGTAGGCGGCGAGCAGCCGCAGCGGCTGCTGCGTCAGGACCCTGTGGTTGAAGTCTGCGATCTGGCTGTTGGTCTGAGCAATCGACCGGAGGTAGTAGGGACGGATCGGAGAAGCCGGAGCGTATTCAAGCCAGTCGGGCGGAGAAGCCGGAGCGTATTCAAGCCAGTCGGGCCCATGGGCCTGCTGGGCCCTGGTCGGGCACATGGCCCGCTCGGCCGCGGGCAGCCTGATGGTCTCGCAGTCGACTGCTGCCGCGGTGCGGCCATAGAACGAGGTAACGCCCGTGTGGGACAGCTGGAAGGCGCCGGAGAGCAAGTAGGAGCCCGTGCTGTAGGCAAGGATCGGAACGGTGAACGCCACGCACGCCGTAGCTGCCCTGCCTACAGCCACCCGCCAGCCTCCTCCCACCGCGAGGAGGTAGATCACGGCAGGCAGCAGCAGCGCCTCACCAACCTGGGCGATCGTCGCCGAAGTTCCGAGCACGACTCCGGCTACAGCCGCGCGATGCCAGCTGATATCTGGTCGCCAGAGCAGAATGGCGAGCCCGGCCACGATCATCGCCTCGAACCAGACGTCCGGCATGAGCGTCTGCTCGATCTGCACCTGATATGCGTCAAGCAAGACCGGAGCGATGGCGAGCGCGGCCAGCCAGCGCCCGGTGCCGCGCCGCCGCAGCAGTACGTAGATGACCACGGCCATGGCTAGGCCGAGCAGATGCTGGACGATGATGACCGCGTCGAGGTTGGCGACGGCCGTGATCGCGCGCAGCACGGCTTTGTACCCGAGGGGATCCATGCCGGGAGCCTCGTTGAGCAGGTACCTAGGCGTATCGATGTAGAAGATCGCCGGCCGGTAGGCGAACTGAGCCAGCACCCGGAGGGCCAGCCCGGCCGCAACCAGGGCAACGGCCGGCCAGTTCCGGCGCAGGATGACGGCACCTCCGGCCCGCGAGCGCGCCCTGTGGCCTTGACGGGCGGGCCGGTCCTGGCTGGCCTCGCGGAGCTTGCGGCCGGTATGCGCGCTGCTCATAATTTGGTCGGGGTGATCTGGCCGCCGCTGGAATGCCACAAAGCTAGCCATACCGTGACGAGCGTGAGCCATCGGGTCATCCGGTTCCGCGGAACCTGGGTCAGCGCCACCCATGCGATCGCCGTGTACCACGCGAAGACCCACGGCGAAACCACGATCCAGGCGAATGTCAGCGCGAACGGCGCCACAACCTCGCGTGGCTGATCAGAGGAGATCCGCCGGTAGACAGGTATCGCCACGACGATCACCGAAATCGGCCATAGGACGCTGATCAGCGTGGCCGTCGTTGCGTCGGCATGAAACGCTTGCCCGAGTATGTGGACGAACCACCAGGGCGACGGCAGCGTCACGAGCTTGGATGCGGACACCAGCGGCGACAGCCAGGTCAGCCCGTAGAAGCTGTACTCGAGCGCGATCGTCGCGACCGCCACGCCAGCGATCCGGGCGGTGCGGTTCCACTCATGCCGACGTAGCAACGGCCATGCCAGACCGATTCCGATGAGCGCCGCGGTGATCTTCACGCCGCAGGCCAGCCCGATCACGACGCCGATCAGTGCGTCGCCCCACTTGTCCGAGACTCGCCTGGCCACCTGGATCGAGCAGATCGCAGCGGCGGCCACGAACGTGTCCAGATGGCCGCCGCTGACCAGTTGCTGGATCAGGACGGGGTTCGCCGCCCAGAACAGCGTGGCCCGGATGGGATCGTCCGAAGTCTTGAGCAGCAGCCAGCCGACACCGATGAACACGATGCCGTTAAGGATCATCAGGATCCAGATAGTTGTAACAGCGTCGGCGCCGCCGATCGTCGCAGCGAATTTCTGGACCAAGGTCGCTATCGGGCCGTAGACGGACGGCGTGGCTTTCCAATGGACGCCGACCGCGAGCGTGTAGGGCGAATTCGGCCCCAGGAAGCTCTGCGGGTTCGTGAGGTACGGGTTCCCGCCCAGTGCGGCTATCCGGCCGTACGCGGCGTAGCTCGCGGTGTCGGACGAACCGACCGGGGTCAGACTGACCATCACGGCGACGATGCCAGCGCTGGCGAGCAACAGACGGCGCGGATCAGGCCGCCACCCCTGGCTGTGGGCCCAGAGCATCCCCGCGAGCCCCAGGCAGGCGAGTACGTTCCCGGTGTAGAGCAACACCGACGCTACGACGGGTTCGTACTGGAGCGAGGGCAGCAGATGCGACAGCGGCAGCCTGAGCGGCAGCGTCTCTGTGTTCTGGGCCGTGGCGCCGACCACCATGCCGAGCAGCAAGCCAACCCCGGAGACTGCGATGGCGATCCTGGGCTCCGACAGCTTGCTCCAGGCCAGCTTGCGGATGAGGTTGCTCATCAGCCAGTCGATCGGCCCCGTCGCTGGCTGTCGTTCGCCGGGCCCGCGCGTTCCAGGGCTAAGACTCGGTGTCGCCGCACCGTTCGCCGAACCGACCCGCGCTTGCGTTGTCACGGCGCTGCCGTTGGCAGCGGAGCCTGGCGGGACCGGGGCCTGGTCACGCGCTGCTACCGTCGCAGCAGGAACAACTGAGTCGAGTGACTCGGCGGGCGGGAATGGCCCGCCACTTTTCGCTTGCATGCCCGCGCGTCTTCGCCGAGCGTTGGGTGGCACGCGAGGCCTCCAGGCGAGACTCATCTGGATGTTCTAGCAAGTCATGACACTCCATGACACGCTATCCCAGGCGCCGGACCGGGTATGACTATCGACGCTATCCCAGGCACCAGACCGGATGCCTGCCGACTGCCACCCGAAGCCACAAGTCAGGCGGCACGGCACTCTCGCTGTCGCGTTGACCACGAGCGCGCCAGTATGCCAAACGCCTCGCGAACCCCCCTGGTTCCGGCCGGGGCAGTGTCATCCTCGGCGGATGATGCCGAGAGAACCGCTGCGCGGTCTGCTTGACTGATGCCTGCCAGCCGAGGCGCGCGCCGGCTCGATCCCGGAATCGAGCCGGTCATTCCGGGTCGACCCCCGGATCGACGGCGGAGCCGACCGTGACCGTCACAAGCCAGCCAGCGACGGGGGCGGCACGGGCGATGATCCTGCCGCTTGCTCTTGCTCAGTTCATAGCCAGCTACGCGGCCACGAACATGAACGTGGCGATCACCGCGATCGCCACGGACCTGGGCACCACGGTGGCCGGAGTGCAGACGGCCATCACCCTGTTCACGCTGGTCATGGCCGCGCTGATGATTCCGGGCAGCAAGCTGACCGATATCTGGGGGCGCAAGAGGTGCTTCATCGTCGGCTTGATCATTTACGCCGCGGGAGGGTTGCTCGCCCTGGCTTCGACGGGGCTCACGCTGCTGATCATCGGCTACTCGCTGCTGGAGGGTGTCGGCTCGGCGCTGATGATTCCGCCGATCTACATTTTGATCACGGTCGCGTTCCCTGACGTCAAGTCGCGAGCGAAGTACTTCGGTGTGGTGAGCGGAGCAGGCGGCCTCGGGGCGGCCGCCGGTCCCCTGATCGGCGGCCTGGTCACCAGCGCGGTCAGCTGGCGGGCATCGTTCGGGCTGCAGGTCCTGATCGTGGTCTGGATAGCTCTCCTCGCCCGCAAGATCAGCGATCCGGCCCGACGAGGTCCTGCGCCCCGTTTCGACCTGGTCGGAGCGATCCTGTCGGCGGCCGGGCTGTTCTTCGTCGTTCTCGGGCTGCTTCAGTCCAGGACCTACGGCTTCGGGCAGTCGCGGCAGAACCTCACGATCAACGGCACAGTCATCATCCCGAAGGGCTCGATCTCCCCCGTCTGGATCTTGGTGGCGATCGGCGCGCTCTTCCTGCTGTGGTTCTTCCTGCATATACGGGCCGGTGAGCGCAAGCGCAGGGACGTACTGCTGCCGCTCCGGCTTTTCCGCAACAAGGTCTCCAATCTGGGTCTGGGAACCCAGCTCATCCAGTGGCTGATCATGCAGGGCTCGTTCTTCGCCGTGTCCGTCTACCTGCAGGAGGTCGACGGCTACAACGCGATCAAGACGGGCCTGATGCTGACCCCGGCTACGATCGGAATTCTGGCGACGTCAGCCGGCGCCGACAGATTTGCGCGGCGTCACTCGCAAAAGGCGCTGATCATGGCCGGATTCACGATCACGGCGATCGGCATGATCTTGCTGCTGACCCTGGTCAGGGCGCATTCGGCAATCCTCACCTGGGTCCCAGGTCTGCTGCTTTTCGGCGCCGGCGTCGGGGTCATGCTGACCTCGTCGGTCAATGTGGTCCAGTCCAGCTTCGCCGACACGGACCAAGGCGAAATCTCCGGGCTGTCACGGAGCCTTTCCAACCTCGGTTCGTCGCTCGGCACCGCCCTGGTCGGCTCGATCCTGGTCGCGGTCAAACTGCCGGCCGGCAAGCCATTCGCCGCAGCCCTTATCACGATGCTCGTGTTCGCCCTCGTCGGCCTGCTCCTCGCCGTGCTCATCCCCCGCCGACGGGCTGACCCGGCATCGCCGGTTGAACCAGCACCGGCTGAATCGGTGACCTGACAGGCGTCAATCGCCCGCGCAGGGTGACGCGGGCCGCTAGCGGCGGGGCGACGATGTGGCAAGCGACCTACCCGCCGCCCAGCCAGGGGAGAACACCATGGACCGGTACCCGGACATCAGTGATCATGGCCTGATCGGTGACCTGCAGACCGCGGCGCTGGTCGCCACGGACGGGACGGTGGACTGGTTCTGCACGCCGCGGTTCGATTCGCCGAGCGTGTTCGCGTCCCTGCTTGACGCCGATAAGGGCGGGTACATGCGGGTCGCCCCGGCCACGGACAAGTACGTGAGCCGGCAGCTGTACTTCCCGGATACGGCGATGCTGATCACCCGGTTCCTGACCGCGGACGGGGTCGGCGAGGTGACCGACTTCATGCCCATTGCCGGGCAGCAGGCGACCGACCGGCACCGGCTGGTCCGCCAGCTCAAGGTAGTGCGCGGCGCAATGAATTTCGTCGCCGAAGTCAAGCCTCGGTTCGATTACGGCCGGGCACCGCACACCCTGGAAATCACCAGCGACGGGTTCGTGTTCCACTGCGCCGGCGGGCAGCATCTGACGTTGTGCCCGACGGGCGAGCGGGAGGTCATACCCGGCGGGCAGGACGGCGGCCTGGCGGTGCAGCGGATCGGCGATGACCTGCGGATGACTGTCGCTCTGCGCGAGGGCGAGACGTCAGGAGTGGTGCTGGAGACGATGGGCGGCCGGCCGCGGCGCATCCCGCCTGCCGAATTGCAGCAGATGATCGATGACACGAGCCGGTTCTGGCGGGACTGGGTCCACCGGTCGACCTACCGGGGCCGGTGGCGGGAGATGGTGGCCAGGTCGGCCATGTCCTTGAAGCTGATGACCTACGCGCCGACCGGCGCATTGGTCGCCGCGCCGACAGCCGGGCTGCCCGAGATGATCGGGGGCGAGCGGAACTGGGATTACCGTTACACCTGGATCCGCGACGCGTCGTTCTCGGTGTACGCCCTGCTCGGCCTCGGCTATGCGGGCGAGGCCGCGGCGTTCGGCCAGTGGATTAGGGACCGTGTTGTCGAGCACGGTGGCAACGGCACCAGCCCCCTGAAGATCATGTACCGGGTCGACGGGAGCTCGGATCTGAAGGAAGAGATCCTCGATCATTTCGAGGGCTGGCGCGGGTCCCGGCCGGTCCGGATCGGCAACGGCGCCGCCGGCCAGCTCCAGCTCGACATCTTCGGCGAGGCCCTCGACGCAGTCGCTAAGATCGACGCCCGCGGGCTGCAGCCTGCCTACCAGGGCTGGACCGCCATCGCGAACCTGATCGACTGGGTCTGCGAGCACTGGGACCAGCCCGACGAGGGCATCTGGGAAACCCGCGGCGGCCGCGAGAACTTCACCTACGGCCGGGTTCAGTGCTGGGTCGCCCTGGACCGGGCGATCCGGATCGCCGAGAACCGCGGCCGCCCCGCCGAGATCCACCGCTGGCGGGCCGCCCGCGACGCCATCTACACCCAGGTCATGACCCGCGGCTGGAACCCGGCCAGGAAAGCTTTCGTCCAGCACTACGACACCGACGTCCTCGACTCGGCCCTGCTGATGATGCCGCTGATGGGCTTCATCTCCCCGCTCGACCCGATGTGGCTGCAGACCCTGGACGCGATGGACCACGAACTGGTCTCTGACAGCCTGGTCTACCGGTACAACCCCAGCGCCTCCCCTGACGGCCTGCGCGGCAGCGAAGGCACGTTCTCGCTGTGCACGTTCTGGTACGTCGACGCCCTGGCCCGCTCCGGCCGGCTCGAAGACGCCGAGCTGGTCTTCGAGAAGATGCTGACCTATGCCAACCACCTCGGCCTGTACTCCGAGGAAATCGGCGTCACCGGCGAACAACTCGGCAACTTCCCCCAGGCCTTCAGTCACCTGTCCCTGATCAACGCAGCGATCAACCTTGACTACCAGCTCGACCACGGCGCCGGCGACGTCGAACCCGTCCTCGGGCGGACCGGTGGTGCCATACCGCCCACCCTTCCTGGCTGAGCTGTAAACCTGCCCGAGCAGCCAGGCTCCCGCCTGCGCCGAAGATGATCACGCGGTGTTGGTTCTTCTAGCAACCACAACCGCGTGATCACGAACAGTGTCGTGGCGCCCGTGGGCGCTGGAGGGCGCCGCCGGGTCCTCGGGCAGGACATAGTCCACCTCCGGCTTGACTGACGGCAGACCGTGGCGACTCCTGATCGGCCCGGCACGCGGACCACGGGCTGGTGAAGGAGACGTCATGGCCACCCTTCCAGCCCGCCCAGACCTCGGGCACCTGCGCCGCCAGGCCAGGGACTTGCTCCGTGCCGCGAGATCCGGCGACGGTGCTGCGGCTGGCCGGATCGCCGCTGTTTCTGACCGGACGACACTCGCCGCGGCACAGCTGGCAGTCGCCCATGAGTATGGTTCGCAAGCTCGGCGAGACTCAAGACCTCCGAATCGTCAGAAGGCTGCGGATAACAGAGGCCGATCTGGTCGAAGTCGACGTAGGCAGCCGTGATACCGGTGCGATAGACCTGCACGAAGATCTCGTAGCCCACGACGGACTTGCCGACGCCAGACGGTCCGCACAACCACAGGAACGGGATTCGGTTGCCGGCCACCGCGTGAGCGTATCTGCGGCCGCGGCGGCTGAGTCGACCAAGTTTCGCCCGGCAGCGCATGGATCTGCCGACCGCTGAGGCACTGCGGCCGATTGCATTACTGCCGG
>WNFD01019821.1_pt1 | contig 12450 bp, 10 predicted proteins | sample 5400491 | NCBI WGS metagenome assembly WNFD01 (sample SAMN13153343, study PRJNA577476) | soil metagenome | isolation source: 120 cm saprolite under Douglas fir tree site 2 hole 2 replicate 2 | place: USA:California | collected 2015-04-18 | reverse complement strand
GATTTGGCCGACGGCCGGCGCGTCGTAGCCCACGCTGATGCTGTCACCCAGCGCGACATACGTCTGACCGCGCAGATCTTCGGCCAGCGACAGCTGGGTCGCCTCGACCGAGCCAGTGACCGCGGTCAACTGCGCCGAGCCGGCTGCCTCGGTCTGCGTCACCGCCATCAGGGCCGCCACCAGCCCCGGTACGACCCGGATCGCTGCGGGAAATCGAATCGGATCCCTCCTTTACCTGCGAGTGTACCGGAGGAGGATGACTCGACCCCGGAAAATGCGCGCTAGGCGAGGCCGGCTTCGAAGGTGGTCGCCATGTCCCCCAGCGCGCGCACGGCCCAGTTGGGTCGTTCGGTCATCCCGAACAGGCTGAGGCGGGCCTCGGCCAGGTGCTCGGAAGCCTGGCGGCGGCAGTAGGCGTGGGCGTTGGCCTGCGCCAGCACGGTGCGCGCCACCTCCATCTCGGAGGGCGTGAAGCTGGCCCGCGTCAGCAGCCCGCGCAGCTGCCGCCGACCGGCGGCGGGGCCGGCCTTCAGGGCCACCAGCGTGGGCAACGTCTTCTTGCCATTGCGCAGGTCGCTGCCCTCGGGCTTTCCGGTCTGGGCCGATGAGCCCCAGATGCCCTGGATGTCATCGATGATTTGAAAGGCCATCCCCAGGTGGCGGCCGAAATCGGCGGCGCGCTCGGAGGCCGCTTCGCCGGCACCCGCGGCCAGTGCCCCCAGGCGGGTGGCACAGGCGAACAGGCCGGCGGTCTTTAGCTCGATCATCTGCAGGTACTCGTCCACCGAGACATCGACCCGCTGCTCGAACTCCAGGTCCATGACCTGGCCCCGGCACAGCTGCAGCGTGGCTTCCGACACCACCCGCAGGGCGGGCGCCAGCCGCTCCAGGTGGCGGGGCGGCATCAGCTCGGCGATGGCTTTGGGGACCAGGGCCTGCAGGGCCGCGCCGGCGTTGATCGCCTGCGGAGCGCCCCACACTTTCCACACGGCGGCCCGCCCCCGCCGCAGCTCGTCGCCGTCCTGGATGTCGTCGAAGACCAGCGAGAAGTTGTGGGCCAGCTCGACGGCGACCGCCGCCCAGATGGCGTCGGCGTAGCGGCGGCCGAAGGCCTCGCAGGTGAGGAGCGCCAGGTTGGCCCGCACGCGTTTCCCTTGACGCGCCCCCGCCCCGCGCAGCCCGAGGTGGTACTGCACCATCTCGGTGAGCAACGAGGACTCGGTGGACCCAACGATTTGGGAAAAGCGGGTGAGCTCCCGGTCGAGGGCGCCATTCATGGCCTCCAACCGGGCGGAACGGCTGGCAAAGGGTTTGCCCGTGTCGCCCGACGAGCCGGCGAGCCGTCTGCTGGGCGGCCGGGCCCTCATCGCGACTCGATCAGCCGGTCCAGCGTCAGGGCGTCGAGAGACCCGGCGCCCGAACAGAACATGGCGACTCGCAGCTGCCAGCCGAAGCCATCCAGCAGGCGGCGCGCCGGTTCCTCACCCTGGGCGGCGGCCGCCAGCACGGCGTGGGCAAACCCCACCAGGCGAGCGCCCAGCGCCAGCGCCTTGGCGGCGTCCAGGCCGTTGCGGATGCCGCCGCTGGCGATGATGGGGGTGGTGGGTGCCGCGGCCTTCGCCTGCAGAACCGCTTCGGCCGTAGGAATGCCCCACTCGGAAAACGCCAGCGCCAGCTCGACCTCGTCGGCGCTGTCCCGGCGGAACGCCTCCACCCGGGCGAAGCTGGTCCCCCCGGCGCCCGCCACGTCGATGGCGGCCACCCCGGCCTCGGCCAACTGCCGGGCGATGGGACCGGAGATGCCGCTGCCGACTTCCTTGACGATAACCGGCACTGGCAGGGTGCAGGACCAGCGCATCGGCGCCGATCATCTCCACCGCCTCCAGGCACTGGTCGATCCCGACGCCGTAGTTGAGCTGCACGGCGCCCAGGTTGGCCAGCAGCAGGATGTCGGGGGCGACGCTGCGCACCTGGTAGGTGGACCGTAGGTCCTTGTGGGTCAGCCCCGCCCGTTGGGACCCGACCCCGAAAGCCAGACCCATGGTCTGGGCGACCAGTGCCAGCCGGCGGTTGATGTCGCCAGCGGCGTGGGCCCCGCCGGTCATGCTGGAGAGCAGGAAGGGCAGTCGCAGGCGGCGGCCCAGGAAGGTGGTGGCGGTATCGATCGTGTCCAGGTCGAGCTCCGGCAGGGCCTGGTGAACAAAGCTCCACCGCTCGAAGCCGGCGCTGCGGGTGGACTGCACCGACTCTTCCAGCGACAGGCGCAGGTGTTGCAGCTTGCGCTCGGAAATGCGGGAGACGGGTTTGCCGGTGGCGTCCTGCATCATGCGGCGCCTTGCTCCGCAGTCACCGCATGGTCGTGCTGCTCGTCCTCCGGCGGCCGCTTGCGCATCATCTGGATGAAGTAATCAACGATGATCGGGTCGAATTGTGTGCCCTTGCCGGCTTCCAGCTGGGCCAGGGCGAACTCCTGGGTCCGCTTCTGGCGGTAGGGCCGGGTGGAGGTCATGGCGTGGTAAGCGTCACAGACGGACACGATGCGGGCGTGCAGGGGGATGTTCTGCCCGGCCAGCCCATCGGGGTAGCCGCTCCCGTCGTACCACTCGTGGTGGTGCAGGACGACGTTCAGGATCTGGCGGAACGCCTTGATCGGCTGCAGGATGCGCGCTCCCAGCACCGGGTGCATGCGCATGACGAGCTTTTCATCCTCGTCCAGCTTGCCCTCCTTGAGCAGCACCTTGTCCACCACGCCGATCTTGCCTACGTCGTGCAGGATGGCCGCCAGGCGGAGCTGGTTGCGGTGCGCCGGGGATAGCTGCAGCATCTCGGCCAGATCCTCCGCCAGCTGGGCGACGTACTGGGAGTGACCGCTGGTGTAGGGGTCCTTGGCGTCGATGCTGGCGGCCAGCGCGTTGAGCGCCTCCAGCGCCCCTTCGCTGTTGGGCGAGAGGGTACCCTCGGCCAGTTCTTCCAGGTGCTTGGAGTTGGCGATCTGCCCCAACCGCTTCTCGAGCGTGGCGACCATGCCGGGTCCCACCGTGTCCGCGGTGCTGAGCTGGGCGACGACCTCGGACAGCACCGAGTCCAGGGCGGCGACGCTTTCCAGCTCGCTGGCGCCGCAGATGCAGTTGCGGCCACGCTTCTTGGCCATGTACATCGCCAGGTCGGCCCGGTTCAGCAGCTCGTCCCGGGTCCGGGCATCCACCGGATAGGTGGCCCAGCCGACGCTGGCCGTCAGCGGCGCAAAGATGGTCTTGGGGTTGTACATGAACACTTTGGAGAGCGTGTCGCAGATCTCCTGCGCCCGAATGGGCGCGGTCTGCAGGTCGACACCCGGGAGGATGGCCACGAACTCTTCACCGCCGTATCGGGTGACGACGTCCTCCCGCCGCATGGTGGAGGAGATCGTCCGAGCGGCGGCCTTCAGCGCGACGTCGCCGGCCGCGTGGCCGAAGCTGTCGTTGTAGACCTTGAACCGGTCCAGGTCGACCATCATCACGGTGATCGACCCACCTTTCTCCCGAACCTTCTCCATCTCCTCATCGAGACGGGTGTGGAAGTAGCGGTGGTTGGGCAACCCGGTGACGGAGTCCGTCACCGACAGCCGCTGGGCCTGATCCAACGTGTGGGCGTTGCGCATGGCGATGCCGGCCCGCTCGGCGAACGTGAGCAGGAGTTCCTGCTCGGTGTCCCGGAGCGGTAGCTCCCGTCCGGCGAAGCCCATCACCAGGTCCGCGATGGCGCGCGCGCCATGGAACACCGGGACTCGCACCCAGATGCCCGCCGGCAGCGCTTTGTGCTCCACGGTCATGAACACGTTCGGGTCCGCGACCGGGATCACCTGCTCGCCCGTCACCGGGTTCAGGCTGAGCCGGGCCGCGGCGATGTCGGTCCCGGCGTGGGCCTGGGCCAGCTCGGGGCTCCAATCGATGAAGAGCTTGGGCGCTACGGTATCGCCGTCGGTCCCCAGCAGGGACGGCATCTGCACCTGGAGCAGCACCACGTCCGCCTGCAGCAGGGCGCGGCCTTTCTCGGCCGCCAGCTGGCAGGTCTGTTCGAACTCGAGGTCGCGGTTTAGCTCCACGGTGACCTGGGAGAGGGCGGCGTGGGCGCGCTCCAGCTCTTCCTGCAGGGCGTGCTCGGCCTTGCGGGCGCGGTCGCCCAGGAAGGCACTGAAGAAGCCGGTGAGCCCCACGAAGCCCATCTGGATGACGACGTTGGTGAACCCCGCCACCGGGTCGGCCAGTCCGCCCGAACGGAAGTTGACGTAGTAGACCACCGCCAGGTAGCTGACGGTGGTGGTGGTCACCGCCATGATGGTCGCCAGGCCGCCGAACCGCACGGCGACCATGGCCACCACCAGGAAGTAGGCCAGCGAGAAGGGGGAGGTGATGCCACCGCTGATCGCCACCCCGGCGGTGCAGATCAAGACGTCGCCGACCGAGGAGATATAGCCGGCGTTCAACCAGCGGGGCCCCCGGGGCACCAGCAGCTGGAGCGACAGGTTGTAAGCCGCGGTGAACACGACCAGCGCCATCAGCGGGATGGTCTCGTTCCCCAGGCGGAGGAAGGGCAGCGCCCCGGTGGCGACGATGATGGCCAGCCAGCGAATGAAGACGACGCGACGCTCCATCTCGACGGCGGCCTGGGCCGCCGTGGAGGACTTGGCTGGGGCTCCGCGCTTGGAGAACGTCAGCTTGAGGGCGCCGCTCATTCCGGCTCCTTAGCCCGCCTTCTCCTGGAGCATCCAGGTCTGGTCGCGCAGCGCCGAACCCGATCCATGGGTGGCGAGGGAGTCATAAAAGTCGATGGCGGCGTGGGTGCTGGACACCAGCCGGCGGAGGAAGTCCTGGGTCGGACCGGTGCGGCGCTCCCGGGCCACGCCGCGTTCCAGGAGCTCCAGCTCGCGCTCCATCACCAGCCGGGCGTCCTTCCGCGGGTTGTCCTGGGAGGCGCCGTCCAGGGCCCCGGCGGCCAGGTCCAGCGAATTGAACCGGCCGTGGGCGTGCTCGTGCTCGTAGCTGTGCAGGTCGTTGGCGATGCGGACCACCCGCGAGGCCTGGCAGATGTGACCGAAGAGCCGGTTCTTGAGCTCCTGCGGCACGTCCTGGTAGGCAAAGGCGAGGATGCTCACCTGGACGATGGGGAGGGCGATGGTATAGAGGCCATTGGCCAGATAGGCATCCAGGGTGACCTGCTCCTGGTGCTTCACCCAGTGGTTTTCCTGGAGCAGGGTGAAGATGAACTTCTCCCACACCAGGCGGCGCATCGGGGTCCACTCTTCCGACACCTCGTCCTCCGCGAACTGTTCCTCCATCTTTCGGGCGACATTGGCGTGGGCCACCGGCATCTGGCTGAGGTCGCGGTTGTGCCAGATGAGGAAGAGCTGGCCGACGCGGCGGTAGTCCACCATGTCCAGCTCGGGGTGCTCCTCCTCGATGTAGTCGTCGATGTACTGGGCGTAGGCAATCGTTCGGACCAGGGCCAGCGCCTGGTCGAAGCTGGCCGATGGATGCAGCACCAGGGAGAGCGCGCAGGCCTCGGCCAGGCGCCAGCCCCGCCGCTCATCCTCCTCGAGGTGCTGGATGATCTTGGTTTCGTCGGTAAAGCGGAGCAGCGTGTCCTTCAGCTTGGTGATACGGCGGTCAAACATGCGAGTTCGCCCCCTTCAGGAGAGTCCGAGCGGACAAGATGGCCGATTCAACGATGTGGACCGGGCTGTAAAGGCCCTTGCCCACCCAGAGCGGGATAAACGGCTCGCCGGCCGTCTCCGCGAGGAAGGTCTCCGCCGCGCCCAGGTTCACTCGCAGCTCCTCGCGCTGCGCCGCTGGCACCGCCAGCCACGCCTGCACGGCGTAGGCGGTCTCTTCCGCCGTGCCCTGCTCAAACCAACCCCATGACCCGTCCGAGCGTTGGGTTTCGGCGAGCCACCGCAGCGCGGCGAGGCAGAGGTCGGGTGCCGACGCGGTAAGCGCGAAGACGACGCGGGCGGTGGCATAGAAGGGGGAACTATGCCACTTGTCAACCCAGTGTGCGCCGTCTACGCGCTGATCGCGCAGGAACCGAACGACCTTTTGCTCCATGCTGGCGCGGGTGGGAAAGGGTTGGCAGGCGGCGAGCGCCTCCAGCACGTGCGCGTTCACGGTTGGCGATGGCTCGCGCTCCAGGGGGAAGGTGTGGAAATACTCGATGCCTTCGAACGACCGCAGCGGCCCGGCCACCGGAGACTGACCGTAGCGCTGGAGCACGGTGAGCGTCATGGCCGTGTCGTCGGCGTCCGGACGCAGTCCCGTCCGGGAGCACCCCACCCCGTCGTCGGTGAGGGTGGACGCCAGGTAGCGGATGTGCCGGTCCGCGTCGGGAACGACGATCCCGGCACGAGCCAGGTTGTAGAGCACCCAGGCCCGCTCGAACACCTCAAATGGCGCCACGTCGGGGACGCCGCCCTCGGCGTCGACCACGCTATCCAGGTAGGCCCAGGCGGCTGGGGCGGCGCCCCCCCGCTCCAGGAAGTACGCGGTCGCGGACGGTGAGTTCCCGAATGATCCGTTCTCGGAGAGCTGGGCGGCGGCCGCGCCGACGTCCAGCCGGCTCCCCAGGTACTCCAGCGAATGGAGCAGCAGGGTGGGCATCTTGTAAATCAGGGTGGGCGGGATGTGGCCGAGCTTGGCCTCCCGCTGGGCTGCCACCCCGGCGAACCGGTCGAAGGGCAGCGGCAGTTGGCGGAGGCGGCCATCGTCCATCAGGGTGGGGAGGATTTGCTCAAACCCGACCGGCGTCAGCCCGGTCTGCCAGTCGCCCGTTTTCTCCCAGAGATAGGTGAGCGCGGCCAGCCGAGCCCGGTGCGCGCTCTCCTCGTGCTCGCCGGGCGGCAACGCCGCCAGGGCCAGCACCGCACTGACCGTGGAGAGGACGCGCTCTTTGGGGATTGGGAGGGTGGTGCCAAAGCTGCCGTCAGCGTTTTGCGCCTGCAGCAGCCAGCGGAGGGTCGCGGGGTACGCCAGGGCGTCCGGCGCACCGGGCCGGCGCAGCCGGGCCAGGAAGGCGGTGTCGTAGGCCACCGGGGACATGGTCCCGGCCCCCAGCGCGCCGAGGAGCGCGGCGGCCTCCGCCTGCGGCGAGGGCGCGGTCGCGGGCGCCGCCGATGGGTAGCCCGTCTGCCGAATCGCGTTCAGGTCCGTGTGTGACCCCCTTGTGGCGGGCACCTTACGAGTGCCCAAGCGGAGCCTAGTGGCGGGCCATTGCGACGGACGTTGCGGGATCCGGCGTCGGGTGACAGAACCTTACGCGAGGTCACACTTGCGTCACAACCTGCGGGCCCGCCCGGTGCGCGGCAAGGGGCCATGGTACCGGCCGTTTGCTCTGGTGCGACGTCTGCGTGTTTTCATTTGGGGGACCAGTCCAACTTGGTGCTGCGACCGCCGGCGCTGACCCGATTTCACTACCAGCTCGACCGGCAGGCGTGGCGCATGCTGGCGGTCCATTCCGCCTACACCGCCGCCAACCTGTTCGCCGCCACCTTCCTGTCCATCTTCATCTGGCGGGCGCACCACGACCTGGGCCAGGTCTGCCTGTTCAATGCCGTGTACGCGCTCGGCGTCCCGATCGCGTTCCTGGCCAACGGCTGGCTGTTCCGGCGCGGCGACGCCGGAACCTCGATCCGCCGCGGTCTCCTGACGCTGACCGTCCTCTATGTGCTGGTGCTCTTCCTGGGCAACGCCAGTGCCGGCGCGCTACTCTTGCTGGGACTGATGCGCGGCCTGGGGGAGGGCTGGTACTGGGCCGGCTATCACCTGGTCACCTACGACGCCATCGCCCGCGGAAACCGCGACCGGTACTTCGGCGCCACCGGCGCTTCAGGCGCCTTCCTGGGCGTGGCCGTGCCGCCCCTGGCCGGGACCATCATTGTCCTGGGCACGCATTGGGGCGGCCCCTACGGCGGCTATCAGGTCACGTTTGGGGTGGCGGCCGCCACGCTGCTGGCCGCCGCCCTGCTGGCCGGCGGCCTCCACGCGGGCCCAGGCTGGCCGACGGCTCGACGGGGTTCGTGCTGGGGATGGTGGTCAGCATCCTGACCTTCGTGACCCTGCGCAACGAGCAGAACGTGGGCGGCTTCAACGCCCTCGTGGGCCTGCTGACCGTGGGGCTCAGCCTCGGGTTGGGCATATGGCTTCCCGCCCGGCACCGAATGCGCTGCGCCCTGCTGGGCGGAAGCCTGCTGGTGGCCTCGACGCTCGTGTATCCGCTCTATCTCTCGGTCGGCGCGCTGGTGCTGTTCGGGCTGCTCCGGGCGCTGGGTGGTCCGCTGCACGGCAACGCGCTGGCCCCCCTGTGGCTGCAGGTGATCGACCGGGATCCGCAGGCGCAGGAGCTACGCTACGAGTACATCGTGTCGCAGGAGCTGACGTTGGGGATCGGCCGGGTGCTCAGTGTGCTGGCGGTGATGGCGCTGGCGGCCCCCATCAACCAGCTCACGCTGGCCCGGGTGGCCCTGGTGGTGGCCGGCGCGGCGCCCATCCTGATCTGGGCGGCCTTTGCCCGGATCGGGGCGCCGGTGGCGGTTGCGGCACGCCCCCTCCAGGTGGCCGCCTGATGCTGACCGCTGTGCTGGCAGGCACGCTCCCGGTTCTGGCGGCCCGCACCGCCAGAGCCAGCTGGCTCGTCGTGGTTCTTCCGTTTGCCCTGGCGCTGTTGTTCGTGATTCCGTTTGCCATCCTGTTCCAGGTTTGGATCGCCGCGGTCCAGATCCGCCGCTTCTCCCACTGGTTCGCCGGGCGCCCGGAAGCCGAGGAGGCGCTCAACCGAGTGTTTGACATCTATGGGTGGCGGGCGCGGCTGGCGGTCAGGCTGTTTCGGATTCCGCTTCCGCCGGAGTTCGAGGAACGAGCTCGGCATGAACCCAGCCCGGTGTCGGGCATTGCCGAAGTCTTTGGCGTGACCCTGATCTCGCTGGCCTTTCTGGCCGGGATGTGGTTGGTCGTCTACGCGGTCATCCGTGCGACGACGGGATAGATGGCAGAGGGATCAGGACTTGTGGAGCGAAAGAGACTCGAACTCTCGACCTCCGCCATGCGAACGCGGCGATGCCTAACTAAGCAGCGCCCCGCACCTTCGTGACCCCGCCCAACCACTGGCCGGTCCATCCTGACTGGGCGAGGCCCGAATCCGGCTAGCGCGGCTTTGAGTTCCGAGAGGCCCCCGCTTCCCACCAATCCCGGTCCGCCCCCTCCGCCCTCGCCGACTGGATTGCGTGGGCGGCTATTTCGACGCCCGAGCCACTTCCCACGCCGACGCAAAACTTCCATAGCTCGATGGTGGCGCGCTTGTAATGATGGATGATCTCGTCCAGTTCGAAGGCATCGATCTGGCCGACGTCGTAGGCCGCAAACGCACCTCGGACGTGCTCCAAGAGTTCGCCCAGTTTCTGGCGGTGGTAGTCCCCAACCAGTGCCCGATCCGCGCGGCGTTTCGACTTTGTGGGAGGCCCCTGCTCAGCCATTCGAAGAACCTTGTGGAGCGAAAGAGACTCGAACTCTCGACCTCCGCGATGCGAACGCGGCGCTCTGCCAGCTGAGCTATCGCCCCGCTGACGATTATACGGACGGCTTCCGGCACCGACTGTCTTCGGGTTCCGGATCAGAAATTCGTTGGAAGGAGGTAGACGAGACCCCCTCCCCGTCCCTCCGCCGGAAGGGGGAGGGAGACCTGGGAAATGTGTAGGGATTTAGTGTTCTGGGAAGACCGACCGGTAGACTGGAAACGATATGGCACAGCTCCGTCCCGGCAACCAGCCCAACCTTCCAGGGCCACCTGGAGCGCCGAAGAATAGCAACTCGCGCCTGCGCCTGGCGCTCCTGATCGGGGCGCAGGTCCTCTTCGTCGCCATCTTCCTGGTCCCCCTGCTCCGCAATCTCAGCGGGCAGCCCGCCCTGGACGTCCCCTACTCGTTCTTCAAGACCCAGCTGGCCGACGGCAACGTGGACAGCATCACGCTGCAAGGCCATGACGTGACCGGCCAGTTCAAGATCGCCGAGATCTACGGAAGCCAGCCCTCGAACAAGCAATTCGCGACGCGGGTGCCCGATATCGGCGATGCTCAGCTCCAGCAGCAGATAACCGACCAGCGCGTCACCGAGAACGTCAAGGCCGCCAGCAGCGGTCTCCTGAGCGGGATCCTGCTCAACGTCCTGCCGCTGGTCGCCTTCGCCGCCATCTGGCTGTGGATCCTGCGCCGGAGTGGGCGCGCCACCCAGGGCATCTTCGACTTCGGCCGCAGCCGGGCCCGGCTGCAGCTGCCCACCGCCCCCAAGACCACCTTCAACGACGTGGCCGGGGTCGAGCAAGCGGTCTTCGAGCTGCAGGAAATCGTCGAATTCCTGCGCGACCCCAACAAGTTCCAGCGCCTGGGAGGGCGGATGCCCAAGGGGGTGCTCCTGATCGGCCCGCCCGGGACGGGCAAGACGCTCCTCGCCCGAGCGGTGGCCGGCGAAGCCGGCGTGCCCTTCTTCAGCATCTCGGCCTCCGAGTTCGTGGAGATGTTCGTCGGGGTCGGCGCCTCGCGGGTTCGCAGCCTGTTCGAGGAAGCCAAGAAGCACAGCCCCTCCGTGATGTTCGTGGACGAGCTGGATGCGGTCGGCCGCCAGCGGGGCGCCGGCTTGGGCGGCGGCCACGACGAGCGGGAGCAGACGCTGAACCAGCTGCTGGTGGAGATGGACGGCTTCGACCAGCGGGAAGCGGTGGTGGTGCTGGCGGCCTCCAACCGCGCCGACGTCCTCGACCCGGCCCTGCTCCGCCCCGGACGCTTCGACCGCCGGGTGGTGGTGGAGCGGCCGGACCGTCGCGGCCGGCTCGGCATCCTGAAGGTGCACACCCGCAACGTGCCGCTGGCGGCGGACGTCGACCTGGACGTGCTGGCCCGCTCGACGCCCGGCCTGGTGGGCGCCGATCTCGCCAACCTGGTCAATGAGGCCGCCCTACATGCGGCCAGGACCAACCGCTCGTCCGTGGTGATGGACGATTTCGAGCAGGCCTTTGACCGGGTCATCCTGGGGGCCGAGCGGAAGATCGTCCTGAGCGAATCCGAGCGCCGGGTGATCGCCTACCACGAGGCCGGCCACGCCCTGGCTGCCTGGTACCAGCCGCAGTCGGACCCCGTCCACAAGATCTCGATCGTCCCCCGCGGCCAGGCGCTGGGCGTGACCCAGTCGATGCCCACCGATGACCGCCACAATCTCTCCGCGGAATACCTGGAGGCCCGCATCGCCATGGCGCTAGGGGGCCGCGCCGCCGAAGAGCTCGGTCTGGGCAGCATCACCACCGGGGCCCAGAACGACCTGGAAACGGCGACGGAGCTGGCCCGCCGGATGGTGGTCAGCTGGGGCATGAGCCCCCGGATGGGTCTGTTCTCCTACGACGATTCGCCCCAGGCTGTCTTCCTGGGGCGGGAGCTGGCCGGCAATCCGCACATCAGCCAGCGGACGGCGGCTATCGTCGACGAGGAAGTGACCCGCATCCTGAATGAGGGATTCGAAAAGGCCAAGAGCATCCTGCAGGCCAACCGGTCGAAGCTGGACGTGCTGGCCGAGGCGTTGCTCAAGGACGAGGTGCTGGACGAGGACCAGATCGCGCGGCTGATTGGCCCGCGAGCCCTGGAGGGCGGGGCGGTCGCGCCGCCGCGTCCCTTCCGGCGAGCGGTCGGGACCGCGACCCTGGCTTCCGAGCCGGATCCAAAGGGTGAGGTTTAGGCCCGCCCCAAGCGGGGAACCGCATCTGTAGACAGTCCGGCGGCTTGACGCCGCTCGGGTTGCGCAGTAGCTTCCCAGGGATACCTTATGGTTGAACTCAAACCCGAATCCACAGCACCGGCGCCCCGCAGGATGCCGCTGGTCCCCCTGCGCGACGATGTGGCGGTTTTCCCCAAGCTGATCGTGCCGCTGTCGGTGGGCCGGCGCACCTCGATCGCCGCCATCAGCACGGCCATGGAGGGCGACAAACAAGTCCTGCTGGTGGCCCAGAAGGACCCGCAGGTGGACGACACTGCCGAAAACGACCTGTACAGCACCGGCGTGATCGCCGAGATCAACGGCATGCGCCAGACCCCGGCCGGGATCCAGATGCTGGTAGCGGGGGTGCAGCGGGCGCGCATCGTCGGATTCGTCCAGTTCAAGCCCTACATCGCGGTGGAGATCGAGCCGATCCAGGATCACGTCACGCCGGGGCTCGAGCTGGAAGCCCACATGCGGTCGGTCAAGAGCCTGTACGAACGCTACGTCGAGGCCGGGGCGGCCATCGCCCCCGAAGTGGCGGCCACGGTGGCCAAGACCGATGACCCGGTTTACCTGGCGGACCTGGTGGCGGCGGCGCCTGATCACACGCTGGAGCAAAAGCAGCACATGCTGGAGACGCCCAACGTGGTCGAGCGGCTCAAGCTGCTCGCCGTGTTCCTGGGCA
>WNFD01012748.1_pt1 | contig 12450 bp, 10 predicted proteins | sample 5400491 | NCBI WGS metagenome assembly WNFD01 (sample SAMN13153343, study PRJNA577476) | soil metagenome | isolation source: 120 cm saprolite under Douglas fir tree site 2 hole 2 replicate 2 | place: USA:California | collected 2015-04-18 | reverse complement strand
TCAGACTCATTGCCCAAGAATCTAAAGGTTATAGTTAAGCGCTCTAAGATTTAGGACACTCCCGTCCCGAACTTAGGACACTGGCGGGCAGATTAGGACAGTACCCAATCGCCCTGGCCAGCGGGAGGGATCAGGATTTTCACCCGTGCGCGAGTAGGTGGCGAAGGATCAGCGCGAAGCGATTCATTCTGCTCTGCCGTCTCCGGGAAATCGCTCCGCGTTGATCCGTTCTCGTGTGCCAACCTCGCAGACTCGTTTGCTCGGCTCCACTTCGTTCCGCCTGGTGCGCTGCGCGCTCTATGACAGAAAAAGGCTCAAGCTCATTCGAACCCCAAACGCTCCGACCTCTATCCTACTCACTTCTCTTTCCGGCGCCCGCGCGGCGAGGGGAAGTCGCGGCCGTGGGTCCAGCTTCTGAATGGTCCGGGAATCCATCTGAGGTAGCCGTCGCGGGTCAACGGCCACGCCGCGAGCGCGCCGAACCGCAGCATAAGACGCATCACTCGAGGCCATCGCGCCATCTGCGCAAAACGCCGCATCCCCTTGCGTGAGCGAGCCATTTCGCGCGGGAACTCGACGCGCGGTGCGCCGTTGCCGACACTCTCTTTCCAGCGCAAATGGAGCAGCATGCGCGGAATATCGATTCTGACCGGACAAATGTCACGGCATGCGCCGCATAACGTCGATGCGAACGGCAACTGGGCGGCGGCGCTGCCGAAGAGGCTGGGACTGACTATCGAGCCGATCGGCCCTGAATAAGTCACGCCGTACGCATGGCCCCCAATTCGGCGATAGACCGGACAGACGTTCAGGCAGGCGCCGCAGCGTAGACAATAGAGCGCCTCGCGCAGCACCGGATCGGCGAGCATCGCGCTGCGGCCATTGTCGAGCATCACGACGTGGACCTCGCGCGGACCGTCGACGTCGCCATCGCGGCGCGGGCCGTTGATGAAATTCGTGTAGCAGGTGAGTTTCTGGCCGGTCGAGGTGCGGGCGAGGATTTCAAGAAAATGTGGCAAGTCGCCGAGCCTGGGAATCACCTTCTCAATACCCATCAGCGCAACGAACGTCTCCGGCAGCGTGCTGGACATGCGGCCGTTGCCCTCGTTCTCGACCAGGACGAGGGTGCCGGTCTCGGCAATCGCGAAGTTGACGCCGGTGATCCCCATTTCAGCAGTCAGAAACATCGAGCGCAGCCGCTCGCGCGCGACCGCGGTCAATTGTTCGGGTTGCGGGGTATAAGCAATATTCAGCCGGTCGCTGAAAGTCTTGCCAATGTCCTCCTTTGACAAGTGTATCGCCGGGGTGATGATGTGCGACGGTTTCTCGCCGCGGAGCTGCACGATGTATTCGCCCAGGTCGGTTTCGATCGCCTCGATTCCGGCCTGCTGGAGGGCAGGGTTGAGCTCGATCTCCTCGGTGGTCATCGACTTGCCCTTAACTGCGCGTTTCACCCCACGCATATGGGCGAGTTCGAGAATATAGTCGCGCGCCATTTTGGCGTCGTCGGCGACGAATACCTTGCAGCCGTTGGCTTCCAGCCGCTCCTTCAACTGCACCAGCAATTGGTCGAGACGTCCGATAGTGTCTTCCTTGATTCTGCGCGCGATGTCGCGCTCGGCATCGAACGGCAAGAACTCGGCCCGCATTGCCGCCACATGTTCGAAATGCCGGCCGGTAGCGTTGTCGAGCTTGCGGCGAAGCTCGAGGTCGGCGACGCCGGTTTGCGTCGCTTTGAAGAAGTCACTGCCGATTTGGGCTGCCATTTTTTTTATCCGCGTTGAAATAGGGCGGGGACGGTCACTGACCTGCAACGCTGAAAACGATATTGGCGTCACGTGTTAAGGACGAACCAGACAACCCCCACCTAACCTCCCTGATGCAGAGGCTGTCGATTTTCCCGCGCCCCTTTGTTTGTCATCCCGACCAAGTGAGCGAGGCGCAAGCCGAAGCGAACGCGTGGAGGGATCGCCGCGAAGCGATTTGTCTGAAAACGCGCGGGAAAAAAGAAATCGCTCCGCGTTGATCCCTCGACTCCGCTCGCGAAAAAATGCGAGCTCCGCTCGGGATGACAGACGGGAAGCGCCACCGAACGAGAAAATCGACAGTCTCGGTCAGGGGGAGGCATTTCGTGCGATACGGACTTCAATGTTACAGGCCACTGGTCAGAGGACCGCTCAGTGGCAAGAAACGATGTCGGCCGCTGTCAATCACCGCTCGCTGGTTCTCTTACTGCCTTGAGCGCGGCGGCGTTCTCGCGTACCAGCATTATCCGCGGCCCCCGGAAATAGCGCGAGTATTCACCGCCGGCTAACGTCCAGTTATCTGATGGATCGAACCAGGCTCGCAACTCCGGCAGAAACGGCGCAACCACCACGTCCAGCCAACCCAGATCAGGTTTAATGTCAACTTCCACCGTTTGGCCGGGGTAATGGCTCCAGCGAGAAGGTTTTTGTACCCGGGCTTTGACCGCGACTAAGCGCGGCCCTGGAATACAGTTCAGGGAGTGCAATTTGATCGGCTCCGCGGAGCCTTGCGCGAGATATTCTTCAAGCGGAAGAATGACCGCCGAGCCGCCGTATGAATCCGGAGTAAAATCGAGCTTGGCGCCGGCGCTCTGTGCCACACCCTTTTCATAGCGAGTGCACGACGCCAGGCCGGTGCGGAAGTCGCCGATAATTGTGCGCTGCATCGAGCCATCCGCGTCATAGAACCGATGATCCAGGCTGAGCATGGCGGGCAGTTGGTTCGGCCGCACCTCCAAGGTGTCGTATTCGACGTCATGTTCGCCGTTTATGAAACGGGCTTCGCCCCGTCCAATCAAAAGATTCCCGTCGCCGCGACTCAACTCGTAGCGGCTATGGCCAATCACTTCGGTGCCCTCGGCATTCAGGATCTCGAAGTTGATCGGGCCGAGATGTGGCATTGAGACGGCGGCGCCCGAGCGCCTCTGCAGCATCAACAGGGCGGCGGCAATGAGCAGGATTCCAGCCGCCCGGCGAAAGAAGTGACTCGTACGAAAAACCCGAAACGTGAGAATCCCCTCGCTTCTTAGTTAGTCTTTGTCAAACTTATCCCGAATTGCTCTGCGGCGTTGGCCCCGAACATCCGGGCGAGGGTCGCTTCATCGACGTGCGCCCGGCTGAGCGTCTCGATCGCGTCCCAGGCACTGGTCGTGTCATGATGAGGATAGCGGGAGCCCCATATTATTTTTTCGGCGAAATCGTCCGGGAGCTTTTGGATCAGCCGCTCCTCGGCGTCGAACCCGAGCATCACGTTGCCCTCCTCCCACATCTCTTCGGTGTCAGTGCGGACCGGATAGTAGTGCAACAGCGGGATCGTGCGAGTCGACGCTTCCATCTTCTCCAGCACTTCTTCCATCCACGAGGCCTTGCCGTGCGCAACGACGACCTTCATCTGCGGGTAACGCTGCATCACGGTAAAGCCGATCAGAGTGGATGCCACGAACATATGATTATCGAGCCAATACGACAGAATCGGTGCGATCGGATGTCCCAGCGGCGGTGAGGCAGAGAAAGCAAAGCCGCGAGCGGTACCGCCGCCGGCGAACGGGCCGCCGCCGGCCACAGCGATAAACTGATGATGATTGAGCCGGCCCTTCACTTTTTCGGCGAAAGGACCGTGCGAGGTCCACTCCGGATTCCATAAGCCAGCCGTCGGGTGGACGGCTGCTGTCAACTCCAAACTCTCGAGTGCGGCCCAGAGCGGATCGTAGTACGGATGGGTGAAATAGCGACCCTCCATGAACATCGGCCGAATAAATGCCCCACGAAAGCACGCGATGCCGCGAACCCGCCGCAACTCCTCGACCGCGTAGTCCATATTCTGCAACGGCACCATCGCCGCGGCGAAAAGCCGTTCGGGCGCCGCCTTGCAAAAATCGGCAATCCAATTGTTGTAGGCCCGTGCCAGCGCGTCGGCGACGTCGGGGTCTTCCACCAGGTGAAATCCTTCGGCGAACCAGGTGGGGTAAAGAAAGGCCTGGTCCACCCCCATCGCGTCCATATCCTTAAGGCGGGCTTCCGGGTTCGAAGCACCCATTGTCATCGGATGGCGCTTGTCAGGGTCCAGTTCGCCAATCTGCTCCCAGGTCAGGCCGGGGCGCCAAATCGCATGGCGCGGGATGTTCGAGTTCATAGTGTCTCGAAACATCTTGCCGTTGACCTTCAGATAGCTGCCCAACGTTCCTTCTTCGCGCCATAAGGCATGCTTGCCCAACGTGCGATATTCGGGTTCGAGGTATTTGGTCCACACCTCGGGCGGCTCCACGACGTGGGAATCGCTGTCGAAGACGACGAAGCTTTTACGGGCCATAGTCGCTTATCTCCGTGGCGATGGTCTGAGGGACCGGCAAAAAGAAGAATCGCTCCGCGTAAATCGTTTCCGCACGCACCTCGCCGACTCGGTTCCCTTCGGCAAGCTCAGGGCTTCGGCTCACCGGCTTCACTTCGCTCCGCCTGGTGCGGACCCGGCCATGCGAGGCGTGGCCGGTCGAGACGACGGAAAAGATTAATACCGGAGCACGGCCGCTTCCGGCTTGAGTGACTCTCTCACTTCCTGGTCAGTTGGCCACCAGTCCGGGCGGTCGATTTCAGTGACGCGCGCGCGGATAAATTCTTTGGGAGTGTCAATCTTATAGAGCTTGCGGGCATTCTCCCCCAGGAACTTCGCTTGATAACGTTCCGGCAACTCGCACTTGCGCATCGTCTCGAGCGCTCGCCAGGCATCGTCGCCGTCGTGATGGTAAACGTCGGAGGACCAGGCCAGGATGTTCTCGTAAAACTCGGGTAAGCGCGACGGCGGCGCCTCGTCGCCCTCGAACCCGGTCACGCAATGCTCGAAGAAGGTCTCGCTCGGCAAACGCTTCAGCGGCGCCAACCGGCGATCGTTGCGGTACAGCTTGTAAGCCTTGTCGCATTCATCCACCAGAAAACTCAGCCAGGTGGAGGAGGCCTCGAATACTGCCGCCCGGATCTTTGGATAACGTTCGAAGAAGCCCGACATCAACACCATTGTCACCCAGAGCGATGCCTCAGACTGGAAGTTCTGAACGTTGGTCAGGAAGAAATGCGGCAGATCTGAGGAGGTCGCGGTCAAGCCGATCAGTTCCGCGCCGGAGTACTGCTCGGTGTACCCGGGCGGTTTGAGGGCACCAAAGGCGGGGAACGGGTGCATCCCGTAAACCACCCCGGTTTCTTCCATCGCACGCCATACACGCGCGTATTTCGGCTGAATCGGGTAATTACCCATCGCATCGATTGGGCGAATCAGGCCGACGCGGCAGCCTTTCGCGGCTACTCGATAGACTTCCTGCTCGGCGAATTTGGGATCCTGCATCGGCAGCAGCGCGGCGAAATAGAGCCGTTCGGGATTTTCCTGGCAGTATTCGTGGGCCCAATCGTTATAGGCCTTGCACATTGCCCGCGCGCCCATCGCATTCTGAATCCACGGATAGGTATCGATGTCAGTAGGAATGATCATCACCTGATCGATACCTTGGACGTCCATATCGCGCAGGCGTGGTCTGGGCTCATAGGATCCCTTGTGGTCAATGTAATCCGCCTGCTCAGCAGTTATCGCAGTCGCGGGATCGAGATTACGCACATTGAGGGCGCGCTGGATATCATGCTTGAGGCCGGGGCCGGCCAGCGACAGCACATTTACCATACCCGGCGTACCGTGAATGCGTTGCGAGCCGAGGCCGGTTTCCGGGTGGCCGTTCACCACCAACTGCTTGCTTTCCGGGTCAAACCACATACTAGCCTTGAGGGCCTCGAATTCATCTTTGGTCAGGTATCCTTCGGCCCGTTCCCAAAGCCACGGCGGCTCGGTGACATGGGCATCACAGTCGAAAGTTGGAAATTCCTTGGCCATCGGCGTGAACTTCTGAACGGCCATGACATTCCTCCGTTGACGACCTTATGGTGGCGTTGTTGGTGAAGCCGGACTCACGACCGCCAAGAGGCGCGTCGCACCATTTTTGGTATCATATTGCGAATCCGCAGCCCGGCTCAATGCCTCTAGCAGGGTGCGGAAAAATCTATTTGTTTATGAAAAGTCTTTCCGTACTCTGCGCAAAGCTGGCTTCCCTCTCTGTAATCTCTCCCTCTGGGGCAGATTACAGAGAGGGAAAGCAGGGTGCGGAAGACCTTTTTCCACCTGCTAGTGGCCTGTAACGTTGAAAACGATAGTGGACTGTCGTATCGAACGAAGCCGGACGACCCCCACCTAACCTCCCCCTGGTCAGGGGGAGGGATTTCCAGCGATACCGATTTCAATGTTACAGCCCACTAGGCGGTCTTCTCGATTTTTTCCGTGCGGTCGGCTCTTTCGACGCGTTCTCCGCGATCGTGTCGTTCATTACGGTCGTTCTTCTCGAGCCGGTCATTCCCATCCAGATTCCGTCCGGAATGGCCTGGAATCGGCAGCTTACTGGTGGTTAATACTTCAATGAATTTGCGCACCGCCGGCGACAGTTCACGTCCGCGTTTATAGATAATTGCGAGCGGACGGGTGAACGGTCCTTCATTGAACTCAAGGAGTTTGAGAGAGCCGCGCGAAATCTCCTGGTCGACCGTGGACCGCGGCACTATTGCGACGCCTTGGCCGATCTCGACGGCGCGTTTGATCGTCTCGATATTATCGAACTCCATCGTGTAACGGGGCTTGACGCCGTACTCGCGCAAAATCCGGTCCGAGGCTTTGCGGGTGGCAATGTCCCGCTCATAACCGACGAAACGCTGGCCGATCAATTGGGCGACGCTGACCTTGTTGAGCTTGGCCAATGGATCTTCGGGGGGAACTACCAGCACCAGTTCATCATGGCGGAAAGCGATAGTGACGATCTGACCGCGCTTGGCTGGATAAGCAACCACGCCGAGGTCGATTTTACCCTCGATCAAATCCTCGTAAATTTTATTGGAACGCAGATACTCAAGATGAACGTTGACTTGCGGGAAAGCGCGCAGGAATTCCGTTAAATAAGGCGGCAATTCATGCAGTCCCACACTGTAAACGGTGCCGACTCGAATCGGCCCGGCCACCACCGACCCGATTTCGCGCAAGCGGTTTTCCAGTTCGACAAAGCGGCGCACGATCTCCTTACTTGAATTGTAAAGAATTTGCCCGGCGGCGGTTGGTTTGACACCCGCCCGCGCCCTTTCCAACAATCGACATTCGTATTTGTCTTCGAGACTCCTGACCTGTTGGCTAACTGCCGACTGAGTGACGAAATTCTGCGAGGCGGCATAAGAAACGCTGCCACTCTCGATGATATCGCAGAAGACCTTTAGCGTTTCAATGTGCATAAATACTACGTTCTGATATAAGCGTATTTGATGCAGACCGATGACGCAACCGGCGCTTCTGCCTGCTCGGCTCGCGCCCGGCGGCGAAAGAGTAGCCTCAGCGCAACTCTGGCGATCAATGCGTAGCATGATTCGTAATCTTACTTGCGTATAATTTCCTGATGTTAATCAGCGCATATCTATCCTTAAGGAGCTACCTATGGCGGGTTTCATTCGGGACCTTGACTTCTATCAACTCGACGAATGGCTGAGCCCTGAAGAAAAGATGACTCGCGACGCAGTGCGGCATTTCGTCCAGCGCGAAGTGCTGCCCTCGGTCGAGCGTCATTTTGCCAACGAAACGTTCCCATTGGAGTTGGTGCCTTTGATGGCTGAGTTGGGAATCTTCGGCGCCAACTTGAAGGGATTCGGTTGCGCAGGCATGAACAACATCGCCTACGGCTTGATCATGCAGGAGCTTGAAGCCGGCGATTCGGGGCTTCGCTCCTTTGCCTCGGTACAGAGTGCACTGGCGATGTATGCGATCTATTCGTCCGGGTCCGAAGAGCAGAAAAATCGCTACCTGCCGGAAATGGCCAGAGGCAAATTGCTCGGCTCCTTTGGCCTAACCGAACCCGACCATGGTTCTGACCCTGGCGGCATGGAAACACGTGCGCGCAAGGACGGCCGCGGCTGGGTGCTGAACGGAACGAAACGCTGGATCACCAATGGTTCGATCGCAGACTTCGCCATCGTCTGGGCCAAAGTCGAGATGAGAGCGTCGATTACCTCGGAACTGGTGATGGAAGACGTGCGTCTCGACGAAAGCCATCACCTGCCCAATGCCCGCGGCTTGCGCGCGCCGCTCTCATGTCTCACCCAGGCCCGTTACGGTATCGCCTGGGGAGCCATCGGAGCCGCTCGCACCTGCTTCCAATGCGCGCTCGACTACACCAAATCGCGCAAACAGTTCTCGCGTCCGCTTGCGGGCTATCAGATGGTCCAACGCAAGCTGGTCGACATGCTCACCGAGATTACCAAAGCGCAACTGGTGTGTCTCCGATTAGGGCAGTTGAAGGACGCCGGCACGATGCGTCCCGAGCATGTCTCATTCGCCAAACGCAATAACGTCAATGCGGCGCTCGAAATCGCGCGGATGGCGCGCGATATGCTCGGCGCCAACGGCATCGTCAACGAATACCCGGTGATTCGCCATATGCTGAACCTCGAAACGGTCAACACGTACGAGGGCACGTACGACGTGCAGACATTGATCCTGGGGCGCGATATTACGGGCGAAAGCGCATTCGACTAGGAATGGAGGTTTCGTGTGATTCTCGGGCTTTCTGAACCTCGGCCCGGGTCCCTCTCGCTTTTTTAGGAGAGGGGAGCCGAATCGGAGTATCATCATCTTTGAATTGAACTTGTGGTAAAGACCCACCGGTTGGCACTTCCGAAAAACTTGACATTAAGGCCTGACAGTTCCCAATGAATATCGTCACAGGGGCGTTCGGTTACACTGGCCGTTATATCGCTGCCCTCCTTCACGAGCGTGGCGCCAAGGTCAGAACCCTTACCGGGCGGCCCAACCGTCCTAACGCCTTCGGCGATGGGGTCGAGGTTGCCCCCTTCAATTTCGATGATCCAGAGGCGCTCGCGCGCAGCATCGAAGGCGCCAAGGCGGTGTTCAACACGTATTGGATCAGGTTTCCACGCGGCGAATTAACTTTTGAGCGCGCAACTACCAACGTTAAGACTTTGATCGATGCGGCCAGGCGCACAGGTGTCAGCCGATTCATTCATATCAGCATCACCAATGCCTGCGCTGAGTCACCGTTGCCCTATTTTCGCGGCAAGGGCGTCGTCGAGCAGTATCTGATGAATTCGGGATTGTCGTATGCGATCCTGCGACCGGCGATAATTTTTGGCCGCGAGGACATTCTGCTGCACAACATCACCTGGATGTTGCGCCGGTTCCCCCTGTTCACTATTCCCGGTGACGGCAGTTATCGCGTCCAGCCGGTGTTCGTCGGCGACCTCGCTAAACTCGCCGTCGACGCCGCCAATGAGCAGCTCGATCTATCAATCGATGCGGTCGGACCTGAGATCTTTACGTTCAATGAACTGGTAGCGCTGCTCGCTCGAACGGTGGCAAGCAAGGCTTGGTTCGTTCACGTCAGCCCCTCAGTTGAGCTAATCTTGGCCCGGGTTTTCAGCAGATTGACGGCCGACGTGACCTTGACGCGCGACGAAATCCGCGGACTGATGGGAGACCTGTTGGTTTCGAAGAGCGCGCCGACTGCAACAACGCGCTTGAGTGAATGGCTGGCGCGCAACGCCGATGTGATCGGAACCCGCTATCGCTCAGAGCTGTCGCTGCGCGCCTGAACCTGCTGATGAGGTTGAGGGCAGCCCTTTGAAGATCGGGTTTGGCAGGAGAGGAGCAAATGGAGGTTTACACTGAAATCTGCCGCGCAATCGATTCCTATCAGGAAAAGGTGACTTCGCTTAGTCATGAAATTCACCAGCATCCGGAATTAAAGTTCCGCGAGCACTTCGCCTGCGACCTGCTCGCGCGCGCCATTCGCGATCTGGGGATTGAGGTCCAGACCGGCATTGGCGGTCTGGATACCTCCTTTCGCAGCGCCTTCGGCAATCCGGGCGCGACCATCGCCATCCTGGCGGAATACGACGCCTTACCAAATGGCCACTCCTGCGGGCACAACCTTATCGCCGGAGCGGCACTGGCCGCCGCCGCGGGGCTTGCGTCGATGCGCCAGAAGTTACCTGGGCAGATCGTTTTAATGGGCACTCCGGCGGAAGAGGGGGGTGGCGGCAAAATCACCCTGCTGGACAACGGCGCCTTCAATCGAGTCGAGGCCGCGATAATGGCCCATCCATGCGACAGCGAATACAGCGCCACTCCGGTGCTTGCAATGGAGTACCTGCGCATCACCTTTCATGGCCGTGCCGCCCATGCTGCCGCGGCACCCTGGAATGGTGTTAATGCCCTGTCGGCGGTGCTGCAGACCTTTCAAGGCATCGATGCGGCGCGGTTGCACTTGCGCGATCTTTCCCGCGTCCACGGCATCATCACCAACGGCGGCCAGGCCGCCAATATTGTTCCGGAATTGGCTCAATGCGAATTCGTCGCTCGGGCAGTTACCGGCAAACACGCTGTCGAAATCGCCCAGCGGGTTCGCCGATGTGCCGACGCCGCGGCGATGGCAACCGGGGCCAGCGTCGAGCATGAAACCGTTTGTGCCTACAAAAATATGATCAACAATCGGGCGATCGGGCGAATCTACGAGCGTCATTCCGAAGCGCTCGGCACCATAACGCGCGAGGCCCCGCCGGGAACTCCGACCGGCAGCACCGATATGGGCGACGTGAGCCATGCGATACCCGCGATTCATCCATTGTTCCAGGTTTCGAACCATGGCGAAGGCACTTGTCACGAAGATGCGTTCGTACAACACTGCGATTCGGAGCGTGGCTACGCGGCGATGATGCGCGTAGCCAAGGCGATGGCACTGAGCGCCTACGACCTGCTGGCAAATCCAGCTGCATTAGCGGCCGCCAAAGCCGAATTCGCCGCGGCGAAGAAGTGAAGCTAAACTACGTCTGGATCTATGACAGTTGAGACGTCAGATTGGCTTTGCGCGATCTCCTACCTTTGCAAATTTGAAAGGCTCCAAACGCGTCTCCAACTGTTCGGTTTCACTTGGAGCACCGATCGGACCCCAGATTAAGCGCCCGTAATCTCGGATTGGGCGGCTGACCAACAGTGCCCTCAAACGGACTCTGCCCTGTGCCTAATGACAACCGCAGGAACCGCCGCAGCAACCACCACCTCGCATCATCGCGGCCTCGCTGCCGTTGGGCTTTGCTTCGCTGTTGCCTCCGCGCGAGGCGAACACGGACATCTCGCGGCTGATCTTCACGCTGTTGCATGATGGACATTGGGTTTTATCGTGATGTCCGGGCTGCACCAGGGTTTCGAACGAACTGTCACAATCCGCGCAACGATATTCGTAGATTGGCATGACTTCACTCCTCGATTTGAAATGCGCACGTCGCAGACTCTTGACCCTTCGGCTCCGCTCAGGGCTTCGACCGGCTTTCGCTCGGCTTCGGCTCACCGGCTACGCTCTGCTCCGCCCAGTGCGGTTGAGCGTACTCCACCAGGACGCCGCGAGTGGCTTTGGGATGTAAAAAGCAGATCATGCCGGCAAGCCCAGGCCGCGGCTGCTGATCGATCAACTGAATACCTTTAGCCCGCGCCAGACTCAATTCGCCGGCAACGTCTTCGGTTTCAAAACAAACATGATGCAATCCGCCACCGCGGCGCGCGAGAAATTTGCCGACGCCGTTTTCTGGCACTAACGGTTCGAGCAACTCGATCTCACTTTCACCCGCCTTGAGGAGCGCGGCCTTAACGCCCTGGTCCTGCACCACAGCGGTTTTGACCAGAGCTAAGCCGAGCAGATCGCGCCAGAAGCTCATTGCCTTCTCGAGGTCCGGCACGACGATCCCGACATGATGAATTTTCTTGAGCATTTTTCAGTTGACCCGCCATACTCCGCTTTAGCTGTAGCCGCTCTGGCTTGTATTGTCCGGTCAAGTTGTGCGCCGCATTATCCCTGCTCTTCCGTATGATTGACGCAGATCCGATGCTGCAGCGCGCCCCATTGAATCTTCATCGCCGGTGAGCCGAGATTCGGATGCTCGCTACGGGTGACGGCCAGTTTATTGCAGGCGCTGCTCACATTGCCCTCCTGGGCGAAAATCTCGGCCATATGGTACTTGGCCTCATAGAACAGGGGATCTGACTCCGCAGCGATTGACTCGACCCGGCTCCAAAGATCGAGTGCGTCGCGATAATCTTTGCGCATCTGGGCGATCCGCGCGAGTCCGGCGTTGGCGTCTGGAGAGCCGGGGTCAGCCTTGGCAACCTGAGAGAAGATGGCGTCGGCCTGGTCGACCTGATCTTGCACGAGATAGGACTCGCCGAGAATTGAGAGCGTGCCGGTAAGGTCCCTGGCGGGCATCTTACCCTCGCGCACCATCCGCTCGAAATATTCGTAGGTTATCCCCGTAAGCTTGGCGTCCTCTTTGGAACCGGGGTAGGCACCTGCCCGCT
>WNFD01005704.1_pt1 | contig 12450 bp, 9 predicted proteins | sample 5400491 | NCBI WGS metagenome assembly WNFD01 (sample SAMN13153343, study PRJNA577476) | soil metagenome | isolation source: 120 cm saprolite under Douglas fir tree site 2 hole 2 replicate 2 | place: USA:California | collected 2015-04-18 | reverse complement strand
ACCCCAGCGATGCCGATATCGACGCCGCCCTCACGGGCAACCTCTGCCGCTGCGGCACCTACCAGCGCATCCGCGCCGCCGTGCACCGCGCCGCCGTACTCGCGAAGGAAGGGATCTCATGACCGCCCGGACACGCCCTTCCCGCCGTGAATTCCTCAAGACCAGCGCACGCATCTCGGGCGGCCTGGTTGTCGGCTTTGTCCTGCCCGGGATCAGCCGCTTCGCGGCGGTTCAGGGATTACAGGCCGGCGGACGTTTTGCACCGAATGCGTTTGTCCGTGTGGGGAGCGATGACAGCGTCACCGTTCTGCTCGCGCATTCCGAGATGGGCCAGGGGATCTGGACCTCGCTGCCGATGCTCATCGCTGAGGAGCTGGACGCCGATTGGTCGAAGATCAAGGTTGCGCACGCGAAGGCCGCGTCGGTGTACGCGCATACCACGGTCGGCTTGCAGATGACCGGTGGCTCGACGACGACCTTGTCCGAATTCGACCGGTACCGCCAGGCCGGAGCCACCGCGCGGGCGTTGTTGGTGCAGGCGGCGGCGCAGCGCTTCGGAGTGAAGCCCGCCGACTGCCGCACCGAGAGTGGCGTAGTGATCGCCGGCAACCAAAAGGCTCGTTACGGTGAACTCGCAGCGGCCGCCGCCAAGTTGCCGCCGCTCGAGGCGGTGACGCTCAAGGATCCGAAGGACTGGAAGCTTATCGGGAAGCCAACGAAGCGTTTGGACACGCCGGAGAAGACAACCGGGCGCGCCCAGTTCGGCATCGACGTGCGCTTTCCAGGCCTGCTCACCGCGGTGGTGGCCCGCCCACCCGTGTTCGGCGCCACGGTCAAGTCCTTCGACGCCGGCGCCGCCAGGGCCGTTCCCGGGGTCCGCACGGTGGTCCAGGTGCCGACAGGCGTGGCCGTGGTGGCCGATCACTTTTGGGCGGCGAAGCTCGGCCGCGATGCACTCAAGATCGATTGGGACCTGGGCCCCAACGCGAGCCTGGACAGTACCGCGCTGCGGGAGCAATTCCGCCAGCTTGCCACCACCCCCGGAGCGGTGGCGGCCGAGGCTGGCAATGCGAGCGACGGGCTCGGCAGGGCGGTCAAGACCATCGAGGCCGAATACGCCGTGCCGTATCTCGCGCACGCGCCGATGGAGCCGGAGAACTGCACGGTGCGGCTCGGACCGGGCAAGTGCGAGATCTGGGCTGGGACCCAATTCCAGGGCATGGACCAGCAGATCGCCGCGCAGATCACCGGCCTCAAGCCCGAGCAAGTGGACATCCATACCACATTCCTCGGCGGCGGATTCGGCCGGCGCGCCAACTTCACGTCCGATTTCGTGGCCGAGGCGGTTCAGGTGGCGAAGGCCGCCAAGGCGCCGGTCAAGACGGTATGGACGCGCGAGGACGATGTACGGGGCGGCTACTATCGGTCGGCCTTTCTGCACCGTGCCCGCATCGGCCTGGGCGCCGACGGCCAACCGCTGGCCTGGCAGCACACGGTGGTGGGGCAGTCGATCCTGATCGGCACGGTGTTCGAGAAGGCGGCGGTCAAGAATGGTATCGACTCCACATCGGTCGAGGGCTTGGCCGATTCACCGTATCTCAGGGAGATCCCGAACCATCGGGTCGAGCTGCACTCGCCGAGGACTGGCATCCCGGTCTTGTGGTGGCGCTCGGTCGGGAACAGCCATACGGCCTTCGTCGTGGAGACCCTCATCGACGAGCTGGCGCAAGCGGCCGACAAGGATCCGGTGGAGTATCGCCGCGCGCTGCTCAAGAACTCCCCGCGGCATCTTGCCGTCCTGAATCTGGCGGTCGAGAAGGCCGGGTGGGACCGGCGCCCGCCCGAGGGACGCGCCCGCGGCGTTGCGGTGCACGCGGCCTTTGGCAGTTTCGCCGCGCAGGTGGCGGAGGCCTCCGTCGAAAACGGACGCATCCGCGTGCACCGCGTGGTCTGTGCCATCGATTGCGGCACCGTCGTAAACCCCGAAACGATCGCCGCGCAAATGGAATCGGGCATTGCCTTTGGCCTCAGTGCGGCACTGTACAGCGCGTTGCACTTCAAAGACGGGCGCGTGCAGGAATCGAACTACCACGACTACCGCGTGTTGCGCTTGAATGAGATGCCCGTGGTGGAGGTGCACATTGTGCCCAGCACCGAAAAGCCCGGCGGGGTCGGCGAAGTGGCGGTGCCACACATCGCTCCCGCTGTGGCCAACGCGGTGGCAAGGCTGACGGGTCAACGGCTGCGCGAGTTGCCGCTGCGACTGCATGCATGATGGAGGGACCCACGCGCGCCTTCCTGATCGCCGCCGCGCTGGCAGTAGCGCTGGCCGCCTACCGACGCTCCAGCACGCCGGATCGTGCCCGGGCTCTCGCCGCCTTCAGTACCGTGCAACAGGTACTCCAGCACCCGCGCTGCCAGAACTGTCATATCCCCGGCGATGCGCCACTGCAGTTCGACGCCGGCCTCCCGCATACGATGGCGGTGGCACGCGGTCCCGCGGGCCGCGGGGCTCCGGGCCTGCCCTGTGCGACCTGTCACGGCGAATCCAATCCGCCCGCGAGCTATGGTCCGCACGCGCCGCCAGGGGCGCCGCATTGGGGGCTGCCGTCGCCGGACCACAAGATGGCGTGGATCGGTCTCTCGCCGGCCGCGCTGTGTGAGATGATCAAGGACAAACAGCGCAACGGCGGGCGCGACTTCGCCGCGCTGATCACGCACGTCAGCGAGGACAAACTGGTGCTCTGGGGCTGGAACCCGGGTGGCGAGCGCTCACCCGTATCGGTACCGCACAACGAGTTCGTCGCCAAGTTCAAGGAATGGGCGGCGGCCGGCGGGCCCTGCCCGAGCGACTGATTCCCCACTAATCGCGCTCACCGGTTGGCAATTGCCAACAGGCTGGCACGCTCCGCAAGACCAACTCGCGATTTCGTAAACGCTTAGTCGTGGCGCGGCGTTTGCCTTCTCCTGCAGCGATGACTCTAAAGATCGAAATCGCCTCTGACGGAGAGACGGCGACGGTCCGGCTCAGTGGGCGCATCGAGGGGGATCACCTGGTCGAGCTGCAAGCTGAGGTGCAGCGTTACCGTCCACGGCTTGTGTTCGACCTGGCGGAGACGACGCTCGTGGATGTCGCGGTGGTGCGCTTCCTCGCCGCGCATGAAGTGGACGGCGTCGAGCTGCTGCGTTGCCCGCGGTATATTCGGGAGTGGATCGCTCGGGAGCGGCGCCAAGCAACCCAAAGAGAGAGACAATGACGACTTCACCCGCTGGAGTCCTCCAGACTCTGCTCGCCAACCCACGTGAGTTAGCCAATGTCAAACGCGTGACGACCGCGGACGTGACCTACGTCTCGCTCAACGAGGACAACCCCGAGCTCAAGCGCTATCTGCCCTGGACCGGGACGAGCAGAGGGCCCGAATCCATCGTGCGCGCCTTCGAAGGAATTGGGCGGGCGTGGGAGACCAAGGCCTTCGAGGTCCGCGAGGTCATCGAACAGGGCGATAAGGTCGCGATGTTCGGTTCGTTCACGTATCGCGGGCGCCAGTCCGGCGAGGAGATCACTTCGCCCTTCGCGTTGCTCGCGAAGGTGAAGGACGGCAAGATTCACTTCGTCCAGTTTCTCGAGGACACGTTCGGTACCTCCGGAACCCTTGGGCGTCCGCGGTCCTGACCCGCCATGGCTGGAGCACTCTAAGAGACTAGCCAGGAGGAACGATGAACAAAGATCTCGGTGTCTGGACCTAGCAAGACTGTGCTCTGGTGCTGATCGATTATCAGCAGGAGATATTTGAAACCATTCGCTCGGAAACGAGCGCCGACTAGGTGGAGTTCAATGTTCGACTCCTAGAGGGCCCAGTTGAGCGGGACGCGGCCCTGCAGGTTGAAGCCCCAGTCGAGGAGCGCGCGGCGTTCGGGGAGGATCTGGTCTTTCCGGAGCGACTGAGCCAGCCGTCCGTCAGGCTAAGGACCATCGCAAAGAGGTCGACAGCGGGAATGGACGCGTTCACCTTGCCAGCGCGTGAGCAGCCGCGACCGCGGCGACCCTCGCCCGGTAGCTTTCTCGGTCGGCTAGCGTGGGCCGAGCGCGCTCGACGGTGCGCCACGCTGCCAGGCGCCGCACCTCCGGATTGGCCAGCATGTAATCGAAACGGGGCCGCGTAGGGTTGACGTATCTGCGACCGTCGAAGTGATCCCCTGCACCCTCTCTGCCCCCCGTCATTCCTTGAGCACCCGTTCGGTGAGCACGAGCGGTCGCCGCACGTCCAAGGATCCCGTGTTTCGGCTCGCTTGGGATCTCCGGCAGGAACGCGTCGCCCACCGGGTAAAGATGCGCGGACCCAAGCCCCAGGCCCTTCGTGGGGGGTTGTCCGAGAGGCATACGGGACCGTGTGGTCGTTCCTCCATGATGCGCTCGACCGGCTCGAGGCACACCTGCAGCAGATCCGCGCTGCCGGGATGCCCGTTCGTGTCCCACGGAACGCAGCAAGAAAGGTGTATGTCCCGTTCACCGCCCAGGACGTGGCGGACATTATTAGAGCGGCTGACCAGCTACCTGCGGCGGTCAAGGTTGGCAGACCAGCAAGCGCGGGAAGCGGATCGATCGGAGGAACATGACCGCGCCGCAGGATGGCTACCCATCGCGAAGGATGTCGTGTACGCCGTTCCGACGGCCCTCGAAGTGCTCTTAGAGTGGGAGGCGGTGATGCTCGTGACCGTCACCGAGGCCTATGTCCAGGACGTACTCGCGTTTGCCGCAGAGCGCGACGCCGCGCTCATGAAGGACTCAGACCAGACGGCCGCCTACCACGAGGTCTCGCAGGCCCAGTCTGTAACTGACCTCGCGACCGAGCTCCGCCGACGCTGGGCACGAAACTTCCTTGAGGACGGTGGTCCCCGCCGCTGGGCTGAGCGTTTCGAACGCATGGGTGCCCGGGGCTTCAAGCCCGACGTCGGAGAGACAATGGAACTGCACTGGGGAGTCCGGCACGTCGTCGTGCACAACGCCAGCAAGGCGACCGCGGAGTTCGTGCGACGTCACCCCGGGTTCGGAGCTGTCGCCGACCAGCCGCTTCAGGTTGAGCGCCCCATGTTGAGCAAGTGGTTCGGCGCGATTCAAAGCCTCTCGGAGACTGTCGAGCGCTCATGCACGATCGATTCCTGGGACCGCATGACAGGCGTGGCTGACGCCGACTTCCTGTTCGCGGACCTCCCGCTCCATGCCGTCCTTGAGCATCGCATGGGACGGGCCGCGATGGCCGCAAAGGAGTACCCAGAGCACGCCTTGTTAACGATAGGCGCAGGCGAGGCGACCGCAGACCTTGTGCGCCAGTTCCGACTCGGGGTTCCTACGCTTATCGAAGGCGCAGTCAGCGTCAGTCCCGCGGAAGAGGTGGGATTGACGGCCTTTGGGAATCCCTGAACGTTGACGGCGTTATTGACCCACATACGGCTCCCTCACGGAGTCGTCAAGAGCCCTCACTCGCCGACGGTGCACGTGCGCGCTTCATATGTTACTGACAAACCTGTCCCGCCGCCGACACCATATTTCTCTTTGCCGGGACGGACGAAAGCGGTGATCGGGACACGCATTGCGGCTCTGGGGTTGTGTGCGCTGTTGGATCCGATGGCGCGTCGGGTTGTCGCGCAGGACCCCGCCCCGGCTCCGTCGGCAAGGACGGCGGCGTTCCGGGTGACCGGCATCGTCAAGGATTCGGCTGGCGCGCCCGTCCCCGAGGCGGAGGTCACCTTGACCGCGGAGGGGGCCGTGCTGCAACACGTCGTTACCGACGCCGCGGGACGGTTTGCGCTCCATGACGTTCCTGCCGGCCGGCTCGCATTGGGTGTGCACCGCCTCGGCTACCAAGCACGTACGGTCTCCGTGGTCAGGGGCGCGGCGGACCAGCCGATGTTCGTCGAAATCGTCCTCACGTCCTTACCGGCCCAGCTGGAGGAAGTCCTCGTCAACGCCGCCCCTTCCGGGCGGCTCCGAGAGTTCTACGATCACAGACAGCAACGGCAGTCATTCGGCCGGTTTCTCGAGCTCGCGGACATCCGCCGGATCGCGCCCAGGAGCCCGAGCGACCTGTTCAGGACTGTTCCCGGAATCACGATCCGCGCCGCCACGACGGGGGGGAATACCATCCGCATCCGGGGCTGCCAGCCGACGGTGTGGGTCGACGGGCAGCGCATTCCGGGCGCGGAACTGGACGACGTCATCCAACCCAATGACATCGGGGGGATCGAGTTCTACCCATCCTCTTCCGGGGTCCCCCCGCAGTACTTGGATCCCTCGAATCGTCTCTGCGGCCTCATCCTGGTCTGGACCAGGAGTCAGTAACGCCACCCAGCACATCACGTCCAACAGCCCGGACGCCGACTACCGCGTACCGCAGGTCGCTCCCGGATACGTCGGCGCCACCGTAGGATTGTTGTCCCAATACATCCTGGTCGAAAACACATCGGGGCCTTGACGCGCGACCGCGGCCGCGACGTTCGCCGCGTTGACCGACAACTCTCTGATGGAGTACTGATAGCGGCGCGGCACCGTGTTCTGAACGGCGTCCGGGCCGGGGACCAGCGTCGCCGGCACGCAGGTGCGGCGCCACTCGGCCCACGCCTGCACGCCGTTGGTGTAGAGGGCGATCCACTTTTGCAGCGCGATTTGTCGCAGACCTGGCGTCCCTCCCTTGTAGGCGATCGCGGTGTCTGCCAGGTAGGCGTTGATCGCTGTGGCGTCGGTCACCCCCCACTGGGCCATGGAGGCATTGATGGCCTGATTGTACAGCGCGGCCGCCGTGCCTGCAGTGGTTACCCAACCTCGTTCGGCTGCCTCGGCCAAAATGAAAGACACCTCGGCATACGTCATGACGAACGAGGGGAACTTCGCTCCAGTGCGCGCCCCACAGGTGGGACACGAGTACACGGTCGCGCCGTAGAACACGGCTCCGGGACGGGACGAAATAGTGAAGTAGGCGGACGCTCCCGACTGCGTGAGCGCATTCGGCATCCCGGCGTATACGGCCGGGTTTGCCACTGTCGGCTGCGCGTACACCGCGATCCGTGGGTCGTTGTGAGGGAGCATCTGGTTCATGAGCGTGTTCGACATGCGATGGTCGTCGCGCGTGCGAAAGTTGACCATCCACGGATTGTCGTAGATACCGTCGCCCGGCCAGGGGAAATTGGCGTTCTGCGCATTCGAGGAGATGAGCCCTCCCGGCGCGGCCAAGGCGGCGCTGATCTGAGCCTGGGCGGTGGTCGGGTCCGCGTTCGCGAGGCGCATCGCCAGGCGGGCGCGAATCGAGTTGGCGAACCGCTGCCATCCTGCCGCGCCGCCACTAAAGAACGGATCCGCCGCGCCGAGCTTCATCGCAGTGGCTGGTGCCGCGGCCATGGCGGTCGTGGCCTGATCCAGGTCTGCGAACAAGCCAGTGTAGATATCCTTCTGCGCGTCGTACTTCGGCGTGACGACCCCGCTGTCTCCTCGCAAGGCCTCGGAGTACGGCACGTCCCCCCAGACATCGGTGACATAGCTGAACACCAGGCTGCGCAGCACCTGGGCCGGACCCCACAACAGCGGCTCGTTCCCGGACTTGCCGACGCCGACGACGGCCTGGAGGTTCTTCAGCTCCTGCGAGTAGGCGTTGATGAAGTCGCCGTCCGTGTCACCGGGGCCGAGGCGCCGGTAGGCGTCCTCATCCGGGTACTGGACCTCGGCCAGGTGTTGCACTGTGAACTCGGGTCCGCGCAGATCCATGGCGCCCCCGCCGAGCCAGCGTCCCATCGCCAGTCGCACGCCGCTCGTGAACACCGGTCCCGGCGGTGCGGAGGTGGGATTGTTGGGATCCTGATTGATGTCGGTCAGGGTGTCGCTGTTGCAGGCGCCCACCCCCAGCGCGATCAGCGCCGCGATGCCGGAAAGGCGAAGCATGCTGGAGGTCATAGTGGTCGCAGCTCCAATGATGGGCGTCATGGGACGATCCGCAGGTTGAACCCGATGCTGCGAGGATTCGACGGGATCATGTACTCCATGCCCTGGAAGTTGCCGTTGCTGTAGGCGAATTCCGGATCGATGTTCGGGACGTTCTTCCATGTGATCAGATTCCGCCCCGTCATCGAGATGGTCGCGGCCTGCGCGCCGAAGAACCACGCGGCCCAGTTGGCGGGCAGGTCGTACGACACGCGCAGCTCGCGGAGCTTCACGTAGCCGCCATCGTAGATATACGGCTCGATGATGTGAAACAGGTTCTGGAAGTAGGTCTCCGCGGTGACTGTGACCACGTTCGGCTGACGGGTGGTCTGATCAATGCCCTTCACGACGATCCCCGGCTTATCCCAATCGACCTCACGACCGCGCAGGCTGCTCGACATCGTCCCGGCATAGTCCCCGAGGTAGTTCGTGAGGCTCACGATCTTGCCGCCGTGGCGAACGTCGATTTGCATGCTCAGGGCGAAATTCCTATACCGGATCTCGTTGGACCAGCCTCCGGTCCAATCCGATTGGATGTTGCCCAGCACGGAAAACGCCGGATCCTGTATCGGCAAGCCACCCGATGTGAGAATGTTGCCCACCGAGTCGCGCAAGAAGCGATTGCCGCGAATCGTACCGTACGGCTCCCCCTTGCGGGCTTCGATGTTGACGTCGCCGAACAGCCCCTGCCCGAGCACGATCGTGCTCACCCCAGGCGCGAGGTCGACGACCTCGCTGTGGTTGTGGGCGAAGTTGAAGGTCGACGTCCACGTGATCCCGCCCGGCACCTGGAGCGGCGTTACGGTCAACAGTGCCTCGATCCCGCGATTACTGATCTCTCCCGCATTGATGAATTTCGAGGTGAAGCCGCTGGTGGGCGGAATCTGCACGTTGAAGATCTGATCGCGCGTCGACTTGTGATACCAGCTGGCGTCGAGCGTAACGCGGCTCCGTAGCATCACGAGCTCGGCGCCCACCTCTTCCGACCGTGTGATCTCCGGCTTCAAGTTAGCGTTGGCCAGCACGGGGTTCAGCGAGAACTGCGCCTGGCCGTTGAACTTGTTCGCATTGCCGAGATACACCGGCAGCAGCGAATAGACCGGGGCGTCGTTGCCGACTCGGGCGACCGACGCGCGCAGCTTGATCGCATCGAAGACGCGACTCCGCAGTCGCGGGAGGGCGTCGGTCAGGAGGACCGAGGTGTTGAACGACGGATAGAAGTACGACCGTGCATTCGCCGGAAGCGTGGAGGACCAGTCGCTTCGCCCGGTTCCCTCGACCGTCCACCAGTCGAACAGGGTGAAGGCGGCCGAGCCGTACAGACTGTTCACCCAGCGGCGCTCGATCCGTTGACCGATCGTCGGGGCGATCGCAGCATTGGCCGGGTTGAAGATTCCCGGCACGACGATGCCTGCGGTCTGTTGGCTGTCGGCGTGGAAGTACTCCCGACGCTGATTGCCGCCGACGAGCGCGTTGACATGCAGCCAGTTCGTGATCCGCCGCTCACCTGTGACCGACAGGTCGGTGTTGTTGTCGTTACGGTAGTCGTTCCTGAAGCGGAAACCTCCCGCATACGCCTGGTTGATGAACGCTAGGCCCCCGCGCGCGAAGTCCTCCTCGACTCCCAGTCGGTAGATATCGGAGCCGGTGCGCAGGGTGGCGTTCACCTCGTCTGTGATCTTGTAGTGCGCAGCCACCGATCCGATGACCTGATCGCGCCGATCGACGACCGGGTTCTGCTCCTGCAACCAGAAGGGATTGTTGTGGTAGTTGTAGTTCCAGTTGAACTCGCGGGTGGCCGGTCCTCCGTTCGTCGCTCCGCTCTTGCCGGAGTAATCCGCGAGCGCGTGAAAGTCCACCTGCCGGCCGAGCCAGATGTAGTTCTCGAGCGCGTTGCGTCCCCAGTAGCCCGTGCCGGTGCGATTCTGTCCGCTGTTGTAGACGTACTCGACCGATCCGTCGGCCGTGAAGCGGTCGCCCGCGTGAAACGTGCCGCTCAACGCCGCCGACCGGCGTCGGAAGTCGTTGTTGGGGAACACGCCGTTCACGTTGTCGCCGCCCAGGGAGACGCGCCCATATGCGCGGTCACTCCCGCCGCTCACCGCGACCGTGCTGGTTACGGTAAGGCCCGTCCGAAAGAAGACGTCCATGTTGTCCGGGTGCGGCACCCAGGGTGTCGCCGTGCAGCCCGGGGTCCCGGCCCCGGGGCTCGTGAACTGGCAGATGGCACGGCCGTCGAGCTTCGGGCCCCAGCTCTGGTCGGCGCCGTCGTTCACGCCGCCGCCGGAGCCGTCCACCCACGAGAACGCACCGCCGGCTCCTTGGCCATACTGATTCTGCCACTCTGGGAGGATGGACGGGCGCTCAAACGTCACGTTCGTGTTCAGCTCCGTGCGCATCCGGCCGCCGCTGTTGGCGCCCTTCTTGGTCGTGATCACGACCACACCGTTGGCCGCGCGTGAGCCGTACAGCGCGGCGGCGTTGGGCCCTTTGAGCACGGTCAGCGACTGAATGTCGTCCGGATTGAGGTCGGACAGGACGCTACCGTAATCGAAGCCCGAGCCACGATCGCCGCCGCGGTCCGCATTCGAGACGGGAACGCCGTCCAGGATGAACAACGGCTGGTTGTTTTGCGTGATGGAGTTCTGGCCGCGGATGATGATGTTGACCGACCCCCCCTGCGTCCCCGATCCCGTGATCTGGACGCCGGGCACCTTCCCTTGTATCTGCTGGACGAGGTTCTGCGCGCGCGTGGTGTTGAGCACTTCCGCGTTGAGCTGCTGGGCCGCGGTGCCCAGCTTGCTCTTCTCGATCTCCCCACCCAGGCCCGTGACGATCACCTCCGTCAGCTCGACGGCCGAGGCTTCGAGCACGAAGTCCTGGTGCAGCTGGCCCCCGGTCAGGGTGATCGGGACGGAGCCCGTGACGTACCCGATCCGCCGAACAGATAACGTCACCTCGCCGGTGGTACTCGCCGGGACGGTGAGCCGGTACATCCCCTGTCCGTCGGTCGTGGTGCCCAGATGCAGTGACGGAATGCTCACGCTCGCGCCCACCACAGGCGCTCCCCGAGTCGAGACTTGTCCAGACACGAGCGTCGCCTCCTGGGCGGCGGCGACGGCGGGGACCAATCCGAGCAGCACGAGTCCGCAAGTGACGAGTGAACTAACGAATGGACGGCGCATTTGACCTCCCCCCCGAGCTGGGGTGCACGGGTTCCAGGACCGGTGTCGGCCGGGAAGGACGCCGGCGCGCCCGAGCCGCCCATGGGCCGGGCAGCGCGGAGCGACCTTCGAGTCCGTCATGACCTTCGAGTCCGTCATCTGGAAGAGCGCCGCCTGCTCAACGGCTGAGGGAGAGCAGGGCGGTGCCAAGTGGGGGACGAAACTATCGCCCACGAGCCCGCGCCGCTAGAGGCGCAGGCCCGTTGCAGAGTGGGCTACTTCGTGACGTCCACCTTCGGCGCCTGGGCCGCGGCCGGCGTCTGCAGCTCGAAGTACTCCCGCAGTCCCTTGCCGAGCACCTTAGCCGTGAGCACCTGCGGGAAGCGCCGGCCTTTATCTCTCTCCTGGTGCGAGCGGCGGGAGTGTGCCGAGATCCAGCGAGCTCGACGGCCAGGGGATCATGGGACACCAGCGGCGTCGCGAGCAGCGCGGGACCCAAGCGGTCGTCGGGCCTCAAGGCCTGGGTGGCTGGGGGCGGCTCCGATCACCAGACCGACGCTTGTGGAGTACCGGGTCGAGCAGCGCACGGCTAAGTTGGAGCAGCGGTCGGCGCGGCTCCGCGGCCTGGCGGATCCTCGCCGTGTGCAGACACCGATGCCGGTTGTTGAGGACGCGATTGAGCGCCAGTAGCTCAGCTGGATAGAGCGTCGGCCTCCGGAGCCGAAGGTCGTGGGTTCGAATCCCGCCTGGCGCATGAAGTTACAACGTGGTAGGAACGGTGGTTACAACGGGGCCGAAGGTCCCGTCATTGTGCTCCCACCTTAAAGCAGTCGGGACGGCGGGATTTGAACCGGCGACCCCCTGAACCCCTCTGCGACTCCTGAGAGGGCCGAGTTACGACACCGAGTAGCAGTCAGGCGAGGTCCTCGGCATCGGTGTCGTAACTCGAGCGGGTGAAGACGACGCGAAGTAGCACGAAACTCACAGCCAAACTCACACCACGCGGTCGCTGCGTCACATCGGGGCGGAGGGCCTCCTACGGGCTCTCCGGCTCGCCTGCCCCCCTCGCCCGGAGCGCCATCACCGCGATCAACACCCCGTTCCCCGTCCGCACTTCGAGCCGATACTCTCCTGCCGCGGCCGGCGTGAACTCGAAGTCGTATGTCTCCCCGATGCTGATCTGCTGGCGCGCCGGGCGCGCGAGCTGGCGCGCGGCGGGCAGCTCGCGGCCATCCTTGGCCAGCGCACGCCACGTCAGCAGAGTCGTGTCCCGGCGAAGCTCCACGCGGATCGAGGGGCGCGCGATCGTGATGTTGA
>WNFD01014039.1_pt1 | contig 12451 bp, 9 predicted proteins | sample 5400491 | NCBI WGS metagenome assembly WNFD01 (sample SAMN13153343, study PRJNA577476) | soil metagenome | isolation source: 120 cm saprolite under Douglas fir tree site 2 hole 2 replicate 2 | place: USA:California | collected 2015-04-18 | reverse complement strand
AGCCACAAGTCCATTGGCAAGAAGCCTTGAAGAGTGTGGTGAGCTGCAAAAGGAGGTTATAAATGAGAACAAATAAATACTCACACATACCCTAGTTCACATGTGGCCGAGGGACTCTGCCATACTGTCCAGTCATTGTGGCCATCATTATCATTGGACCATAGCTAGGCCCTGGAGGGAAAGGATGTGCACCTCTATCAGCAAGGAGAGGTCAAGGATAGGAGAGTGCAGTGAGCCACTCAGAGAGATTGCAAACAAGAAAAAAAAATACCTAGTACCTGAGTTTACATGCAGCCAATATTTAGGTCGATGTCCGTATCTGTCTGTGTGATCACAAGGCAGCACAGAAGGTGCATGTGGACAGGTTGCTTCCAGGCCATAGTAGGGCCCCCTTGATGGAGGTTAGCAAGGAGGGTTAAGGGTGATGACCATGAGACAGCACACAATGTGGGCACAGGTGTGCCACTTGTGAGGCAATAGTGGGACAGTTAAGGGAGAGGTCAGTTGTGTGTTGCTTGGTGAGAAGGAAAAAAGGAAAATATGCCACAAAAGTGATGCAACTTAAACTTAAACATGAGTTGCATAGTCCAAACTCCAAACAGTCAGACCTAATAACCATTACCAAATACAGAACTTTTAAACCAAGAAACACTTTGCCTTCTCCAACCATAGTCCAATAACAATAATGGCCAAAATTACTGCAAAGACAATGCAACCGTAACAATGACAATAACATAATGGCATGACCACCATGACCATGACAACAACAATGACATGACAGTGTGGCAACTGTGACCATAACAATGACAATATGGTGGCGTGACCACTGCGACAACAACAACAACAACATGATGGTGTGACCACCATAACCACGACAACGACAACACAACAGTGCAATGAATGTGACCGTGACAACAACAATACAATGGCGTGACCACCACAACTGCAACAATGATGACACAATGGTGTAACAACTGCATCAGCGATGGCTATGGTATGGTAAGGGCCATGGTGCAGCAGCCATAGTGATGATGGCGTGATAACCACAACAACAATGGCGCAGCAATGGCGAGGTTGCAGCATGGTGAGGGTGAGGGTGAGAGCTGTCCCATCTTTTTGTTAAAATGTTTCTGAAACTTATAGACCACATTCAAGAGTTTCTGGACTGCCTACACCAAGTCTGTGAAAACAGGGAGATGTGTAATGAGTGTTCTAAGCCACACCACCTTGGCCAGTATTCTAGGATTGTTAAGGTGATCCAAGGCTTGTTTAAGGGCATAGTTAAAGGGTGTGTCTCAGATGAATACTTTAAGGTCTCTGTTGTCAACCCCAGATACATCCAATGAAGCCTGCAGATCGGTATACTTCTCACAAGCGAACTGCAACCCTCTAACTCCCTTAGTTCCCAATTCATATGGGATGCTGTTGTATACCACATATCAGATGTAAGGACACTAGATTGCCCTCTCTTCGTGCATGACCTTATAGCCTGGATAGCCACTATCAACTTGCCAATGGAACTAGAGGGGTCATGGATAGGCTCTAAGGATATGTCTAGCATAGTTTTTCTTAAATAACCCTTGCCTGGTAATGTTTTAGGCTGGGTTGTTGATAACTCCTGCTTCATTGTATGACACCAATCTGTTGTTAATAATATAAGATCTATTATAAGCTTTGAGCCCAAATCCTATGGTGGAATCTGAGTTGGGCATCTATAAAATGCCATTATGGTTAGAAGCAGAGCCAATGAATGGCCTAAGGTGATTGGTTCTATCTTCATCAGTGCCTGATGATTGGTCCACCTAAAGGAGGTCTGAGATCTCTGCCATCCAGGAGTAATGTGAGTGATATAAGAACAAATAGAGGATGAGGGAGTGTTAGCAGTTAGCAGGCTACATAAGTGTTACATTTTCTTTGCCACCCTAATCTTTTCTCCTTTTCTTGTTTTATTATTAATTGATAGCTACCTCTTTTCTTAACTAATCACTAATCCTTTTTCCATTTTATCACTAATTAATGGTTACATATTTTTCATAACTAATCACACAGCCCCCCAGTTATCACTGATTGATGGGAGCTTATTTTTCTTATTTCTCTGTTTTGTAAAAACCCCTATTATAACTGGCAGGGGTGATACTGTACAAACTGTCAAGGGTACTTAGCTAAGTCTATAAAAGGCCTATAGCTGAACAGCTAAGCCCTAAGCTTAGCTTGATCACTAAAACACAGCCCATCTACTTCCTCTTCTAAAAAAGGGTGGCTTCAGACATTGAGCCTTTGAGTATTCCCCAATCAGTCTTAACCACTCTTTAAGATCTTTCTCCTGATACTGCCATATATAGTGAGGATATAGTGGGACCATTATCTTCTCTCATTCTATGTTCTCTCATTTCATAATATGGGGCTAGCAAAGAGGTGTGAAATGCATTATAGATCTACTAAGATGAAGATAGATCCAAACAGTAAGTTACTGCACTTAATGCTTCCATAATCAAAAATGGACTGAATCTCTTTGAATATAATTTGTGTGTTGGGTGAAATATATAGAGATTTGTGCCCTCTAACTAAACCTAGTCTCCCTTTTAATAGAGGCAAAATAAGACAGACTTATGCCAGAGCCAATAGGCATAAATGATAGCTTAATGAGCTTATTTCCATGCTTTGGTCAATATTGACTTATATTTGCCTACTAAAGGGACCTTACTCTCACAAGTTGGCTAATAAGCTGTTGAAACAAAGCCTATCCAGGTAGTATAAGGAATTTGTTTTATTGTATTGGATGTTTGTGAGTTAAGTTGGTATTGAATGATTAGTAATAAGTCACTCCAATTATTTTGCTGGAAATTGCTGAAAATTCATAAGGTAGTCTCCACATGTTAACTTATTTTCTTGGTCTAACTATCAATTTGCAGATGGTATGCACTCAATATATTCTGCTTGACCTTTAAAAAATCACAGATCTTCCTAAACACCTTCAACATAAATTTCAGATCACAGTCTGAAATGACTCAGCTTGGTATCTCTACAAAAGGGAACACATGTCTTAAGTAGAGTTTCATAAACTCTAACAAGCTCATCTTCTCTCAATATGGCAGTAAAATGATGGCTTTGGTGCAGTCATGATAAGTGATTGTGAGTATCAAATCATGCCTATTGGACATTGGTAACTTAACAATAAAGTCCATAGCTATGGTGGAGAAGGGTCTAACCAGTACTTAAGGGATGATTGGCTAGAGTGGAGGGGCATTTCTGTAGGTTATCATTTTAGTTTCTTAACATTAGGCACAGCCCTTCACATAGGCTTGAATGAATTGGGTCATCCCTGGCCACCAGTAATCTCACCTCAAAAGCTTGTAATGTCTTAGCTGCTTCTACATGTCCAGCTATTAGTGTATCATAGTACAATTCTAAGAGGGCTTTCTTGTCTTTGTTATTGCCATATACAACTAATGCTTGGCTGTGATAACAGGCTTGTCTATCTATCTACATCAAGTCATATCATTTTCTCCACTCATCCAACTGTTGTCAATTTTCCTTTTGTTTTGCTTAAATCTATTCATATAACTCGGTTGTGGACAAGATTCTAATAAACACATTATTAAGTAAAGCTACAACTTGTTTATTATCCCCTACTCTGTCATTATAATTGGGCCTTTGAGACAAGGCATCGGCATGGTTGCAAACACCAGGTACATGTTTCAACTAGTAATTAAAATCTTTGAGAAAGTTGATATATCTGGCCACCTACCTAATTTTTTTTTTCTTTTTTTTCAGTTTTATAGTCCTAGTTACTGTTATTGTGATTTGTTAGGTTTATGTTACAGTTATCAGTCTGGGGTGTCAGTACAACGCTCCAGACGTCTACTTCTATGTTTGGTCATATTTATAGCTTAGTACTTTTACCTTAGTCTTATTTCCTCCTCTGCAGGTATGTTACACTCTCTTTAGTACATTAAATATAGTCTTATTTCCTCCTCTGCAGTCCCCTTGAGTCCTTGTGACACAAGGGCCCCTTCTGAGTCGCATTTTAACAGTTACTTGGCTACAAGACTATAGATACAATCTACTATGTCTACTACACATGTAGGCAGAAGGTAATAAGCATGTATATAAATTCTTAGCATAAGTGTGTGAATTAGTTGTTTATATAAATGAAAGGTTAGTGGGGATATGGGCATAGGGTAATTACTAATAATAGGAGAGGGCTGTAACTTATGGGGGGTCTGGCCAAGGCATAGGCTTTGGAAGTGGATAGAGGAGGGAGTTGTTGGACTTGTGAAGGAATTTGCAGAGTTATGTAGTGGATTATTGGAAGATGAGGATGATGCAAAGGGAGGGGAGGCCCCTAAGATGTTTGTTATGGTGGGTGCTGGTCATAAGGCATCTGAAAATAATATGTTCTTTGGTGTGATGGTAGTGTTTGGGCCTGTGGTCTGGGTTCACATATGGGATATGTTTGTAGGGGCAGGTGAGGTGGTCTTTCGCTTATAGGCAGAAGTGCTTAGAGTAGGCTATGTCAAAGCAGTGGCCCATTGCAAGGTGAAAGATGGTTGATGATAGGAGGTGGCTATTGGCTGCAGCCACAGCCTGGATGGCAGGGGGTAGTTTGTTACCATGAGGGGGTGTGCAGGCAATGTGAAAGAGGTTGTCTGATAGGGTGTATTCCACTTAGATCTTATCCCATATTGCCTGTTTAGGTGATATGTTAGAGGGGGGCAGGGGGTTTTCCACAAGGCAGTTTATTTGCGTTGTGGAGTTTTTGGTGTGCCCACTCTTGTTTGGCATTGGTGAGGGTGTTTCTAAGATGTTTAGTGGCCTTATATCATTTAATTCTGGCCAAGGCTGAGTGTAACACTCCAAGTTGGGCACTAGAATGTCTGACATAGACATATGAGTCCTGCTTAACAAGTGAGGTCATGGGGCAGGGTTCTAGGGCTAAGATTGGACAGATGCAGAGACAGAGGTCTACTGCAGACTTGTGCAGCACTAGGTCAAGCACACACCTGAGCATAGTTGCTTTAGAGTGCTTAGATATATGAGGTGAGTGGGGCAGACAGTGTTGCCACTACTCTACTGGTTAATAAACTTAAGCAGTGAGCCTGAAGGCAAGTGCATGCTAGTAGAGTTAAGGAAGAGCACAGGTAGAAGGACTTTACAGGATAAGCAGCAGAGGATGAGTGGCACGCAAGGGCACACTCAGAGCAGACTACTACTGATAGCATGAAGGTGTATATAGCAGGAAGAAACAAAGGAGCACAATGACTTGAATTAGGGATCAAGTCAGGCTTAAGAGATACAGGAGAATCTCTCAAGGGTCATATACACACTAAGGTCAGAGTCTGGAGCTGGGTCTAGATCTAAGTATAGTATTGGTTTAAAAGGGGAAACCTAGGGTTAGGAAGGAAGCATAAGGCTTCTGTACAAAAGGGGAAATGGATCAGGATTAGATCATAATCTGAGATACAAGGTATTAGAAGTGCATGGGGATCAGAAAGCATGATTAGTCAACAAAGGTGAAGTGGATTCAAAGGTAACAGTTGGGTAGGGCAATGATTAAATAAGCAAAGAAGAGGATAAGTCCAATGTAGCTGAGGAAGCTAATCACCTGATTGTTACAGTTACACTAGCAGAGTGATGGGCCTCTAATAGCCAAGGTTCACTAGCAAAGTCACTAGGGTCTCCGTGCCTAGCCCATGCCTAGCAATTGCTCCCAATTTCCTGCTTTAAAATTCAGGGTCTAGTTTCTCATGTGTCCCATTCCTCTACTAAGCCCATCCATGTAACCTCCCCAAGCCTTCCTGTATGTGCCCCTCCCTTGGCAACCTCTGATGACATGTCATCGTCGTCTCCCATGGTGAGCTCATCATCTCCAACAGCAAGCACACATTGCCACATTATCCCAATATATTATATAACATATATATATCATTCAATTTGTAATAATGAGTAGAATACAAATATCCCTATGAAAATTGTAATTATGAAATTTATAAGTACTTACAGTCCCTGAAAAACTGGAATCCCAGAACTGGATTGCTGGATTATGCCACTAGTCCCTCCACATGAGTTCTCTGAGACCTCCTACACATGCCTTCCAATGGCAATCCCTGATGACACATTGTTATCATCTCCCATAGTGAGCTCATTGACTCCAACAGCGAGCACACATATTATCACATAATCTCTATATATTATATAACATATACTGTATGTATCAAGCCTCACATCAAGCTCGTCATCTCCAACAGTGAGCACATGCTTGCACCTTTCCACAATATAATATACAACAAAAACATATCATTAGGATTGTATTAAGTAGTAGAACATGAATGTGATGGAAAAAAAATGACATATTATGAATGTCACCAGCTTCCAGAACCATAAGGGCTAGTCCCTTATTGGTAGCTTGGAGTAAGTAGGGGAACTGGCCCAGTGTAAGAGTGCCCCTTGTCTTATCTACTTCGTGTTAGTGTTGTGGTTACCCAGACTCATGACCACTCGTATATGGGTACATTGTCATAAGGCGATAGTTTGTAGCTCACCTCAAGGTGCCCTTCCTTATGTTTCCTTATCTCTGCCTTGCGGTCATCACATTCCTAGTACTAGTAGTAGTGGTACTTGGTTTCCCCTTATATTTAAAGACCCTCAAGTTATCCTTTAGATGGCAAGTTGAGTCTCTTGTCTACCAGGACAATCAACTTGGTTTCCTCTCTGCTATACTCAAAGGGGGCTAGTAGATGTACTTACTGCCTGCAACCTTTGAAATCTCTATGACTACACAACCACTCTAGAGTCTGTTGCATGCCTCGAAGGATAGGCAGTAACATTAGACTCAACTTCTTATCATCATGGCACCGATCAAGGGAACCCCTATGAACCTAGCTAGGAGAGGAACAGTAATCACACCAAGGCAGGCCTGTGAAGGATGAGAGAACACATGGGTCACATACTTCCCAGAAACCCATCCCAGCAATAAGAGAGGCTTTGCATTCTACACAGCTGTAGGAGACAATCTCAACAAGAAGAAAGTGAAACTAGTGACCCTCTTCCACAGGTTCTGGTACATCATCACATACAAGTTAGAAAGCAACCATTTCATCATTATCAAACTGTGGTTGGACCTACACAAACATAATAAATACAGCTCCCTCCTAGATGGCCTAAGATGAGAACAAGCACAACTCAACGAAGGACTAGCTAAGAGCTAAGGCCAGTCATCGTGCATACAAGAAGCAGACAAACAACCAGAACCACCCCCTTCAGAGAGTAAAGGAGAGCAAGAAGAGCAAAGAAGCGCAGAGGAAGAAGAGATTGATTGAAATATCCAATTGACCCCGATTGTAACCACACTACCAAACACCCAGATGAGCACTGCCATGGCTCAAACAACCACACAACAAGGGGAACAACTAGAATATGCAGACCCCCCAAGAGAGGAAGAACCAATGAACACCCTAAGCCAAGTTAGGGCTAGCATATGTTGAACTATCGGAAGACAACCCCCAGGAGGAGACCCGGACCCTCCAAACCTAGGAGGACCTGGAGGAGGGGGAGGAGGCCCAAACCCTCTGAATAATGTGGCACACCCCCCGGTAGTCCCCGCTGCAGATACTAGAACAGCAGGGGCACTCCCTTAAATATTCAATGGGAGTAGGGAGAAAGCTGATGACTTCATCAAAGAAGTAAAAGACTATCTTTGACTCAATGAACAAGTACCCAGCTTCAATTCACCCCGATACAAGATCGCATTTACCCTTACACTGATTAAAGGCCCGGAAGTAGTCGGATGAAAGAGAGATATGGGAAGATGGCTTGACAACCATGTTTGACCCCAAGACAACACAGATGCCCTGTGGCAAGGCTTCCTAGTAGAATTCACTGATCAATTCTAAGACACTTAAAGAGAGATGCGAGCTAGATAAGAGATAGCCAAACTCAAAATAAAATATCTGGATATTGACAGATATATAGCAAAGTTCAAAGAACTGGCCCACATCGCAGAATACAACACTAGAAGCATAGAGACAATTCAACTCTTCCTGAATGGCTTGGATAGAAAGATCCTCACCAAAGTAATGGGAGTACCAGTCCCCCTCTTGTACCTTCAGTTCAAGAATTGAGCAGTGCAAGTCACCAAAGCTTAACAAGTCATTGAAGGAATCCTAGGAGAGAAGTCCAATACCAAGAAACCAAATACCTCAAACTGTTGGAGAAATAATACACAGCAACCTCCTCCACAACCATTCTTCTCTCATAATTAAAGGCAGAACCAGGAGTATGGGAGAAATAACCAACCAAGGTACAACTCATCAAATGCTCCACCCTCCTACAATGACTGAGCCGTGCCAATGGATCTGTCAAGGACCAGGGCCCCTCCATTCTGACCCAGGGGAGGATTGACACAAGGAACACATAATCAAGTGGCAAACACTCCAGCATACAATCCCATAGCCTGCTACAATTGTGGTCGAGAAGGACACTTCTCAAGAAACTGTCCATACAAATGCAATCGTATGCCTTGAGTCAACCTAATGGATGCTGAAGAAGAATGGGATTTCAAATCCCATCCCCCTCTAATGCCTGAACCCAATGAGTCTAAAATCTCGAGGATGCAAACAGAATTTGACAGCCTCTCCCCAGAAGAAGTGTTAGAGGTTCTTGGAAACAAAGTGTCGGAGACAGAGTCAGGTTTTGGCAATGCCTGATATATTTGGCTCATATCAGGCAAGTGACTACAGATGATCAAGTGTATATGTCCACTAGGAAATCTATGACAGTGAGATTCTACACCCATTCATCTAAGAAAAGAGCTGAGGGAGTGGCATTAGTGGACAGTGGGGCCACTGAAAACTTTATAAACCTTGGATATGCCTGATGGTTAAAACTACCCATCAAGAGACTAGAAAAACCCCAACAACTGTTCAATGTAGATGGAACCAAAAACAGAGCAGGCAACCTAAAGTTCTACACAGATCTGTCAGTACAGATGGGAGGACAAAGAATCAATCATTGATTCTTCCTATCAGATCTGGGGGAACACAAAGCCATCTTAGGCTACCCTTGGTTTGCCAGCACACAACCAAAGATTGACTGGGCCAGGGGATGGATAGATTCATCACACCTACCCATAATCCTTCAAACAGATGATGCCCAGAAGGCTTGTTTTACCCCTTGAACGTGCAATGTACCTAGGCCTACCACTATAGCGAGACAAATAATCAAAAGCCTTACTAAACCAACAGGTGAACTCCCCACCTACAATATTCCTCCTGAGGAGTTGTAATCTATCCCATTGGAATACAGACAACACCTCAAGGTGTTCTCAGAAGCTCAAGCACAACAATTACCTTCAGATAATCCTTAGAACCATGCAATTGACCTGAAAGCCAATGCCCCATCAACTATTAGAGGAAGAATATACCCTCTCACCCAGTTGGAAAACAAAGCCCTAAAGGAACACATAGAGGAACAATTAGCCAAGGGATACATTCATCCTTCCAAGAGTCCCTATGCCACCCCTTTCTTCTTTATCAAGAAAAAGAGTGGAGCCCTCAGGCCAATCTACAACTATTGCCAGCTCAACAAGTGGACGATCAAGAATCACTATCCCTTACCACTTATTGGGGAACTTGTCTATTGACTTCAGGGATGCAATTGTTTCACAACATTTGACATATGTGATGGGTATCATAATCTAAAAGTCAAACCAGAGGATATATGGAAAGGAGCATTCCTAACCAATTGAGGGCTCTTCAAACCTGTGGTATTACCCTTTGGAATGTGCAATGCCCTGGCAAGCTTCTAAGCTATGACAAATGCCATCTTCTGGGACTTCATAGATGAAGGATGGCTAACAGTCTATATGGATGATATCATAGTGCACACTACAGTAGAAGAATCACTAGAAGACCATTAGAGGAAAGTACACAAAGTCCTGGATTGATTGGAAGAACATGGCAAAGAGGCTTGTGCTATAGGATGGTTATGGGTAGTGTAGCTTATGTATTGGGATAAGCATTGGGGCTTAGTAAGGTTTGAAAGGGAACAGGTGCAGGTATGTAAGGGCTTAGGTTGTGGTTAGATGTGGGTAAAAGGAAAAAGATGAGGATATTAAGCCAAATTATAACACTATGCAGGCAAGGGTATATGCAACATTGCAGGCATCATTCCACCAGCTGACACCTTGTAGGTTGGGGTTTCATTTTGGGTCTAGAGTGTGCCAGCAGGCTTCTTCTATTGCTAAGTCAAAGTAGTTGATGGCTGCATGTAAGTCTATGGGTGAGGGTTCATAATTACTATGTTATAGATGTGGGTTATCCAGAAGGGTTTCTGAGAAAGCCTTGGTCTAGGCAGCTTTGCAATCTTTATCTGCTCAGTATCCCTTCAGAGTGGGTGGGGGAATGAGGGCAATGCTGTTAATCAGGTAGATGCTAAAGAGTAGCACCACATAGTTTAATGTAAGCAATTTCTTGTGAGATGTTAATCTTGCTTATTTGTGCCACAAAGATTACAGCCTCATTTATGAGGGCTAGATCTAGGATGGAGGGATGGTCAGCATCTCATGAGCCTTGCCATGTGGGAGTGTGAAGAGGGTTTAGACAGGAGAAGCTATTACAGTCAAGCCATTCCCCAAATAGGGTGGCCCAACTTGAGGGTGTTCTTCTAGGGAGGGACCATTAGAGGGTATATATATTGAAGTCACCAATTAAGAGTGTTGGGGTTGTTTCATCTAAGTCATGGTCTAGGAGGTACTTGAGGCCATAGCTACATTTGAGGACTGTATGGTAAGTGTTAATAATGTGAAGGGTAATCATTGGCATCCCTATGTGCATATATGATGAGGATGGGGTATACCTAACCTTGTAGAGACTACAACATGTATCGGGACACAACTGCATTAGGTCATCCTCCATAATGTTGAGAACAAGGGAGTTCAGGTTGGTAAGAGGGTGGCTCATGTTATTAGTGATTATGTTTAATTGTAGTAGGGCCTTCTATATCATACTTCCACACTGCCCTCTCTCTCTCTAACCAGTACTAGAGCTAACTTTATATTTTTCTTATCTTATTAGTAATTGATACTGTAGCTATATATTTCTTTACTTAATTGATGGTTACTTATTTGATTACTGGTTGATGGGCACTAATTTGACTACTGATTAATGGGCACTGATTAAACCCCTATACAGCCTCTTAGCTATCAATGATTGATAGCAACATACTTATCTCTATTTTCAGCTTTGCAAAAGCTCTCTACCAAGACTGGCAGAGGACACTAAAGAGGCTGGTAGGGGTACTTACAATAGTCTATAAAAAGGCCTGTAATTTAGTGAGCCAAGCCCTAAGCTTAGCTTGATCTGTAAAATATAGCTCTAGTCTCCTCTTTCTGCTTTAAGAAGCTGGCTACTAGTGTTGTGCCTCAAAGTGAACCTGTTCCATCTTACTCCACCTTTTAAAACCTACCCCCTAAGGTCTATATTTATAGTGCATTTTGGGTTATAGGATTTCAAGTCACAATGGCATTAGGATATATGGATAAGAAACCAAATGCGAGTTGTATTTCTCATTGGCAACATGTAACAAGAAAAAAAATAGACAAGTAATTATATTATAGTTACAATGAGCTTTCATATACTGAGTCTACCTGGTCTTTGTGCTGTGTGTAGTGCCACAGGCACTGTTGTTGTGCCATGCATGGTGCTGTAGGTATAGTCATTGTGTCACAGTTGCTATTGTTACAGTGTGTGAAGTTGTTGTGGTGGTTGTGGTTGTTGTGCTGCATATTGTTGTGGTTGCAGTCATTACACCACATGCAGTGTCATGGTCATGATCATCATGCCGCATGGTGCTATGAGAGTGTGGTGAGTGGACTGAAAAAGAGAGAGTTAGCAGAAAAAGAAAAAAGAAAACATACAAGCAGAGGGAAGCCAGCACAAGCACAGTGACATGGTGCATGCAGCTGCAAGTGGCATGGTAACATGGCACATGTGTGCAGGGACAAGGTGAGGGGGGCATGTTAGTGTCTTCATGTATCATCACCAACGTTGCAGTTGGTAGTGGGGCCTAGTAGGCCCTCAAGGGAGAAGGTGACTGTGACCATCCTTGCCGATGGTCACAGTCAGAAAGTTAGCAAAAAAAAAATGAGAAAATGAGAAAACATCATACCAGCAGTGTAGCAGTATAGCAGTCCAATGTGACATCTTGTGGGGTCCCAGAAGTCACTGCGAGAAAGGGTGGTTGGTGGCAGATAAGAGAACATGAAAGATGGCATGATGCTAAAGTCACCATGAAGAAAACATTGATGATACATAGCCAAAGGTGTTGTCTTGAGGGCTCCAGCAGCATGCTCAGCCTTCACCTCCCAACGCTCCAGCTTGTCCTCATCAATAGGGACCGCCTTAGACAAGATTTTGCCACTAGAGTCCTTAATTTCAGGTTTGTCAGCTGGTTT
>WNFD01012398.1_pt1 | contig 12452 bp, 11 predicted proteins | sample 5400491 | NCBI WGS metagenome assembly WNFD01 (sample SAMN13153343, study PRJNA577476) | soil metagenome | isolation source: 120 cm saprolite under Douglas fir tree site 2 hole 2 replicate 2 | place: USA:California | collected 2015-04-18 | reverse complement strand
GTTCTCAGAGCCCTTGCCCCAGCCTGCAGGATGGCTTGCTTGGCCCTCGCTTTTTGGTCCGACGGATATCTCATCACCAGCCTCTAACAATCTCTTGATCGAACTTGAGTTGTAGAATAACGACCGTTACATAATGATCGTTATTCTAATAACAACCCCCTCGCGATCGTTGTCTAAGCTCGCGATAAATCAAGAGAAAAGCGATGAGCATGACCTTTGAAAATGCGGCTACCAAATCGGTCGATGTGAACGGCACGAACTTCGTTTACCGCGAAATTGGCAAGACCGGCGGCATTCCCGTGGTGTTCCTTCACCATCTGACGGCGGTGTTGGAGGACTGGGATCCGCGGGTCGTGGATGGTTTGGCGGCGAAACGCCACGTCATTGTGTTCGACAATCGTGGGGTCGGTAGATCAGGAGGTTTCACCCCAAAAACGGTCGAGGAGATGGCGCGGGACGCCGTCGCGTTCATAGGCGCTCTGGGTCTTAGCAAAGTCGATCTGTTGGGCTTCTCGCTCGGCGGTTTCGTCTCTCAGGTCATCGCGCAACAACAACCTGGTCTGGTGCGCAAAATCATTCTCGCGGGCACCGGCCCAGCAGGCGGCGAGGGCATCGTGAATGTCGGTGCCGTTCTACAGGACGCGTTTGGCAAGGCAGCCGCTACCAACAAGAATCCGAAGCATTTTCTGTTCTTCACACAGACGAGCAACGGCCAGGCGGCAGCCGACGAGTTCCTGCGGCACCTGAAAGAACGCACCAAGGACCTCGATGCCCCCGTCAGCAACGAAACCGTTCAGGCCCAGCTTGCGGCGATCCATGCCTGGGGACAGGGTGATGCCACCAAGCTTGGGACGGTCCAGCATCCGGTCCTGGTCGTCAATGGCGATGACGACGTGATGGTGCCGCCGCTCAACTCATTCGAGCTCGCCCGCAGGCTGCCGAATGCGCAATTGAGCATTTTCCCTGACGCCGGGCACGGCGGCATCTTCCAGCACCACGCCACCTTCGTTCAGCAGGCACTCGCCTTCCTCCAGCAATAAGCGGAGTTGACCTCATGGTCCGGCGCACCGCATGCGCCGGACCATGATTCAATCCCATCTCACCAAGCCATCTTTACTTCAACGGTAACCAGACCGTTCGATCGTGAAATGAAAATGAAATTATTATCATAATATAAAGATGCCTACGACAGCGCTCCGCAAGCTGCCGAAAATCCCGGCGTCGAAAATGATCAGCATTCAATGCGGTTGGAGAAACATGATGCCCCTATGGAAAGTCTATCATCCGGTTGGTGCCTACTCAGCTCAGGATAAAAAGGAATTCGCCGAAAAAGTCACCGAGACGTATTCAAGGATTCCGATCCCGAAATTTTACGTCGTGATGATCTTTGAGGAAGTCGCCGCAGAGTCGGTCTATGTCGGGGGCGTACCGCACGGCAAATTCGTTCGTTTCAAGCTCGACCACATGGCCAGGACCTTGCCCGGCCCCATCCTCAGGGAATGGTGGGTGAAGGCGGTCGACCAGTTGATCGCACCCTTCGTCAGGGACCGAGGATATGACTGGGAAGTCACCATCGATGAGTTGCCGGCCGATCTTTGGTCGCTGCAGGGTGAAATTCCTCCTCCCTTCGAATCCCATGCCGAAAAACGATGGGTGAAGGAGAACCGGGTCAGTCCATACGGCCTGCAGGAAAAATTGCCGGTCGGAGCCCTCTTCACGCCGGGAGTTACCGGGGGGCAGTAGAGCTGCCGATCGATGCAAGGCGCCGCTACGATTCCCGGCGGCGCCGACGATCGAGAGCAGCCGGCTAAGTGCGGCGTGCATGATCCTTAATCAGAGACGACGACCATCATGTCTTCGGCGCATCGCCGTGCGAAGCGGCCGCAAATGAAACTTCGCCTTGATAATACTTCCCCGAATATGGAGTTTGGCATGAACCGCCGCGAGATGATGAAACTGGTTTCTCTGGCCGTGCTTCCCGTGATGCCGGGACCAGCAACGGCAAATTCAAAGGGTAAGACATCCCCGTTGAGCTACAAGGTGTTTACCGCCACGCGTCCCGGCCTCAACCGTGACGTGCCGGCCGGTAAGGAGTCCCTGATGTGGGTCGCCAATTCGTCGACGCTGATCTACGGAGAGCACGACGCGGTTCTCGTCGATACCTTCCTTACGGTGGATCAATCCAAAGGTTTGGCAGACGCGATTGTCGCGAGCGGAAAGACACTGAAGGCAATTTACGTCACTCACGCACATGGCGATCATTTTTTCGGAATAAAGATTTTGCAGGACCGATTCCCGAACGTGAAGGCGCTGGCGACGCCCGAGGTTGTCGCGAAAATGAAGCTTCAGATCACGCCGGAGAAATTGAATGACCGATGGCGCAAGCTGTTCCCAAATCAAATTCCAGACGTGATTTCCGTTGCGGATGCGCTGCAAGGCAATGAGATCGATCTGGAAGGAAGCAAACTGATCGTTGTGAGAATAGGGCATACGGACACGGATGATACGACGTGCCTTCACGTCCCATCGATCGGATTGGTCCTCGCCGGCGATGCCGTCTATAACGGCATTCATCCATTCCTCAACGAATCGAACAGGCAAACGCGGCTGGAATGGATCGCCGCGCTCGACAAAATCGACGCCCTGAAACCGTCAGCGGTTGTTGCGGGACATAAGATTCCCACTAACGACGACAGTCCGCGACATGTGGAAGAAACGCGCCAGTACATCCGGGACTTCATTCGGTTGAATGACGCGACGAAAACCGCCCGCGAGCTCTATGACAGGATGCTGGAGCTGTATCCTGATCGTGCCAATCCCGGCTCCCTGTGGAGTGCGGCCGCTGTAGCCAAGGCAGAATCTTAACAAGGCTCCGTCATAGCAAGTTGAAAACAAAAGGCGCTCCCAACGGAAGCGCCTTTCGCATTCTCGAAAACCGTGACGTCCGCGGGAGTAGCCCCGCAACCGATCACTGTGAATAGTACATCTCGAATTCGACCGGGTGCGGGGTCATTTCGAAGCGTTCGACCTCGGTCATCTTCAATTCGATATAGCTGTCGATGAAGTCGTCATCGAACACGCCGCCGTTCTTGAGGAAGGCGCGGTCCTGGTCGAGATTTTCCAGGGCCTCGCGCAAGCTACCGCACACGGTCGGGATCGACTTGAGCTCCTCTTTCGGCAGGTCGTAGAGGTCCTTGTCCATGGCAGGTCCGGGATCGAGCTTGTTCTTGACGCCGTCGAGGCCTGCCATCAGCATCGCCGCGAAGCCGAGATAGGGATTGGCCATCGGGTCGGGGAAACGCACCTCGACGCGCTTGGCCTTCGGGTTGGCGGTATAGGGAATGCGGCAGGCGGCCGAGCGGTTGCGCGCGGAGTAGGCGAGCAGCACGGGGGCCTCATAACCCGGCACCAGGCGCTTGTAGGAGTTGGTCGTGGGGTTGGTGAAGGCGTTGATCGCCTTGGCATGCTTGATGACGCCGGCGATGTAGGACAGGCAGGTCTCCGAGAGGTCGGAATACTTGTTGCCGGCGAACACCGGCTTGCCTTCCTTCCAGATCGACTGGTGGCAGTGCATGCCCGAGCCGTTGTCGCCATAGACCGGCTTCGGCATGAAAGTGGCGGTCTTGCCGTAGATGTGCGCGACCTGATGGATGCAATATTTGTAGATCTGCATCTGGTCGGCCATCAGCGTCAGCGCGTCGAACTTCATGCCAAGCTCGTGCTGGGCGGAGGCGACCTCGTGATGGTGCTTCTCGACCTTGACGCCCATCTTGGCCATGGCGCCGAGCATTTCCGAGCGCATGTCCTGCACCGAGTCCTGCGGCGGCACCGGGAAGTAACCCGCCTTGGTGCGGATGCGGTGGCCGAGATTGCCGCCCTCATATTCGGTGTCGGAGTTGATCGGCAGTTCGGAGGAATCGAGCTTGAAGCCGGTGTTGTAGGGGGTGGTCTGGTAGCGAACGTCGTCGAACACGAAGAACTCGGCTTCAGGGCCGAAGGACACGGTGTCGCCCACGCCCATCGTCTTCACCATCGCCTCGGCCTTCTTGGCGATGCCGCGCGGATCGCGGTTGTAGGGCTCGCCGGTCGTCGGCTCCAGCACGTCGCAGACGAGGATCATCGTGGTTTCGGCGAAGAATGGATCGATCGTCGCTGTGACCGGATCGGGCATCAGGCACAGTCCTCTTCGATCATGCCGACGTCGAAGGTCACGTGCTGCCACTTGCCGCGCGGATCGGTGAAACGCAGGTCGACGTATTTGACGTCGTTATCCTTGATCGATTTCAGGACGTCTTTGGCGGTCTTCATGAATACCCCTCTTGGCTACAGGTCGTCGTGATCCGGCCGCGGGCATCGACCGCGGGTACAGCTCAATAGCGTCGGGTGGGGTTCAATACAATATCGGAAGTGCCGGCAGAGGGCGGCTTAGATGGCGTCCATCCCGGATTCACCGGTTCGAATGCGAATTGCTTCCTCGATGTTGGAAACGAAGATCTTACCGTCGCCGATCCGCCCCGTCTGCGCGGCGCGGCGGATCGCATCGATCGCCCGCTCGACCAGCTCGTCGCCGATCACGATCTCGATTTTGACCTTGGGCAGAAAGTCGACGATGTATTCCGCGCCGCGATAGAGTTCGGCGTGCCCCTTCTGCCGTCCGAAACCCTTGGCTTCGGTCACCGTGATACCCTGAAGCCCGACCTCCTGAAGCGCTTCCTTGACCTCGTCGAGCTTGAATGGCTTGATGATGGCTTCGATCTTCTTCACAGAGCGCCTCCCGGGCATTTCCAAATTCAAATTGCGACGTGGTCGTCAGCTTGCGCAGAATGCACAGGTTGTTGGATCGACTGTTCCGGACCTCTGGGGCGGTCCGGAGCGCGGCAAACCGCGCTTTTTCCTGGCTATTCCTGGCTATTAAGCACAACGAACCGAAGCGGCTTCCTCGAAAGCAGGCTCTATGCCAAGTTGCGCGGAGGTCTGATTAACGGAATGTTATCAGGCCATTAACTGGCATCTCGCTTGCTACTGTATCGGAAGCTCAGAATAGCCAAGCCTGCGAATTAGGCAAATAGATCAATCGGTATGCAACTTTCGGCAGTGGGGCGGCGGACCACAACGAAAGTGCCTCTGGATAAGGCGTTTGATCGGGGATCCCAAGATGGAAGTGCTCACCACCGCTGAGATGGAGCGCGCCGACCGGCTGACGATCGCCGCGGGCACGCCCGGCTTCGCGCTGATGCTCAGTGCAGGCCAGGCGGTTGCCGAGGCGGCAGCCGACCTTGTCGGCGAGGGACCGATCCTGGTCGTGGCGGGGCCCGGAAACAATGGCGGCGACGGCTTTGTGGCGGCGGCCGAACTGGCGGCACAGGGCCGCGAGGTGTCGGTCATCCTGATGTGCGAGCGCGACGCGCTGCAGGGGGATGCTGCCTCCGCCGCGCGCGGCTGGAAACATCCGGTGCTGCCGTTCAACCCTCAGGCGATCGGCAGGCCGGCGCTGATCATCGACGCATTGTTCGGCGCCGGGCTCAGCCGGCCGGTCGAGGGCGACGCGCGCGCAATGATCGAGGCGATCAACGCCCATGGCGCGCCGGTGCTCGCGGTCGACCTTCCAAGCGGCGTCAACGGCACGACGGCCGCCATCATGGGGGTCGCGGTGCACGCCACCGAGACGGTCACGTTCTTTCGCAAGAAGCCGGCGCATCTGTTGTTGCCGGGCCGTCTGCAATGCGGACGGGTGCGCGTCGCCGACATCGGGATCGACGCCGCGGTGCTGGACGAAATCAGGCCGCAGACCTTCGAGAATGCGCCGCAGGTCTGGCGCGCCTCGTTTCCGGTGCCGAAGATCGCAAGCCACAAATATGCACGCGGCCATGTGCTCGCCGTGTCCGGCGAGATCGCGTCCACGGGCGCCGCGCGGCTGTCGGCGCGTGCGGTGTTGCGCGCGGGCGCGGGCCTTGTCACGCTGGCCTCGCCCCGGGACGCGCTGGCCGTCAATGCCGCGGCGCTGACCGCCGTGATGGTGCGCCCCATCGACACCGTCGTCGAGTTCGCCGAACACTTGGCCGACAAGCGCTTCAATACTGTGGTGATCGGCCCCGGCGCGGGTGTCGGCCAGCGCACGGTCGATTTCGTCCATACCGCGCTGAGCGCCGGCCGGCATCTGGTACTCGACGCGGATGCACTGACGAGTTTTGCGCAGGCGCCGGATCGCCTGTTTGAATCGATCAAGGCGATCCATGATCCGCAGGTCGTGCTCACCCCGCATGAAGGCGAGTTTCCGCGGCTGTTCAGCGACATGAGCAACAAGCATCCGGGCCGCTCGAAACTCGAACGCGTGCGCGCGGCGGCCGAGCGCAGTGGCGCCGTCGTGCTGCTCAAGGGGGCGGACACGACCGTTGCGTCTCCAGATGGGCGGGCGACGATCGCCGCCAACGCGCCGCCCTGGCTTGCCACCGCAGGGTCCGGCGACGTGCTGGCCGGGATCATCGCCGGCCTCCTGGCGCAGGGTGCGCCGGCGTTCGAAGCTGCCAGCATGGGGGTCTGGATGCATGGCGAGGCCGCGCGCGAGGCGGGCCCCGGCCTGATCGCGGAAGACCTGCCGGAGGTGATGCCTGCGGTGTTCCGGCATCTCTATGACGAGTTCGGCATCGATTATTGAAGGCGGGACGAACGCCTACACCGCATATTTCGAAACGGCCGCCTCGTTCCAGGAAAGGCCGAGCCCGGGTCCGCGCGCGGTGAGCGTGCCGTCGACGATCTCGATCGGGTTATTGAGAATGGCGCCGGCGAAATCCAGCACCTCGAGCCAGTGCGCGGTCGGCGTCACCGCGAGCATATGGGCGCTGGCCTCGGCGAAAAGGTGGCTCGACATCGGAATGGAAGCGGCCTCGGCTTGCGCCGCGACGTTCAGCCAGCCGGTGACGCCGCCGACCTTCATCAGATCGGGCATGATGAAGTCGCTGGCCTTTGCCGCGATCGCCTCACTGAAGCCACGCGGAAACCACCAGTTCTCGCCGGCCTGTATAGGGATCGGCGAATTCTCGCGCACCTTGGCGTGGCCTGACAGATTTTCCTGCGGCACCGGCTCCTCGATCCAGGTCACATCGTAAGGCGCAAGCCGCGCGATGCGGCGCACGGCCTCGGCGGGATCGAGCGACTGGTTGAAATCCAGCATCAACGCAATGTCCGGACCGAGCAGGGCGCGGACACCCCTGACCACGCGCTCGTCGTTGGCCGCGTCGCCATCGCCGCCCTTGATCTTGATGCCGCGAAAGCCCTGGTCCAGAGAGCGGCGCAGATCTCTTTCATCGGCTTTGGGATCGACCACGCCGTAGCTGTCATAGGCGCGGATCGGCCGCGCCGACCCGCCGAGCAGTTCGACCACGGGCTTGTCGGCGGCCTGGCCCAGCGCATCCCAGAACGCCATGTCGAGGCCCGAGACGGCCATGCCAACCAGGCCCTGCCAACCGAGCAGCCGGAATTTGGCGTCCATCGCGGCCATCAGGTCGAACGGCGCGATCGCTTGACCTGAGAGATCGCGCCCGATCTCCTCGATCAGATGGACCAACGGCCTCAGGGTCACCTTGCTGTAGGCGAAAATGTAGGAACGCCCGGTCACGCCCCGATCGGTGGCGATATCGATCAGCACCAGCGGCGCAGCCTCGAAGATCCCGAAGGCGTTCTTGAGCAGCCGCTTGAGCGGCACGACGATCGCGCGTGCTTTCACGCTGCGAATCTCGGGCGTGGTCCTTGGCATAATCGTTTCCTCAACTGACGCTATACAAGCGCAGGAGCCGCGGTGCCGTCCAGTCGGTGCCGACGGATTCGAGCAGAAAGCGGCCGGCATATTCGGCGAGAAACGCAACGCGCTGGGTCTGTCCGGGTTCGACCGCGAGCGTGTCCAGCCAGAACGGTTTCCAGCCGTCGTCGAGCCGATCGAGCAATCTGAAATGATGGCCGTGCAGATGGAACACGGTGGCCCGATCGGCGCGGTTGGTGAGCGCCAGCACCACGGTGCGGCCGGTTTTGGCGGCAAACGCCGCGGGTGTTGAGGACGACGCAAGCTTCGCAGGCGGAGTCCATTCAGCGCCACTCAGCGGCAGTTCAATCCGAAGGGCGTTCTTGAGATCGAGCTGCGCCGGCAGCCCGGCGGCCGATAGCGCAGGGGCGGGAGGAAGAGGAGCCTGCCGCAGCGGCGGCTCGGCCGAGACCGCCAATCGGGCGATCGGCTGCGCCTCCTTGCCGTTATGGAGCAGGACCTGGGAGATCGTGCCGGGCGGTGCGGCGATGTCTATCAGGGCGTCGGCCCGTCCGCCGGGGGCCAGCACCAGCGCGCTGTTGCGCGCCAGGAAGGGTTCGGCGGGGCGGCCGTCCAGCGCCATCAGGCGGACCTCGAAACCCTCCATTTTGAGCGCGATGACGCCGCGCTGGCATCCGTTGACGACGCGGACCCTGAGCCTTTGCCCGCTCCGCACGCCGATCTCGGGTACGAGCAGGCCGTTGACGGTATAGGCGGTCGCGGCGTCCCCTGGGTCGCTTCCCGGCGCGACCGCGGCCCCGTTGGCGTGGAAACGCCAATCCTCGATCAGGAGCACCTCGTCGCGATCGACGGCCGGCGGATCGCTCTCCTCGACCACCAGAGCAAGCGGCCGCGACGGCCGGGCCTGACCGTCGCCGAGCAGCCGCAGGTCGAAAACGAAGGTGCCGGGATGACGCAATGCAACCGTGACGCCTGCCTTGGCTCCGGGCGCGAGCGGGGCCTGCGCGACGAGCGGCTCGGCGGCTGGAACGCCGTCGATACCTCGCCAGTTGAGGACGGCGGGCACCGGCAGGTCGTTCTGAAACGCGATGTCGAGCTGCCCCGGCTTGAAACGGAGCGTGGAGGGCGAGGCCTGCAGCGACCAGACTTGTGTCTCCGGCTGGCCCGGGCGCAGGCTGACGGTCGTGTCCTTGGCCTGCAGCGCCAGGCGCTGCGTCGCATCGGCGCAGGCCGTCCGGGGCAGGACGGGCGCCGCTGCGGCACTGCCAAGTCCGGCCAAGACCCCGTGCAGCAACCTGCGCCGGTCGAGAAGGAAAATCCGCTTCGCCATGAGGTCGATGCGGACCATTTTTGGACTATGATGTCCAGCGGGAGTTGACCGGCGGGACGACGGCGAGGGAGGCCATTTTTTTGCTGCGAAGCTTTGGGCCCATGCTATAAGCCGCCGCCCGCGGCATCGCGGCCGGACCTGATGCGAATTCACGCGGGCGTGGCGGAACTGGTAGACGCGCTGGATTTAGGTTCCAGTGACGAAAGTTGTGGGGGTTCGAGTCCCTCCGCCCGCACCAAGCGCTCTATCGAAGCGTTTGCATCGGAATCATCGGAGAACCTGTCGCCCTATCTAGGGACCGGGTTGGCCGCACACCGGCGCCAAGGCTGTTCGCCGCGCGCCGATCATTATGGACAAGTCCGCAACCCATCGGGCCGGACGAACGAGAAGAAGATTGGACGCCATGCAGGTCACCGAAACCCTGTCGCAGGGACTGAAGCACGAATTTCAGATCAGCGTTCCCGCAGCCGATCTCGACGCCAAGGCGGATGCGCGCCTGGTCGACATGAAGGACAAGGTCCGCCTCAACGGCTTTCGCCCCGGCAAGGTGCCAGTGAGCCATCTGAAGAAGGTCTATGGCCGCTCGGTCATGGCCGAGACCATCGACCAGACCATCCGCGATGCCAATGCGCAGATCTTCACCGAGCGCGGCTTTCGGCTCGCGGCCGATCCGAAGATCACGATGCCGACCGAGGAGAAGGAGGTCGAGGAGCTTCTCTCCGGCAAGTCCGATCTCACCTACACGGTCGCGATCGAGGTTGTGCCGTCGATCCAGCTCGCCGACTTCAAGAGTTTCAATGTCGAGAAGCCGGTCGCTGATGTGACCGACGCCGACGTCGACGAGGCGATCAAGCGGATCGCCGAGCAGAGCCGCGGCTATGCGCCGAAAGGCGAGGGCGAAAAAGCCGAGAGCGGCGACCGCGTCACGGTCAATTTCAAGGGCACCATCGACGGCACGCCGTTCGAAGGCGGCACCGGAGAGAACATCCAGGTCACGATCGGCTCGAACACGTTCATTCCAGGTTTCGAGGACCAGTTGATCGGGATCGCCGGCGGCGAGACCCGGACGCTGAAAGTGTCGTTCCCGAAGAATTATGCCAGCGAGAAGCTCGCCGGCCAGCCGGCCGAATTCGAGACCACCGCGAGCCTTATCGAGGCGCCGCAGCCGGTGGAGATCAATGACGAATTCGCCAAGACGCTCGGGCTCGAATCGCTCGACAAGTTGAAGCAGGCGGCCCGCGAGCGGCTGACGGCGGAATATGCCGGCGCGACACGGCAACGCGTCAAGCGCGCGCTGCTCGACCGCCTCGACGAGACCCACAAGTTCGAGGCGCCGCCATCCCTGATCGATGAAGAGTTCAACCTGATGTGGAACTCGATCAAGGCCGAGATGGACTCGAGTGGCAAGACCTTCGCCGACGAGAACACCACCGAGGATGCAGCCAAGGAAGAGTACCGCGGCATCGCCGATCGCAGGGTGCGGCTCGGCCTCGTGCTGTCGGAGATCGGTGAAAAGAACAAGATCACGGTGACCGAGGACGAAGTCGGTCGCGCGGTGATCGAGCGCGCGCGCTCAATGCCCGGCCGCGAAAAAGAGGTCTGGGACTATTACCGCAACAATGCCAATGCGCTGGCCCAGCTTCGTGCACCGATTTTTGAAGACAAGGTGGTCGATTTCATTCTGGAACTTGCCAACGTGACCGAGAAGAAGGTCACTCGCGACGAGCTTTACAAGGACGACGACGAAAAGAGCGCGGCCTGAGGCGCTCAACGCTGACATTTGCGGTCAGGCTGGTATTAACGATGCACGGCAAAAGCGGCGTTGCGCCGGCAACGGCCGCTTGCGAATCGGCGTCGACCCGGTCCACCAAGGCCATTGGCCGATCCCGTCCGGGCCGCTCTTGCGATCCCGTCCGGGCTGCTCTTGCCTGCGGGGAATTGGCCCATATCTGTGAAGCCGTCCAGCATCATGGGCGGCTCGCTTCCTCCGGCAATCAGCGGCTCCGCCTTGCCGACGGAAGCTTCGTCTCCGAAGGCCTTCTGTGCCAACCGTCTACGTGCCAACCGTCTACGCGAACCCTTGGGGTGATTCATGCGCGATCCCGTCGAAACCTACATGAACCTCGTGCCGATGGTGGTCGAGCAGACCAACCGCGGTGAACGCGCCTACGACATCTTCTCGCGCCTTCTGAAAGAGCGCATCATCTTCGTGACCGGTCCGGTCGAGGACGGCATGTCGACGCTCGTCGTAGCCCAGCTTCTGTTTCTCGAAGCCGACAATCCCAAGAAGGAAATCTCGATGTACATCAACTCGCCAGGCGGCGTGGTGACATCGGGCCTTGCGATCTACGACACCATGCAATTCATTCGTCCGGCGGTCTCGACGCTCTGTACGGGGCAGGCCGCGTCGATGGGATCGTTGCTGCTCGCCGCCGGCGAGAAGGACATGCGCTTCTCGCTGCCGAACTCGCGCATCATGGTGCATCAGCCCTCCGGCGGCTTCCAGGGGCAGGCCACCGACATCATGCTGCATGCGCAGGAAATCCTGAACATGAAGAAGCGGCTCAACGAGATCTATGTGAAACACACCGGCCAGACCTACAAGGCCATCGAGGACGCGTTGGAGCGCGACAAGTTCCTGACCGCCGACGATGCCAAGGCGTTCGGCCTCGTCGACAAGGTGATCGACAAGCGTCCGGAGGACCCGGCGGCCGTAAAGGCAGCATGACACCGGACGCGTGACCGGTTCTGTTTGATATCGGTCACAGTTCCCGCCAGGGGATGCGCGTTATGCGTCGGCATGCGGCGAAAGTTCCGCTTTCGTGCCGGTAGCAGAGTGGTAATAGCGCAACGCCTGACCGATTTCGGCAGCTTTCCTCGTGCCAAAGCCGCAAATCACGGTATTGTCACGGGGATGGGTTCGCGCCCGGTTAGCGAATTCTTGATAGTCGGGTGTCAGCATGATTGGCTACGGGTGATCGGGTATGATCACTGGGATTCGAGTTAACCGCGAGTGGGCGGTATCGTGAGGTTAAAAGGTCTTTTTTGGTACGGAATTTGCTCTATCTACATAGCTCCAGAACGGCAGTGATCCGACTGGAGCGATCGAGCGGACGAAGTCGAACGGCGGACGGAGAGAGGAATGAGTAAGGTCGGCACGAGCGACTCCAAGAATACGCTGTATTGCTCGTTCTGCGGCAAGAGCCAGCACGAAGTCCGCAAGCTGATCGCGGGTCCGACTGTCTTCATCTGCGACGAATGCGTCGAACTGTGCATGGACATCATCCGCGAGGAGAACAAGTCCTCGCTGGTCAAGTCGCGCGACGGGATTCCGACGCCGAAGGAAATCTGCAAGGTCCTCGACGA
>WNFD01014109.1_pt1 | contig 12454 bp, 10 predicted proteins | sample 5400491 | NCBI WGS metagenome assembly WNFD01 (sample SAMN13153343, study PRJNA577476) | soil metagenome | isolation source: 120 cm saprolite under Douglas fir tree site 2 hole 2 replicate 2 | place: USA:California | collected 2015-04-18 | reverse complement strand
TATGTGTTTTCAGACGATGGGGTGAGTGGAGCGGAGTTCAAGAACAGACCGTCGCTCAACGCGCTGCTATCCGCGGTCAAGGAGACGCACCGGCTCAACATGCTCATCGTCTCGGAGCAGAGCCGGCTCGGCCGCGACACCATCCGCACGCTGGCGCTGATCCAGGCGCTCAACGACAGCGGCGTGAAGATCTGGTCGTACCTGGAGGACAAGGAACTCTCGCTCGACGACGAGCTCGGCGAGATCGAGTCCTTCATGAAGAGCTGGGCGGGGGCGTCCGAGCGCCGGAAGGCGAGCCAGCGCGTGCGGGACAAGATGCGACAGCTTGCCGAGCAGGGACGCAGCACCGGCGGTCGACTGTTCGGCTACGAGACGAAGGACGGCGCGCGCACGGTCCAGCCGAGTGAGGCCGCGGTCATCCGCCGGATCTTCACGCGGCGCAGTGAGGGCGCAGGCTACTTCAAGATCGCCAGGGAGCTGGAACGGGACCAGGTCGCCTCGCCGCGCGGCTCCCGGCTGTGGTCGCCCACCCAGGTCGGCTCGATCCTCGCCAACGAGACGTACGCGGGCGTGAGCGTGTGGGGCCGGACCCGGCAGACCAAGCGCCGCGGCACGTCGGTGACGGAGAAGTCACCGGACGCGGTGGTGCGGCACGAGGCGCCCGCGCTCCGCATCGTCTCCGAGAAGCTGTGGCGCGAGGTGCAGGCGGTGAACCAGGCGGCGACCGAGTCGAGCTGGCGCACGCCCGACGGGCGGCGCAAGTCGCGGCCGACCACGGGCCGCCACTTCCTGCCGCAGTTCATCGCGTGCGGCGTCTGCGGCGGCAGCATGCACGTCCGCTTCGACAAGAAGCGCCGGGAGTTCCTGTTCTGCACCAACCGCCACCTCCTCGGGAAGGAGAAGTGCCCCAACGCGCGGCGCCTTCCGGTGGCGTTCGCGGAGCGGGCGTTCATGCACGCGTTCGAGGAGGCGCTGGCTGGTGCGCTCGTCATGGAGAAGCTGGAGGAAGTCCTGGAGCACCAGCGCCGCGCCCAGCGAGACCCCGCGCCGCTTCAGGCCGAGGCCAAGCGCCTCCGCGCGGAGATCAGCCGCCTGGTCGCCTCGCTGGCCCGGGGTGACGTCGAGGAGGTGCACCAGGCCGTCGCAGAGCGCAAGGCCAGGCTGGCCCAAGTGGAGGACGAGCTGGCTGGGACGGCCGCGATCCAGGGCATCGACGTCGAAGGATTCCGAGCGAGCATCGCGGAGGTGGCGGAGGACTGGCGGGCCCACCTGAGGAGGAACAAGACGGTGGCCGCGCAGGTGCTCAGGAAGATCCTGCCCGAGCGGGTGGCGGTGACCCCGCTGGCCGAGGGCGGCTGGTCCTTCGAGGGCGCGACCAACTACAGCACGATACTGGAGGAGGTGGGCTACAAGGCGGTCCTGGACGCCCTGAGGGCACACGGGATACTCTCCGGCCCCGCGGAGCTGCCGCACGAGGTCAAGCACCCGGCCGGCGAGTGCCGCCCGGAATACGCCTGCTGGCCGGGGGAGACCAAACTATCTAAGACGCCGTGCCCATCACCATGCAGTGCCCGCTGGAGCGCGAGAGGCAGCCCTCGACCTCTGCCATCACTTCGTCTGTGATCTCGCCCGCCCGTCTTTGGGCCCAGATCTTGCGCGCGTCGGTGCCCGAGCCCAGCTCCTGGTTGCACCACACGCCCTTCAGCATCGGCCCGCCCGTCACCATGATCGCGGGCACGTCGGCGGAGGCGGCGCCCATCAGCATGGCCGGGGTGGTCTTGTCGCAGGCGGCCAGCAGCACCACCGAGTCGAGCGGGTAGGCGCGGATGCACTCCTCCACGTCCATCGCCATGAGGTTGCGGAAGAGCATCGTGGTGGGCTTCATCAGGATCTCGCCCAGCGAGATCACCGGGAACTCGACCGGGAAGCCGCCCGCGCTCCACACCCCGCGCTTCACCGCCTCCGCGACCTGGCGCAGGTGCGCGTTGCAGTTGTTGAGCTCCGACCACGAGTTGCAGATCCCCACGACCGGGCGCCCGTCGAAGACCATGTCGCTGAAACCCTCGGCCTTGAGATACGCGCGGTGCATGAAGCCGTCGAGATTCTTGGGGGCGAACCAGTTGCGGCTGCGAAGCGGCGGGGTGGCGGCGCGCGGGGTCGTCATAGGGCCCACATTCTGCCCTGTTTGCTAGACTTCCGCCATGAGGGCGTCGCGCCTGGCGGGGCTCGTGGCGGTGGCGGCGCTGGCCGCCGGGTGCTTCGCCATGACCGCGGCCCAGAACCGGAGCCTCGACGAGGTGCGCGCCTTCGCCGACGACACCGCCCGCAGCTACGGCCTGCCCCAGATCCACGTGCTGGTGAGCCACAACCCGGAGAGCCCGGTCGGCTCGTACCGCCGCGGCTTCTTCGCGGTGAACGAGCTGGTGCTGCGCTCGGAGTTCCGCGACGCCATCGTGGCCCACGAGCTGGCCCACTACGTCCTGGGCCACGACGCGGCGCTGGCCGGCGCCACCCCCGAGGCCCGCCTGCTCGAGCGGCAGCAGCGCGAGCTCGACGCCAACGCCAAGTCGGTCGAGATCCTGACCCGGGTGCGCGGCGTGCCCGAGGACCAGGCCCTGCGCATGGCCTACAGCTACCTGCTCAACGTCCACCGCCGCCTGGAGCGCTCTCCCGGCGAGGACCTGCTCGGCCACCGGCCCCCCTGCGAGGAGATCGCCGATCTGCTGGCCCGCTACCCCGCGCAGCTCACCTGGACCGCGAGCCTCGAGTGCGCCCCGCGCCGGGCCGCGGTGGCCGGATAGACAGGCCGGGAGCCCGCGTGGTATAAAGATGCGTTCTCGTTACGGGCTCGTGGTGCAGCCTGGTTAGCACACTGGACTGTCAATCCAGAGGTCGCGGGTTCAATTCCCGTCGAGCCCGCCAATCAATCAAGCGGTTAGGAGGGGGCGGCGTCCTGTCGCCCCCTTCAACTTGCCCTGAACTTGCCTCTTTCTCCCAACGCGAACGTGCGGGCAACACGAAGGCCGTCCTAACGATGAAGTCCAGGCACTCACTCGCAGAAGTAGGTCGGCGCGCCTCGTGTAGCACTGTGTAGCACCCGGCATCCCGTCCGGGTTGCCTCCAGGCGGGCTACTCAGGCTCGACGCGGACTTGCTCGCGGACAGCCGTCGAACACGCTACTCGAACCCGGGCCTAGGTGGGACCGCAGCGGGGCAGGTTCGGGGAGTGTGGGTAGGGCACGCGCGACCCACCCCGAACGGGGGAAACCGCGATTGCCAGATAGCGGCATGGCTCTCGGATTTTGTCCCAGGAATCGCAACGGGCCTACACGCTCTCACCCGCGCTCAACGTGAGCGCAACGCCCTTCAACGCAGCCGAGAGCCGCAGCAAGCCAGCCGCATCCCACCTGTCCGTCGCCTCGATCTTCACGTGCACGCTGCGTGGAGAAGCGGTGGTGATCGTTGCCTCTGCGAGGTTGCCCGCTTCGAGCTTCATTGAGAGCGCCTGCATGGTGTGTCCTCCAGGGTGAGGGTGAGCTTCAACGTCCTATGCGCACCATAACCGCCTACGGACTCGAAGATCCTTGCTCGTGCGTGATCATCCCGAATCCGAATGCGCTTCGACCGGATCGACACCGCGACGCCACGATGCGAGCGCGCGCTAACGGGATGGTCCCGGACACGCATTGGAAACTAGTCGTTGACATGAACCGCGAGAACCCGCTTACGAGCGATGTTCTCGTGCTTGCTAGAATGGAGCGCGTGCGAACACCCGCGGCTAACAAGCCAGCGCCACGCTCCCGCGTCTGTATCTACTGCCTCCGCGAGCGTCCCTTGTCCGACTACCGCAAGCGGGACCACGTCATGCCGCGCGCTTTCGGGGGCTTCGAGAACAGCCCGACTCTCGATTGCGTGTGCGACGACTGTAACGGCTACTTCGGGCGGACCATCGAGCGCGAGATAAGCCGGGACAGCCTGGAAGGGCTCTTGCGTGTCTACAAGGGCATGAAACCCGCAAGTGAAGCGGGCGACCTTCGTTCGAAGAGGAGCAGGCTGGAGCTTAATCACGAGGACCCTGCGTGGGAAGGCCGGCACTTGGTGTGGGCTGAGGGTCAAGGTAAGCCGGCCGCCTCCCTCGTGCCACAGGTGGGATTTCCCCGCCGTGACGGTCAGGGATTGGTCTACGTTTTGGAAAGGGAGCTTGCCGACCTCAGCAAGCCACTGCCACCGGAGGCGCGACTACCTGGAGCCGGTGAGACGCTGACCCTACTGTCCTCGTCCAAAGAGATGACGGAAAGCCTTCTCGGACTCTTGGCGCGGCGGGGCATCTCCTTTCAGCCGACAACGCATAGCGAGGGACACGTTGTCTCCGTCGACGGACACGCGGGGGTGGGCATCATAGGGCAGGTAGACGAGAACACATTCCGCTACGTTGGAAAGATCGCCTTCAACTACCTCGCCTGGAGAGCGGGGGCAGACTTCGTGCGGCTGGAGTCGTTCAATCCCATTCGGGCATTCGTACGCCACGGAACCCAGGTGGCCTATCCGCTGGTGCGCGTCGTGAACGAGCCGATTCTGACGACCGATAGCCCGGACCGCCGCCAGACGGACGGCCACCTTGTGATGGCGATGTGGAGTGAGGACGACGAGTACCTCATCGGGCGGGTGAGCCTGTTCAACTCACTGACCTACTCGGTGAGCCTCGCGGCGACCTTCCAAGACGTGTGGCGTCCGATGGGCTAGGGGGACGCCGTAAGCACAGAACGCGAGAGCGTCGAAGTTCCAGGGAGTTGGCTCCTCGGCCACACCGGACTTGGAGTCCAGTGGGCGAATCGGGGGTGGGTTTGCATTCGAACTACGGTCTCCAGTTCCCACGGGTAGGCTTCTATTCCCTCCCTACAGAGCAGAATTGGACTAGGAACGTTGTTCTGAAGCGGCTGAACGGGAAGACACGCGGGGGTAGGCAAACAAACGAGGCCGGAAGGCACAGAAAGCGTCGGCTCACTTCGGCTGCTCAAATCGAAGTCGCTGTCCAGCGGGACCAATTGTTCTACTCGAACGGTCGGCCAAAGTATGAGAGCAGGCAAAGTGCCAATAGAAGGAGGCTGATGATCGCCTGGGCGCCGGAACCCACTCGAATCCATCCCGTGGCGCGGGGTAAAGAGGGTGCGGATGTGATGACGCTTCGGCTTTTACACATCGTCCTGCTTGCGCCTCCATCGATCTGGCTCAGTTCGGTCCGGGGACATCGGGAAACCCAGGTTTCGAGGAGCCATCCACGAGTACGGGACTGGGACTGACGGGTCGGAGTTCGAGGGGTCTCGTATCGGCTTGCTACTTCCATGCTTCTACCCCTTCGGCGCGACCAGGGACCGGACCGAACGCTTTCACCGACCCGCCGCTGGGAATGTACTTGAGTTGGGGCCAACTCTTGCTGTCCGGCGGGAGATATAGGTCGAGACGTTTTCCGTCGTTCGCCAGGATGCGGACAGATCCGGTCGCGAAATTCGCGGACTCAAGCGTGCCTTTCCACTGAAGCCCTGCCATAGGCAGCTGCCGGCACTTTTCCGACGTTGCCTCAATCCTACCCGCGCCGATCTCTATAGGCTGTGAGTCGCAGGCCCTAAACCCAGTCTGCGTTTTCCAGCCAAGGTATGTTCCGCTCGGCTTCACTAAGTGTTCCTCAGCATTAACTGCTAGGGGGCTAAGAAGCACATAGCCAAGAAGGATGAATGTCGTCCAGGTGTGCATGTGTCTCTCTCTTATTCCGAACGTGGACGGCCAACGTTTTGAAGTTTCACTTCTGTCAACACGATATCTGATTTGGCAACGGAGTAGGTAGTGCCAGTTGAGAGTTGATTGAGTTCGCCGACGCCGTCGGAGTGAAATACATAAAACCGATCCTTTGTTTCCGCGACAAGATCCAACTCATATTGGGAATTGGTGTCTATGAAAGCTGTCGGATATCGAGCTAACGCCTCCTTTTTGATGACGAGGCGTATCCGGTGAGCTGTTTCACCCGCGCGGAGACGCCTGGCTTGGTAGGAGCCCTCGCGCTGCGCTGCAGTAAAGATCAACGCGGGGGCGAAGATGGTCAAGGTGAAGACTCCGACGACAACAAGGAGGAGGCGTGCACGTCCTGAAAAGCGCCACACGAGGAGGACAATGAAAACGACGAGGATCGACACGGCTGAAAGTGCTACACGAAGACTTAGCTGTTTCGGCAAGACGAAATAAGAATAGACGAAGAAATAATATGGGGCTATGTCAGTGGAGTATATCGAGAGGCCGAGGTCGTCGAGAAAGTAGAACTCGTAGAGCCAGCCCGCAAAGTAGGCATAGATTGAAAGAATGAGTAGGCCGATCGTAATCTGCGAGAGGGAATCAGTTCCCTTGGAGCCAGCGAGGTGGTCTTTGGAAAGTGAGACTTCGTGCGCCGACCCATGGACATCAAGGTCAACAGGCGTGGTTGGTTTGGGTGAAGCATTTGGTGTCAGGTCGTACTTGTCTCGAATATCTTCGAGTTCCCATAGACCTGCTTTTACCCTTAGCCTCCAAATCCAGATCCACCCCTCCATTACCACAACGTAAAGTAGAATTGCCACGGAAATATACATTTCGGCCGACAATCCGAGGTTCGTCGATAGTGCCGCGGCGAGAGCGGTAGAGGCGAGGATGTTGATGAGGAGGACTAGCAGGGCTCCAGCGGCGAACCGCCACCATTGCCACGCCCCTGTCAGATAGCGAGTGAAGACGAGGTGTAGTTGCTCGAGGGCGATATAGTTGTTCCAAGTCGCGTAGTGGGTTTCTGAGGCGTGCACAATGTCGGGTAGGATCTTCTTGACTAGATAGAGCCACGCGATGACGTTGAGCACCAGGAAGAGAGCTAGAAAGAGAGCGAAGGTTCGGTAGGAATCGACCCACAGCATCACGAAGAAGAGCGCAGTGACCAGTCCACCGATTCTCAGTGAGTCCACGAGAACACGCCTCTGGCCCGGGCCTTTTACATAGACCAACTCTTGCTCACAGGCGTCCCATGGCAACCCAGACGCCCAAGCTGCATAGTATAAGAAGAGTGCAAGTCTGAAGACCGCCCTAGCCGAGAGATCGTGCTTGAAGGGCCCGAAGTCGATCTCTTTGAATTGCAGCCAGCCGAAGACCGCGGCCAAGAATGCGGCAAAAAGCCATACGACTGTTTCAGCGGTGCGTACTTGTTTGATTAGGTCCGTTTTGTCCGTCGTGGGATCGGTGGCTTTCATCGCTCGCAGGACCTCGGCATCAGGACCTCCTTTCAGAGTTCAGAGGAGGTGCGTAGTGTGGAGGAAGCGCAGCCGACGTAAGGTAGTGTCCGGTCGGTTCGGTCGTCAAGCGAAACGTGTCCTTACTCAGTCAGCGGCGGGTGTTGGAGACTGAAACCGCGGGGAGCGCTTGGTCGGGCCTTGGCGTGGATGGAAAAGGTGGGCCGAGAGCCTCGCCGGCGCCAGAGGAATGAATGTAGGGCCGTCTAACGTTGCGGCGGCGGGAAGAATCGTAGTAAGGGAGGTAGTCACTCAATGGGGTTAACGGCTGAGTGGCCGTGGGTTGGATCCGGGAAGGACGGGGTCTTAAGGTGCAGAAGGCGACTCTTGACGTCCGAATGGCCGTGGGTGGCGGGCATCTCGGCTCTAGGTTAGGGCGCGGCCAGCGGCTCAAAAAGCGGACTGGGAGCGCTGTCTATCGCGGCGCCTCGGGGGGCAGCTGTTGCAATCAAGAGCGCTGGAGAAGCTGGTTCCTTTATGACGTCCCGGTGGACAAACGAAAACGGTGCAAAAAAGCGTAACACCTCCCGAGACGGTCTTGAAGGCAAGGGGGAGGCGTTGGAGAGGCGAGTCTTCCTGGCGATTTCGCTACTCTTGTCGTTCATCGCAGGACAAGAACGTGGACAAGGAAGGGAGACGCGGAGGTGGTGCGCACAATGATTCCACCGGATTGATGGCCATCGCCTTTCTGGATAAGGCAGTGCGCCTTCGCGCTCGTGACCGCGGGCGTATGAGGTGTCCTGGGCGGACCGGACGTCCAGAGAAGCCAAGTCAGCCTGGATCAACGGAAGCTATATACGGGTCGTTTGATTTTGAAAGTAATGCTAATCCCGCAACCGTCCATTGAAGCTCTCGATGAAGGGGTTGCTGCGACCAGATTCTCCAAAACGTCGCCGCAAGGTTGGTGAGGATTTCGGTTTGGGACCTCCTGTGGTTGGAGGGTAGGTTCCGTCCGTTATCTGGCCACCAAATCAAAGAGCACTGGTACCTTGGGAGTCTTATCATCCGGTAGCAGGGATGGCGCGATGTCAACATTCCGTTGAAAGTCAACGAACCCATCTTTCTTCACAGTGATTTCATACTTACCCGGAGGAACACGAAGCATCAAAAATTGCTCCCCGGTGGACCTCCGCGTGATCCTCCCTTGACACTTGCCATCAAGGTAGACTTGGGCGCCCTCAACCGCGCTATTGGAGGACCCTATGAACAGGACGCGCCAGCCCTGAGGTGCGGGCTGAATTGGATACGTGGGAGTACATGGCACCTGGCGGTTCGCCACCAGCTTCGAGGTTGAGAGCGCCGGCGTCGGCACCGGCTTGTTCCTCCGCTGTTGGATAAGTGCAAGATCGTGCTTGGCGGCCTCGTAACCAGGCTCCAACTGCAACGCTCGACGGATTTCCTGCTCCGCACGATCCAGATCACCTCGCAGGATATAGACGCTTCCAAGGCCGTTGTACGCGCTTGCGCTTGGCTGACGTTTGAGCACAGCCTGGAACGCTGCCTCAGCGGCCTTCAAATGTTGATCAGCTTCGTCGGTCTTCGAGAGATCCTGGCATACGAGCGCCCAATCCTTCAGCATGTACCCGCGCATCTCTAGCAGGGTGATGTCCTCTGGAGCCCGCGTGTCGGCTTGATCGAGGTATTGCTGCGCCTCTTGGAATGTTCTGAAAGCCGTGTCGAGTTCGCCAGCCTGCAGTTCATTGAATCCTCGAATCTGGAGCGCGTTGATCGTGCCCTTTAAGTGTTCGAGTGAGTTGGCTCGAACATTAGGTACACCACCACTCGGCGCTTCGAGCCTCGCTTCACCTGTCTGCTCCAAGGGGGCAGTGGATGATGACTTGGGAGGACCAAGAAGCCCCGCTGAGTAGAGAGCCGTTATTAAGGTAGCGACGCTACCGAGAAAGGCGCCGGCGGCGGTAAAGAGGCCTGGTAGGGTTGTCCAGAATGATCTTGGCTTGGAAGGGCGATCACTTTGCATGGCGAACGTTGGGCTGCCTTAAGCGGGATCGGTGTGGAGGCAGACGCGGAGGCGCGCCGGATAATAGCCCAATGGAGTGGGGAGGAGGGAGCCAGGAGTGTCGTCCTGCGCTCTCTCCTCGCATAGGGTCCGCGTCCGTTCCGGGGCCTTCTCCCATAGGCACTGGGACGACGACAATGGCGAATCGCGGGTTAATTGTCGACGCCATCGGCCACTTAGGAACACCGACCGCTGCCTGAGCACTCGGGCCAAGGCCATACGCAGCCTCCGTTCCGTGGCTGAGCGGTGACCTGAGAATAAGTATCGTGATGGTACGAGGACGGCGCGAGACAGTCAAGGGACCCAACATTCTGTGAGTGTCGTTTTTAGTTAGCAAGCGTCCGATGGTTCCTCGACGGTCGTGGCGTCGTGTTTTCTCCCCGGCCAAGCCATCCTTAAGGGCGCGTCGTTGAGTAAAGTCCTGCCCGCCGTCCGGTGCGCCTATGGCGGGATGGCGAGTCTCAAGCATCGACCTGCTCGCAGCGACGTGTTCCGTGATCTTGGTTACACAGTAAGGGCACATTCGACTTGATTGGACTCGACATGACCTCTATAAGGGCGGGGGTGAAGAACGTGGATGCGGTGCTGAAGGCCTAGGGCTACCCGGAAGGCCTAGGCGGGCCCCAGAGCGGTCTTCGATCCGGACAGTCTGAGGAAGGTGCACTTATGAAGAACATCGTCATCTGTGCCGACGGCACCGGCAACACCACCATCAAGGGCCGCGGGACGAACGTCTTCAAGCTCTACGAGGCGGTGGATCAGGCCGGCCATAGGATGAAGCCGGGGCTGACGCCGCAGGTGGCTCTCTATCATGACGGCGTCGGAACGGAATCGTTGAAGTGGTACCGCATCGTGACCGGCGCGACCGGCTGGGGCCTGAGCCGAAATGTCAAGCAGCTCTACGGCGAGCTCGCGCGTGTCTATGCGCCCGGTGACAAGATCTTCCTCTTCGGCTTCAGTCGGGGCGCCTTTACCGTCAGAACTCTCGCGGGGCTCATTCATGCATGCGGGGTCCTCGATCTTTCGAAATTTCCCACGAACGCGAAGTTCAATGCCGGCGTCGAGGACGCCTACCGAGAGTATCGGCGAGGGTACAATAGCTGGCTGACCGCGATGTTCCACAAGACCAAGAAACTGGACGCCGACCGGCTCGCGGAGCTACGCTCGCGATTTTCGGTTACGATTCCGGAGTTCCAGCCGGGCGCGCAGGGCAAGCTGATCGAATTCATGGGCGTGTGGGACACCGTCGACGCGGTGGGCCTCCCCCTTCACGCAGCCGATGTCGTGAACCACGTAATCTACGCGTTCAAGTTTCCGGACCGAACCTTGAACGCCTCGGTGGCGCACGCGTGCCATGCCTTGGCGCTCGACGAGGAACGGGAGAGCTTCGGGCCGGTGCTGTGGGACGAGTCGAAGACCGAGGACCCGAAGCGCATCGAACAGGTGTGGTTCGCCGGGGTGCACTCGAACGTCGGTGGCGGCTATCCGCGCCAGGGGATGTCGCTGGTTCCGCTCGATTGGATCATGGCGAAGGCTGAGGCGCCGCCGCACAATCTTCGCTTCGTGCCCGCCGAACGGCTGATGTTCCGTTACCACAGCGATGTGGATGACAAGATGTACGATTCGCGGGGCGGCCTCGGCGTGTTCTACAGGTGGTTGCCGCGCGACGTCCAGAGGCTTTGCACCGACAACGGCGTGACAGCAAGGGTGCACCGGAGCGTGTTCGAGCGGATCGCGCGCAACACCGAGGGGTACGCACCCGGATCCATGCCGGCAGACCCCGAAGTCATCTCGATGTCTCAGCCACCCGCGATGACCGACGCCATTCGGAGGTTGGTGCGGGACCATCACGGGTTGCAGGGCCCGCTGATCGAGCGCGCCGCGACGTTGCTGCGCGTAGGACGCTGGTCGTATTGGCTCTTCCTCTGGGGCGTCCTCTTCACGGCGCTCTTTGTATTCGAGGGGTTCGTGATGGGAACCCTGGAGGAGACCAACACGTGGCGGGAGGTGGCGTTGAACGCGGCGGACACCATCTTCAGCTCTAAGTGGATAGGTCTTGGGCTCAAGACGCTGTGGCACCATCCATGGCTGATCGGCTGGCTCGTGGTGACGTTGTGGCTTGCGCTCGGGGTCGATAGCAGGCTCGATAGCAAGTATTCGCAGTTTTGGCACGACGACAACATGCGCCTCAAGCTTCGGAAAGAGATCGGGCTCGGTTGAGCTGCGGACCGGCGCGTTCCGCATCGTCCCACTGGCTTCGTTTCGGTGTATCTTGGTGGGACTCGCCCATGCACCCGCCGGGTCCGGGCATTTACGCGGGGCTGGCCGCGCATCACGGGCACCGCGCCAGCCGCGGTCCCGCTTGAGTTCGTAGACCGGAACTCTCACCCCAAGCATCATGCTCGGTAGTCGGAAGCCTACGAGGCGAATTCTGTTGCGGGATGGAGGCGTTCTACTTGTCCTGAACTTGCCCCGAACTAGTGACCTAGGAGAGAGACCATCTGAGGGTGTGTGGGAGTCAAGTGGTGGCTAGCTCGTTGAATTTTGTTGTCTGGCGCCCAATAGGATCCGGTAGTCTCGGCGCGGTGTTCCACTGTCAATCCAGAGGTCGCGGGTTCAATTCCCGTCGAGCCCGCCAATCTCCCAACCTGTTAGCGGGCGTCCCCGAAGCTGGCGGGCGCCCGCTTACCTGGATCCTACCTACCGGCCCGGCGCTTACCTGAGCGGGGCCGCCTTGGCCCGCGGCTGGCGATCCGTGGTGTGGAGCGCGAGTAACCGTGAATGCTCGGCGGCGGGTCGTTGAGTGGGTTGCCGAGGACATCGTGGTGAAGGACTAGAGCGAGGGTGTAGGACCCGAAGGGGCGGCCTCTAGTGGGCGGCCCCTCCCCCTCGGGCCAAAGCCGGGTGTGTCGGCAGCCACCCGGTATCGAAAGCTTACATCGTCCGCTTAACGCCACTCATCGTGGTGGTGGTGATGCCCGCCCCCGCCGCCGACAGGCACAGGTATGATGCAGGCTTGAGTTCCAACCGTCACAGCCAAGAGCAGGAGCACAACCTTCAGATAGCGCATAGTGTTCACCTCCGTAGAGGTCAGACGTGTGCGAGTTGTGAGCACGCCGGATCAGAAGCCACGTGGTCGG
>WNFD01006207.1_pt1 | contig 12456 bp, 8 predicted proteins | sample 5400491 | NCBI WGS metagenome assembly WNFD01 (sample SAMN13153343, study PRJNA577476) | soil metagenome | isolation source: 120 cm saprolite under Douglas fir tree site 2 hole 2 replicate 2 | place: USA:California | collected 2015-04-18 | reverse complement strand
TATTCTGCACCTGGATGTGCCATCGACAGCGCCAGAAGCGCGCATACCCTGTCGTATTCTTCTCTACTGTCAAAGTAGAGCTGTCCTGCGAATAGGTTCAACTCCGTCCGTACGTGCGCAGGTGCTGACCAGCGTTCTGTCTGTGAGTCCGGGATGGTATAGAATCGGAGATCGGAGAAGGACCGCATAGACGATGTGACTCTTGGTGCGTAGATATGTAGCCGGACTTTGTCGCTCTTGCGGATAATTGGGAGTAACTCATTCGCTTCATACGGGCTGATGACAATAATAATGCTGTTCTTCCCTGACCCACTCGAAAGGATCCAGTTGGCAGGGCGGAGATATTCTGTCATTCGCACTCTATCGGAATCGAGGATAGTCGTAATGAAATCTGCCGTGGCAAGTGGAGATGGTGACCATTCCGTCGTCGAGTCGAGGGCCTTGACCATGTTTAGAGGAGCCAAGAGTGGAAATATGTGCGTCGAGGACTCGGGAATTTGAGAATGTCCGCGTCGAGGATATGCTGCGCAGGTTGGACCTTTGGGGGGGGAGGGCGCTTAACGCCAGCAGGATGCCCTGGATCGACTTCATGGTGCACTTCCCGTTCTTGTTCTTCTGCCATCCTGGAAGCAATCAATTTCGTGATGCCAAGTCGTTTCATCCGTTCCTTTATCGACGGGACACTGTTTATCTCTGATCTCATCTGTGCCGTGGCACCTGATGTGATCCAGTACATTTGCTCCAACGTCTGCGACTCGGATTGCAACCAGGCGTTTCGAAGAACAGCCAAAACCCCACTTGATCTATATTGTCGGTATGCTGTGAAACGTTTATGGTGGTCGAGGCCCTGCTGAGCCCAGTACGGGAGGTGATGATAGATGTCTTCACGGGTTTCGTGAATAGCCCAGCGAACGATGTCTAGCACCCGGACGCGACTACCGGAGGCCGTTCCGTTCGGAATAAGGCTACGAATGCGTTGGTCAACCTCTCGCGGTGCAAAAAACATCACAGAATGGCCTTTCCCTAGCAGGCGCATTCTCATACAACCTACGCCCTCGTCAGTTCTGCGTCGCTTCTCATTCGGTAGCCATTAACTTACCCTGCACTAATCTATCCTTAGTGACTTTTGGGCCAAGGGTAACTGCTGCGCGCATTCCTTGGGGAAGCTTCAGATCCGTTCCTCTGGTATGCGCATCGTCTAGATATACAACGCATTTATCGAGCTGCCTGTTGAAAGGAGATGAAATGAATGGTTCGATTGTTCCATCCGGAGTGATCACGGTCAGGTGATCCGAGTCATTGAAGAAGATAGCTGCCGAGACATCTGGTCGAAGGGAGAGCCAGTATCGTGCAAGGTCCTTCTTTTGAAGTTCCAGCATCCAAGCTCCTACGTCCAACAGAACCCGGATTTCAGGATCTTGCTTGACCAGACGCTTCAAGAAAGCAGCCGAAGACCCCCGCCCACCGTTCTCTCCTTCGACACATACGTAATGGTCATTCTCGGGCCGAAGGAGGTGCTGTAAAACAAGCGCATTTGTACCGAGCACAAATTTGGGATCTTCCTGGGTTATCGAAGCAGGTAAGAGGTAGCGATTGTCATTCGTGCCACTAAATCCAGTCGTGATATTCGCCTTGTGTTCCACCAGGTCCCAGGCAGATGTCGGGAGTTTCGATGGAAACTGTCGTGCAGCACGAGGGAAGACTACTTGCGACAGGTAGAAATCCACCACTGCTTTATTCCTTGAGAATAACGGCACAATGAAGTCATCGACTTGCGTTTCATCCTCTATATTCACGCCGTTGAGCTGGTGCAGCTCCGCAGGGATGTCTTGTCCTAACTCGACCCAGTGGTCGTATTCCATCTCCGGATTATCGAGCTTCGCCAACAATTCAAAGCACAAAAGCACCTGATCTTTGGTTAAGCCGCCATAGTAATAACTGAGACAGGTTAATGCGATTGCGACGTCCGGGTGAGCGAACTCGGCTCTCTGACTTGGAACATCCTGCATATATCATCAGTGACCTTCCACTACTAGGCTATTACAACAGACCTTGGCTCGGTACGGGACAGCTAATAATGTCCTGCTGGGATCGAGTCCATAATCCACTCTCCATCGTCGCTCTTTGAGCACATAGCCAAGAATTCCTTCGCTATCCATGAGGAGCCCGCGGAGTAGGAGAATTCCTTTGAAAAAGGTAGACCCCGCACAGTGCGAGTGAATCAAGGCGTGATCCACATCTGAGACCTCTGTCCGAGATATAAACCGACGAGCAGCGGCCTGAATTGGCGACGGGATAATACCGGCTGGGAGGTTAGACAGCCGTCCTTGAAGGGCATCGTCGATGATGAGTGATGATATGTGCTGAATAATGGCGGAATCGAGTATATGAATGATCGGAAATCCTCTCGGGATCGTGTCGACCGCAACCATCTTCGGAAAGCTTGCACACAATTTCATGGCGTGCATTTTCAGCCGGCTAAATACCTGTTGTATTGTAGTCCATCGATTGGGATGATCGTCGACAGGTATCTGTACTCCCGAGCTGTAGACCAATTGATACCGCACATGGATAATTTCGTCGCTCTCGTCAAGCACGTCGCGCGATACCTCGGCTAGCCAGTCTTGTAATGCCTCTAGTTCATCAGTTAGTGGACGTTCCTCGCCGCGTTTATCGAAAGTCGAGAGAACTTCGTCGCTCTTGCCATGGACGTTGCGCGACTCGGATTCCCCCTCCGCCCAGTGATTTGGCATACCCATATCATCAGCTATCGAACGTTTATGAGTGCTTCTGTGTAGGGAGAGGATATTGTCGATGTGCATAAGTTTCAGAGAAAGTATGTGTTCAGGCTGGACAACAAGGACTCCACCCTCGGAGACACATCGTTCAAAGAGACCCTTGATCGTTCTAACCAGGGAGGTATTCATGTGGAGACTTCGAGAGATTGGAACATAGAAAATTGGTCGATTAGCAAGGCCTGAGAGCCGGCTAACAAGTAGTTGGAACATCTGGTTTGAGAGAGGCTTGAGAGTCACGACTCTCACGAGGTTTGACCCATTTGCAAGAGTCGAGACAACGAGAGGTACAATTACTGATGACTTTCCCTCTCCCATGTTGAGTTGAATGGTTATGTTTCGTTTAGAGGTTGGAGAAATCATTTCGCGCGCAATAGCAACTTGAACCGGACGAGCCACAAGATGTGCTTCAATCTACTCATAAGTAGACGTCTTAGAATTTCTTCCCTCCTCCAGAAAGGCAACGGACGAACCTGGACAAGCAGCCAATTGGGGCTCGATCCTGCTAGTATATCGTGCCGAATCGCGTCCATTTCTCGAAGAAGTTCCTCACATTGTTGTCTGAATGAAAGCTCCAACAGGCGTAGAGACTGTTGATACTTGAGGAACGAGGCCGCGTAGCACGTAATCATGAATTTCCACTGATCAGGAAGTGTGCTGATGCGATCTTGGGCTAAATGGCGGAGTATGGACCGAGGTGTTACTGAGGGCCAGAGGCCCGCAATGCGGGCGGTTTCCTCCACATTTTCAGACGGTGCAAGTGCTGACAAAATTTCAGAAAATAATCTGTCTTTCCTATGCGAACACTCCTTGGAATAGAGGAGCAAGGCTGCGTGCGGGGGAATAGCATCCCCCACAGATTGAGAGGCAATTTGTCCCAACAGCTCGCGATAACTGTTGTTTAACTCATTTCCATACTGCTGTAGCAAGGGCTTTGGAGAATGCCGGAGCTCTTCAATAAGGATTTCAAGACCCTCCGAGCCAGCCTGAAGCGGGACGCCTGCTTTTGCTTCGGTAGGATGTATGGTGTTACATTGAAAACGATCTCCACATGCGGATGGAGTCGGGACATTAGTGCGAGTCGTCAATAGATTGCGCAGTGAGTACAGAGGCGTTTTTGAATGACTAGTGATGAATTGAGGTGAAAAAATGTATGGCACGGCGGCACTGGCAGGTATCGAGACGTCCTTATAGTGCTGCAAGATGCTCTGTAACTGCTGTACGTGTTCTTTAAGTCGGTTATTCCGGGAGATTGACTGGAAGTATTCCTTGATGAGTCGAGTGCACCGAGATTTATCGGATATCTGATGGGGTAAAACCACTGATTTATAGTCTGGCCACTGATTTAATATTGATTCCACGACCGCTAATGATTTTGTACTGATGAACGCAGGAAAATCTAAGGACATTGGGAGGCCAAATTCGACAAGTATATTCTCGAGAGCCTCGTGTTTTGGGGCTAGTCCATGTACAAGTGTAAAAGAACGTTCCGGGGCCAGTGGCGGAGTGAGGTTGCGAAAACGTTCGTCGAAGGCAAAGATCATTAGGAAGCGGATGACGTTTGAATACTTGACCTTGCTGTAAGCGGCAGCTGAAAGGGAGAAAGATAATTCGATTCTCAGGTTTCGAAGGTTCCGATTTTCCGCCTTCCGGCACAGGTCGTAAATCACGAACCAGTCCCGTGCAGGATGGAATTCAAGCCAGTATCGACTGTATCGCAGTGAGATCCCGCTGCCGGCGGGGCCAAGCGAATGCCATGTGTTCATGACGTTCCAGAGTTCCTCGTCAACAGAAAGCCGGGCATTCCATATAGACCATGATGTCCGGTAGGCCACATGTTCACCGCCACTATAAACGTCCCGTGCCTGGTACACTCCGTCACTTGTGGGTTGTAGCTGCCCCGAGATGTGCAAGTCCGATGGGTAATATGACTTGTTACGGGAGGCCACCCGATTCAACAACAGTTGACTAAAATAGCGGTAGTCGAAACCAACAGCCCGGGGTTGATCATACAGGCCCTCCAACGCAATTGCATGGTCAAGGATGGGGCGTACAGCCAGGAAGAAGTCATGGTGTTGAGACAAAGCCGGAAGGTCATTCCACTTCACCTTCAATGTTGGCCATAGATAGAAAACTCTTTCTGGTGACAGGCCGCTAATCAGTTTCAGCAGACTTTCCTCGTGGGAATCGAGTCGTTGGAAGGATCGGCAACCAGCGCTTCGCAATATGTACAGGGCCTCCTCTGTTCCCGTGTGACCGAGCAATGGATCGGGAAGACAATGACTCGTGAGCGCATGCAAATAACATTGGTACAGCTTGCTGCTCAAGCTTGAATTGCTTGCAAGGCATCCGAGATTCGTGTCAATCGTATACTCGTGCCAACGAACGAACTTTTCGGCATTGGTCTTTACGGCAACGTTGACAAATTCTCCATCCCTGGTGAAAGAAACCACCCCTTGTGGAATTATGACCCGTCGTGGAAGAATGGGCTCTTTTGAGCTGGAAGGGAGAGGGCACAAGATCAACTTGTTTCTTAGGCCAAACAATGTCCCACATGACTGAATTGCATCGACGACATAGCCAGGGATGGTTCGACACTCGAGCTCCCAGTTCTTGTTAACGAAGAAGGATAGGTGTAACCGAGGGAGGGAAACTTTCAACGACTGGACGGTGCGCGTAGCGATAATATATTCTGGGGATTCCAGCGGGGACAGTAGGCCCGACAGCACCACGAAAGTACTTGAACGAATGTCGATTATTTGCATCGGAGAATTGTCCTGAGAGGGCTTCTGGAGCAGAACACGAGGGTGAATACCAGGTTTCTTGATTCTTTCTAGAACACCGGGTCGTGGAATGTAGAGACGCCAATTAGAGGATTGAGAAATCCATGGGGATCTAGTTGGACGGAATTCGAGCTCGGCAGTGCCCAAATCGAGCCAGTGGATGTATTCATCGACGAAATGTCTAGGGAAATCGCCTGAGAGTACGGATTGTGGAATGAGCTGTAATATTTGTGAGTCTCGTGGATTTCGCGCTTGCAAGATCAAATCCCCATTATTCCACGAGAACAGGATCTGTAGTGCGACTCAATGACCGGAGAGAGGCACACCACAACAGTGCCTTACCTGATACCCCGACTCAGGAGATCGAGCCATATAGTCCATTCCATGGACATCAGCAGGGGACACATCAAGTATTCTCTGAAAACACCTCCATGTAAGGTCGGAAACCACGGGACATAAATTGTGCTCGACACTCACCGTGCCGAATACGCTGGTATATGTGGGGTGCTTCGCTATCTCTTGTGGAAGTCTTCCCAAACATTTTCCGTCAACGATAAGTTTGCCCGTGAGTATGTCATAGTATACTTCCTGCCCTTCGCTGGTTACACAGGATATCCAACGAGAATTCGGTCTGGGAAGCGAATGCCAACTCAAGGACTCGGAGTTGCCCTGATGGTTGCCTAACCGCAACCGCGCAAGAGCATCATCATAGGCGCTCGTGTGCGACAATCCAACTCGGCCAGAAACAGGCGGCAAAGATTGGCCAAAGATGGGCTCCAGGGTATGGAGTAGCCTGCGATGGCGACTAAGCAATCGAGTAACATAAGATGACTTGCTTGGCAGAGATTGTGGTGTGTTGTCATGGACGACGACCGCACACTGCATAGCGATAGAAAAGTCTTCCTTATTGACGAGGACCGCGTCCACATGTTCTGAACATACATCGAAAGTTGAAAGGCAGGTCGCAGCGAGCATACATAGCCGGTGTTGCAGACTCGCACGGGATGTTTCATCTTGAACAGAGTCTAACTTCTCCTGTACTTCACATATCCATCGATATGTTACATTTCGAGCCTCCCGCAACAGCGCATATGCCTGGCCGGAAACATCAGGGTCCATTGTTGAGGCCAAGAGACGGCTGCAGATAAGAGCTGGTGACAGATGAGACAAAGGCACAGATAAGAGGAATCTCACACACCAATGGTCCGTGCCGTAACCTCCTCTAGCCAATTTGCCTTTATCTTTTCAAGAAGGCACTCCATTTCGGATAGGAGAGCCTTTCCGAAGCTGACAACGTTGAGTTCTAGATGCCATTCACGATCGCCATCCGACAAAGGTCCGAGTTGCCAGGCTGCCTGGGTAACCAAAGTGTGCACCTCCTCTCGACTAAACGAGAGGAAAGGTGATGCGAGTTCCCTTACAATATTTAGCCACTGCAGGCGTGGGCCACTGCGCAGACCAGAAAATGCAATGAATTCATGTAGATTCATGTCCTCCGGGCACTTATCCTGAGCAGTGATGATATCATTCGGCGTGTGTTCGGTGCCATAGATGAAACGACTGAGGCGACTGTATGGGCTCGACTTGGGTACGGGAGAAATGCAAAGCTTTGCAGGACTGGATTCGGAGAATGACTCTATCACCCAGGAGTTATTAATGCGGTCGAATAGCTGGAATGATGAGCGATTATCAACGAAAACCGTAGATTCTTCCGCAGTAATCAAAACTTTCTCATCGGAGCTTGAGGGCGAAGGCGTGGTCGAGGCGATAACCACACGCTGATGTCGCCCATTTGGCGCTGTCCATGGCCACAGTCCAGGGAAGAAATCCAAGAAAGTCGGAGGAGGCTCGAAGGAATGGCTGACTGAAGGCAAGCCGATGTCGCAGAGAATCATGTAAGTTATATCACGCCAGACACAAAATGCGTGGGGTGGAGACAGTTCAAACACTGCTAGCTGTGCGTGCACGGTCGAGAGTGGTAGTGGCCACTTATGAACACGGATTCGCAGATCTCGGGCCCGATTTTCCAGTTGACATCTCCGACAAGTTGCTCTGTGGACTTGACGCCCGGAACTGTTCTTGGACTGCTCGTGGACCATCTTCGAAGCCTGGCCTAAAAATGAATTTGATTTCTGCTTTAATGAAGCCAGTTCTTCCTGTTTAGTCGCCCGCTCTTGTCGAGCATGCATGTTTATCTCGTCATAGAGGCGTTGATGACCCATGGAAGTAGTACAGTATTTCACAGCGAAACAAGAATCATCAACGCTGTTCGAGAATACGGATGGAACATCGAGAACGTCTTTGTGTCGCCGACACAGATACTCTTCGATGTGCAATGCACGCGTCAAGGCGGACGACCGATGAAGGAGTAGGGAATGGAGGAAGTTGGAAGGGATTTCTGGAGAATATTCCTTCAATAGAGGACACGCTCGGATTGTGATTCTATCCAGAACCACCCAAAGGTCCATGATGGTCAGAATCATTATCGAATTATCTTCGGGGTTGTCTTTATAAAGGCCCTTGGCACCAGAGAAATACTGCTCGATGCATGAAGCAATCACATCGAGAGCATCGTCATCATTTGTGCAGCCAGCGACCCAAGATTCCAAATTCTTCTCCACAGATAACTCAAAGTCCGCCGAAGCAATGTGAGGATCCTCGGCTATAGCCTTTGCGAGTTGGCCGTCCCCAAATTGAGTGAAATCGTGTACTTCATAGAAACGGGAGGTAGAGGAGGGACTAAACCGATTGTGAGTGAAGCCACGTGGGGCCGAGTGAAGTATCTTCGTAAGATAATTGTATGAGTTGTCAAGGGAGATGTTAGAATCCGCGACGAAATCGAGTCCTTTGAGATGTAATGTTGGGCTGATTGGTCCAATATCTTGAAATACTGTCCATCTCTTTGAAAGAAGTGTCTCTGTCGCTTTCGCTGTGTCATGAACGAATTGATAAATGTTGTGTGATATAGGGCCTAATTTTGAAAGACGGCGAGCCATTTTGACCCTCATTACGTGGAGTAACTCGCTTGAAATATCTCGGCGAACGCAACTACGAAGAAGATAGGCGTGAAAGAAGAGGATGAAAGGCTTGTAAAGATTGCTGTCGCCGAGGGAAGACTGAAGGGAGACTCTGAGTATCAGCCACAATGGGGATCTTCGCCACGGCTGGATTTGCTTCAGCTCGTTTCGTCGCCGGAACGACTTGTCGCGCCATTGCGGTAGATTGTCCCACAACAGCCTGTCCGGCGACAGTTCGCCCAGAAGATCCAATAGGACTTCGTCTCCTATACGTTTTGTAATGCGATTTATAACTGCAGGCTGACCGTATCCCCTGAGAATTCCAACCAACAACTCCGATATGTACCCGGGATGTGCGCCGTCGTAATCAGAGAGGAATGAAGAATCTCTCGTGGGAGTAGGATCAAAGAGATCAATATCCATTTGGGCAAGGAATGAGGACAGCTCCCAAAGAAAGCATTCGTCCGTGAAAATATCTGCGGGGACCTGGATAGCAGGTCCTGGGTATGAGCACAGTAACTTTCCCTCGGCCTCCAATACGGCGTCGACCAGTGGTAAGACTTCGAACACCTCGAACTGCACGAAGTCGGCGGTGGCAAGCCTGCGCACAATGAGAGCGGCATTTTGTGCCCGAATATGCATGCAAAATACATCTGATGGAGAGTGGTTAAATTAAAGGCGGAACAAATTGGGAACTATCTGTACGTACCTCCAAGGGTCATATCTGATAACGCATACTGGAGCTCAGCCGTCTTCAACGGCGCTTTTGCAGCGCGACGGGCCAATTGTATCATCTTGATCATATACTTCAATAAAGGACTTTCTGAAGAGGAGATGATTTGGAGGAAGTCTTGCGCAGCTTCTATGAGACTTTCGCACAGCGCTACATTCGTTTTCCGCTCTGTTTCTTCGTCAGGGCCCTGCTGGGGAAGCTTTGGAGGCATGAAGACGTGCTCGATGACCGAGCGCAAAATATCGGCATCGAGATTATCGGGAGTGGGAATGGACATGACTGTTGAGACTGTTGACGCAGCGGCAGAGGGTTCAAGACCACGTGTGGTCCGCAAGGCCAGGCTTTCCCGTCCCGCCTCTGATGTACCGAAAGAGGAATCCTGATTGCGCCGCATTGATAAAAGCAAACTAGTTGCAAAACTGCATCGCCTAGGTCTGAACGGATTACGTTATTGCCTCGATCTTTGCGTTCATAAACCTGTTATCGTTCGGATGAGCTTATTAGCGCGAAGATTTGATGCAAAAACTCGTCCCATTATTCATTTGCTTCGGTTATTGTGTCCGAAATCCCAGTCCGAAGATGCTCTGCCTGATTACGGTCGTCCGTAAGGAAGTTGAGTAGGTCCGGGTCGGCCCCCGGTTGGTTGTATGTAGGTAAATTACATAATTCTGGTTTGTCCAAATTTGTGCATTCGAATCGCGGACCACTTTGATCCGATTCGATGACACGACGCTTGCCTTTCGCGAATTCCGAGTCGACTACCGTCGCTGTACTCAGGCTCCTCAAATTTTGTTTATTCCCGTAGAAAATGATCAATCTTGTTCATGGCTAGCCCTATACCCGTCATCAGAGTGTAGTTCTTTGAAAGGCAGCACGTAAGTGTAGTACACCCAGTCACTTATAGAATATGATTGTGCCCCACGGAGACACAACTTTGAATCTTGAATTCAACTTGGTTTAATTGTACATGATTTGTTCTGGGTTCGTAGTACGTGATCGGCGTGTATCCACCAGTGACGTCGACTAGTTTTCGTTGTTCCCATGTCGGAGGTCATACTGTGTCCATTTCCTCACTCAGATCTTGCAAGTATGTAACTACACAACGTTCTCGACTCGGACTACAATACATCACCTTATAATAGATCCCTCGATACCGACTTATAGAGCTTCTGGCGCGACGGGGGCCGGGGTGCCAGTGCGCGCGTGGGTCCCTGATGTTATTGCATCTTGTTATCCTCTGCCTCTCAATTTCTTCGATTCGGCTTGATGATGGTAATGATCCACAAGAAATGTTAGTTTTAAATACAGACGCATCTCGCGTGTTGCTCCTTGTGCCGATCGAACAATGCGCAGAGTAATGCACATCGTCGCAACGCGCAATCAGGCGTCGGACAACTAACTGCAAAAGAAAACACTAATAAATTCAATCCCATCCACGTCACCCACTTTACGTCACCACCACCCCCTCCCAATCCAACGACAAACAGACAAACCAGGAAGCCCATCATAAGGCCACTACCACGCCTCCCTACCACCATTATTCCTCAACACCCATCACCCGACTCCGACAAAGTCACGCCCTCGAGCTCCACCAACCACACCGCAGCAAGCCACGCAAGCACAACCTCGACCCGCGGCCCATGCAAAGGAATATTGATCGGCAACGGCTTCCCCTTGCCCTTGTTCGAGTTCCCCGCGCCATCGCCGTAGACGGAGGACACAGACGAGGACGAGGATGACGAGGGCGAGGAAGACAGCTTCCGCTTCTCGAGCGCATTCTGCTCTGCGCGCGCGAGCTGCCGCTCCGCAACCGGCGCGAGGATGATCCGCGCGCAATCCAGCGCTTCCGCGAGGTCGATATTTCCGTGGAGCCCAGGCCCGGGCGATGGCGATGGCGTTGCTCTGCGAGACGGTGTGGGTGGCGCGAGCGCCAGAGTGGACGTAGACGCGGAACGTAAGGCAGAAGATGAAGACGTCGACGGCGAGAGCGGGTCGAACCACGTCCCGGCCACCAGAGGGAGGGGCGCCTCGACGGGCACAGGAGAGGGGGGAGCTGAGGAGGCGAGAGGGGAAGAGGAGCGCACCGGGGGTGCCTCGATCGCAAGCTTTCCATTGTACGTATTACTGCCATTTCCGTGGCGGGCGCGAGCGCGCGCACGCGAATGGGGCTGCACGCCGATGCGCCAGCCGCCCGCAAGACGCTCGAGCGTCTCGACGAACTCCACCTGCGCCATCGAGCGCGGAGGGAGAAAGATCGGATAGCCCTCCAGGCCATCGACCACCGTGGCAGCGCGGACGAACGCGCGGAGTAGCCCGGCGAAATCACCGAGCATGAGAAGGCAGAGCAGCACCGAGAAGTGCGACTCGACCAGCAGCGGGTGGTACGTCGTGAATAATACTGCCGCGTCTGGGGGCGGCGCTGGCGGCGGGGTGCCTGGCGCTCCCGGACGAAGAGCCTCGGAGAGGAGGAACGCATATGCCGCCCGCTCCACGATGTCGTCACCGTCAACGGAAGTATCGTCGTCATCGCCGGACGACCGCGGCGGTGGTGGAGTTTCGAGGGCGTCAAAGTGGGCGAGGAAGCGCTCGTGGTCGCGTATGCTCTTCTTCAGCAGTCCGCCAATTTGTTCCCGAAACGCACTGTCACCGAGGACACCCCGGTATGCTTGAAGCTTCGGTCCATCAGTACTGCCGAGCGGCCCATCTGGGTTTCCTATCTCGACCCCGCCGTATCGTCCGTTCTGGATGTAACACAGACGGAGCTCCGCCGCGCCTTCGCCTGAGATTCTCTTGCGAATGCCCTCGAGCTTCAAGATCCCCTCCTCGACCAAAAAAATGGCATTTTGAAGATAGGCCGCAGCGCGGAGGAAGAGTAGCTGCGGTTCGATGGGCTCTGGAGCGTCGGGGAGAACAGGTGGGTGGGCTTGAGGCGTTTCGGTCTCAGAAGTTTCACCGCCTCCATCCGCGTCACCAGTTCCGTTAGAAGGTCCTTGTCCATTCGACTTTTTCTTGTTATCTTTCTTCCTCTTATCGCCCTTTCCTTTATTACTTTGTGGCGGGTGACTGGCATTGCGATGGAAGGAACGGGCCTTGCGTAAAGCACGGGCCTCCTTAAGCGCATGGGTGAA
>WNFD01034577.1_pt1 | contig 12458 bp, 7 predicted proteins | sample 5400491 | NCBI WGS metagenome assembly WNFD01 (sample SAMN13153343, study PRJNA577476) | soil metagenome | isolation source: 120 cm saprolite under Douglas fir tree site 2 hole 2 replicate 2 | place: USA:California | collected 2015-04-18 | reverse complement strand
GCCGGGTGATAGACCAACGTGTCGCGAAGAACTGTCCACCATGCTACCGGCGAAAACACTGCGCGCCAGCCCGGCTGACTCGCATGTGAATGTTCGTCGTCGAGCGCCTCGGCGAGTTGGCTGCGGCATTGCGCGAGCAGCTGGCCGGAACGGTCAAGCGAATCGGCTGGCTGGTCGAATGATGCAATCTGCTGATGCAGGCGGGTCTCACGCGATAACAACGCGGCGCACACGGAACACTTCACTGTGTGCGCCTCGAGCGCGGCACGCACCGCGGGATCGAGTTCGTCGCAAGCGTACAGGACGGCGAACTGCTCGATCTCCTCGCAGCGAACGATGGCCTCGTTTTGTGGTTGTTCGCTCACAGCAATCCTTCCAGTTGCACGCGCAGCTTGCGTGTCGCGCGGAACAGCGAATTCTTCACCGTTTCCTCCGTGGTGCCAAGGACTTCACCAATGGCGCGCAATTTCAGGCCCTGGTAATGCTTCATCTCGAACACCATTCGTTCGCGCGGCGTCAACCGCCCGAGCGCGGTCGAGATTCGCCGGCCGATTTCCAGGCCCAGGAGACGCCGTTCCGGATCGGACGCCGCACCCGGCTCCTGTTGCCTGTCGAAAAAATCCGCGGCGGAATTTTCGCCACGCGCCTGGAGCCCGGTTTCAGGCGCCTGATCTTCGGGGCGGCTGCTTCTGCGGCGAAGATGATCGAGGCAAACATTTGTTACCACGCGATACATCCAGGTATAGAAACTGCACTCAAAACGGAAGCGGTGCAAATTCTTATAAATTTTCAGAAACGCTTCCTGGTAGACGTCGCGGGCGTCTTCTGGCTTGTGCAAAATGTTCAGGGCGATTCGCAGGACGTCGCGGTCGTAACGATGGACGAGCGCTTCAAACGCTTCGCGATCGCCCGCCTGCGCGCGTTCGATCAGGGCTCGGTCGTCAGGCGCGGCCAGGGCCCGGCCTGTCGCTCCTGCGGCGGGGCCTTCAGCGCGGTTTCCCGCGCCATCTTCAGACCATGTGATTGTCATTCCGTCAGCTGCCATCGGGTTGCTTTCACTTCACGCGACGCTGGCTATCTGTTCGACCGCATGGAGCACACGCTAATCTGTTAACGAGACAATCCCAACATCTTAGACGCATAAAAGCTAAGAAGGGTAGCAGCCTTCGCAAACAAGGCCCGCTACCCCGATCAAACATCTAACGTATTGAATATACGCTGGTTAGCATTTCACGCCTGCTCTCGCCATCAGTGGCGGGCGCCAGGTTTTCGCTGGAATCATTGCACCCCCGCACTGCTCGGGTCAAGGGCCGATCCTGTTCGTGAAAGTTCGCTGGATACTTAATTATTTGGCCGCCCCTTTCATCACCATTCAAATCGCAAATTCAGAATGATATAAACGCACGGCAGGCTAGCATGAAAACGGAGTTCCATTGAACCAACCTTTGGTAAACGGATCGAAAACCAGCGCGGGCCACGGCACCCGCAAATCTCAGCCAAAGATTTCCGTCGTCCCGATGATTGCGGCAACCTATTTCATGGTGGCGGGCGGTCCCTACGGTCTCGAAGAAGTCGTGGAAAAGACGGGTTACCTGGCGACCTTGCTGATTCTCGTGATTACACCGCTGCTGTGGAGCTTGCCCACGGCCATGATGGTCAGCGAACTGGCCACGGCAATTCCGGAAGAGGGTGGTTTTTACATTTGGGTGCGCCGGGGCATGGGACGCTTCTGGGGATTTCAGGAAACGTGGCTGACGCTGGCAGGCAGTGTATTTGAAATGGCCCTGTATCCGAATCTATGTGTGGCTTACGCTTCCAGGTTCATGCCCGGTCTGCAATCTGGACATCGCGGACTCTTTCTCGGCTTCGCGATGATCGCTCTTTGCACGGCGTGGAACATTCTTGGCGCGAGGTCGGTGGGCGAGGGCTCCGTATGGCTCAACGTCGCACTGCTCGCGCCCTTCGTTGCCTTGATCGTTCTGGCATTGGGGATGGGCCGGGTCGGCGTGCCCCTCTCAGTGCCGTTGCGCCGGGTTGATTTGCTCGGCGGCGTGCTCATCGCCATGTGGAACTACATGGGCTGGGACAATCTCTCGACGATCGCGGGAGAAGTGGAAGCGCCGCAGCGCACCTATTCGCGCGCAATGTTCGGCGCGGTCGTGCTGGTTGTCGTGAGCTACGTGCTGCCCGTGGCGGCCGTGGCGCGCACAGGGATTGACCCGAACAGTTGGACGGCAGGCGGCTGGGTGGATGTCGCGCGATTGATCGGCGGAGAGACGCTCGCCATTGCCATCGCGCTCGCGGGAGTGATCGGAGCAATCGGATCGTTTAGCGCCTTGATGCTTTCCTTCACCCGTCTGCCGCTGCGGCAGCATTCCCGCACGGGCGCGCCCTGGGTCTCGATCAGCGCCTGCGCAATTTTGTGGGCGGTGTGCTATCCGCTCGGCTTCGAAAAGAACCTCATCCTCGACGTGCTGCTGACGGGCTTGAGCATTCTGCTGGAATTCTGGGCGCTGGTAGCGTTGCGGATTCGCGAACCGGAACTCGCGCGCCCGTTTCGCGTTCCGGGAGGTATCACTGGCGCGATCGTCATAGGACTGCCTCCGCTCGCCTTGATGGCCGTAGCCGTGCTGCGCAATCGCAAAGAATTTGTCGGCGACACCAACGGACTTGTCCTCGGAATCGTTATTATCGCCGCGGGAGTGTTGCTCTATGTCCTCAGCCAGTTGATGCAACGAAGAAAAGCGCCCTGACGACGCGGGGAGCTGCAAGCCATCTTCTATATCTATACCTATATATGTATATACATATATAGATATTTATAGGCTTTGTGGGTCGCGGCTTCAGCCGCGACATAAAATGGCCGGTAAAAACTGGGCTTTAGCCCCTGAAGTGCGAATCACACCACGCCTGATGGATTTACGTGACAAGTTTCATGCTCACGCTGGAGTTTTATTACGAAGGCCGGACATAAGCGGCCAGGCCAGGAGTGCCACAGCAAACGCGATGACTGCGTAGCCGTTCGTGCGGAAATATGCATTCGGCTGCTTGAGCAATTCGATGACGCCGGGAATGAGCGCGGTCATCGCGGCCAGCAGGAAATACCCCAGCACGTTGGATCGCAAGATGTGTTTCACACTAAGCCACAGCGCCACAAATACCAGAACGTGGAACGCTGCCTCCTGCAGAAACGTCCCGGGCGTGGCCGCGTTGGTGGCCAATAACACCGCAACCAGAACCGCCATTCCGGCACGCATCCATCGAGGACGAATGTATGCCGCAATTAGAGCCACAGTGATCGCAATCATTCCGGGGATCAGAAAACTGCGCAAGATTCCAGATGCCAACGTCCCTAGTCCCGGGTTCAATCCGTCTAAACCGTCCGGAACGGCCGGACCCAGCGCATGCCGCACAAGCGGCCACCGCGAAAAAAGCCCCGGAAGGCGGCCAATCCCCATTATTGCCGCTGCCCCAAACAGGGCGACGCAGAGCGCATCGCGGTAATACTCGGGCCGCATCCTGGACCACGCGGGGATGCGCCCGCGGCCGAATGTCCGTTCGATGAAGAACCACGCAAGGCCCAGCATGAGAAATGCAGCCGCAGCATAGAGCGCTGTGACAAATAGCAGCCGGATAAAAAGAACGGCGTAGTATGTCTTTAGTGGCATGGTTGTCGTATAGCCATCCAGAAGCCCCGGCTCCTGGTTCACAAACGCAACAGTCGCTGCCAGTAGGGCCCAGGCGGACCACTTGGCCAGCCTGCGCCAGGGAACCTGCGAAAATTCCGGATGTTTCAGGCTGCGCAGGGTGACAACCAAAACGGTGATTGCAGCCGCCCCCAGAAGGAGCGCGATCCCGAATATCTGCGCGATTTGCGCCGCCGTCGTGCGGCTTTCCGCGTCGCGCCATGCCTCGGGAATCTTGATGAATACGCGGTAACCGGAAACTTCGTCGCCCTGCACTTGCGCTTGCATGCGAACGTGGGCCCCCGCGTTTGTGCCCGCCTGTCCTGATGCCGCATCAAGCGCGGCCTTTTGTTCCCAGATGAATGTGTGGTCGGTCCTCCCCAGGCGCTTGTCGGTGTTGGTCTCGACCAGATTCCACGCCGAGAGATCGAGTTTCTTCTGGTTGCGCAGATAAGTCTCGGCTCTCGACAAAGCGTCTTCCTTGGAAAGATTCGCGCCCGGAGCCTTTTCATCGAGCGTATGGTGGAGCGAATGCAACGAGCCATCCGTCCGCAGGACGACCATGTACTCTTCATTCTGCGAATCGCGGAAGTACCGGACCGTCCAGAAGGCGGAAGGAACCTGGTCACGATAAATGCGGTTTGCGGCAGCGATGCCGATCGTGCGCCGCAAATATTCGTTGGTGTACCCGTCGAATGTGTAGGTAATCGTGGCGGCGCGCTGGTAGGTTGCGGGATCGACTTTGTCATCGCGCAGGACCTGGTCCGCGCGTGTAATGGCTTCACTCGCATGGATTTCGAAACGAACGAAATCTCCAATCGCTTCGCGTTTGATGCCCAACAGCAACGCTAGACCCAGCACGCCGCAAACAGCCAGTGCGGCGAGCGCGCGTGAAGACATTGGTTCGTATCCCGGCGCGTTTTTTATGACATCACTTTCGGAGGAGACTTCGGGCGCGGCTTCTTGCACCGCCACCGGCGTCTCTTCCACTTGTTGCACGGCAAGAGGGCGAGCGCTGTTCAGCAGTTCCTGATCTGTCTCAAATCCTCCGCGCGATAAATAAGAAATTGCCGCGATGCCCAGCGGGATCAACGCGGCCCCGCCAACGATCGCTCCAGAAGCGCGGAGATAAATTCCTTCTGAACGCAGTAGCGAAGTGCTGATGAGGAATGCGTCGACCGTGTAGTGCCACGTCAAAGTGGCCCAGATTCCCCAGCGCATCATCACGAGTCCCGCGACAATGCCGATCAGACCGACTTCGATGCCGCGTATGTAGGCCGGCTCTTGCGGGTAGTTGCTGTGCAGAAATCCCCACGCGAAGGCTGGCAGCACCACGGCCAGAAACCTGGACTTGGTTATTCGCAAGAGATAGGGAATAGCGAATAAGCGAAACAAAAACTCCTCGCTCGTGGCCGCGTAGATTCCGATCGCCAACGGGTACACCCAGGGCAGCCACGTGCTGACGACATCGGTGTAATTCAAATCCTGTGGGGCCCATGCGCCGAGTTTTCTGCTCACGATGTAAAAGACTGTGATGTAGCCGATGTGGGCCGCAGCCAGACATATCCCGATGACATTCGCGGTAAAAAATTCCTTTGTGCGAATGCCCGTAAGCCGAAGCCCTATGCCAAGCCTTATCTTGGCGGGTTGCAGGACGCGATACAACCAACAACGCGCTGACAATGCTGAGCAGGGCGGCTTGGCCGAGCTGACTCAGAAAAAAGCCGGAATACGGAGTGTTCGTGTCATACCCAGCGCGCTCGAGCGGCCATTGATTCATCGTCATCATGAAAAATAGCGCCGTCACGAACGCGCCGAGAGCGAGGCCTCCGCGCCACTCGAGCAAACCACCGCGTCCTAGCGAGAAAATGACGTAAAGGCACCCACCGAGAAAAAACGCATAGGGGATCAGTGCGATGTCCTCGATAAAATTATTTGACGACCGGAGACGGTCGTAGCCCCGCTCCCACGCCTCGGGAACTTTCAGGTATTCCGCATATACGTCCACACGGTCCCCGGCGAGCTTCACATTCAACCGGTATGGCGCGTCCTTGGCGCGAAATCCGCGCCGTTCCCAGGAGAAATCCCAATTGCGCCGATTGGGCAGTTCCCTGGAGTTCGCTTCTTCTTCCCTGAAGTCATAAAGGGAAAGGTCCGCGTGCAACGTGTCGCGCAGAAATGATTCAGCGACACCCTGGGCCGCGGCGCGTTCGAGCCGCGCGCCCGAAGCGGTCTCCTCCAATTTGTGTTCATAACCGACGATCCCACCGGCCGGGTCGACGCGCACGTCGAATTCTTCCTTCTGCAGCGGGCGAAAGAAACGCGTCTGCCAGTACCAGATGTGGATCTCGTTCGTCATCATCTGGTTGGCCTGTTTGAGTCCAACTTCACGTTCCAGGTAGGTTTTCGCGGTATCGTCAACTTGAAAAATTATGCTCGATTGATACCCGTCCAGATGCGCGCCCTGTGCGATTGCGAATTGTCTCGCCTGTTCGAGCGCGGCCGCGCGGGGAACCTTGAATTCGACGGAAGCTTCCGGGAAGGCCTGGAAGAAATACTTATACGCCACGCCCGCGCCAACGAGGCCCGCGAGAATCCAGATCAGCAGAACTTTCTTGTCGTTCGCGCCGAGCCTCTCTTGCGCCAATCACGCCTCCCGTACTACGAATTTCCACATTCGTCGCCGCGCGCGGAAAGTTCGGATCCCATCGGAGGGCCGGGCTTCAGCCCGGCCGAAGCTATGTTTCATCCATTTGGCTTTACAGGCTGCGGAAAAAGTCTCACGATTTGTGGGTCGTGCCTTCAGGCACGACATAAAGCCCGCTTTTCCTTCAGGGGTTTTAACCCCTGAAGTTCCTAAAGGGCATTTTTCCGCAACCTGTTTAGCCGCTGACGTTGAGTTTGGTTGCGGCTCCGTCGCGCTGTGAAGACGCGCTCCATCTTTTCGCATGCGGGGGATGATTGCAAGCCTCGGCGCGTTCAACCGTGCGGTGATATAAAGAACGGGTCCGGGCCCTGCCTGGGAGTCTGTGTGGGAAGTTGGTGTTGGTTCATGTAGCGCCCACCTTCAGGTGGGCAAGTGCCTGAATCTACGTGTCGGCCTGAAGGCCGACGCTACAAGAGCCCGAAAGATAGATGCGAATTACGCCTTCAACCGAAGTGATGTACCTCAAAGGGGTGGGGCCGCGCCGCGCGGAGTTGCTCGCCAAGCGCGCCATCCGCACATTTGAGGACCTGCTTGGCTACCTCCCGTTCCGGTATGAGGACCGCATCCGGTTCGCCAAGATCCGCGAGATCATGCCGGGACAGGTCTACACCGTGCAGGCGCAGGTCTTGAGCGGCAGCCTGGTACGTTATACTCGCGCGCGGGGCGGCATGTATCATCTGTCCGTCCGGGACGATTCCGGTTCACTCGCCTGCAAGTTTTTTCACGGCCAGTATCTGGAACAAAAATTCAAGGCAGGGCAACGGATCGTCCTGCACGGGAAAGCGGACCTCGATCCAAACCGCCCGGGCCGGATTGAGATGATCAATCCGGAATATGAATTGCTCGGCGCCGGTGAAGCGGACTCAACCGAAGTCGGCCGCATCGTGCCGATTTACGAAGCCATCGGCGGCGTCACTTCGCGGATCATGCGCCGGATCATCTACACGGCGCTTGAAAATCTTGGAGGAATGCTTCCCGATCCGCTGCCAGCGGAGCTGCTTTCCCGTTACAAGTTTCCCTCGCGAAGCGACGCGATCCGATTCGTCCATTTCCCGCCGCGGACGGAGTCAGTCGAAGCGCTGAATTCGTTCCGCTCGCAAGCGCACCAGCGTCTGATTTTCGAGGAGTTTTTCTTTTACCAGCTGAGCGTCGCGATGCGCAGGAAAGCGGCGCAGCAGCAGCCGGGCATCGCGTTCCGCGTGCGCGAACCGGCCATTCGCGAAGCGATCAAACGCGTGTTGCCCTTCAAGCCTACCGACGCGCAGAAGCGCGCCCTCCGTGAAATCGCGGTGGACCTGGAGCGCCCCGTGCCGATGAACCGCCTGCTCCAAGGAGACGTCGGGAGCGGAAAGACAATCGTCGCGCTCGAAGCGGCAACCATTGTGATTGAGAACGGCTGCCAGGTGGCGCTGATGGCGCCGACCGAAATTCTCGCCGTGCAACATTACCTCGCCGCGCGGAAAACATTTTCGCGCGCGGGCTATCGCGTCGAGCTGTTGATCAGCGGGATGAAGCCGGCGGAGAAAAGGGCGGCGCTCGAGCGGGTGCGATCCGGCGCGGCCCAACTCGTCGCCGGGACGCACGCGCTGCTCGAGCCGCAAGTGGAATTCGCGCGCCTGGGCCTGGTGATCGTGGACGAGCAGCACCGCTTCGGCGTGCTGCAACGCAAGGAGTTGATGGAGAAGGCCGCCGCCCCTGACGTCCTCGTCATGACGGCCACGCCCATTCCGCGCACGCTTTCGCTCACGCTCTACGGCGATCTCGACATCTCCGTGATCGACCAGATGCCGCCGGGCCGCGTGCCTATTGAGACGCGATGGTCCTCCGAAGCGCATTTGCCCGGTGTGTGGGATTTTCTCCGCCGCGAATTTGCCGCGGGACGCCAGGCCTATATCGTCTACCCGGTAATCGAGCAGTCGAAGTCCGCGGAATCGCAGCGTTCTCTCAAAGCAGCGATGGTGGAATACGAGCGCCTGCAGAAAACAGTTTTCCCGGACCGGAAACTTGGCCTGCTGCACGGACGCATGAAGAGCGATGAAAAGGAAGACGTCATGGAACGCTTCCGCCGCCGCGAACTCGACGCGCTGGTGACCACAACCGTGATCGAAGTCGGCGTGGACGTCCCCAATGCAACCGTGATGGTGATCGAGCACGCCGAACGATTCGGCCTCTCACAGCTTCATCAGCTCCGGGGACGCATCGGCCGTGGCGGCGAAAAGGGCACCTGCATTCTGATCGCGCCCAAAACTCCGGGAGAAGACGCGCGGGCGCGCCTTGAAACCATGGTGCGCACGACCAACGGATTTGAAATCGCCGAAACCGATTTGAAGCTGCGCGGCCCGGGCGAATTCTTCGGCACGCGCCAGCACGGCGAACTCGGGTTTCACATCGCGAATCCGCTGCGCGACTTCGAGCTCCTCGAACTCGCGCGCCGCGAGGCATTGTCGCTCGTGGAAACCCCCGGCGCGGAGCCCGCGCGCCAGCGCCTGCTCTCCCAGCTCCCGCAGGAATGGCAGCGCCGCTATCAGCTTGCGTCCGTCGGATGAGGGCGAGGGTGACTAGTGACCGGTGACTAGTGACTGGTGATTCGAAACCCGTCCTTCGTGATTTGTCTAGAACCGAATGTTGGCCGTCTAAGGAGGAAAGTTAGATGGTGACTAGACTGCATTTCGGAAGAGATTCTAACTTTCAACTTTTAACTTTTGACTTTCGACTCTCCGTTGCTTTCTGGCCCCGCCCAACACGAATCACCAGTCACCAGTCACCAGTCACCGGTCACGGTTCCCCATGCGCGTAATCGCCGGAAAATACCGGAGCAGGACGCTTCGCAGCCTGAAAGGCCAGGCGATGCGGCCTACGAGCGATCGCTTGCGGGAAACGCTGTTCAATATCCTCGGGCCGGCCGTCGAAGGTTCCCTGTTCGTGGATCTCTACGCGGGAACGGGCGCCGTGGGGATCGAAGCGCTGAGCCGGGGGGCGCGCGCGGCGATATTTGTCGAACAACATGCGCCCGCTACGGCATTGATCCGCCGCAACCTGGAGTCGCTCGGCATAAGCGGCCAAGCTGAAATACTCGGAGTGGACGTATTGCGCGGGCTCGAGCGTCTGGAGGCGCGTCACGCGCACGCGCAATTCGTTTTTTTCGATCCGCCCTACGCGGCGACGGAAGAATATGACCGCGTGCTCGAATTCTTGGGCGTTTCGCCGATCGTGGCGCCCGGCGGACGCGTCATCGCCGAGCATTTGCGCAAGCGCGTCTTGCCGGCACGAATCGGCGAACTCGAACTTGCGCGCGTGGTCGAGCAGGGCGATGCCGCACTCAGTTTTTACAGACTCGCGTTGGCGGCGTGAAAACGCGGTGCGATCCTCTGAAACCCATCTCATAAATAGGCTTTGTGGGTCGCGGCTCCAGCCGCGACATCACCACTCGGTTTTGGTCTATGTAGCGCCCGCCTTCAGGCGGGCATGTGCTTGATTCCAAAGATGCCGCCCTTAAGGAGGGCTGCAAAACCACCCCAAATCAGCGTTGCCACGCAGACTCTTCTGCTTCTTGAACAAGTCTTTCAAGGTGTCAATCGGGTTTTGCGGTGCAGCGGGCTGGCCAGCGGGCGCCGAAGAGGGCGCTGCACCTGAAGCAGACGCGGGCGCTGCAAAGCTCGGCACGCCTTTGCCGGGCTGCACTTTCGGACTCTCGATTGTGCCGCCCAGTGCGATCGGCACGGTAATTTTGCTCACGCGGCTGCCGATGAGGCTGCCCACAATGGTGCCAACCGCGCCGGACCCTGCTATGGCGCCGGGATTGACCGAAACCTGTCCCTGATAGTCGAGCGATCCGTCCAGGCCCACGCTGCCGCGCAAGTCCACCGTGCCGCTTGGTGAATCGAGATGGATCTGCTTGCTCTTCACGCGCTGCTCGGCGATGTTGATGTCGCCTTCGAGAACCGTGAACGGCGTGTCTCCGCCTACGCCGGCCAATTTCGCCACCGATTGCGCCGCGCCGGCGAGATTCACGCCCGGCAAGTGTCCGTTGCGCACCGCAAATTTTCCGTCGCCAGACAGTGTTTTCTTCCACGCATCGCTCAGGCCGCCGAGAAGTGTCAGGTCGAGCTCGCCCATGCCCCCCATTTTCCCGCGCGCTGACGGGGAAACGTCGAGCACTTTAGCCACGTCCAGACCGCGCATCTGGACGTTGGCGGTAAAGCGCGGCGGATTGGTCACGCGGTCCACGCGCGAAGAGATCTGCAGGGTTCCTCCATACATTCCAATGGAGATTGGCCAGAGCTCCGCGCGATCCGTGTAAACGCGGATTTCAACGTTTGCAGGCCCCACCGCATAAGGTTTCGTCGTAATTTTTTCGACATTGATGTGCCCGCGCGCGACCAGCTCACTCGGTCCGGAGGGCGGCGGGTCCGCCGCCTTGGCCGGCGCGGCCGAGGGTCCGCTTGATCCTCCGCCCACGGCGGCCATCAGCTTGTCGATGTCGAGCTCCGAAGCGCTCATCTCAAAGTTCACTTGTGCGTGCTCGATATCGGGGACACTGAGCGTGCCTTTGACGTCGGAGGCCTTTGCAAGATCGGCCACGAATTGCGCGTCCAGCTTTCCGCCCGCAAGAGTCAACTTGCCCGAACGGAACGCGATCGGCGCGCTCCAGCCGCCCAGCGCGAGCGTCACACCGGTGAGTTTCGAATCCGCCTGCCAGTCGTGCACGTTCATCGGGCTGATGACGAAGTTGTGCATCGTCACGTTGATTCCCTTGGTGTCCGCGGACATCTCCGGCTTGCCTCGCACGACACTTTCCAGCAGCACTTCCGCGTCCGTCAGCAGGACGGAATCGATTTCATCAAGCGACACACTAGACGACTCTTCGGCATTCTTCGTGGAAGCTCCCCCATTCTTGCCATTTGGCGCCGTCTTCTGTGCGGTGGTGGATGACGTAAACGTGTAATTGTTCTTTCCGCTGCTGTCCGTGACGAGCGTCAGCTTCGGATGCACCAGATCAAGCGAGTTGATGTGAACCGTGCCGTGCAACAACGGCCCGATCGCCACGTTCCCGCGAATTGCGTCGGCGGCAACCAGATCGCCCGCGGGAAACCCTTGGGGGCTGCCGATGTGCAGGTCTTCGACGACGAACCCGACTCCCGGTAAGAACTGGGCGCGAATCTTGCCCAGGGTGACGTGCCGTCCGGTCTGCTTTTCGATCGCACTGGCAATATCGTCGCGATAGCGGTCGACATTCAAAAAGTAAGGTACGGCCAGCGCCAGCACGAGCAGGAATACGAACAGGCCCACCACAATCTTGGCCCAAAGAGGGAATCGCCGGGGACCCGGCTTGGAAGAAACTGATGTCGCCATAAAGACTCACATCCCCCGGCGTTCGAACCGCAGCCATTTCAGCCGGGCATCCGAATGGAAGGCTTATCGTTGCAAATCGCACGGCGAACGGCAAGCCATTCCTTCGCATTGCCGGGCCGGAAGGCGGCCTGAGGGGTATAATCTACAGGCGATGATTCGACTTCATATCACCGGTGGTGTCTGGCCGGAATCGGGTCTAACTTCCAGGCCGGTCTTGGGAGGGAAGCTGTTTCCCCCCAAGCTTGCAATTTCGCGGGTGGACTGGCGCGTAGAGTTCCTCACTAGCGTTCTGGTTTTGCTTCTCGGACCGGCTCCACCGAAAGAATTCCTCGGTAAGCCGTATTTTCGCGATTGCTGGATCGAACAGCGCTCTCCCAAGGTCGCGTTTGCTATTGCGCTCGCGCTCCAGACGCTTCTCATCTTGTTTCCTCCACCAGTATGGAACATCCGTCCGGCGCAGGCTGAAGCTTTTGAACCCCCCATGGCGTTGACGTGGTATGGCCCCGTGAAGGACTTTCCGGCCATTCTGCCAGTTGCGCATGCACCGAAAACCGCACCCCCAAACGACGCCTCCAAACCCCCACCTCCCAGCGCCCCCGACGCGTTTCATCCGAGGCAGACGATCATCTCCGAGCCGCTGCATCCCACCCACCCGCGGCAGACCCTGATTCAGCCGGTGGCGCCGCCCGAGCCGCCCAAGATCCTGCCTCAGC
>WNFD01007183.1_pt1 | contig 12459 bp, 11 predicted proteins | sample 5400491 | NCBI WGS metagenome assembly WNFD01 (sample SAMN13153343, study PRJNA577476) | soil metagenome | isolation source: 120 cm saprolite under Douglas fir tree site 2 hole 2 replicate 2 | place: USA:California | collected 2015-04-18 | reverse complement strand
CTTCGCGTAGAAGCAGATGTCGGCGGTCCTTCTCGGTCTTTGCCAAAAAGGGCAGCAGGACATCGCGCTGCTCAACCGTCACATGATTGCTTCCAAGCACTTGCAGTGCGTTCGCGAAATCGATCATCTCGGAGACGGACGGTGGCTTTTCGAGCGAATAGTTCCGAAACGAGAGCGCGATACCAGCCATCTCGCGATGGAACTCCGCATTCGCCTCCGGTGTGCGGCTTGCGATGATCTCCGCTTCGCGTTGTGGCGTTGGGTGTTCTACCCGGACATACAGACTGCGACGGCGAATCGGGTCGCCCAAGCGCCGCTCTTCATTGCTGGTCAAAACCACAAACGGAATGCTTCTGGCCTCGACCGTGCCAAATTCCGGGATCGAAAGCTGCCATGCCGACAAGATCTCAAGAAGCATTGCTTCGAAGCCATCGTCAACTTTGTCGAGTTCGTCGATCAGGAGTACGCATGGTCGCTCGCACTCCAAAGCGCGCATCAGCGGCCCAGGCCGGAAGAAATCGCGCCCCTTGAGGTTGGCTTGCACGGATTGCCAGTTTTCGTGTTGGCCCTTTGAGAACTCCATATAAAGCCTTTGCAAGCTCTCATCGAATCGGCCAATGGCTTTGTCTTCGCTCACGCCACGGTAGCATTGCAGCCGCTCGACGTGCGTACCAGCGACCGCAGCCACTGAGAGGGCTAACTGAGGCTTCCCTGAACCGGCTGGTCCTTCAAGTAGCAACGGCTTTTGGAGTTTGGCGGCCAGGAACACGACCTGGGTCATCACAGGGTCCACAAAGTAGCCCGTCGCGGCGAGTTTGACTGAGAGATCTTCGAGCGATTCAAACATCGCCATCCCTCCCCAACTCGTTAGCCATCGACGACGGCCTCATGGAGGGCGCGATCCTGCGCCCGTCCAGAGTCTGGCGCAAGTCGCAATAGACGTGAGCCCACAGCACTGCCGCTGAGGCCACCCAGACGCCAAACAATAGGAGAATCCCTTCCCGTATCCAGAGAACTCCAGCCCAGGCCTGCCAAATCACTCCGGCAGATTTCTCAGCCACGGCAATATCAAGGGCCGTCAAGGACGTCACAAGCACAAATCGTTTCAACCGCTCTCGCATAGGCTCCCCTCAAACGTGGTGCAAGCATGGGGCGGTTTCAAAACTCGGTCAAATCTGCTCGACACTCGCAGAACGTAGCCGCCCCCCGATCAAATTGAGCGGATTTGACCGAATACCGAAATGAACCCATGATGCCCGAGTTTGGGAAGTCTAGCGTTGGGTCGCGCAAGGCGATGGGACATTGAAGGGAGATCAAAATATGGCTTTACTGCAGATGCTAGAGCGGCAACCGCAAGTGGATCCGCTTCTTACGGCCGACGACGTGGCAGAGTTTACTGCAGATGCTAGAGCGGCAACCGCAAGCGGATCCGTTTCTTACGGCCGATGACGTGGCAGAGCGGCTCAATGTGAGCAAAGACTGGGTATGGGACCATTCTTCGCGCAAAGCCCCCTATCTTCCTGTCATTCGCATGGGGGACGGAGCGCTTCGCTACCGAGCCAGCAAAATTGAGGCATTTATCGACGAACGGGAGCGGCTCACCAGCTTGCGTTGCAGGCGCAAGTAAAATAAGAGCGGCCCACTGTTTCCCGCACAGAAATTGAGAAACCTATGGGTAAGTCACACCAGGCAGGATGGGTCGTTTTGCGGGGAAAACGCTGGTATGGGTATTTCCGCAGACGCGTCCTTGATCCAACAACCGAGGAGGAGCAAGCGAAACCCGTTTGCATCCTTCTGAAACTCAAATCAGAGATGACCAAGTCCGAGGCGCGAGAAGCGCTGCGGGTCGAAGTCACCAAGCAGAATGGTCAGAACCTCGGAGGAAGGGTCCTAAAGGACGGCTCCACGACCTTCGAGTGGTTTGTTCGCAACCGCTATTTCCCGCTTCGCAAGGGAGATTGGCGTCCGCAAACGGCAAAGGAGAAGATGGCCCAGATCGAGTTCGACCTCATTGACAAGTTCGGAGACCAACCGCTGGATTCGTTCGATCGGTTCATACTGCAGACGCATCTGAACAATCTCGCGGAACAGTACTCGCAGGACCGCGTCAAGCAGGCGAGATCGTATCTGAAGTCCATCTTCGACGAAGCCATCGAGCAGGAGTTCCTGGTCAAAGACCCCACCCGTAAGTTGAAGATCCCTAAAAATCTTCGGCCTAAGGACAAACAGGTTCTGAGCTGGGAACAACTGTGGCTGGTCCTGGCCAATACTGAGAGAAGAGACTGTCTTCTCCTCATGTTGGAAATGACCGAAGCACTCCGTCCGAGCGAGTTGTTCGCTCTTCGTTGGCGCTCCTTCGACGACTGCAACACCCTGGAGTTGACGGAGACCGTCTACCGAAGGGAGCTCCGGCCGTTCGGCAAGACCCCGGGGAGCCTCACTAAGGTTCATCTTCCCGATGGCCTGGCGAACGAACTGCGGCTATGGAAGCTGGAGTGCAAAAAGGCCTCGTCGGATGCCTTCATCTTTCCGAACGCGGACGGCGGCTTCATGGATACCGACAATTACCGATACCGGGTTCTGAAACCGCTGTCGGAGAAGCTTGGTATCCCCAAGCTGAACTTCCAGATCCTGCGCCGGACGATGGCCACCCAGGCGCAGAGCATGGGTTCGGTGAAGGACATCCAGGCGCACCTGCGGCATTCGCGACCGGATACCACGGCTCACGAGTACAGGCAGGCGCTGCCGGAGAGCGTGCAGGCGATGGTCGGATCGGTGTACTTAATGCTGACGAAAGGAGGGGAAGAAAAAACGTCTTTTGAAGATTTGCTACCAAAAGCTACCAAGTCTTCCGAAGAACAGCTCGTAAGTCTTTGATTCTATGGTGGGCACAGCAGGATTCGAACCTACGACTTCCACCGTGTGAAGGTGCCGATCCACGCGTAAGTTATTGACGGAAAATCAGTTATAAGTCGGTAAAACCGGCAAAACCGGCCTAATCGGCGGTATTTGCCACAAAAATGCCACAAAGCCAATGGCACAAAACCGAGTGGGCATGGGCAGATCCGCGGGGAATCAGCCCAGCTTGGCTTCCTTTGCCTTTCCGGGCATTCCAATCTTCCGAATAATTGTTCGGCGCTTCGAATTGGGTGCGGACGCATTACTCGTTGCACTTTCGCTTTTGGCCTAGTGAAAGATAAGCTTCAGCTCATTGCAAGACCAGCCGTCTTCCCTTTCGATCATTTTCACCCTACTGAAGGTCGATCTGACCGCTAAGATCACGTCTAACAACCAATCCAGCGGCCTCAAGCTGACGGAGACTTTCGATCAATACCTTCTTAGAAACGGATGGAATGATGCGTGACCGCCGGGCTCCTGCGTTATTAGAATGAACGCTTGCATGGCGCGTCTCATCAAGGAGAACCGAATGGTCGACAACACCACCCTCATCCCCGCAGCAGAACTCGCCGCAAAGAACAAAGCGCACTTCCCCAACGAGAGCCCCGAATACCGCCAGGCTCGCAACGCCCTCCTCGCCGAAGAGATCGAGCTCCGGCGCCACATCGAAAGCGTCGCCGCACTTCGCCGCGCCCTTCCCCCCGGCGGCGGACTCCCCGAAGACTATACCTTTGAAGGCCATGACAGCGCGGTCCGCATCTCTCAGCTCTTCGGCGACAATGACACCCTCGTTATCTACAGCATGATGTTCGGCCAGCAACGCGAGCGAGCATGTCCTATGTGCACCGCAATGCTCACATCATGGGAAGGCACCTCCAGAAACCTGCGCGAGCGTGTCGCCCTCGCCGTCACTGCACGCTCGCCGATCGAACGCCTCCTCGAGTTCAAGAAAGAACGTGGCTGGCAGAACCTACAGATCTACTCCGACACCAAAGGCGACTACACCCGCGCCTACGTCAGCGCCGACGATGGCGATGTCCCCGGCCTCAATATCTTCACTCGCAGCGAAGGCACAGTCCGCCACTTCTGGAGCGGAGAGATGAGTGGCGAGATGGCCGACCCTGGTCAGGACCCGCGCGGAGCCCCGGACGTCGACCCCTTGTGGACGATCCTCGACCTTACACCCGCAGGCCGCGGCGCCACCTGGTACCCAAAGCTCGAATACGCCAGCCTGACAACGATCAAGTAAGCCCGAAGCCTTCGATCGGCCACCAAGGTGAATGCCTGGGTCTTTCTCACCACTTAAAATTCTGCTGGAGAGTTGAGAACTCTGAAGTCGGATGATCTATCGGCCCCCTAACACTTGGCGAACCACACTGCGATGGCATCTTCCACGCTATCCAATCGCCGGTTGTGCAATTTGAATACTTGCCATCTCTTCGACAAATGTGACTATCGCGGAGTGGTCCAAATCACCCTTTCCCTGGTTCATGAGCGCGATCAGAATCTGTTGTATTGCGCTGGTAAGTGGCAGGCTGACCTTCATTGACTCGGCTGCCAGTAAAGCGTTTCGAAGATCCTTTTGATGCAAGCGAATTCGAAATCCTGGTTTAAAATTGCGGCTGATCACCATAGGAGCTTTGGCATTGAGAACGGCACTCCCTGCCAATCCGCCTTTGATGGCGTTGAGGACGATGTTGGGGTCTAGACCGGCCCGTGTAGCCAGTACGAATGCTTCTCCCATAGCGGCGATGTTGCAAGCCACGATTATCTGATTGGCCAGTTTAGCGAAGTTGCCGGCGCCAATAGGTCCTGTGAGCGTGACGCTAGATCCCATGGCTAGCAGCACCGGCTCCACTTCCTTAAATACGGTTTCTTCGCCTCCAACCATGATCGCGAGGGTTCCATCAACAGCTTTCGGTTCTCCGCCACTGACCGGAGCATCCAGGAATCGGACCTGCTTAGCGGCACAACTCGCACCTATTTTTTGTGAAATGAGCGGATTGACTGAACTCATATCAATCACGATCGAGCCGGGCTTCGCCCCTTCAAGAGCTCCGCGAGTACCAAGAACAGCCTCTTCTACCTCGGGTCCATCAGGCATCATCGTGATGACGATGTTTGATCTCTCCGCGACATCACGTGAGGATTCGCCACGTGCAGCTCCGAGTTCAACCATGCGATCGATGGCGCCTGGAGAACGGTTGTAGGCGACCACTTTGTGTCCCGCCTTTAACAGGTTCCGGCACATTGGGCCACCCATAATTCCCAAACCAATAAATCCGATTTCCGCCATAGCGTTGTTCTCCTTAGATCGTTTTTACTTCTGCCTCTTGAGGGCGGGCATCTGGTTGAACCAGGTCAAACCGTCGGTCGTATTACCTGCCGGACGGTATTCGCATCCAATCCAGCCGCTATAGCCAATCGCGTCTAGATGGTTATAGAGAAAAGGATAGTGAACCTCGCCAGTATTTGGCTCGTTACGCTTAGGCACGCCCGCCACCTGCACATGGCCGCATTGTGGAGCATATTTGGTGAGCTTGACAGCCAAGTCGCCCTCCATGATCTGCATATGGTAGAGGTCCATTTGCAGCATCAGATTCTCGGCGTTCACTTCCTGGAGAATGTCAAAAGCCTGGGCCTGCGTGTTGAGAAAGAAGCCCGGTATATCGCGTGTGTTGATCGCTTCAATCAAAAGGGATATGTCGTGTCTGGCGAGTTCAGCTGCGGCGAACTTGAGGTTCGCGACGTATGTGGCTTTGGCATCGGCAGGACTGACACTTTGTGGAACAACACCGGCCATGGCATGGAGCCTTGTAGTCTTCAGTTCTTTCGCATATTGAATCGCGGTCGCCACTCCCACGCGGAATTCTTCTTCGCGGCCTGGCAAACACGTTGTACCGCGTTCTCCTGAGGCCCAATCACCTGGTGGCAGATTGAACAGAACGTTCTCCAAAGTATTTGTCTTGAGTTCCGTGGCTATCACTTCAGCAGGATATTCGTACGGAAATAGGTATTCGACGCCTGTGAACCCAGCATTCGCCGCAGCGGCGAACCGCGCGAGGAATGGCACTTCAGTGAACATCATCGAAAGATTGGCTGCAAATTTAGGCATTTTGGGTCGCCTCCAAACGGTTCTCAAGTTTCCCAGTTGTAGATTTTCGTTTCAGTACGCGGCGAACAGCGCTAGCAATCGCATCCACGCTCATGCCGTATTTATCCAACAGATCGAGATACGGTCCACATTCAGCGAATTTGTCATCGAGTCCCACTTTTTCCATTGGAGTGGGGCAAACGCCAGCGAGGCATTCCGCGACGGCGCCGCCGAGCCCGCCGACAATCGTGTGCTCTTCCGCAGTTACAATCGCGCCCGTTTCACGCGCACACGATGCGACCAGCTCGACATCGAGAGGTTTTATTGTGTGCATGTCTACGACGCGCGCGTGAATTCCCTCGTTCCGCAATAGTTCGGCGGCCTGAAGTGATCGCGCTACCAGTACACCGCACGCGATGATGCTCGCATCGTCACCATCGATCAGTGTGATCCCCTTCCCGATTTGCGGCTGACAATCATCTGCGTAGATTTGCGGTACTTCATTGCGGCACAAACGCAGGTAGACCGGCCCTTCCCAGGCAGCTATCTGTGGCAGGAGTCTTGTCACGGATAGCGGATCAGCCGGCACGACAATCTTCATTCGTGGCATGCTGCGAAAAATGGCAATATCGGTGATGGAGTGATGCGTGGGGCCGTCGAATGAGTCCGAGAGTCCAGCGTATGCCCCTGCCAGCTTCACATTAGCCTGGCCATAACATAGATGAGTACGCACCATTTCCAAGGCGCGCGTTGCGATCAGGAAAGCAAAGGTGTTCACGATAGGAACCAAGCCACTGTTCGCCAAGCCAACGGCTGCATCGACAAGTGCAGGTTCGGCGATCCCAACGTTGAAGAAACGATCAGGGAAGCTCTGCTCAAACAGATGGCTATAGTCTGAGCTGCTGACGTCGGCGCTCAACACCACCACGTCCTTGCGAACCTTGCCCAATTCCACTAACGCATCACCATAGGCCTTGCGCATCATGACGGACGGGCCAAATGGATTTCTAATCAGGCTTGCCATTGATCTACTCCTTCTTGCAATTCGACTAACGCTTGTTCAAATTGCTGCTCACTCGGAACCCCACCGTGCCACTGTGGCATGTTCTCCATAAAACTGACTCCCTTGCCTTTCGTGGTGCGGGCAATAATGACAACCGGTCGCCCATGAATTTCATCTGCGAAATCGAGAGCGTCCAGAATTGCGGCCATATTGTGCCCGTGAATTTCTATGACGTGCCAGTTGAAAGAAGCCCACTTATCGGTAATCGGTTCTGTGGGCATTACATGTTTCGTAGTTCCGGTTTGCTGAACGCCGTTATAGTCCACGATCACTGTCAGGTTGTCCAAGCCGAACTTGGCCCCGAGCAGCAGGCCTTCCCAGATCACGCCAGAGTTCAATTCGCCATCGCCCAGGATGACATAGGTTTTGCGGCGAGACCCAGCCATGCGGGCGGCCAGTGCCATGCCGGCCCCGATGGCAACACCGTGGCCCAAGGGGCCGGCAGCAACCTCCACGCCAGGAGTTTTTGCTGGTTCCGGGTGACCCTGGAGGCGGCTGTTCAATGCACGAAATGTACTCAATTCATTTACCGGGAAGTAGCCGCGGTGGGCAAGAACCGTATAAAGCATCGCGCAAGCATGGCCTTTTGAGAACACGAGCCGGTCGCGGTCTTCCCACCCTGGATTTTCAGGATCCAATCGCAGTTGATGGAAGTATAGAGCCGTCAGAATCTCTGCAATCGAAAACGCTCCGCCAATGTGACCGCTCTTGCGCCCGTAGACCATTCGAAGCACGTGAGTGCGATACTCATAAGCGCGGCGGGACAGGTCTCGGATCATTTCCGGCGTATGCCTGGTTCCGTAGGCATACAATTTGTTCGATAAATCGGCTACACATCCATTCATGTCGTCCTCGTTTCGGTTTTTCCATTTGGGATTGTCGTCAATAGGCATGAACTTAGATCGGAGCTCCCTTCGGCTCGCGAACTTTGAAGTTAATGACGGGCGTGATCTTGCGAACGACCAACAGGATGATGACGAATCCTAGTGGGTGCAATAAACCCGTGATGGCAAAGACGATGGTGTAACTGTGATATGCGGTAAGTAGCGCCCCCGCAAACACATTGAACAGCATTCCGCCAAACGCCCCTGCAGCTCCAATCAGACCAGCAACCGAGCCAACGCTGGTTGAAGGGAACATGTCCGCCGTAACTGTCTGCATGATCGTGGACCAGCACTGGTGGCCAAGCATGGCTAGGCTGAAGAAGACAATCGTAACGGATAGTGGCGATACGGTAATCAGAAGTGACAGGGGCATGCACGCGGCACTAATGCCGAGACATATCTTTCGTGAGGCATCAACAGACAGCCGACGCTTGACCAGGTAGCTCGATAGCCATCCTCCTAGCAAGCTCCCTAAACTCGCTAAGGCATAGGGAATCCAAGCGAAGTATCCGATTGACTTGATATTTAGATGACGTACGTCAGCGAGGTATTTGGGCAACCAAAAAATTAGGAAGAACCATGCCGAGTCAGAGAAGAACCTAGCTGCCACGAGGCCCCATACTTGCCGCAAACGAAAGAGATCGGTCCATGAGAAGTAGGGGCTCCCCGCCATCTTCGCGGGGATGGCCTCTGCCAGAAAGTCCCGTTCGGGATCTGTAAGTCTTTTATGCCGCGCTGGAGGATAGTACAGTCCGAGCCAGCACACCGCCCAGACGAACCCCGTTGCACCCGTAATGAAAAATACCCACCGCCAATTGAGCCGTAGCACAATCGCCGCAATCAAAGGCGGGGCGATTGTGGCGCCGAAACCAGATCCCGCATTGAAAATCCCAAATGCCAATGATCTTTCTTTCGCCGAAAACCACTCAGCGATAGCTTTGGCTGCGGCAGGAAAGGCACCCCCCTCGCCGAGCCCCAGCAAGAACAGTCCAACTCCTAAGCCAAATACGCTCGAAACCGCTCCCTGCATCAGATTGGCCGCCGACCACCATACAATGATGACGAAATACCCCCAACGCGCTCCTAACATATCCGTGAGCTTGCCGCCGACGATGTACATCACCCCGTACGCAAGAAGGAACATAAACTGCAAGTTGCCGTACTGCTGATCCGTAATGGGTATGGTTCTTTGAATCTCCCCGATTACAACGGGGAGAGTCTGTCGGTCCACATAGGCGAGCGCACTCGCAGTGGCGAGTAACCCGGCGATCCACCAACGTAGATTCGGAATGCGTTTCAATATCACGGGGTTTCTTGAAATAGTCACGGCGTTGGGGCTTCGGAAGCGTCCCTCCAGTTAGAAGGGTCCAGATTCTTTAGGCGACGGTGCTAGGTTGACGCACAAATTGGGCGGCAAATCGTGAACGCAAGAATTGAACAGCCTGTCGCGCGGCCGAGTCCGGGTCAGGCTCGGGCAATATTTCCACCGTTATCCAATCGTTGTAGCCGATGTCTCCGAGGATCCCAAAGATCTCGTCGAATTGAATGTGCCCCCATCCCGGCGCGAGCCGATTCGAATCGGCTACATGGATATAACCTATGAAGTCGCGGGCCTGCACTAGCGCATCGCGGAACGAAGCGTCTTCAATGTTCATGTGGAAGGTGTCAGGCATCAGCCGCGCGCCTCGCCGCCCTGATGCGCGGACAAGTTCGAGGCCTTGAGTGCAGTTGTTGATGAAGTTAACTTCGTACCGGTTTACGGGCTCCACGAGCAACTCCACACCGAGCGGTTCAGCTATATCCGCGCAGCGACAGACGCAATCGATATAGCGTTGGCGAGCCGTGTCCAGAGTGTCTTCGGCGTGAACCATTCCTCGGACTCGACCTATATTTACCTTGGCGTTGAATTCTGACGCAAGACGAATCATCTCGATGATTCGTTCGACGGCATGATCGCGAACCATTACATCCGGGTGCGTGAAATACAGGTTATCTGCCGCGAAAACCTGACCCGTCGAAATACAAGGAACCTCCAGTCCGGTCGCCGCTAGCCGCTGCTTTATCCGTTGCACCTCTACTTGTGACGCATGACGCAACGCAAGCTCTACCCCGTCGTATCCCAGGTCAGCACAGCGTTCGATACAACGGCAAAGATCGTCACGGTATACAACGTACGCACTGGGCAGTGCGTCCACAGTTGAAACGGCCAGCCCAATCTTCATTGCCAATCTCCTATCGTGACTTTCTCATTGCTCAACATTTGATCTATCGCTCTAGCCTGTTCCATGAACCGACGACAGTTACTACATCTACGAACCACTCTTTTGATCGGTGAGGTCAAAAGGCGCGCCTTGCGAAGTAGCCGCCAGAGAGGTAAGAACATTTGGGTGTCTTCTTATTCCGCATTCGGCACAATAATCAAAGCAGATGTGACAAGGCCGCCCGACCCGCCGGAACATTTCTTCTTCATGTCTGTTGCTTACTATTGCCCATCGGGTCCACCGGCTCCCACACTCCGCAACTCGAAATTGCGCCTTCGGCATCGCGAATTAGACCAAGCGAAATCTGATGGCGACCACCCTCAAAAGGTGTTACAAGCCACGCATCTAGAATGTCCAATGCCTCGCGTCCTTCGGTAATTTTGCCGCCGAGACAAAGTAGGTTCGAATCGTTATGGGCGCGAGTCATCTTGCTCATATGCACGCTTGTACATAGCGAAGCTCGAATCCCGTTGTACTTGTTAGCGATGATGCTCATTCCAATGCCCGTTGAACAAATCAAGATCCCCCGGGTTGCTTCTTTCCTTACAATGGCCTCGGCCACCAGCGCCGCATAGTACGGGTAGCGAACGATGTTTTCCGAATGGGAGCCGACATCGTGAACTGCAATTCCCTTATTTACGAGATGTTCGACAATTTGCGATTTCAGTTCAAAACCGCCATGGTCGCTTCCGATCCAGACTGCAGGTTCTTCGGTCATATAATTTGCCCTTCCCCGGTCTTATGATTCGTTGACGCGAAACTTCGTCCATTTTCGAGTGCAACAGCCAAGAGAACGTCTCGCCGATTTTGCGAAGGACCTAAGTGCTGCTGCGGTCGGGCTTGCGTGACGTCCTGCACTTTGCGAATACTATGGAAGGAAGTCCATAGATGTCAACAGTATCCTCTCAACATGCTGATTTATATAGAGTAATTTAGTGGTAAGACCTCCTACTTCATACCACATGATCGAAGACATGGCTGCCCAATCGCAGGTGAGCTTGAGGATCGCAACGGGATTCAGCACAAGTCGACCGTATGCATTTCGCTTACTGCGGCTGACGAGCCGGCGCACCTCCCATTGCTTAGCGAGCTCTTCTTACCCAAGATGATGCTGGAATGCAATGAGCCGCTCTCTGCCGCTTAAGATCCCAACGCCGCATATTGAGATCAGCCCCCATTTTGTCTCAACACGGTGAAGGATCGTCCAAGCGTTAACTTGATGTGCCTCAAAACTCGGCAATCAAGAGCCGCAGGTCCCTCAGGTTCTGACCCGTGGGGTTCGTCACGACCAAGTCGCCTAACGCAGCGAAGAACGGGCAGGCATCGAATGCCGCCAGTGCTGCTTCGACATCATAACCAAGCGCTTGTGCACGGGCAACCGTCGTCACATCCGCGATGGCACCAGCTGCGTGAGTGTTCCCGTCGATTCCGTCCGAACCTGCGCTCAGGACGGCAAGCCGCTCTCCACTATGTCGGTCCAGCTCTAGAGCGCATTGCAGCACAAACTGCTGATTCCGTCCGCCAGCACCAGGGTTTTCATTCAGCGTCACCGTAACTTCTCCCACTGATATCAGGCAAAACCGCGGGTATCTTCTACGTAACGAGTGGAACTGATCCAGTAGGTAGCGCGCCGCTTGTGCGTAGTCCCAATCGTCGCAGCTGTTGTCCACCACCACGTAATAGCCGGCCTTCTCCGCAATCGCTCGCGCATTTTCTACGAGGTCGTGAGTCGACAGCAATATCTCGAACCACGAATCGCGAAACGCTCTATCATCACCGCTTAGACACGGAGTTGCCTCCGGTCGTTGCGTTGACCCAACTTCCTCGTTGCTCAGAGAGATTGACAGGAAGTCCTCATTCTGAGGATGCTCAGCCACAGGGGTTTGCTCAAAGAACCTGCGCACCGATTCGGGAAGTTTGGCGGCCAAGGCATACCGGTCCATCAGCTCCCGTACCTCCGCCAGGGTCGAGCTATTTGGGGATGTCGGGCCAGAAGATAGCGCGTCTAGCGACTGCAGAGGTACATCAGGCAGCAGCAGATTTACCTTTGTGGCTTCCGGTGCGGCCATCGCCAACCGTCCACCTTTCACGGCGGAAAAATGTTTCCGTAAGGTGTTCATCTCATTAATCGGCGCGCCCGACCCGAGCAACAATTGATGAAACACGATCGTCTCTTCCAACGTGATGTTCGGATTCGGTGGCAGCTCGAACATCGCGGACCCGCCGCCTGAAATCAGAAAGAAGATCAGCGTGTCTTTC
>WNFD01030163.1_pt1 | contig 12460 bp, 9 predicted proteins | sample 5400491 | NCBI WGS metagenome assembly WNFD01 (sample SAMN13153343, study PRJNA577476) | soil metagenome | isolation source: 120 cm saprolite under Douglas fir tree site 2 hole 2 replicate 2 | place: USA:California | collected 2015-04-18 | reverse complement strand
TCGAGAGTGAGCGGTTCGAAGTAGAGCTTGTCGCTCGTGTCGTAATCGGTCGAAACCGTTTCGGGATTGGAGTTGACCATGATGGTTTCGAATCCGAGCTCGCGCAGCGCGAAGGCGGCATGCACGCAGCAGTAATCGAACTCGATTCCTTGTCCGATGCGATTCGGGCCGCCGCCGAGAATCATGATCTTACGCTTCGCGCTGGAGCGGATCTCATTCTCGCTGCCGTAAGTGGAGTAATAGTATGGCGTGTAGGCTTCGAATTCCGCCGCACACGTATCGACCAGACGATAAGTTGGAACGATTCCCGCCGCTTTTCGTTGCGCGCGAATCTCTCCCTCTGTCGACCTGGTGAGATGCGCAATTTGCCGATCCGAGAAGCCGAATTTTTTCGCGCGCCGCAACGATTGGAGGTCAGGCTTCCAGCCTGACTCGGCGGCCGGGCTTCCAGCCTGGCCCTCTTGCGTCTTCAAGGCATTCCGCAGAGCTAGAACAAATTCATCTGGCGACAATGCGGCCTTGATTGGGTTCTGTGCGATGTATTCACGACACGCTTCGAGATGCGCGGAATTACGCACGATGGTATCGAAGTTTTCCTCCATCCAGACGGTTCCTTTGTGTTTGAGCGTTTCATTAATCGAATTCGCCGTGAATGATTTCCAGGAATGCAAAATCTCAGAGAGGGAATTGTCCGCGAGCGGCTTGAAGAGCGCGTGAACGTGATTTGGCATGATGACAAAGGCGTCGAGCAGATACTTGTTCTGGTCGAAATGCCGCAGGGCGTCTGCGACGACTTCTGCGGCTGAACTCTGTCGCAAGAGACAACTGCCTTCACCGCGATCGAGCCAATCTTCGCGGCTTTCCTCGCACAGCCGCATGTAGTCGCGCGCAGTCTTCCAATCCCATGGTTGGGGATGGTGCTTGAGCCATTGTTCGCGCTCATCACGCCAATCCCTGAGAACGTTTTGCGCGACCGAATCTGCCAATCGAAAAGTGACGAAGTAAGTTGCGCCGGGTTGCTGCCAATGGGGTAAATGGCGACGCGTTTTCGCGATTGTAGAATGTTCGTCAAACGGAACAAACGCTTCACTCCCGTGAGCAGTCTGACCGGCTAGAAGCCCGTCTGCCGAGTCAGGCTGGAAGCCTGACTTCCAATGGCGCGCCAGCGCAGCGGCTTCATCCACGATCTGCTTCACATTATGCAAAAACCAGCGATCGATCTTTGTCAGCGCGTAGACTTCATCGATCGACATTTCGTCCTGAAACGCTTGCGCGATATAGAAAATTCGTTCGGCGTTTGGGAAAGCGAGTTTGCGCCGGAGAGCGGCCGCATCGACCCGACTCTCGTTGCCATCGCCGCATAATCCGAAACGCTTGATTTCCAAACTGCGCAGCGCTTTTTGCAAAGCTTCTTTAAAGGTGCGCCCGATCGCCATTGCTTCCCCCACGCTTTTCATTTGCGTCGTCAGCGTGGCATCGGCTTGCGGAAATTTTTCGAAGGTGAAGCGCGGAACTTTGACGACGCAGTAATCAATCGTGGGCTCGAAACTGGCCGGCGTTTCGCGCGTGATGTCGTTGCGAATTTCATCGAGCGTGTAACCGACCGCGAGCTTGGCCGCAATTTTCGCGATCGGAAATCCGGTCGCCTTTGAGGCGAGCGCGGAGGAACGCGAGACCCGTGGATTCATCTCGATCACGACCATCCGCCCGTTCTCCGGATTAACCGCGAATTGAATATTCGAACCCCCGGTCTCGACGCCGATCTCTCGAATGACGGCGAACGACGCGTCACGCATCATTTGATATTCCTTGTCCGAAAGCGTTTGGGCCGGCGCGACCGTGATCGAATCGCCGGTGTGCACACCCATAGGGTCGAAGTTTTCGATCGAGCAAATGACGACGCAGTTATCTGCGCAGTCACGCATCACCTCCATCTCGAATTCTTTCCAGCCGACGAGAGATTCCTCGATCAATACTTCGCTGACTGGCGAGAGCGCGAGGCCGCGTGCCGCCATTCCATCCAATTCTTCGCGGTTGTAGGCGATACCGCCGCCGGTCCCACCAAGCGTGAAAGCGGGCCTAATGATGAGCGGAAGCGTGCCAATTTCTTCCGCGACCCGAGCCGCCTCCGCAACTGTGCGGGCAACGCCGGAGCGCGGAACCTGCAGGCCAATGCGCAACATCGCTTCCTTGAAAAGCTGACGATCTTCGCCCTTCGAGATAGCTTGCGCATTCGCGCCGATCAAACGCACATGGTGACGCGCGAGCGCGCCGCTTCGGTTCAATTCCATCGCGACATTGAGCGCGGTCTGTCCGCCCATCGTCGGCAAAATCGCATCGGGCTTTTCGCGTTCGAGAATCGCCTCGACCACCTCAGGCGTGATCGGCTCAAGGTAAGTGCGATCGGCAAACTCCGGATCGGTCATGATCGTGGCCGGATTTGAATTCACGAGTACCACCTCGTAACGCTCTTCTTTGAGAGCTTTGCACGCTTGAACGCCGGAGTAATCGAACTCGCAACCTTGTCCAATCACGATTGGACCCGAGCCGATAAGGAGGATTTTTTTTAGCTGATCATTCCGCGGCATCTGCGCAGCGGGGACACTAGACGAAATCAGCGGAAATTCACGAGCTAAACTGAATGGAAGTCGGCCGAGTCAGGCATTGGAAGCCTGACCTCCAATGCGGCGCATGTCGTTAGGCGACTTTTGCCATGCGCTGGCGATCGAGATAAACCTTACAGATTCCTTTGATCCGTGTGAGCACGTAGTAAGTCGTCTGACTACGGACGCGGACCAACTCCGCGCCAACAATTCGCGTCACAAAATCGGCGGGGAGATCGAGAATCTCCTGCGGAGTTGCGCCCTCCAGCCCTTTGCAAAGAATCGCCGTCATCGCGCGCGTGAGTGTCTGCACTTCCGGTCCAAGCGTCATGCGCAAATGCGCTTTGCCTTGCTCATCAACGTGCAGATAAACGCCGACCGTGTCGGCGCATTCCTCGTCTTTCCGAATGTCTTCGAGCTCGAACTTTTCATCAGGCCGGGGTTCCTGTTTCTTCGCGTTGTCCGAGTAGGAAACGAGCGTTTCGCGCCGTTCATCTTCCGGCAGATTCTCGAACAGGTTGATGATTTTGTTCAGCTTCGGCGGGTACATTGAAGGAAGTTCGAATGACGAAAGACGAAGGACGAAGAGAATACATCACGCGCCCTTTTCGATCGGCGCGCCAACTTTGTTGCCCCATTCCGTCCAGGAACCGTCGTAGTTGCGGACGTTCTCGAGGCCGAGCAGGTACGTGAGAACGAACCACGTGTGACTGGAACGTTCGCCAATTCGACAATACACCACCGTGTCGGTGCCTTGCTTCAGCCCGCATTGTTCGAGATAGATTTTTTCCAGCTCGGCCACCGATTTGAACGTTCCATCTTCATTGGTGGCGGTTTTCCATGGCATGCTTTTCGCACCAGGAATGTGACCGCCGCGCAGCACTCCTTCCTGCGGGTACTCAGGCATGTGGGTGATCTCACCCTTAAATTCGCCGGGCGAACGGACGTCGATCAATGGCTTGCCGGCTTTGCTTTGCGCGAGCGCTTCATCGACAAAGGCACGGATCTCCTTGTCCAATCGTTTCTTCGGCACAGGATAATTTATCCGCGGATATTTCGGGACCTCACGCGTCATCGGGCGGTTTTCCGCTTTCCATTTGTCACGGCCGCCGTTGAGAATTTTAACATTCTCATGTCCAAAGAGGCGGAACGCCCAAAGTGCATAGCAAGCCCACCAGTTTGCTTTGTCGCCGTAAAAAATGCAGGTTGTCTTCGGAGTGATGCCGTTGCGACTGCAAAGCTCGGCGAATTTTTCCGGTTGAATGTAATCGCGGATCACCTGGTCCTGCAGATCGGTCCGCCAATCGATGTGCACCGCACCAGGAATGTGACCCGTGTCGTAGAGGAGAATGTCTTCATTCGATTCGACGATGCGAAGGCCATCGTCCTCAAGATGTTGTTCAAGCCAGTCAGTCTCAACCAAGGCTTCCGGATGGGCGTAGGAGTTTTGCATAACGCAAAAAACTCAGGCTTCTGCGTGACTGCCGCAAGCGTGATTTAAGCTGTAGCCCTCCCCCCTGCGGGCGACGCGAGGCCAGAGATGTTTGAGATAAGCGCTTCGCGCAGCGAAGCGGCTACAAACGAAAAGCGCCCGCGCCACCCTTAGCGCCGTCGCCGGCCAAAGGAGTAACCGCGATGCGTACGTCCGCCGCCAATCCCACGTTTACCCCCGCCGCTCGACTCTGGCTCGAAAAGCACCGTGTAGAGGTAGGGAAAATTTTCGAGCTTCAGGCGCGGAATTTTTTGCCCAATAAATCGTTCGATCGCTTGCAGAGCCGGAACTTCTTCGCCGTTCATCAACGTGAAGGCGTCGCCGACATTCTGCGCACGGCCGGTGCGGCCGATCCGATGCACGTAATCTTCCGGGTGCTCAGGGACATCGTAATTGATGACGTGACTGACACCCGCGATGTCGAGGCCGCGCGCGGCGATGTCGGTCGCGACCATCACTTCATATTTGCCGCTCTTAAAACCTTCCAGCGCCTCGATCCGTTCACGCTGCGTTCGATTGGAGTGCAAGACCGCGACGGAATGTTGTCCATTTTTTAACTGATGCGCGATCCGGTCGGCGCCATGTTTGGTTCGGCAAAAAATCAGCGCGCTGTCAAAGCTCGTACGCTCGAGCAACGCCATGAGCAAATCGAATTTTTGTGCCGCGGCCACGGGATAAACAGCGTGCGTCACTGTCTCGGCCGGTGAACGGCGGATACCGATCTCGACCAGCTCGGGATCGCGTAACACCCATGCGGCCAGGCGCTCGATTTCTGGCGGTAACGTGGCGGAAAACAGCAGCGTCTGTCGATCCCTCGATATCTTCTCGACGATCCGCCGCACATCCGGAAGAAATCCCATGTCCAGCATGCGGTCGACTTCATCGAGCACGAGGATGTTTACGTCGCGAAAATGAATCACGCCTTGCCCGAGATGGTCGAGCAATCGCCCCGGCGTGGGCACAACCGTGACACGCAAATCGGTGAAGCGGCCGTAGTCACGGAATGCGGTCTCCACTTGCGCCGCGAGCTCACGCGTCGGTTCGAGCACGAGACAACGAAATGCGCCGTGCTTTACGAGCAGCGTCAGGATCGGCAAGGCGAAGGCTGCCGTTTTGCCAGTGCCGGTTTGTGCCGTGCCGATGAGATCTCTGCCTGCGAGAACAATCGGAAAAGCGCGCAGCTGAATCGGTGTCGGCTCCGTAAAGCCCATGGCCTGGGTGCCGCGCACCACTTCCGGGGAAAGGCCGAAATCTTTAAATGACACGATTAAAGGCTACTTGCATTCGAAGGGGACACAACGAAGACAACGCTGGTGGGTCGAGCAGTCCCTGCTCAATGCTAACTTGGCTGCGCGCCGTTGGGCCGTCCTTAACATTCGTTAGGGGAAATTGCGATTCTAACTTCGCATGGCCGCTGGTCGTTGATCTGCTTCGAAATGGAGTTCGGTTTCGGCTCCAGCATATTCCGCCGCCACGGCCGCCTAACGACTGCGATGTCTTGCTTCACGCCCACACTCACGTGCCACGGAACGAGATCGTCGGTGGGATTCGCTTCCTCAATCCTGGCTGCGTTACACGACCGAACCGCGGCGCACCTCCAAGTGTCGGGTTCCTTAAAATCTCAAGAGATGGACAACTGAATTGGCGAGTTCAGCAATTGCGCTGAAATCATCAAACGTCGACCGCGTAACGTTGTAAAAACACGCTCAGCTTTTCGCCGGACAGCGTTGCGCGGCCGTATTCGACGCGATTTGCGCGCTGCCGCCGCCAATCGAATTCGGCAGTGTGATCGGCTGCTGCGCGAACTGCCAGATCGAGAAAACTGCGCTCAGGATAAAGAGAACGTAAACGACAGTTTCAAGAACGCCGCGCGTCTTTTCTTCTGAATGCACGAGCAAAGCGTAGGTCGATTCGCGCACTTGTTCTGCTGGGATTGTTGCTGTCTGATTCATAAGTAGGTTGGTTACGAAACCTGCTTATGCACGCCGTGTGCCAGTCGCGAAAACAAAGTTACAAGCAACTGAAGGATAGCTCATTATAAATTCGCGACACGCTGAACCAATTCCCGCGAAGTTCCGTCGATGGGAAACAACAGTTCCAGTTTCGGGACACCAATCCCGAGTAGCAATCCGCGCGAACTACGACGCGGCCGACTCTGCCTTTTTTGACTTCCGGTTTTCCTTTGTCTGGTCGGTCGCAGCCGCCTTCTTTGTTTTCGTGCTGCCCTTTTTCTCCCCGTCGGCCGGTTCAAGTGCGACCTCTGCGTCCACCCATTCGATGAATGCGATGGGCGCTGCGTCGCTCTTGCGTTGACCGAGCTTCACGATCCGCGTGTATCCGCCATTTCGGTCGGCGCTGCGCGGCGCGATATCTGCGAACAATTTCTTGACCGCATCTTTCTGCCGCAAAACCGCGAGCGCGGTCCGGCGTGCGTGGAGAGAATTTCTCTTGCCAAGCGTCACCATTTTTTCGGCGAGCGGACGAACCGCTTTCGCTTTCGCCAATGTCGTCTTAATCCGCTGATGCTGGATCAAACTACAAACCTGATTGGCGAGCAGTGCTTTTCGATGCTCGGCGGTGCGTCCGAGCTTGACGGTTTTTTTCTGGTGTCTCATGAATCGCCCGTACGCTTGAGGTTTGCCTAACGAGTCTTACTCCGCGCCGGGATCAGCTGCGCCGTTGGCGCTCGCGCCGTTAGCTCCCGCCGGAGTTTCGACCAAGCCGGGATCGAACTTCATGCCCAAGCCCAGATTTAGCTGCTGCAGCTTGTCCTTGATTTCGTTGAGCGATTTTTTGCCGAAGTTGCGATACTTGAGCATCTCCGCCTCGGTTTTTTGCGCCAACTGGCCGACCGTCGTGATATTCGCGTTGTTCAAGCAGTTCGCAGCGCGGACACTGAGCTCGATCTCGTTGACGCTCATATTGAGAAGCTTCTTCAGCTTCATGTTTTCTTCGCTCACGCCGGCCGGTGTCTCGTCGAACTCGATTACGTCTTCGTTGAAATTCACGAAGACATCGAGGTGATGACGCAAGATCGCGGAAGATTGCAACAATGCGTCGTCGGGAGTGAGCCGGCCATCGGTCCAAATCTCGAGGATAAGCTTGTCGTAATCGGTGCGCTGACCGACCCGCGTATTTTCCACTGCGTACTTGACGCGCGTGACTGGCGAGAAAATCGAGTCGATCGGAATCAGCCCGATCGGTTGATCGGCGCGCTTGTTTTCCTCGCCGGTCGCGAAACCGCGGCCAACGCGGACTTCGAGTTCGGCGTCGAATTTATGTTTCTTGTCGAGCGTGCAGATGAGTTGTTTCGGATTAAGCACTTCATAGCCCTGCACCACCTGAATATCGCCAGCCGTCACTTCGCCATCTTTATGGACCAACAGCGAAAGCTTGCGCGCTTCATGATCGGCGGCCTTGAATTTTACGCGCTTTAGATTGAGGACGATATCGGTCACGTCCTCAACCACGCCGGGCAGAGTGGCGAACTCGTGCTGCGCGCCGGTGATCTTCACCGCCGTGATCGCTGCGCCCTCCAACGAGGAAAGCAGGACGCGACGGAGCGAATTTCCGACCGTGTGCCCATAACCGGCCTCAAACGGCTCGGCAACAAATTTGGCGTAGGTTTCAGTGGCTGTGCTCTCCTCTTTGGAGAGCGTTTTCGGCATTTCGAAACGACCGTAACGGATTGGCATCTGAAAATTTCGAATGGCGAACTGCGAAATGTCGAAATGGCAACTTTCGAACTTCTTCGTTCGGAATTCGTCCTTCCTAATCGCCGGGTTTCCCCTGGCGAGTGTGGCTTCGCATCCAGCGATGGAAACCCAGGGACCAACGGCGCAACTTAAAAACTCGCTGCGGGATATGGAATCAACACGATCGCGCGCAATTTGCAAGCGAGACTGCGCGAAATTTTTCGCTTGCGACAACCCACAGTGCCGGACTCTTTCTTCCGGCATGGCGTTGATCAGGCAAGCGTTCGTTCTTGGCGCCGGACTTGGGACACGGTTGCGGCCGCTGACAGACCAGATGCCGAAACCGCTCGTGCCCATCTTTCAGAAGCCGCTCATCACATTCGCCTTCGATCATTTGATCGAGGCCGGCTGCGAAAAGTTTTTCGTCAACACCCATCATGCGCCGAAACTCTTCGCGAAGGCTTTTCCTGGATCGACCTATCGCGAGCGGCGAATCGAATTTCGCCATGAGCCGGAGCTCCTCGATGCGGGAGACAGGTCTTGGCGCGGGCGTGGTTTTGCGCGATGGACGGATCGTAGAAATCAGAAACAAAAAGGCACCGCCCGGTGATTACGACTACGCAAACATCTCCATCTGGCAGCCGAAAATTTTCGAGCGAATTCCGCCGGCGACGAAGATTTCTTTTATTCCCATCCTCGTGCAATGGATCCGACAAAACGGCAGAATCGGTGGCGTTGTTCTTAGTGAAAAGAAGTGGTTCAACATTAGTACACGCGCCGACTACTTGGACGTGCACCGCGTGATTGCGGAACAACACTGGAAACCCGCTTACGTGAAAGCATCTGACTGGCCGGTCCAGATTGCTCCAAATGCCACCGTATCAGCGACGGCGCGCCTCGCTGGCTTTTATTCCATCGGCGCTGAATGTTCTGTCGGCGACAATGCGACGATCGAGGACACCATCGTTTGGCCCGGTGCAAAAATTGCTTCCGGGAGTCATCTTCGCAATTGTATTGTCCGCTCCCAGCAAAAAGTCGAGGGCACTATGCATGACGTCGATATCTAGCGATTTGCTATTACGGCAAACGCGCATCCGGTTTCCGCGCTTTAGCGAGGCCGAAGTCAACATTTCGCCCATCGAGAAAGGCGGATCGGATCGGAAATTCTACCGAGTTCGGTTTTCTCCCGAGCAAACGATTATTCTCGTAAAATATAATTTGGAACGGGAAGAGAACCGCCTCTACGTTCAAATCGCCGAATTTCTCGCCAAACACAAAATTCGGGTACCGAAGATTTTTTTTCATGATGCGGCGGAAGGTTTGATCTGGATTGAGGACTTGGGCGAAACGGATCTGTGGATGCACCGCAACGAAACCTGGCTCGTTCGTCGCGCGCTCTACGAATCGGCGCTCGATGAGGTTGCAAAACTGCATCGGTTGCCGGCCAAAAGCGTGGAGGCAATCAAGCCGGCGCTGCCGGCCGAGTTCAACCCCGCTCTTTATCAATGGGAGCAAACTTATTTTTTTGAAAACTGCCTCCGCAGGTATTTCCGCATCGGACAAAAAGAAATTGCTCAGCTCGCTGCATTGCCCGCGCTGCGAGACATCGCCGCGCAGCTGGGGGATCTGCCGCGCGTTCTGGTGCATCGCGACTTTCAATCCCAAAATATCATTATCCGCAACGGCCAGGCGCATCTGATTGACTTTCAGGGAATGCGCCCCGGCCTGCCAGAATACGATCTCGCGGCGCTGCTTTACGATCCATACGTGACGTTTTCGGACGAAGAACGAAACGACCTGTTCGAACACTATTGGACGACGCGCGGCGACGATCAGCGTTCCGCCGCGAACGATTCGACCGATGCGTTCAAGCTGTGCGCGATTCAACGCTTGATGCAAGCGCTTGGCGCCTACGGTTTTCTCGGACTGGTCAAGGGCAGCAAAGCATTCCTCGATTACATCAGGCCGGCGATGCGCTCGTTGTGCTCGCTGACCGAGGATAAAGCCGGCCTCGAAAAACTACATGGCACTCTGACTAATTTGCTTTCTGCCACTCGACAGTAAGGCTCGCTCGTTTTTCGGCGATCCAACTGCATTCTTGCTGCCGAGGCGGGATGATGCTGGTATGCGCAGCGTGCAAACGGCCGGGGTCCGCCAAGAGGGTACTCAATCGTTGCGATGGATTACGTGGAGCGCAATGCTCGTCGCGAGCGAATTGCCCGAGATTCTTCTGCGCTTGCGAGGTAACCCGCCGCTCTGGCTGCCGCTCGCACAAATTGGCGTTCTCATGCTCGCTGCGATCGCTGTCGCTTTCTCACCGAAGACGCAAAGTCTGGCTGGTTTTCTCCTCGCCCTGGCCGCACTTCTGCTCGGCTGGTCAGTCCTCACGCCTGCACTCGCCTTCAGCGGTACAGTTGCGCACTTCGCGCAGCATCTCGACTGGGGCGAGCGGTTGTTCCTGAGCAGGTTGCTCCCAGTCAGCGGCGCCATCGTGATGTTGATTACGCTGGTTCGGAGCGNNCGTGATTTATTCTTGTATCGCGGCGATCTTGACGCACCCGCACAACCGGAGCCGATTCTTTGGTTCCGGCGACCCATTCCATGGACGCGGTTCGGTGCCCAACTGCTGATTATCTTTGGTGTTCTGCTGCCGGTGTTTTTATTCTTCACAGTCCACCCCGACTTTGCGCAAGTCAGCCGTGTATGGCGTTTTCTGCCGTGGGGAATCGCGGTCGCGATGCTGAACGCAGCCAGTGAAGAATTTCAGTTCCGCAGTGTACTGCTGGCGCACCTAACCCGATCGATCAGCAACAGGGAAGCCGTCTTGATTACGGCGGTGCTGTTTGGGATCGGCCACTATTACGGACAACCCTCTGGGCCAGTTGGTGCGCTCATGGCCGGCATCGCTGGTTGGGTTTGGGGGAAAAGCATGATCGAAACCCGCGGATTCACCTGGGCCTTCGTCATCCACATGGTGCAAGACATCGTAATTTTTTGCTTCCTCGCAATGGAAGTTGTGCCGAAAAGCGCCTTCGCCGAGCGGAAACAGCTTCGTTTTGATGCCGTTGAAGAGCAGGTCCGCATCGCCTCCCGGCAAATCCCAGCGTCCGACTCCGCCCGCAAAGAGCACGTCGCCGCCGATTAAGATTTTGTCGCCACGCGAAAGAAAACAAAGGCTGCCGGGGGAGTGACCGGGCACTTCGAATACCGCCATTTCGAGTCCGAGAAAATCGCGCGCGGGCGTTGCTTCAATCAACATATCCGGTTGCACCGGCTCGATCTCGAATTCGAAGCCGAAGTTGCGAAAGAAATCGCGTTCCGAAATCATCGGCGCAGTGTCCGGATGACAACCGATCGGGCAATTGAAGTGACGCTTGATTTTCGCCACGTCCGGCACGTGGTCGAAATGACCGTGCGTCAGGAGCAGGAGTTTTACATCGGCGCCGCGCGAAACCACCCAATCGCACGCTCCGTCAGGCGCATCGAACAAGATGTTACCTTGCGGTGCGTGGACGAGATAACAATTCGTCTCAAAAATTCCGCCGCAGAAACTCTCGTACTTCATACGCTTCTTTATCGTGCCTTAATTCGTGCTCGTGCTCCTGCTCGTGATCATTTTCGCTACGAAACATCGTTTCGCATTTCTTTTGCCGCCGGGAACAAAACCTGCATCCTCGCACGGCGCGATTTCCGTTCGGTTTTGAATGTTACCGCACCTCAATTGTCTCACTTGCTACATCGTCATGCATCGCGCCCCGTTTTCTTGCGTTCGCTCTGAACTCTGTCACGTTATTCAACCTCTTTTTTTGGAATGAAGTCCTTTTTGCGCCCGTCGCTCACTCTTTCTGCGGTTTCGCTCGTTCTCGCCTTCGCGGTCCAGCCACTCGTTGCCAAAACCGACACAGAACAAGTCGCGGTCTCCGTCGGTCGGCTTCTCGAAGAAGGTCATTACACCCACCAGCCGCTCAACGATGAAGTCTCGCGCAAATTCCTTCAGACGTACTTGGACCTGCTCGACTTTAGTCATCTTTTCTTCACGCAAAAAGATATCGATGGCTTGTATGCGAAATACGCCACGTCACTCGACGATGACGTTTTGCTCGGGAATTTAAAGCCCGCTTACGAGATCTTCGATCTCTACCAAAAACGCGTCGACGAGCGCGTCGCAAAGATTAAGGAATTGCTCAAGCAGCCGATGGATTTCAAGAGCGACGGCTTTATCATGCTCACTCGTCAGAAAGCGCCCTGGCCGAAGGACGAGGCGGAGGCAGATGAGCTTTGGCGCGGGCGAATTCAAAATGAATTGCTCCAGGAAAAGCTCAGCGAACATCCCATCGAACCCGGACCGCAACTCGTCTCGCGTCGTTACGACCGCCTCGCGCGCAATGTGCATGAGGAAGATCGCGACGAACAGGTGAAGCTCTTTCTCGATGCGCTCGCCCAGACCTACGATCCGCACTCCGAGTACCTCAGCAAAGCCGACCTGAAGAATTTCAGTATCAATATGGGTCTGTCGCTCGTTGGCATCGGCGCGATGCTGCGTTCGGAAGATGGTTACGCGAAAATCGAGAGCCTTGTTCCCGGCGGACCAGCGCAGACAGATGGCCGCTTGAAGGTCGGCGACCGCATTACCGCGGTGGCCCAGGGGGCGGCGGAGTTTGTCGACGTTC
>WNFD01013751.1_pt1 | contig 12460 bp, 10 predicted proteins | sample 5400491 | NCBI WGS metagenome assembly WNFD01 (sample SAMN13153343, study PRJNA577476) | soil metagenome | isolation source: 120 cm saprolite under Douglas fir tree site 2 hole 2 replicate 2 | place: USA:California | collected 2015-04-18 | reverse complement strand
GCACAGTCCCGGCCGTGGCACCTCCACCCGTGGGCAGAACTCCTCCACCACGGCCAGCACCTGCTCGAACACCCGTGCTTCCCGGCCCTCGTCCCTGGGCACGGCAACCAGGTCCGGGCAGTGATACTGAGCCTCGCGGGCCCGCTGGCCCCGGCGCACGCCGTCCTCACGGGCGGACTCCGAGCAGGCCACCACCCGGCCAGCGGCCAGCACAGCGAGCGGCACGGTCCCGTTCGCGCCCGCCTGTCCCCCGGTGCCGGCCGCCACGTCCGCGCCCAACGCCACGTCCGCCCGGCCCGCTGCCACGTCCACGCGCGCCGCCACTACCGGCCAGTCCGGGCACCAGACGACCAGCACCCGCGGCGGGCGACGGTCGGCGACGCTCACCCGGCTATCACCGCCACCGCCTGCTCGGTGTTATCCAGCGCGGGCGCGGCCAGTCCGCCGATGCCCGGATCCGGCCGGGCAGCCACAGCCACCGCTGCGCCGGCCGCGTCGCCGCGCCGCGCCCGGTGGCCAGCACATGCACCCGCCGGCCCATAAGCCGCCCGTGGCCCTGGCCCATCCCGGCCCATTGCTGGCTGGCCACCCACAGCCGGGCCTGCGCACCCGCCCAGTCCCCGGCCACCACCAGCACTCCCCCGGCTCGCCGCAGCGTGGCCTCGACGTGCCGCTTCACGTGCGGTGCCGGCTGGGCAGGCGGGCAGATGAGCACGAGTTCGCAGCCATCCAGCAAGGCGGCCGTCACCTGCGGCCAGCGCTCCCCCGGCGCACCGACCAGGAGCATGCGGCCGGGATCCACGCCGACACCGGCCGCCGCCCGCACCCCAAGCTCAGGCTGCCCCACCACCGCGCACCACGCGCCGGCCGCCGATGCGCCCGCCGCGATGGCCAGGCTCAGCAGCCCGCCACCCGGCACGGCCACGACTGAGCCGCGCTGGAGCCCTCCTTGTGGAAATAGATCCCGTAGCACTGAGAGCACTGGGAGCACGCGGTCCTGGGCTTGGGCCGCAGACGCCACGACGACCTGCGAGATCCCTGCCTGCATAATAAACACTATCGAATATGTATTCGATAGTGTCAAGATCTCGTGCGTCTTCGCGTGCGTACAACCGCTGGTTCCCGGCCTGCGGGAGACAGCGACGGGTGCCGACCGTCCCGCGGCAGTTGCTGGAAAAACGTACGGCCCTCGCCGCCACGATGACACGCCAAAGGGTGCCCGGATGGCCGCACATACGTGTGCGTGCCTTCCGGACACCCTCTGGCCTACCTGCCCGGAAGGGCAGGCAGGACGCCGCCGAGGCGGCGTGCGGTCAGACCGGTCGGACCTGCTCGGCCTGCGGCCCCTTGGGGCCCTGGCCGGCGGTGAACTCGACCCGCTGGTTCTCCTGCAGACTGCGGAAACCGTCAACCTGGATGGCGGAGTGGTGAACGAAGACGTCGGCGGTGCCGTCGTCTGGGGCGATGAACCCATAACCCTTGTCAGCGTTGAACCACTTCACGGTGCCCTGAGCCACGTGCTCTCTCCTACTGGGACGATCTTCGGGATCCACGGATGTGTGCCCCGGGTTGTTTGCGACAGTCTGCCCTTCGAAGGCCGGACTCTAGGTGATCCACGACGCCGACTGTCAAAATTTCGCAGGCGCTGTGACACGTTCACGAACTTCGACGACAACCAGAACCATTGAACACCATCGAGCGGCCTCATGTTCCTCGCCATGCCGAGTTGGCCACATCGGGCCTGCTCAAGTCCGGTGCAGCGGACTCTCGCGGGAGTGTCCCGAGGGCCGGAAACGGGGCAACCCGCCCAAACCGCCGGCCGGCCGGCCGTTTCCTGCGGCGCGGCCAGGCTCACCAGCACGTTGAACCATCTCGCCGCCCGGGACGTGTCTTTCCGGGGGGGGAATGGATGACGATCCCCCTCTGGGGCCGCCGGGCGCTGCCCCCGCCCGCGCTGTGCGGCGCCCGCGGTCGCGGCGCCAGCCCGGCGAAAAATCGCCTGGGCGGGCCCCGCAGACCGGACGGGCCTGTCGGTCGCGCCGATCTGGGGGCATGATGCGAATGGGCGGCATCGGCGCACTGCCTTGCTGGAGGGCGTCATGGCCCGCTGAAGGGCGTGTTGGCCTGCTGGAGGGCGTGATGGCAAATCTGGGTTCCATGCTCGAGCAGGCGGCGGCCGATCACGCTGGGCGGGCCGCCGTGCGCATGGATGACCTCGTGCTGAGCTACCAGGAACTGCGGGACGCCGCGGGCCGGCTGACGTCCCTGCTGTCGTCTTTCGGGATAGCGCCCGGCGACCGGGTCGCCGTCATGCTGCCCAACGTGCCCGCCTTCCCGATCGTCTTCTACGGGGCGCTGGGCGCCGGGGCCGTGGTCGTGCCGATGAACCCGCTGCTGAAGAGCCGTGAGGTCGCCTACTACCTGGGGGATTCCGGCGCGAAGGTCCTGTTCGCCTGGCACGCCGCGGCGAGCGAAGCGGCCAAGGGCGCCGCGGAGACGGGCGCGCGGGTCGTCGAGGTTGCCGAGCCCGGCCTTTCCGCCCTGCTGGCCGACCTCGCTCCGGCGCCCGCGCGCACGGATCAGGCCGACGACGACGACGCGGTGATCCTCTATACCTCGGGGACCACCGGCCGGCCCAAGGGCGCCGAGCTGACTCACGCGGGCCTGACCCGCAACGCCGGGCTCACGGCGGCCACCCTGCTGAACGCGGGCCCCGACGATGTGGTCATGGGCTGCCTGCCGTTGTTCCACGTCTTCGGCCTGACCTGCGGCCTGAACGCGACGATCATCGGCGGCGGCACCCTCACCCTGCTGCCCAGGTTCGACCCAGGCAAGGCCCTCGACGTCATCGGGCGCGACGGGGTGACGATCTTCGAGGGGGTGCCGACGATGTACGCGGCGATGTTGCATCACCCGGCGCGCGCCGAGGCCGACGTCTCGTCCCTGCGGACCTGCGTCTCAGGTGGCGCAGCGATGCCGGCCGAGATCATGCGCGGGTTCGAGCAGGCTTTCGGCTGCGTCATCCTGGAGGGCTACGGGCTCTCGGAGACTTCCCCGGTCGCCTCCTTCAACCACCCGGACCGGGTGCGCAAGCCGGGCTCGATAGGCACGCCGGTCGAGGGCGTCGAGATGCGCCTCGTGGACGCTGACGGTCACGCGGCGCCCGCCGGGGAGGTCGGCGAGATCGCCATCAGGGGCCACAACGTCATGAAGGGGTACTGGGGCAAGCCCGAAGAGACCGCCGAGGTAATGCGCGGCGGCTGGTTCCTGACCGGCGACCTGGCCAAGGTCGACGCGGACGGCTACTTCTACATCGTGGACCGCAAGAAGGACCTGATCATCCGGGGCGGGTACAACGTGTATCCGCGCGAAATAGAGGAGGTCCTGTACGAGCATCCGGCGGTCGCCGAAGCGGCCGTGATCGGAATCCCGCATGACGAGCTGGGCGAGGAGGTCGGCGCCGCCGTGGCGCTCAAGCCGGGAGCGGCCGCCACGCCGGCCGAACTGCGCGCGTTCGCCAGGGAACGGGTGGCGGCGTACAAGTACCCGCGTCACGTCTGGCTCGTGCCCGAGCTGCCGAAGGGCCCCACCGGCAAGATCCTCCGCCGCGAAGTGACGCCGCCGCAGGACCCCCAGTGACCGCGAAGCCCGCCAGCGCGGCGGATGAGTCAGCGGAGAGCGAGGCCGCCGAGGCCGCAGGCGCGCTTGATCTGCTCCTGGCTGACGCGGCCCTCGGCGTGGCGCGCAGGTTCCGGCCGGACGCCGCCTCGCTGCGCCTGGCCGCGCGGCTGGCACGCCGCCCACAGACCGTAGCCCGCCAGGCACGGCTGCTGGCCGCAGAACTCGGCCAGATCGCCACCGGGAATTCGACCATCGCCGCCGCGCCACGCGACCGCCGGTTCGCGGATCCGGCATGGCACGACAATCCGCTGCTCCACCGCGCCGTTCAGGCCTACCTGGCCGCCGGGCAGGCCGCCGAGGCACTGCTGGCCGACGCCGGGCTGAACTGGCGGGACAACGAGCGGCTGAAATTCCTGCTCGGGAACCTGATCGCCGCCGCTGCCCCGAGCAATAACCCGGTCATCAGCCCGGTCGCCTGGAAGGCGCTCATTGACACCGGCGGCCTCAGCGCCATCCGGGGTATCCGGGCCCTGCTCTCCGACCTGGCCGCACCCCCCCGCACCCCGACGATGGTGGCGCCGGATGCCTTCGAGGTGGGCCAGGACCTCGCGGTGACGCCCGGAGCCGTGGTGGCCAGGTCCGAGGTCTGCGAGATCATCCAGTACGAGCCGGCCACGGCCATGGTGCACCGCTTCCCGCTGCTGATCGTCCCGCCGATGATCAATAAGTTCTACGTCACCGACCTGGCGCCCGGCCGCAGCATGATCGAATTCCTCGTCGGCCAGGGCCACCAGGTGTTCGTCATCTCCTGGCGCAATCCTGACGCCCGGCACCGGGACTGGGGCCTGGATACCTATGGCGGCGCCATCGTCGATGCCCTGGAGACGGTACGGCACATCAGCAAGGCTCCCAAGGCCAGCATCTGCGCGCTGTGTTCCAGCGGCCTCATCTCGTCGATGGTCAGCGCGCACCTGAACGCGACCGGGCGCTCTGACCAGCTCGCCAGCCTCTGCCTGGGGGTGACAGTCCTGGACCAGTCACGCGCGGGCACGGCCGCCGCGATGATCGACGCACGTACCGCGGAAGCGGCGATCCTGGCCTCCAGTAGCCGCGGCTACCTGGACGGGCGGGCGCTCGCCGAGGTGTTCGCCTGGCTCCGGCCCGATGACCTGATCTGGAACTACTGGGTGAACAACTATCTGCAGGGCCGGACCCCGCCGCCGTTCGACATCCTGTACTGGAACGCCGACACGACACGGCTGCCCGCCGCGCTGCACCGCGATTTCATCGAGCTCGCGCTGTTCAACGCGCTGACCACGCCGGGCGAGGCCACCATGCTCGGCTCTCCCGTCGACCTGGCCAAGGTGGACACGGACAGCTACGTCGTGGCCGGCATCGCCGACCATCTGTGCCCGTGGCAGTCGTGCTACCGCAGCACCCAGTTGCTCGGCGGCACCATCCGGTTCGTTCTGTCCACGAGCGGGCACATCGCTTCCATGGTCAACCCGCCGTCGAACCAGAAAGCGACCTTCCGGACCGCGCCGAGCACCCCGGCGGAGCCACGGGACTGGCTGGCGGAGGCCGTTATGGAAAAAGGAAGCTGGTGGCCTGACTACGCCGCCTGGCTGGCGGAGCGCAGCGGCGGCCTGAAGAAACGCCCGGACGCGCTGGGCCGGAAGGGATTCCCGCCGATGGACCGGGCACCCGGCACCTACGTCCTCGACCGGTGAGCGATGCCGCCAACCAGCCGCAGCCCCCAGCCGGTCGCGGAGACGATGCGCAGCATCGGAGTCGACGGCCACCAGTTGCGCGTCGCGGTGCGCCACGGGCAGCGCGGCCGGGTCCCGCTGCTTCTGATCAACGGCATCGGCGCCAGCCTGGAACTGCTGCAGCCGTTCGTGGATGCCCTTGATCCGTCCCTGGGCGTGATCCGCTTCGACGTTCCTGGCGTCGGCGGCTCGCCCCTCCCGCAGGCCCCGTACCGCTTCACCGGGCTGTGCAGGCTGATCGCCCGGATGCTGTCCGAGCTCGGACATGAGTCGGCCGACGTGCTCGGCATCTCGTGGGGCGGCGGCGTCGCGCAGCACTTCGCGGCCTTCCAGCGGGCGCGGTGCCGACGGCTGGTGCTGGTCAGCACGGCCACCGGCGCCATCATGGTGCCCGCTAGGCCTGCTGTCCTGTTGCGGATGGCCACGCCGCGGCGCTACCTGGACCCTGGCTACCTTGAGCGCATCGCGCCCAGCCTGTACGGCGGGTCCGCCCGGACCGATCCGGGCCGGGTCAGCGCGGCGATGCACGGGCAGTCACGCGTCGGCTCGGCCCGTGGCTACCTCTATCAGCTCGCCGCCGGGCTCGGCTGGACGAGCGTGCCGTTCCTGCCGCTGCTGCGGCAGCCGACGCTCATCGTGTCCGGTGATGACGACCCGATCATCCCGCTGGCCAACGCCCACCTGATGCATCGGCTGATACCGCATTCGCGGCTGCATGTGTTTCACGGCGGCCACCTCGGCCTGGTCACCGAGGCGCCGCAACTCGCACCTACGGTGGACTGCTTCCTGGGAGAACTCCATGACGACGGCTCCGGACGCTGACTTCTACGCACTCGAATCGCTGCTCGATCACAGCGGCCGGGAGCTTCTGCTGCGGGTCAGGGAGTTCATGGAAAAGTCGGTCCAGCCCATCATCAACGGATACTGGATCCGCGAGGAATTCCCGCACGAGCTCATCCCCGCGATGGCCAGGCTCGGAGTCGCCGGCCTCTCCTACGACGGCTACGGCTGCCCCGGCGGCGGCAACCTGCTGGACGGCATGGTCGCGATGGAAATCGCCCGGATCGACGCGTCCATGGCGACGTTCCTCGGCGTTCACTCCGGGCTGGCGATGGGGTCGATCTACCTGTGCGGGTCGCAGGAGCAGAAGGAGCGCTGGCTCCCGGCGATGGCGCGGATGGAGAAGATCGGCGCCTTCGGGCTTACCGAGCCCGACGTGGGTTCCGGCGCGGCCCGCGGCCTGACCACCACGGCACGCCGCGACGGCGACGCGTGGGTGCTCGACGGGCAGAAGAAGTGGATAGGGAACGCGACCTTCGCCGACTACGTCGTCATCTGGGCCCGTGATGTCGCAGATGGCCAGGTGAAGGGCTTCGTCGTGGAGCAGGGCACGCCCGGGTTCTCGGCCAGCAAGATGCGCGACAAGATCGCGCTGCGGGTGGTGCAGAACGCGTACATCTCGCTGGAGGGCGTGCGGGTACCGGAAGCCAACCGGCTGCAGCGCGCGGAGTCGTTCCGCGACACGGCCGCCGTCCTGCGGCTGACCCGGGCGGGGGTGGCCTGGCAGGCGGTCGGCTGCGCCCGCGGCGCCTACGAGCACGCCCTCGCCTACGCCGGCCAGCGCGAGCAGTTCGGCAGGCCCATCGCCGGTTTCCAGCTTGTCCAGGACCTGCTGGTCCGCATGCTGGCCAACGTGACGGCCTCAGCGTGCCTGTGCGCCAGGCTCTCCCAGCTTCAGCAGGCAGGCACCGCGGAAGACCACCATTCGGCGCTGGCCAAGGCCTTTTGCACAGTGCGGATGCGCGAGACGGTCGGCTATGCCCGCGAGTTGCTCGGCGGCAACGGCATCCTGCTCGAGAACCAGGTGGGCCGGTTCGTCGCCGACGCTGAGGCGATCTACTCCTACGAGGGCACCAGGGAGATCAACACGCTCATCGTCGGCCGCGCCATCACCGGCATCGGCGCCTTCGTCTGACCGCGGCACGGCTCCTTGGAAACACAGTTCCGCAGAAACGCAGTTCCAGCGGAAACACAGTTTCCGCTGGAACTACGAGGGCAAGCACCCTATTGGCGAGCCATATGCATGCGCAGTTCGGCTTCGGTGTCGTCGATCAGCTTTCCGCTGACGTCCACCGTCACGCTGTGGATGGTGCCGGTGAACTTGAACGGGCTGACGTAGTCGTCGGTGACCGCGGAGCCGGGGTTGGCACCGCAGGTGAGCGCACCGGGGTTGAGCACGAACGGGTTGGTGACGGGTGCCTCCGCGTTCCCGGTCAGGGTTCCGTCCACGTAGAGCTGGAGCCTGCCGGGCGCGCCCTTGCCGTGCGCCATGTCCGGCGGTCCGGTCGGTTCGAACTCGAACCTGAGTGCGTGCTTGCCGGGCTGGAGGACGATGTCGGATTCCACTCCGTATACGGCTCGGCCCACGTAGTTGTGGACGTAGCGGAGCTTGCCGTCCTTGACGAACAAGGAGTATCCGCCGGCGGACGTGCCCTGGGACAGCAGCACCCCCTCGGCCCCGCTCGCGGGGATCTCGACTTCCGCGGTGATGCTGTGCGGGCGGTTGAGAACCCTGGGTGCGGCGAAGAACGGGATCGATTGCGTGCCGGGCCGGTAGGTGTAGCTGTCGCGGGGAACCGCGACGAGCGGCTTTTCGGCGGCGGCCACGTTGTGGTTCTCGGCGAAGTCCTCCGCCACGTGGTAGAGCTCCCAGCCGGTGGCATCCAGCTTGGACAGCGTCTCGGACGAGATCGGCTGCCCGAAGGGCATGCCCGCCTCGGTGAAGGACGGGCCGGGCCAGGGGCAGACGGCCCGCCAGCCGTCGTGGTAGATCGCCCGGTGACCCAGCATCTCGAAGTACTGCGTGTGATGGTTGTTCTCGGCCGAAGCGTCCTGCAGCGTGTCGGCGAAGCTGACTCCGTGCAGGGGCGACTGGGTGACGCCGCGGATCGTCTTGGGCGGCTCGATGCCCAGCAGGTCCAGAACCGTGGGCACCATGTCGATGATGTGCGCGTACTGGGTGCGGATCTGGCCCCGGGCCGTGATCCGCTGCGGCCAGGCGACGATGAACGGATCGCTGGCGCCGCCCCGGTAGGTCTCCCGCTTCCACCGGCGGAACGGCGTGTTCCCGGCCCACGTCCAGCCCCACGGGTAGTGGTTGAAGTGCTTGGGACCGCCGATCTCATCGATCAGCTTGAGGCTTTCCTCCAGCGGCTCCTGGGCGTTGTTGAAGAACTGCGCCTCATTCGTGGTCCCGGTGGGCCCGCCCTCGGCACTGGCACCATTGTCGGAGATGACCATGACCAGGGTGTTGTCCAGCTCCCCGAGCCGGCGCAGGAACTCGACCAGCCGCCCGACCTGGTGATCGGTGTGGCTGAGGAAACCGGCGAAGACCTCCATCATCCGGCTGAACAGGCGGCGGGCTTCGGGGGGCAACGACGCCCAGTCGGGCACGTCGGGATCGTGACGCGACAACTCGGCGTCCGCGGGAGCGATGCCGAGTTCCTTCTGCCGGGCGAACACCTTCTCCCGGTACGCGTCCCAGCCCTCGTCAAATACGCCCGCGTACCGGTCCGCCCATTCCTTCGGCACGTGGTGCGGTGCGTGCGTGGCGCCAAAGCACAGCCCAGCTGGCCGAAGCCGGTGTCATCCAGCACGATGAACAGCACGTTGGGTGCACCCTTGCGGGCCCGCGCCGGGGCCGGCCACGCCGGGGTGGACTCGTCAGCGGTCCGCCCGATCACGCCAGGGAACGCAGAGCCCGACTCGTACTCGATAATTGGCACTGTGGACCCTCTTCCACTGTTCTCCGACACCCTGATGACCCGTATCCTGCGGGGCCGTGGCGGAGCACACATCACCCACCAGGGATGATGTCGGCACGGCCTAGGGCCGCAGGTAAGAGGCGCCGTTGAGATCGACGATGGTGCCGCTGGCCCATTCGGCCTGCGCAGATGCGAGGTACACCACCGCGGCCGCGATCTCGTCGGCCCGGGCGACGCGCCCGAACGGGCTTTGCGCGCGGATCTGATCGCCGGACGGCCCGGCGAGGTGCCTGGCGGCCATGTCCGTCTCCACGTAACCCGGGGCGACGGTGGCGACCGCGATGCCGTGCGGGGCCAGGGCCCGCGCGAGCGACTGGCCGAACGCGTTCAGCCCGGCCTTGCTCGCCCCGTAGGCAGGCTGGCCTGGCTCGCCGCGGAAGGCGCCGCGGGAGGAGACATTGACGATCCGCCCGCCACCCCCGGCGATCATGTGCTGGACCGCGCACCAGGTCACGTTCGCGGCGCCGGTCAGGTTGACGGCCAGCGTCGCCTGCCAGGCCGCCTGCCACTGCTCATATGACACGCCGGTGATCGGGTGCGGGGTGAAGATGCCCGCGTTGTTCACCAGCACGTCCAAGCCGCCCAGCGCCTCGCGGGACTGATCCACCATCCGGCGCACCGCCTGCGCGTCGGCCAGGTCGGCCTGGACCACCGCGTGCCCGCTGCCGGGCAGACCGGCCAGCACCTCGGCGGCGAGGCCAGCCGAGTGGCCATGGTGCACAGCGATCCGGTCACCCTGGTCCGCAAACGCCTCGGCGATGGCACGGCCGATGCCCCGGGCCGCGCCGGTGACCAAGATTGCCCGTCCGCTCACCCGAACGACCTTAATCCCTAACCGCCCGCCATTGCCCCCACGATCAGGAACGGCTCGGCGCCAGAGGAGACCGCGTCGGGCAGCGGGGTGTCCGGCTGCTCGTGGGACAGATCCTGCTCGCAGGCGAAGAACCTGACGAACGCCCGGCGCTGCCCGGTGCGGCGGTCGCGGATCGTCCCGCACAGCATCGGATAGCGGGCCTCAAGCGCGTCGAGGACCAGGCGCTGCGTTACCTGGCCCGCAACGTCGAGTTCCACCTCGCCGTCGACGCGGGCGAGCGTACGCAGGTGCGCAGGGAGCACGACCCGGATCATGACAGCGTCTGGACCTCGACGGCCAGAACAGCCGGAAGATCCCGAACGATTGGCGCCCAGCTGTCGCCGGCATCGGCTGACACGTATACCTGCCCGCCGGTCGTACCGAAGTAGACGCCGCACGAATCGAGGGAATCGACGGCCATCGCATCGCGCAGCACGTTGACGTAGCAGTTGCTCTGCGGCAGGCCGTTCGTGAGCGGCTCCCACTCGTTTCCGCCCGTCCGGCTGCGGTACACGCGCAGCTTTCCCTCGGGCGGGAAATGCTGAGAGTCGCTCTTGATCGGAACCACGTAGACGGTGTCCGGCTCGTGCGCGTGAATGTCGATCGGGAAACCGAAGTCGGTCGGCAGGTTACCGCTGACCTCCTGCCACGACTCGCCGGAGTCGCCGCTGCGCATCACGTCCCAGTGCTTCTGCATGTACAGCACGCTGGGGCGCGATGGGTGCATCGCGATGTGGTGCACGCAGTGGCCGACCTCGGCGTCCGGGTCGGGGATGCCCTCGGACTTCAGGCCGTGGTTGACCGGCCGCCACGTCTGGCCTTCGTCGTCGGAACGAAACACGCCCGCCGCCGAGATGGCCGCGAACATGCGCCCGGGCTGATCTGGATCCAGGATGATCGAGTGCAGGCACATCCCGCCGGCGCCCGGCGCCCAGGACGGCGCGGAGTCGTGGCCGCGCAGCCCGGAGAGCTCCTGCCATTCCTTCCCGCCGTTGGTCGAGCGGAACAAGGCCGCGTCTTCCACCCCGGCATAGACCGTGTCCGGATCGTTCAGTGAAGGTTCGAGATGCCAGACTCGGGCGAACTCCCAGGGGTGCGGAGTGCCGTCGTACCACGTGTGCGTGCCGGGGGTGCCCTCGTACCCGAACTCGTTGCCGACCGGCTCCCACGTCTCGCCGCCATCGTCGGAGCGCTGGATCAGCTGCCCGAACCAGCCGGTGGACTGCGACGCATACAGCCTGTCCGGGTCGGCAGGTGATCCCTTGAGGTGGTAGATCTCCCAGCCCGCGAAGTGCGGGCCAGACACGTCCCACCGCTCGCGCTTGCCGTCCGACTTCAGGACGAACGCGCCCTTGCGCGTACCGACCAGTACTCGTACTCCGCTCATCCGAACTCCCTTCCGGCCTTCGACCGCACTCTTTCCGTCACCACGGGCCCGTCACCACGGGCCCGTCACCACGGGCGTCACCATCGGCCCGTCATCCGCTGGGCCTCTCCAGGAGAGACCGCCGGGCCCGGCGAAACTCATCGGTCACGGATCGAATCGCCGGCCGGCCTCCCGCGTACAGGTGCTCCGTAAAGAAGGCTAGCGGTCACCGCTGACAGAAACGCGGCATGCCGCCGCCGGTGTCTTTCGTAGACTTGGGCTCTCGTGAGACACCATCTCCCGCGGGCCGTCTCCCTCAGCCTCGCGCTGAGCCTGGCGCTGACGGCGTGCGCCTCCGGCGCCCGCGAGGCCCGAGGACCCGCGCCGCCAGGGCGCTGGACCCAGTTCAGGCATGTCCCCGGAGTAGTGGATCTCGCGGGTCCGCGCGGCGACGGCTCGTTCACCGTGGCCGCCGCCGGGCGCCTGCTCACCCTGAGCCTGGCCGGCGCGCTCAGTCCGTTCGCCAGGGGAACGGGCGGCTACTCCACCGCGATCGGGCCCGAGCCATACATCACCGTGACCGGGAACGACCCGGTCGCCGGGACCCGGTGCTCGTTCCGCAGCGGCATGATCTTCGCTCTCCAGCCGGGCGGGAACCCGGGCATCATCCTGATCGGCGCGGACGGCCGGGCCAGGCGCTTCGCGAGCCTGCCCGGCGCCCCGAGCGGGATCACGTTCGACACCACCGGGCATTTCGGCCACCGGCTCCTGGTCACGGCCAGGAACCACGCGGGGATGACGGTGCTGGCCATCGACTGCGCAGGCGCGGTGCGCACCATCGCCACGCGTGCCCCGGGCATGGAGGGCGGCATCGCGGTGGCCCCGGCGTCATTCGGCCGCTACGGCGGCGACCTCGTCGCCCCCGATGAGACGAGCGGGCGTGTCTTCGCCGTCGCGCCGAACGGCACGGTGGCCACCCTCGCGGTATCCGGCCTGCCGCACGGCGGCGACATCGGGGTCGAGAGCG
>WNFD01008204.1_pt1 | contig 12460 bp, 12 predicted proteins | sample 5400491 | NCBI WGS metagenome assembly WNFD01 (sample SAMN13153343, study PRJNA577476) | soil metagenome | isolation source: 120 cm saprolite under Douglas fir tree site 2 hole 2 replicate 2 | place: USA:California | collected 2015-04-18 | reverse complement strand
ATATTATTCTCAAAACTACGCTGGTAATCGTCAACCCATTTCAGTGAAACTTCTATTTCGGAGCGTTCTGGAATGGGCAAACGCTTTAATGTGTGCTCGATATTAGCACGAATAGCTTGATCAGGATCACGAAGTTGCCTGACTATTTCCATATTACGTTTGAGACGAGCTGCAATAGTGTTGTTCGTATCGGCATTAATCGAGCCGCCAAATAAACGTGTGTCCGGCAGTAAACCCAGATGCCAGAGTTTCAGGAATGTAGCGGTGAGACGTGGTACAGGGTTAAGTTCTATTAAAGAAGATAAATAATTAGCGATGAGTTGTGGATTAAGTAGGCTAGTAAAGTCTTCCTCGGTCTCCAAAGCTTCTAGTAAATTTATGTGCTGCTCATTTACCGCAACATTCGATTTTGCCCACTTTAATAGTTGATGAGCGACTTGAACATTTGTAACTGATTGAAATTGTCCTAAAGTGTGCATAACTGGCTGGCGACCTTGTGCAATTGCAACCCGCGTGCCCACTTCTGTCCAATGATTACGCCAGCGCCCTGCAGCACGTAATGTCGTATCAAACTCGTCTGGAACGCTGAAACCGGCCTCAGTTGCAATATTCTTTAAATGATTGGGGTCACCGAAGCCTTGCACTGCTAAACGAATTTTGGCTCCACTAGTCCGAATGTCGCCAACTTTGCGGATAACACGCTCAATGTTAAATCCGGTCAGGCTAGTGATTAAAATACCGTATTCATTCTTCCCTTCACGAATACACTCAGCTATAGCGTCAGCAATCAATTCGGCTGGAGTTGGGGTAACAATCATTGATTACAAGATTCCTTCCTTGTATTATAACTTTAACTCGATTCCTTATACACCTCAGCTTTTACCATGAAACGCATATCACTGAGGATACTGAATCAAAACTAGCCCATCTGCGTATTCTTTAGCCAGACCTAATGCGACTAGTCGAGTAACAAAGGCATCGCTATTTTCGTTCAAATCGTCTTGGTTAGCCTCTTGAATGCCCAAATTTGCTAAAACCTGAAAGTCTTTTGCACCTTGATCTAATCCCCCGAATAGCACTCCGAATGCTTCCCATAAACGGTTAGCAAAATCATCCAAAGTGACACCATCTGTTTCTGTTTTTGCATCTAACAGTGCCATGACTAAGACTTCAATGGTATCAGCTTGTGGATCAAAATGCTTACGCTTTTGTGATGATGCACGAGGTTTAAGGGACTTCCGAAAACTAAGCTATCCCAGTATGGTAAACTGTGCCAAGAAAAGAAAGCTTGGAGGGACAAGAGTGGAACTGACCGAGGAAGTCAAAGCGCTAGTGTTGAACACGGCCAAGGAACTCAGGGGGAGCGCACGGCGGATGTTTATGGCGCGGACGGTGCAAGCTCTAGGAGAAGGAGGCCAGAGGCTAGCCGAACGGGAACTGGGCTGGAATCGTGTCACTATTCGCAAAGGGAAGCATGAAGTGGAGAGCGGAATGATGTGTCTGGATGGCTTCAGGTTGCGTGGTCGCAAGCACAGCGAGGATCATTTGCCCAACTTGTTGACGGATATCACCGCCATCGTAGATGGGCAGAGCCAGGCGGATCCGCAGTTTCGCACGACGCGTCTGTATACTCGGCTAACGGCGACGGAAGTGCGTCGCCAGGTGATGGCCCAAAAAGACTACACGGATGCGGAATTGCCGACCGCCGAAACGATTGGAACCAAACTCAATCAGTTGGGATATTACCCGAAAAAAGTGGCCAAGAGCCAGCCCCAAAAAAACTTCCGGAGACCGATGCCATCTTTGCCCAGGTGAAGCAACGCAACGAGGAGGCGCAAGCCGATGAACAGACACTGCGGATCTCACTCGATGCCAAGGCAGCAGTCAAGGTCGGCCCGTTTGCGCGGGGAGGCAAGAGTCGGGTGCGAACTTCGGCCGCCGACCACGACTTTGAGGCCATAGCGACCGTGACACCGGTGGGCATTTTCCTGCCGACTTCCGATGAACTCTTTCTGTATGGGGTGACGTCTAAAGTGACAAGTGACTGCCTGGTGGATCGCCTGGGCGATTGGTGGGAAACGGTCAAAGAGCGCTTTCCGCGCGTCAAGACTCTCCTCATCAACCTGGACAATGGCCCCGAGAGCCACAGTCGGCGCACCCAGTTCAAGCATTGGAATGGGGCGCTGCTCGATTCCCTGGAGGCCGTGATCCAATATGCTACCTCCATGACCTGGAAAGGAACACATCCCATGGTCACTTTGGTGACCACCACCTATCGGAACGGAGTCAAACTCACCAAAGAAGCTATGCAGGTGGTCGAAACCCAACTTCAGCGTTTACCATCTCTGGGCAAGTGGTTCATAGACATTGGGGATCCCTTACCAGCCATCCGGGATAGCTAATAAATCTTGCATCCCTTAGTCCCGACACCAAACGGATTGAAACAAAGGCATTCCTTCCTTGAACTTCAACACACGACGCAAAGAGACGAGGCAAACTGGAAGACAAAATGCAGAAAGTACCTTGAACTCTTTGACCAAGCAGATGTCCTGGATAAGTTTTTCTCAACAAAAACACCCCAGGTACTCGTTATCACGATGGAGGCAGCGTATATAGCCTACCACAAGCAGTGGACAGAGGAAGTGTTAGCAGAGAGGGGAGACAGGGGACGAGCCTACAGCAACCGCTTTCTCATTGGCGCGTATGACACGGGTATCAGTGATATGACTCTGCTGCCGGAGCAATTCTTCTGTGCGCCTCGATTTTCTATACCCTTCCTGAGTACGCCGCACTCAGTCTTTGGTATCTAAGCATAGACGAGTATACGAGGGATATGCTTAGATAGCTAACAGGATTTGCGGGGAAGAACAGGTGTTTTGAACAGAGGTTCTAGGCAGCTTCACGTGGTTTTTTTGCCGAATTTTCGGGTAAGGGTAACTTACCCCCAAACTTACCCGTCAACTTACCCGTTATTCCTCGTCCCGAACGTTCATATTTTCCTCAACCCAGCGATCTAAGTCTATTTTCCTCACCCGCCATTCTCTCCCGACTTTGAAGGCAGGCAGCTTATTTTTCCTCCGATTAATGTAGTCTCTGACTGTCTCAACAGCGACTTGCAATAACTCAGCAACTTCTTCAACTGTCAAATAGGGTTTTTCCACACTCAACCGCCTGTGTTTTCTGCCTATTATACGCTCACAGAAAATACACGTCTATACCCTTGACATTGTACGCTTATTCCAGGCATACTAGATACATAACCAGACAAACCCACGTTATCCACTGAAAGGGGGCATCTATGACAACTACAGCCAGTCAAACCATGCTTGTTATCCCTTCTTTACTGTCGCTATTTTTTCTCTGAGAAAGGAGTGATGCCACCAAAACCAAGAAACGCCTAGCAAGTCTTTGCTAAGCGCTTCAAGTGAGCCTTACGTAGTTTGTTGTGTGCTGTACCAGCTCGCAAAGTCAACACAGCGCATAACGTCGCACCAATCCTTTTGACCGTTGTTCACAGGGCAGCAGAAACATACGTTTTTGCTGCCAGGAAAGGCGAAAGCTCTATGCTTAGTATCGCATTACAAGCCTTTCCTGTCAATTCAGAAAGGCAGATATATGCACCACTACGGGGATAACTTCATTCCTGTTGTGCCAACCACGCAACCACTCCACACAGAAGAACATCCCTTGTGCGGCGATCCTACCTGTCTCTGTTACGAAGACCAGGACAGGCTCACCGAACTTGACCAGGCGATCAGGGACGGACTCATCACGCCCGATGATGCAACACACATCATGGCAGGGGAAACCCTATGAGAGAGCAGACAGGGATAAACGCAAACACCTTTAAGCGGCGTGCGAGTTTGCCGCAGGAGGAGATAGCATACCTCACAACCCGCAGCCGGTATACCGCGCCCGCAGCACATAGTTATGTTGAGATGGACGAGGAAGGGCAGGACGTGTACACCAGACCGCAAACCCGAACGAGTGCCAGGCGATACGATCTTGCGCCATACAGACATGGCAGGGGAGAACAGAGAACCGAGGAGCTACCCCGCCAGGGGAAACATCCACTGTTCTACATCGGCATCTGCCTGGTTATCATGGTTGTTTTCCTCACCGCCTACACGCTCATCCCGCCAGCACTTCAGAAATGGAGCGATGAGAGAACCTACGGATACCCGCGCACATTCCAAACCGATGCGAATGTCGGCCACGGAGGAACGGAGCATTTTCTTGCGCTGAACAATCACGGCACCATTGAAGTGCTCGAAATCCCCACCAATCCAAGCCCGACGAACCAGCCGCGCTTGTATATCATTGTCCGGCTGAGCAGCCAGGGAGCAGACCTTATACCTGCTACGTTGTTTTTTCCCGATGTGAACGGGGACGGGAAGCCTGATTTACAAGTAACTGTTTTAGACGGCGCAAACCCGTCAGTATGGGTACTGTTCAACAACGGGACAATCTTTGTTTCCAAGCTTTAGCAAGTCTCAAGAGGAGCGGTAGCAATACCGCTTCTCACCACCAGAAAGCGAGTAGGGGATGCACACAGACACACTTGAGGAAATGGAATTGACGGACAATACCAGCGAGCCACAGCCGGAGCCACCGGAAACAACTGCTTCACCGGAACCGGAGGAAGCAAAGCAAGAAACGCAGGAGCAGGAAATACTAGCGCTTGTTCCCGCAGAGCCGGAAGTGATCGAGGGAGAAGTCATTGAGCTTGAGCAGCCGGAAGTCGCAGGAGATCAGATACCTCCAAAGCAAAAACCGTACTGGTTACTCATTCCGTTCACCATACTTTTCTGCCTGGTGTTTGTTGCAGCTTCGCTTCTTTTTCCACTCCTTACCCCAACGGCAACAGTCACCATTATTCCGGTTGAGCGAAACATCACCCTAACCACAGCGACCCAGGTACAGGCAAGAGCATTAGCACCGCTCACACTTTCTCAGAGCACAACCGTACCGGCGACGGGAAAGCGGCAGCAATCCGCGACCAGAGCATCAGGAACGATCACCTTTTATAATGGCCTGCTTACTTCGCAAACCATCGCAGCAGGCACCATTTTAACCGGCTCAGACGGCGTGCAAATTGTGACAGATCAAGCGGCCACTATTCCGGCAGCAAACCCGCCGTTTGAAGGACACATAACCGTTTCTGCTCATGCGCTGAGTACAGGAGCGGGCGGGAATATACCGGCCTATGACATCAATCAAGCCTGTTGCGCGATGTCTGTTCTTGCGAAGAATACAACAGCGTTTAGCGGAGGAGCAAGCGCACGAACGTATAGTGTCGTTACGAAATCCGATCTTGCCAGCGCAGAAGAAGCTATACAAACCACTCTCACTAAAAGCGAGCAGGCAGCATTAACCACGCAATTAAACCCAGGCGAAGCACTACTAACCCCGCCTTGCAAACCTGTTGTTTCAAGCACGCACAAGCCAGGCATTGAGGCGACACAGCTAACGGTTACTGTTTCTGAAACCTGTAGCGGCATTGCATATATTTCTCACGATGTATACGCGAGCGCCACGCAGATGATAACAGAAGAAGCAGCACGACGCTTAGGAACTGGTTACAGCCCCATAGGTGACATCCAGACCACTATCGTTGAGGCAACCGACACAACCAATCGCCAGGGAAAAGCCCAGGTCATTGTGCAAGTCACCGGAACATGGGCGTACCAGATCACACCTCGCATACAAGAACAGCTTGCAGTGCTGCTTGCTGAGAAAACCAAACAGCAGGCACTAGCACTACTTCTCCAATCCCCAGGCATTGCAGGAGCGCAAATCACTTTGCGGGGAGGCAATCAAACACTGCCACAAGACTTAAAAGCAATACGAATACTTGTCCAGTATACCCCCGATCACATGCAGATGCTCGTGAGTGTGCTCGCGCCAGTTGAAGGGTAAGTTACCAGGTAAGTTACACCGTAAGTTGGCTTGACAAGCCTCGTCAAACGGAAAATCACCTGGCATACTAGAGGTACGCGCGTAAGAAAGGCACAGTCGAATGCCTACCTCGATGTATGCCGCCTCACAGGAGTATTACCGCATGAACAGAAAAACTCTTGTCGCGGCCTTATATGTTCGTAACAGTGACCCAAGTAAGAAAGATACAGAGGAACAGCAAGCACAAGTTGACGCATTGCTCGCCTACGCGAAAAAGATGGGCTATGCGACAGAGGAACGGCTTATCTACAAAGATGCCATCTCTGCCTTAAAGTTTCCCTATTGGGAACGACCAGCGTTGATGAACTTGTGGGATGATGCAGAGCGGGGAGAGTTCGATATTGTCCTTTGTACTGAATTTTTCAGGCTTGCCCGTAAGTCCTCAGAGCAATATGCCATCATGGAATACCTCAAACGCTTCAAGGTTGAGGTTGTGTCCATAACCGAGAAGTTTGAAGACTCTACTGAGGGAAGACTCCTACATGCAGTGCAAGGATTTTTAGGGGAGGTTGAAGCAGAGAAGATACGCATTCGCACCACCAGAGGCCGCCAGCACCGCGCAACACGCGCTTTAACCGGCCAGGGTTCAACTCCAATCTATGGCTATGTGTTTGTTGATGGGGTAGAGTACAAGAAGGAGCGCTACGAACTCAACCTTTGTGTGATTGCCAGAGTTAACGGGCAGGAATGGACAGAGGTTCGGGTTGTCATCTACTGCTTTACTTCCTGTCTGAAAGGCATGTCCATTCGGCAAATTGCCCTTTCCTTAACCCGCATGGGTATTCCCACCCAACGGGGACGGGATGCCTGGAACCCCTTAACAGTCCGGCAAATCCTCAAACGAGAGGCATACACCGGCACCGGCTACAACGGCATCTGGACAAAAGACCCTGAAACTGGACGATTGACGGATAAAAATATTGTCAAGCTTCCATCTGGCATTTATCCAGCCATTATTGGCCGTGACACCTGGGAACAGGCACAGCGTCAGCTTGAGATCAATTCCGAGATGTCCACTCGCAATACCCACCATCCGCAGGATTACCTCATGAGAAGCCGGATGTTTTGCGGCATTTGTGGCAGGCGGATGCATATTAAGCATTGGAATAAACCCAAACCAGGACGAAGAACAATTAAAGCGCCTGATTATGGTTGTCTGATTAACCAGGGTATTGAGGATGTAGCACATCACCATTCAACCTCGATACCCATCCACAAGGCAGATAGGGAAGCCTGGGAGTTTGCCGTTCCCTACATCCGAAATCCACATCGTATTAGAGAGCATGTCCTGGCAATGAAGGAGCAGGTGATACAGCGCAACCACTCAGAGGATTTAGAGAAAGACCTTGTTGCAATTAAACAGGGTATTGCCAACCTGTATAAACTCGCAGAAGTCGCAGACCCCAAGGATACAGACGCTATGACTGCGCTCCAAGACAGGTTAGTTGTCTTGCAACGGCGCAAACGCGATATTGAACGGCTTCTCAGCGGTGTCACAACCGCTGAGGAAAAACAGGAAAAGTTACTTGCAGCTCTGGACAGATTTGAAGCATGGGCGGCATCCATCCGGCCATTTCTTGACGACCCAACGTACGTGATTTCCAACGAAGACAAGATAGGAGCACTCCTCATTTTAGGTGTCAAGGGCATAGTCTGGCCGATTGAAGGGTACCCTGAGCACAATACATTTACGCTCATGCCACCTGATGTTTCGAGATTTTGCGATGATAATCTCGTGTAACTATCACACTGGTCGTCCTTACCCTGTTCCGCCTTCGCTGCGCTTTGCCTTCGAACAGATGGAGAAGCGCAAATTCCCACAGCCGGATATATAATCGCACTTCTTTTAACTGAAAAAAACTTGACGTAGTAATAAAGTCGAGCGTATTATATCGTTAAAAGATACAAAATAAACTAGGGATATGGAAGAGTAGTTATCGCGGGGTGGTACGAATGCTGTCAATCAATCTTCCTGGCAGAACGTATAGTCAGCGATCATAGCATTACTTCGCATAAGCTGTCGGGAGGAACAAAACAATGAAGATTGCGCACATAGCTCCGCCGTGGATATCTATCCCACCCAAAAACTATGGTGGGACAGAGGTTGTTATCTATAACCTGGTCGAAGAACTGGTGGCACAGGGACATGACGTGACCTTGTTTGCCCCTGGCGATGCCAGAACATCGGCGAAGCTCGTTTCCTTCTTCCCAAAGTCACTTCTTGAGAGTGGGGTGACATGGCCTGCCCATCTCAAGGCTTATTATCATCTATACAAATCATTGGAACGCGCTCAGGAGTTCGATATTGTCCATACGCATCTTTCCTCCAGCTCGGATCTGTATATCTTCCCTCTCACCACCTCACTAGCCACCCCTCATGTAACTACGTTACATAGCCGTTTCCCTTTTGATCGTGTCAATATTTGGACTGGTGACGCTGATTACCTTTATATGGAATGGGCGCCCTACGTGCCGATGATCGCCATTAGCGAAAGCGCCCGTGCCGAAGTACCGCACAAACTCAATTTCGTAGGCGTGGTTCCGCACGGCTTGCCGATGGAACAGTTTCGTCCTACCGGTAGGAAACGGAGCGATTTCTTTGTGTGGTTAGGACGTTTTGTTCCTGATAAAGGCGTTCACCTTGCCATCGAAGCCGCAAAACGGGCGCAGGTGCCGATCGTGCTGGCCGGTACCATTGATCGCTACAGCCATGAATCGATACACTACTATCATCAAGTCATCGAACCTCTCATTGACGGTAAGCAGATCAGGTATGTTGGCCCGGTTAACATGAAAGAGAAGATCAGCCTGCTCAGCCGCGCCCGTGGCTTCCTCAACCCGATTGAATGGGAGGAGCCGTTTGGTATGGTCATGATCGAGTCTATGGCCCTTGGCTGCCCTGTCATCTCTTTCGCTCGCGGAGCAGCTCCGGAGATCATTGTATCCGGTAAAACAGGCTTTTTAGTGCGTGATCTCGATGAGATGGTCGCCTGCATACCCCACATAGATGAAATTGATCGCAATGTAACACGCATGCACATCGAAGAGCACTTCTCCGCTCCCGTTATGGCCAAACAATATGTCGAGATTTACGAAAAGCTCGTGAAGACTTGGGATACTGTGCCGCAGCCCCGTGTCGCTGAACTGGCAACGCCCCTTCGCTACTAAAATAACCTCCCCTGCTCGGGTCCCGAATCGAGGCGCTCAGGTTGCCATGGCAGTGGATGAAGTGAAGCCAGCGCTCTGATACGTTCATAGAGGGCAAAGCAAATAGCAGGCGAGTGTATCTCAAACGGGCAGTGACAGAAGACATATGCAGTCACCTTTTGCTTCAGCCATTGCGCCAGTTGTCGTGCCCATGTCTCAAGGAATGGATTGTTGACATCCATATTGGGGTTGCCAATGTAGCGTACAAAAGTGAGGTCGGTGGTAATCGCTACCTGGAGAGGTAAATCGGGTTTGCGTTCGCGCGCCTGCAGAACCCGCTGTTCCTCGCCAGGTCCAACTCGAATGGGTCGCGTATCCATCAATACCCGCGCCACCTTGTACTCGCCAAGCAGTTTGTTCAGTGCCTCCGCGTGTTCCGCCTCAAAGAAACCTGCATGGCGTACCTCGACCGCCAGCCGCACATCTGCCGGCCAGAACTCGAGAAACGAGCGTAATTGCGTCGTTTGAACAGGGGAGAATGCTGGAGGGAGCTGTAAGAACATCGTTCCCAGGCGTTCCCCCAATCCACGCATACGCTCGATGAAAAAGAACGTCTCCTGACGGTGGTTTCCCAGGTCAGGTGTGTGGCTGATAGACCGTGGGATCTTAAAACAGAAACGGAAAGTCTCGGGGGTCTCGGCCCGCCAGCGTGCCACCGTCTCAGCCGCAGGAATCGCGTAAAACGTCGTATTCCCTTCAACCGTGGTCAACTTCCTGCTATAAAGGCGCAAGAAGTCGCTCTGCGGTGTGTGTGGCGGGAAGAATTCCCCCACCCACTCCTTGTAACCCCACATAGGACAGCCGATGTAGAGCAAGCGCCCCCTCCTTTAATCTATTGATCTTATTCAAGCAGCCATCACCTGAAGGCCGGATAGTAGGATATGCGATCTGCCTCGGGCCAGGTAGACCGGAGCTTCGCAGCTATAGCCCGCACTATGGCTCCAATTGCCTCCATATGTCCAAGCTCTTCGGTCGTCTTTGCCAGGATATCGGAACGCATCAACAGGCGCTGCCGGACCGTCGAAGTGACAATGTTACGATCTTTTTCCAATAAAGCAGGCAGTGGAAACTCGTGATACCAGTCGAGCATCCAGAACGCGCACGCCTCGACAACTGCACGATAGAATAGCGTATCATCTGCCGCCTCCGGACAGCCCTTCACAAGCTCGGTGCGGTATGCTTCCTCCATGCATAGAGGCACGTGCTCCGGCATCCGATAGACGCACCAGCACGTCGGGAAGTGTATGCGGCCATACACCCCTTCCTTGAGCGCGTGGCCGAACCTACCTCCTTCAAAATCCAGCAGCCGTAATCTTGAATTCACAAAGAGACAGTTATCAGGACAGGAGTCTCCTTGAGTATACACCAGAAAAGCTCCAGGCTTCCTCATTGATGCCGTCAACATTGCCAATTCTACGTCGACTTGGCGGGTAAGTGGAATAGCGAGCAAATCGGCCGTCTCATGCAGCGCGGGCGCGAGCCAATTGTAGTTATCGTAACCACTTACCAGTTCGCTCGGCCCCAGCGCTTTGCGCATGCTATCGAACTCCGCGTGTTTGCCTGCCGTGAAAGCATGCATACGGCCATGGATCGCTGCAAATTCAACCAGGGCATTTTCTGCTCTGGCCGGATCATTACCTAGTAGAAAATGATCCAGGCGTTTGCCGGTCCCCAGGTCTTCCATGACAATCAGGCCACTAGCCCGGTCGCCACCATAAAAGCGCGGCCCAAATGAATCGTCTACATCGGCGACCTGGCTCAAGAACTCCAGGCTGGCCCATTCGTTGAAGAGCGTCCAGGCAGGAATGTCTGAAGCATCGGGGTTATACACTTTGTCGCCAACGGACTGGGCTTGCTTCACAATAACGCTCTCCGGCATCCCGCCTGGCCCGCCAAGCACATTGAACCGATAGACCTTTGAGCGGCTACTGCCGCCTATATCTTCACCATCACCAAGCCTCACTGCTCCCCCAAAGCAATAGGATAGTAATTGCTCAGCAGTAGCTACGGTTTCCGGGGAAGGATCAACTTGCTTGTTTGATGCGTTCATATCATATTCCTTACAACGTACGCCAGTAGAGACCACTCTCGCCTTGGATAAGCCCTGCGTCCAATAACTCTTGACGCAGCAAGGGTGCATTCGGATAATAGCGCGCAATCAACTCATCCGCCTCGCTCTCCTGGTAGAGCGTCCTGTACTCGAACTGGTTTGCCAGGCCCCTGAGGATCACCGACCGCTTTTCAGCATCGGTCGGTAGATCCTTGAGGGGGACACGCCAGTAGAATCCGTTCTCTCGCTGCATGAGGTTAGCTCCTACCAGCTCTCGACGCCAGAAAGCAGCATCAATGTGATGACGCTGGACGAGCACGTTCACTTGAGTTTCCTTGTACAGAACTCCATCGGCGAACTGGTTCGCAAACCACTTGAGGATCACGGCCCGCTTTTTGCGACTGGCGGGAATCTCCTTGAGCTGCGTACCATCGAAGAAATCTCGCAGCACCTTGCGTTCCCAGGCGTCACCCTCTACATCATCGACCAGCGAAGCCATTTTTTCCGGTGTCAGAAGCTGTTTACTTGAGTTGCGCAAAGCCTCAGTATTGAGCCTGTATACATGCGTATTACCTTCCGGACGCATCTCGACCAGCTCGCGTTCCTTCAACTTGGCCAGGTGATGTGACACCGTGGGCGCCTTCAGGTGCAGCATTGCCGCAAGCTCCTCCACGCTGCACTCCTGCTCGGCCAGGATACCGATCATTTTGAGTCGGTTCTCATCGGCAAGCGCCTTAAAGAACTGTAAAAGCGTCTGAAATTCCTCTTGAGACATTGCATCCCTCCTTATACTTCAACATAAAACTAATTTGAAGAATATCTAATTAGAATAATACCAAAATAGATTTGTCTTGTCAAGGATATCCCCACCTATCCCTCCTCCCTTTGGCAGACGCAGGCGGCACGAAAAGAAAAAAGCCATTTACAAAAAGACAATAAAAATGGGAACCTTTAATCCCTCTTTCTCCGTAATACATCTACAGAAGAGAGGAGGAGCAGTCATTCAGTGCTTACCTGCGAGGATGATCTCATCGAAAAAGCCAGGCAAGGTGACCAGGAGGCGTTTCGGCAGCTCTGGGAGGATCACCATGCTGTTGCTATGGCGACAGCGTTACGACTCTGTCATCACCGCGCCCTCGCCGAGGAGATCACCCAGGGAGCATTCCTCCTCGCCTGGCGTGGCTTACCTCGTTTCCACATTGGTAGTCCGTTTCGTCCCTGGCTCATGCGCATCCTCTACCGTCA
>WNFD01005695.1_pt1 | contig 12460 bp, 6 predicted proteins | sample 5400491 | NCBI WGS metagenome assembly WNFD01 (sample SAMN13153343, study PRJNA577476) | soil metagenome | isolation source: 120 cm saprolite under Douglas fir tree site 2 hole 2 replicate 2 | place: USA:California | collected 2015-04-18 | reverse complement strand
TCGAGGCTGAAGCCGGCCACCCACATGACCGCGAAGGTGGCGAGCAACGACAAGGGCACCGCCATGCTCGGGATCACCGTCGCCCAAATCGTCCGCAGGAACAGGAAGATGACGATGACGACGAGGGTGATCGTCAGCATCATCGTGAATTGCACGTCGTGGACCGCCGCCCGCGTCACCTGCGTGCGGTCGACCATCAACTCGACGTTGACCGAAGGTGGGATCGATTGTTCGAGTTTCGGCATCAACTCCTTGATCGTGTCGACCAGCGCAATGGTGTTGGCGCCGGGGGCCTTTTGGATCGCGATGCCCTCGGCCGCGCGATTGTCGAACCAGGCGCCCATTCGGACGTTCTGCACCGAGTTGAGAACGTCGCCCACGTCGCTGAGGCGCACCGGTGCGCCGTTGCGATAAGCGATGATCAGGTTCTTGTAAGCATCGGCGTTGAACAGCTGGTCGTTGGTTTCAAGCGCGACGATCTGGTGTGGGCCTTCGATTGCGCCCTTGGGAAGATTGACCGTCGCTGCCGCGAGCCCGTTGCGCACATCCTCGATGCCAATGCCGCGCGCGGCGAGGGCCGCCGGGTTGACCTGTACGCGTACGGCATAGGGCTTCTGGCCAAAGATGAAGACTTGTCCGACGCCCGGTACCGTCGACAGCCGCTGCGCCAATACCGTGTTGGCGTAATCGTCCAGCCGGTATTCCGGCACCGCCTCCGAATGAATGGCGTAGATCAGGATTGGAAAATCCGCCGGATTGACCTTCCGGTAGGTGGGCGGGCTCGGCAACTCCTTCGGCAGCACCCCGCTCGCGGCGTTGATCGCGGTGAGCACGTCGCCAGCCGCAGCATCGATGTTGCGTGCCAAGTCGAACTGCAACGTGATCGTCATCGTCCCGATGCCGGACAGCGAGGTCATCTGGCTCAGCCCGGAAATCGAGGTGAATTGCGTTTCGAGCGGCGTCGCGATCGCCGAGGCCATGGTCTGCGGGCTGGCACCTGGATAGCTGGCGGTTACAGTGATCGTCGGGAAATCGACGTTCGGCAAGGGGGCGATCGGCAGCAGCCCGTAGGCCCCGATGCCGAATACGAGGACGCCCAGCATCAGCAGCGAGGTCCCGATCGGCCGCCGGATGAACGGTTCCGAGATGCTCATCGGCGCTTATCCGCTCTCTTGTTCAAGCTTCGAGGCTCAGCTGGCCGCGACCGCGAGTTTCCCAATCGGCTGATCGACAGCCGCAGACTCCACAGGAGGAGCGGTCGGCCTGTCGTCTGCTTCCTCTCTGAGGGCGAGGTTGCCTTTGATCGCATCGAGGATGTCGATCACGGTATCGCGCGCGTGCGCCGCCGTGCCGGCAAAGGTCTCCTCGCGGATCGCCAGATTGATCGCTAGAATACGCTCGATCACCGGGCGTGCAGCGGGGGTGAGCCACAGGGTTCGGACGCGACGATCGGTCGAATGCGCTCGGCGCTCGACCAGCCCCTCTTCGCTGAGCTTATCCAGCATCCGCACCAGGGCAATGGGCTCGAGGTCGAGCCAGGTTGCGACTTCGGTCTGGCTGACGCCTTCGTTGCTGCCGATATAGAGCACCACCGCCGCCTGCCGGCGGGTGATCGGCAACCCCGTTTGCCGAGCCTGCCGGTCGAAGCGCCGCTTGATCAGCCTCGAGACATCGTGGACGAGGAACCCAAAATTGCGACCGAACCCCGGTTGGGCCCCAGGTCTCTCAGTCATCGGTTCCGCCGGCGGGGCTTGCGGCTCGACCGCGGTCCTCACTAGATGCGGGACTTCACTCTGCGCCATGACGAGTCTCCACGAAGGCCGGCCTCGGGGCATCCGAGAGGGCGTCCTGCACGCGCGACGGGCGGTAGGGACGGCCAAGCCAGCGGGCGAGGCGCTCGAGATAGAGGTAGATCACCGGCGTCGTGTAGAGCGTCAGCCATTGCGAGAGCGCTAGCCCGCCGACGATCGCGATGCCGAGCGGACGGCGCAGCTCGGAACCGGCACCGCCTCCAAGCGCGATCGGCATCGCGCCGAACAGTGCCGCAAAGGTCGTCATCATGATCGGCCGAAAGCGCAATAGGCACGCCTGGTGGATCGCCTCGCGCGGGCTCTTGCCTTCGAGCCGCTCCGCCTGAAGCGCAAAGTCGATCATCATGATCGCATTTTTCTTGACGATGCCGATCAACAGGATGACGCCGATCAGCGCGATCAGGCTCAGATCGTAATTTGCCGGGATGTTGGCCGAGAGGTTCCAGAAATCCGCAAAGCTTATGCTCGGCGGCGAATAGTTCGGGCGCGGCCAAAAGATCAGCGCGAGAAGCGCACCGACACCGGCCGAAGGCAGCGCCGACAGGATGGTAATCGGATGGATATAGCTCTCGTAGAGCATGCCGAGGACGATGTAGACGACAAGGATCGCGGCGACGACTAACAGCGGGGTCGAGGACATCGACGCCTGGAAGGCCTGGGCGGTGCCCTGGAACGAGCCGTCGACCGTGGGCGGCAGGCGAAGCTCTCGCTGCAGGGCCTGGATTCGTTCGACCGCCTGACCAAGCGCGATACCGGGCGCCAGATTGAACGACAGGGTCACCGCAGGGAACTGTCCCTGATGGGGGAGTGACAGCGGTTCGACCGTAGAGGTGTAATGGGCGAACGTGCTCAGCGGCACCTGCGCTCCGGTCGGCGACAGCACGTAGACCTTCGACAGCGCGGTCGGATCGTTCTGGAACTCCGGCTTAACTTCGAGAATGACTTTGTACTGGCTGGTCGCCGTGTAGATGGTCGCGATTTGTCGCTGACCGAACGCGTCGTAAAGCGTCTCGTCGATCAACGAGGCCGAAAGTCCGAGCCGCGAGGCGGCATCGCGGTCGATCTCGATGGCGATATGCGGCGCGGCGATCTGCTGGTCGGAGGCAACGTCCTGCAGTTCCGGAAGCTTCTTCATCGCTTCTTCGACGATCGGCGACCAATGATTGAGTTCAGCGCTATTGGTATCGGTAAGCGTGTATTGATACTGGGTACGACCGAGCCGACCGCCGAGGCTGATATCCTGCCCCGACTGCATAAAAAACTTTACTCCTTCGACTTGAGCAACTTTGGGGCGAAGCCGTTGAATGATTTGGTCGGAGGTGCGGTCGCGTTGATCATGGGGTTTCAGCTGGATGAACATCCGGCCGGTGTTCTCGCTGGGATTGAAGCTCGACGCCCCGGCGAAGCCGACTACCCCTTCAACCGCGGGATCCTGTCGGACGATATCGGCGATCTTCTGTACGAGCCCGGCCGTCTTCGCAAACGACGCGTCCTGGCGCGTCTCCGCCTGGCCGAAGATGAAACCGGTATCCTGCTGCGGGAAAAAGCCCTTGGGGATTTTCACATAGAGCAAACCCGTTGCCCCCATAAGCACCAGCGTCAACAGCAAGGTCGGCAGCTGATGGCGGAAGACAAAGCGCAGGCCGCGGTCGTAGAGGTTGAGGGCGGCGACAAAGACGCGCTCGGCGCCGCGGTTGAAGCGACCGGGCTTGACCTCGTCGGCCCGCTTCAAGAACAGCGAGCACATCACCGGGGTCAAGGTCAGCGAGATAAAGGCCGAAGCGACCACTGCAACCGTAACGGTGACGGCGAACTCGCGGAACAGCCGTCCGATAATCCCGCCCATGAAGAGCAACGGGATAAAAACCGCGATCAGCGAAAAGGTGATCGAAATGATCGTGAAGCCAATCTGACCGGCACCTTTGAGGGCGGCGTCGAACGGCCGGTCGCCCTGCTCGATGTAACGCACGATGTTCTCGATCATGACGATCGCGTCATCGACGACGAACCCGACCGATATCGTCAACGCCATCAGCGAGATGTTGTCGAGACTGTAGCCGACAACGTACATGACCCCGAAAGTAGCGAGCAGCGACAATGGCACGGCCATACTTGGGATCACCGTCGCCCACAAGGTGCGCAGGAACAGGAAGATGACGAGGATGACGAGGCCTATCGTCAGCATCATCGTAAACTGCACGTCGTGGACCGCAGCACGGATGACCAGCGAGCGGTCGGAAATCAGGTCGACATGCACCGAGGGCGGGATCGATTCCAGAAGGTGCGGCAGCAGCGCCTTGATGGTGTCGACCACCTGAATCGTATTGGCGCCGGCATCGCGCTGGATTGCCAGCAGCTCGGTGGGCTTCCCCTCGAACCAAGCGCCGGTGCGCGCATTCAGGGTTCCGTCGATGGCGTCGCCAATGTCCTTGATGCGAACCGGGGCACCATTGCGATAGGCGACGATGACATTGTTAAAGCCGCTGGCGTTGAACAGTTGATCGTTGGTATCGAGGGTAATGGCCTGGTTTAGGCCTTCGAGATTACCCTTCGGCCGGTTGACGGTCGCTGCCACCAAGGCGTTGCGCACATCCTCCAGACCGATGCCGCGCGCGGCAAGCGCACCGGGATTGACTTGGACATGCGCCGCATACGGCTTCTGTCCGTAGATCTGCACCTGCGAGACGCCCTTCACCGTCGACAACTTCTGCGCCAAAACCGTGAAGGCGTATTCGTCTGCTTTGTAAATCGGCATCGCATCGGAATGGACGACATAAATCAGGACCGGACGATCCGCGGGATTGGTCTTTCTGTAGGTCGGCGGGTTAGGCAAATCTTTCGGCAGAACCCCGGTTGCGGCGTTGATCGCGGTCAGCACATCCTGTGCAGCGCCGTCGATGTTGCGCTCGAGATCGAACTGCATCGTAATCGCTGTGGAGCCGATCCCGCTCGTCGAGGTCATCTCCGCCAGGCCGGGGATGGCCGCGAATTGCTGCTCGAGCGGGGTCGCGACGGCAGACGCCATGGTTTGCGGGCTCGCCCCGGAATAATTAACCGACACCACGATCGTCGGGAAATCGACCTTGGGCAGCGCCGCCACCGGCAGGAGGCCGTAGGCGCCAATGCCGAATACGAGCACGCCCAGCATCATCAGCGAGGTCGCGATCGGCCGGCGGATAAAGGGTTCCGAAATGCTCATCGACGGTCGCTTTCGAGTAGAGACTGTTAAAAACGTTTTGAGCGCGCCATTCGTGACTCAGCCGGTTTGTGGTCCCGAGCGTTTAATCCGTGCGCCGTTGGTCAGACGGTATTGCCCATCGACGACGACCTGCTCGCCGGGGGAGAGGCCCTTTGTCACCACGGCAATGCCGTCCTGGATTGCGGCGACATCGACGGCCCTACGCTCAACGGTATCGTCGGCCCTGATGATATAGACGTAGTTGCCGTTCGGCCCATTCTGGACGGTCTGGGCCGGCACGGTCGCGGCGCCGCGGCGCGTCGACAGGATTACCCGCACGTTGACAAACTCACCGGGCCACAACCGCTCCTCCTCGTTGTCGAAACGCGCCTTCATACGGATCGTCCCGGTTGCCTGGTCGATCGTGTTGTCGATCATTGTCAGCTTGCCCTCGGCGAGCTGCTGCTTGCCATCGCCGCTGTAGGCGCGCACGGTGAGCGGTGCCTGCTTGTGGTGCTCACGGATATCCTCGATCGTCTCCTGCGGCAGGGTAAAGCTGACGAAAATGGGCTTCACCTCGGAGATCGTAACGAGCACGGTGTTATCGGTTGCGCGCACCAGATTGCCCTTGTCGACGAGCCGTGCGCCGAGCCGTCCGTCGATCGGCGAACGGATGTCGGTGTAACCGAGGTTGAGCTTGGCGGTTTCGATCTGTGCCTGGTCAGCCTTGATCGAGGCTTGCAGCTGCGCGACCAGCGCCTTCTGCTGGTCGTAGCTCTGCCGGGTCTGGTGCCCGGACGGAACGAGTTGCGCATACCTTTCGAGGTCGGCTTGGGCGCCGGCGAGTTGCGCCTCGTCCTTTTGCTTTGTCGCTTCCGCCTGCGCCAGCGCCGCCTGATAGGGTCGCGGGTCGATCTGCAGGAGCAGGTCTCCCTCCTTGACCTCCTGACCCTCCTTGAAGTCGATTTTGATAATCTGGCCGTCGGCCCGGCTCTTGATCGACACCATGTTGTAGGCTTGCGCCGTCCCGATGCCGTGCAGGAACACCGGGACATCTTCGACGGCGACCGTGCCGGCCGTGACCGGGACCACCGGCCCGGCAGTCTGTGCAGCCCCCTGCGGCACGCCGATGCCCGAACTCAGCCACCCGATCATCACCATCGCGGCCAACGCGGCCCTACCAACCCAACACCTCACCATCCCGAGCGCCTCCTTGGCCGCGGTCGAATAAACCGCCAGGATCTATCATAGACAACCTCTATGAGTCACCCCGGATTCGTTCGGCGCTGCAAGGCCGATGCCAGACCGGAGCTACCGCCGCGCAGGCACCTCGATTGGCGCGCAATTGTGGCGTCCCGACATCAGGCAATCCTCCAGCCGAGACTTCTCTCTGAGCTCGCGAACGATCACCACCCCGGCGATCGCCAGCACCAGAATGATGATCAAACCGATCAGGGCCGCCGATCTCCGCTGCTCTCCGTCATTGCCATCCTCGGATCGGTTATTCATCGGCTTGCCCAAAAAGCGGTCAGGGCAAAGTAACTTCAGCACGGCGCCGGGAGCAACGGACCACGAGCCGGGCCGCCCGTTCGAGTTGGCCTGGTCGCTGGCCGAGTTCCCTACGGGCGGGCGGATTAACGGGCTCGGTTGCCGGGCCGCCCCGCTCTACGCTATTGACCGGGAAAGGTATCGCGAAAGGATGACAACTCATGGCTCAGCGCGGGCCGCTCTCCGGCATCACCATCATCGACCTCTCCCGCATCCTCGCGGGCCCGTACTGCACTTTGCTGCTCGCCGAGCTCGGCGCGCGCGTGATCAAGGTCGAGCCCCCGCCGCAGGGCGACGACGCGCGCCAATACGGCCCGTTCAAAAACGGCAAATCGGCCTATTTCGTCTCGGTCAACCGGGGCAAGGAATCGATCGCGCTCGATCTCAAATCGCCCGCCGGCCGCGAGATCTTCGAGCGGCTGCTCGACAAGGCCGACGCGCTCGTCGAGAACTTTCGCCCGGGCACGATGGAGAAGCTCGGCTACGGCTGGGACAGCTTGCACCCGCGCTATCCCCGCCTCGTCTATGCCGCCGCCTCGGGCTTTGGCCATACCGGTCCTTATTCCCGCTATCCGGCCTACGACATGGTCGTGCAGGGCCTCGGCGGCATCATGAGCATCACCGGGCACCCCGGAATGCCGCTGACCCGTGTCGGTACATCGGTCGGCGATCTCGCCGGGGGCCTCTATACCGCGGTCGCGCTCAATGCCGCGCTCCTCCATCGCGAACGCACGGGCGAAGCGACAAAGGTCGACGTCGCGCTATTCGACTGCCAGCTGGCGCTGCTCGAAAACGCAATCATGCGCTACACCTCGACGGGCGAGATCCCCGGACCGATGGGCGCGCGTCATCCCTCGATCACACCTTTCGAGGCCTTCCCGACCCGGGACGGGAACATCATTATCGCCGCCGGCAATGACGGGCTATTCATCAGCCTCGCCCGCGCTCTCGACCGCCCGGATTTGGCCGAGAACCCGCTGTTCACGACGAACGCGCTACGCAACGAGCACCAGGAAGCGCTGCGCGCGGAGCTTGAAGGTGTGCTGAGTCGGCAGGGCACCGACCACTGGATCGCGGTGCTCGAGGCGGCGGGGGTGCCCTGCGGTCCCGTCAACAACATTGCGCAGGCGCTCGCCCATCCTCAGACCGCTGCGCGCAACATGCTGATCTCGGTCGACGATCCGGTTACCGGCCCGCTGGAACTCGCCGGCAACCCGATGAAGCTGTCGGGCTTCGCCGATCCGCCGACCCGCTCTCTCGCCCCCGATCTCGACGCCGATCGCGACAAGATCCTGCGCGAACTCGGGTTTTGATGCCGGCCCCCTCCCGTTCCCTCCCGCGCCGGCGGCGGAGGGTTAGGGTGGGGGCCAGCCTGCTGGCGCTGCTCTTCGTCCTCGGCGGTGGGCTCTACTTTTATTTGCTGTCGTCCCTGCCGCTGACCGACGGCAAACTGGTCGTGCCCGGGTCGAAAGGCGAGATCCGCATCGCGCGCGACGCCGATGGCGTGCCGCTGATCACCGCCGGCGATGACGAGGACGCCGCCTTCGGGCTCGGCTTCGTCCATGCGCAGGAGCGGTTGTTCCAGATGGAGCTGCAGCGCCGCTACGGCGCCGGCCGCCTCGCCGAGATCTTCGGGAGCGAGGCGGTTACGATCGACCGGCAAATGCGCGTCCTCGGCCTCCATCGCGCCGCCGAGGCCGAGATCCCGTTTCTGTCGGTGACGGTGAGGCGGGGACTCGAGGCCTACGCAGCCGGGGTCAACGCCTTCTTGGCGTCCCGCCGCGGCGCGTTGCCGCCCGAGTTCCTGCTGTTGCGCTTTGCCCCCGAGCCGTGGCGGCCGGCGGACAGCCTCGTCTGGGGCAAGCTGATGGCCGTGCAGCTCGGCGGCAACTATCGCGGCGAACTGCAGCGCGCGCGAATGGCTCGCACCATTGCGGCGGCGGATCTCGCTTTCCTCTACCCGGAGTATCCGAAGGATGCGCCGACAACACTATCGGACATGCTGCCGATCTACCGCCGGCTGGCGCTCGACTCCCTCTACGAAGCGCTGCCGCCGATCGTCGGGCCGATCTTCGCCTCGAACAACTGGGTCGTCGACGGCAGGCACAGCGCCAGCGGAAAGCCGATCCTCGCCAACGACCCGCACCTCGAACTCGGCGCGCCAGGCTTCTGGTTTCTCGCCCGGTTGAAAACCCCGCAACATGAAATCGTCGGCGGGACCGTTGCGGGCAGTCCGTTCATTCTGGTCGGCCATAATGAGCGCATCGCCTGGGGTTTGACGACGACGACGGCGGATGTCGAGGATCTCTTTGTCGAGCGGGTCGATCCGGCCGATCCCGGCCTCTACCTGACCCCGCAAGGCACCGCGCCCTTCGTGTCGCGGCGCGAGATCATCACCGTCCGCGGCGAGGCGCCGATCGACATCACGATCCGAACCACCCGGCACGGCCCGGTGTTGTCCGACGCCCTGCCCCCGGGGGCGGCTGATCCGGGATATGTCTTGGCGCTCGCCGCGACCTTCACGATCCCGGAAGACCGCAGTGCGGAGGCACTGTGGCAGCTCAATCGCGCCGCCGATTGGGCGAGCTTTCGCGAGGCGCTGCGGAACTTCGTCGGCCCGATGCAGAACATAGTCTATGCCGATGTCGACGGCACAATCGGCTTCATCGCCCCGGGGCTGGTGCCGATCCGGCTCAGCGGCGACGGCTGGCTGCCGGCGCCGGGGTGGACCGGCGACTACGATTGGGTCGGCTTTGTCCCGTTCGCGGCATTGCCCAGCGCGGTCGATCCGCCGTCGGGTCATTTCGCCAGCGCCAACAACAGGATCGTACCGGCCGGCTACCCCTACTTTCTGAGCCGCGACTGGGATCTGCCGAACCGCGCGCAACGGATCGAGGCGCTGCTCGCCGCGACCCCCGTGCAGACATCGGCTTCGAGCGCGGCGATCCAAGCGGATACGCTGTCATTGATGGCCCAGCACCTGGTGCCGCTGATGACAGCGATAACCGCCGCGGACGATGCCTCTGGTGAGGTGCTCCTTCGCCTGCGCCGCTGGGATTTTGACATGGACCGGGACAAGGTCGAGCCGCTGCTGTTCACCGCCTGGTTGCGCGAATTCAGCCGCCGGATTCTTTTCGATCGCCTGGGCGAGGCCGCGTCCGGCTATTGGGATTTGAAGCCGCGAGTGATGGAGGCGGTATTGACCGAGCGGCCGGATTGGTGTGACGACCCGAAGCTGCCCGAGCAAAAGGGTTGCTCCGTGCGGCTCATGGAGGCGCTCGCCGCGGCACTCGCGCGGCTGCGCCAAGCCTACGGGGCCGATATGACGCAATGGCGGTGGGGCCGGGCGCATGTCGCCTTCTTCGCGAACCCGGTCTTCAGCCGCATCCCGGTATTGCGGGATTGGCTCGACGTCTCGATCCCGACCTCGGGCGCCTACGACACGCTCGATCGCGGTCCGAGCACGATCCGCGACGATGCCCGGCCCTTTGCCCAGCGCTTCGGCGCCGGGTTGCGGATCATCACCGACCTCGCGGCGCCGAACGATGCGACGATGATGATTACACCCGGCCAATCCGGCAACGCTCTCTCCGGCCATTTCGCCGATCTGCTGCGGCGCTGGCGCGATTTCGACTGGCTCGTCCCCGGCCGATCGCCTGCAGTCGCGACCCTGGTTTTGATTCCCGAACCCGCCAGTAGCGACCGGGAGCGGATCGGATGTGGCGGGACGGGGTGTGATTGACAGCACAAGGGAATACCCTAGGATCGCCGGGGTCGCTGCTGTGGCTGAGAAGGTTGCTCCTTCCGTTTCACGCTAAATAACTAGCCATGAAAATCGAAGATATAACGCGGATTCCTTCCGATCCTCCTCTCGCTGAGGAATTGTCCGGCGATGATGTAATTTTAGAGATGGCCAATCTAGACAAATCTCAGACTGGCATAGATGGTTTTGTTTGGATTTCTACTTTGATGACTGGACATGCTCCGAGAGTTAAATACTTCGTAAGACCAGGAAGGATACAGCCAAGTTTCTCTGTTATGATATCTGATCAGCCCCGCGTAGTGGCAAATAGCTTGCCGGCTCGTACGGTCAGCCAGATGGCTCCATTGGTCATCAGATGGGTATCACTGAACAAAGATGCACTATTGGATTTTTGGCATTGCGGGGATACATGGCCAGCGGCGCGGTTGATTAGCTTCCTCCAGAGCTTCCACCGAATTTAGGCCGGCACCCTGGCTGAATTCACCACTCTGCTATAAACATTTTGGATTGCGTTAATGCATGATCTGCCGGTGACGGTCGCCGCCGTCCGCGATGCCGCCGCGGCGACCGCCGGCGCGATCGCGCCTTCGCCGGTGATCGCGGCACCGGCACTCTCAGAGCTGGCCGGTGCCGAGATCCACCTGAAGATCGAGACATTGCACCGCACCGGCTCGTTCAAGGAACGCGGCGCGCTGAACAAGCTGCTGACGCTCGACGCCTCCCAGAGACGCGCCGGGGTGGTCGCGATGTCCGCCGGCAATCATGCGCAGGGGGTCGCCTATCACGCCCGTAGCCTCGGGATCCCGGCGACGATTGTGATGCCCGAGGGTACGCCGTTCATCAAGATCGACCGCACCGAAGCTTTCGGTGCCGCCGTCGTCCTCAAGGGCGACAGCCTCGGCGCCGCCCGCGAGGCGGCCGATACACTCGCCCGCGAGCGGGGCCTCGTGTCCGTCCATCCCTATGATGATCCGGCGGTGATTGCCGGTCAGGGGACGATTGCCCTCGAGCTCCTGGCCGATCGACCCGATCTCGACACGCTCGTCGTGCCGATCGGCGGCGGCGGGCTGATTTCCGGGATTGCCGTCGCCGCCAAGGCATTGAAGCCCGAGATCGAGATCGTCGGCGTGCAGTCGACCCTTTATCCCTCGATGTATCGCCTGCTGCGCGGCGAGGACCCGGGGCCGCCCGCCGCGGCGGCTACATTGGCCGAAGGAATCGCGGTCAAGGAGCCGGGCCGGCTGACGCGGCATATCGTCAAGGCGCTGGTGTCGGAGATCCGGCTCGTCGACGAGGTCATGCTCGAAGGTGCCGTCGAGATCCTGCTCGAGCGGCAAAAGCTCGTGGTCGAGGGTGCGGGGGCGGCCGGTCTCGCCGCCGTCATCGCCACCCCCGAACGGTTTCGCGGTCGGCGGGTCGGGATCGTCATCACCGGCGGCAATATCGACTCGCGTCTGCTCGCCTCGATCCTGATGCGTGGCCTGGTGCGCGAGGGCCGGCTCGTTCGCCTGCGTTGCGCGCTGCCCGATGTGGCGGGCGCGCTCTCCCGCCTCTCGGGAGTAATCGGCAAGCACGCCGGCAACATCGTCGAGGTCCACCACCAGCGTTTGTTCCACGACACCTCGGTCAAACGCGCCGAGCTCGACGTTGTGATCGAGACCCAGAACCGGCGCCATGTCGAGGTGCTGATCGCTGCACTGGTGGCGGCCGGCTTCCCGACGCAGTTATTGTTGAGCTCGGCGGACGACCAGCACGCCGCGAATAACCGCCAGTGCTCCGATACATTCAGATGATTCAGCCTCTTCCTAATCGTTCGTGCCCGGCCATGTGCCGGGCATCCACCGAAACCGGCGAGGCAGGTGCCGCGAGTGAGTCGTTTGTGGCCGGGCCAAGCCCGGCCACAAACGATAGAGTGGAATCATCTGTCTGGGTCTGAACACTAGCTCGCGCGCCTCAGGAAATCGATGAAGATCGCCGCCAGGAGGCCTTCCTTGGCGTTCCACTCCTCCAAGGCGACATCGAGGTCGGGGCGGTCCTCGGTCATCACCTCGTGGTACTCGGCATTGGGCATCAAGCGATGGGCGACCTGGCCCGGCTCGCGCGGATGTGTCCGATCATTGCCGGGAATGATGCAGGCGGGCATGGTCATTGAACGCAGCT
>WNFD01005694.1_pt1 | contig 12460 bp, 15 predicted proteins | sample 5400491 | NCBI WGS metagenome assembly WNFD01 (sample SAMN13153343, study PRJNA577476) | soil metagenome | isolation source: 120 cm saprolite under Douglas fir tree site 2 hole 2 replicate 2 | place: USA:California | collected 2015-04-18 | reverse complement strand
AGTTACGCTTGGTGCCAATAGCGGAAATGTTCGCGCCGCCCGCACCCGGTCAGTGCCGAATGCCGACGACGCTGCCGTCGTGGACAAACCCTCAGAGGCAAGACCTTTGGTTTCAATCGCGCCGCCTCAGCCTCCCTCCACGGTCCCTTGCGAAAGATCGATTGCTTCCTCCATTGGCTTAGCGACTGGGTTTCCCGCTGCGGTCGCCCGATAACCCGAGCAATGGCGAGGCTCAGCTCTGCTGATCGGAATGGCTGAGCGATGATTAGGAACTCGTTATTGGCGGGCGCTTCATATCCAATATGAGTAAAGTCAGTAAAGTTCTCTTTGGCTTCGACTAGGCTCGCGGCTGCCGAGGATACCGGTTGCTTTTCAGCGGCCGGTGAAAATGGGCGCGCGCTTTTCGACGAATGCCTTGGCCGCTTCCCGGTGATCTTGGGTGCGGCCGGTCTGCACCTGGTGGGCGGCTTCCGTGTCCAAAAGCTCGGCCAAACCGCCGGTTTCGGCACAGTTCATATTGCGCTTCATCAGGCTGAGCGCGATCGAGGGCCCATATGCCAGAGACCGCGCGAGTTCCATTGTGACCCCGGCGAGCTCTTCATCGGGGACGACGCGGTTGACGAGGCCAAGCGACAACGCCTCGTCGGTATCGACCGGGCGCCCAGTGAAATAAAGCTCGCGCGCTTTGGCGGTACCAACCAGCCTTGTCAAAAAATAACTGCCGCCGAAGTCGCCAGAAAATCCGACCTTGACAAAGGCGGTCACCAGCCGCGCCGAAGTACCGGCGATCCGCAGGTCGCAAGCCAGCGCCAGAGCGAGCCCGGCCCCGGCCGCTGGACCGTTAATCATCGCAATCGTCGGCTTTGGCAACTCGTGCAGGATGCGCGACACTTCCATTCGCGAGCGCAAATGCGTTGTCGCCTCTGCCGCGCTGCGGCGCTCGCCGCCGCCTTCGGCCATGTCCTTCACATCGCCGCCGGCGCAGAAGGCGCGGCCGGCGCCGGTCAGGATCACCACTTTGACCGCCGGGTCGCCGGCCAGTCGCGGCAGGCCGTCCAGCAGTCCCTGCATGATCGGCGTCGACAGCGCGTTCAGCCGCTCCGGCCTATTAAAGGTCAGCGTCGCTATTCCGTTCTCGATGTTCTCGATCAAGTCTGACACTATGCCTCTCCTTTCCTCTCCGCTTGGCCTATCTCACGCGGCCAGCAAGCCTTCGAGACGGCTTCTGATGATCGCCTCGGCCTCGGCCATGATCCGGTCGATCAATTCCTTACAGGTCGGAATGTCGTGGATCAGCCCGGCGACCATCCCGCAGCTCCAGGCGCCCGCATCCAGCTCGCCATCCTGCAGGACGCGCCGATTGCCCGCTCCGCCGACGAGGTGGCGAATGTCCTCGATCTTCGTATCGGCGCCCTTGTCGCGCTCGATGGCAAGGATTTGCTCGACGGCCGCATTGGTCAGCACCCGCTCGGTATTGCGCAATGGCCGCATGATCAGGCGCGTCTGCAATTCATTCGCTGTAACCAGCGCCTGCTTGACATTGTCGTGCGCCGGCGCCTCCTTCGTGGCAATGAACCGCGTGCCCATGTTGATGCCGTCGGCGCCCAGCGCGAGCGCAGCGACAAGGCTCCGCCCATCCGCCATGCCGCCCGAAGCCACGAACGGGATCTTCAGCTCCTCGGCAACCCGCGGCAGCAGGATCATGTTGGGGATGTCGTCCTCGCCCGGATGGCCGCCGCACTCGAACCCGTCGACACTGAGCGCATCGCAGCCGATGCGCTCAGCGGTCAGCGAATGACGCACCGAGGTGCATTTGTGGATGACCTTGACCCCGTGCGCCTTCAAAGCCGGGATGTATTGCGCCGGATTGCGGCCGGCGGTTTCGACAATCCGCACGCCGCCCTCGACGATCGCGTGGATGTATTCGGGGTAGGGTGGCGCCACGAATGACGGCAGAAAGGTCAGATTGACCCCGAACGGCTGGTCGGTCATATCGCAGCAGCGGTGGATCTCGCGCGCCAGATCCTCTGGTGTCGGTTGCGTCAGACCAGTGATGATCCCGAGCCCGCCGGCATTCGACACTGCGGCTGCCAGCTCGGCATAGCCGACGCGATGCATGCCGCCCTGGATGATCGGATGCTTGATTCCGAAGAGTTCGGTTATGCGGGTTCTCATAAATCCCGGTCTTTCTGTGTGAAGCCTGTCAATAGAGCCGCAGATAGCGGCCGGGATGATTGTCGGGATTCCCGAACTGCACGTTGATAACGGTCAGCCGCTTGAAATAGCGGCCGACCTGCAGCTCGTTACTCATTCCCAATGCCACTTGGCTTGCTGGCCAATGAGCTTCGCAGCAACGCGCATCTCCACCGGATAGTAGTGGCGGATAAAGGCGCGGACCTCCTGGCGAGTAGATGGACTTACGGCGCCAGCGCATCGCGCTGGTGATCCATGCTGCAGCGCAAGCTCAGCGTGCGGTGGATTATGTTCTTCGTCAGGCAGGTAGTTTACGATCATCGCGAAGCTTCTTGAGCCAGCCCGCTCTCTCTCGCTCCCCTCACTGAAAGCGAAACACTCGACGATTCACTTTCTTCATTCGTCAGAGGTTCCTTAGAGAGCGCACGAACGCTGCCAAAGCTTCACCGATCTTGTCGGGGCTATCCTCCTGAACGAAATGGATTCCCTCCACAGTCACTTCGGTCTGATTGCGCCAGGTCCGGCAAAACTCACGCTGGCGGCCAGTCAATATCGCACCCGGTTCTGCATTGATAAAAAGTTTGGGAATTCGACTCTCGGCCAGCCACCTACCACAATCAGTGGCCACTCGGGCTACTTCCGGTGGCTCGCCCTCGATGGGAATTTGGCGTGGCCACGTGAGCGTTGGGCGACGATCCTCACCTGCGTTGTCGAAGGGAGCGCGATACACTGCCATCTCCTCGTCGCTCAACTTGCGCAATATGGCTCCCGGCAAGACGCTCTCAACGAAGAGATTCTTTTCCAGCACCATCATCTCGCCGTCGTTGCTACGAAATCCCTGGAAGACGGATCGCGCATCTTCAGGAAAATCCGCCCAAGTTATGGGCTGAACGATCGCCTCCATGTAGGCGATTCCCTGTACCCGATCGGGGTGCTGGCGCGTCCAATCGAAACCTAAAAGGGAACCCCAATCGTGGAGCACCACAATCACCTTGTCTCCAAGGTTGAGCTGTTCCCACAGCGCGAACAGATAGTCCCTCTGTTCGTGGTAGCTGTAGCGTTCAGGCCCCGAGTCCGGCAGCTTGTCCGAGCGTCCCATCCCGATCAGATCACAAGCGATCAAGCGTCCGAGCCCTTCACAATGAGGCATGATGTTGCGCCAAAGGTAGGATGATGTGGGATTCCCATGCTGGAAGACGATCGTGTCACCAACTCCTTCATCGATGTAAGCCATGCGTCTTCCGTTAACCGCCGCAAACCGCGGCTCACGGTAGGGCGTCGCTGAGATAGGCATGAAGGTGTCCTCCATCTGAATAAGACGCATCGTCATGTCGTGAAAAGCTCAGGTCCCTTGTGATAAGCGGCGTCAGGCCGCGACCAACAGGTCAAGGCCGGCGAGCGGTCCGCCCGCCTGCTGAATTCGTCCGCCGGTAACGAGGCCGCCGAGGTCGATGGCCGCGAAGCCGAAGCTCTCGATCAGGTCTTTCACGACGCGCTTGGATTCTTCGTCATCACCGGAGACGAAGATCACGCGCTTGCCTTGGCCCTTGATCGGCCCCTCGTTGAAGTGGGCCATGCGAATGGAATTGAATGCCTTGACGATGCGCGCTCCTCGAGCAAAACCAGCCACAATCTCGCTAGCACCGATGCCGCCAAGGTCGGCAAGAATCAGCTTTGGGCTGGTCTCGGCGAACGGGTTGGTGGCGTCGATGAGGACACGACCGTTCCACTCGGGCAAGCCGCGCAAGGCAGCCTCGACGTTCTTCCACGGCACGGCGAGCAGCACGTAGTCCAGACTCGCCGCTTCCTGGACGGTCGCCACCGACGCGCCCCTGCCGAGTTCGCTCACCTTGTCGGCAAGCGCACCGGGACCGCTCCGACTGCTCAAGACAACCTCATGTCCTCGGGCAAGCGCCTCACGCGCAACCGCAAGCGCAACCTCACCTGCTCCGATCGTCCCGATCCTCATCGGCCGGTCCTTTCGATCTTGAGAGAAGCAGAACTCTCCGCTACTGCCTTCCTCCCTCGGAGGCGCTTGCCACAGTTAGTTTTGAAATCATACCTGTCAAGATCATTTCGCTCGGCGCACGCGCTGCGTCGGCGGCGGCATTTAGGCGATGTGCGGCGGAATGTCACGAGGAATGCGCTGCGATGGGCATCGCGGCAGAACGTCTAAAAGTAATGGTAGCTCACCGATTGACAGTTTTAAAATCACACCTATTATCGTTGCCATCGTTTGCGCGACTAAGGGCAACGGGGCGAGCATGGACGGGACGGCGGCGCGACACGAAGCGGACGAGATCCTGGCCGAGCTGCCGGATCGGATCAGCGACGTCGTCAAGCCGTTCGCGCGCCACAGTCCAGACCACCCCGCCCTGGTGCAGGGCGATGTCACGTGGACTTACGCCGCATTGGCAGCCGTCGTCGCTGACACGGCGGTTATCCTCAAGCTCTATGATATCCGGCCCGGCGACCGGGTCATGATCGTCAGCGAGAACAGCCTTGCGCTCGTCGCGCTGATCCTCGCCAACTCGGAGATCGATGCCTGGTCGGTGGTAGCGAATCCGAGGCTGTCCGCTCGCGAGATCGATCTCATCCGTGAGCACAGCGGTGCCCGCCGGGTCTTTTATACGATCGAGGTGTCCGACGCTGCGCGCCAGCACGCGGATCGTCACGATGCCGACATTGCCGTGCTCCGTGGGTTAGGAAGACTCGGTGTCGGATCGCTGAATCGGGGGGCGGTGCCAGAGCCGGTCGAGCTGGATCGGTCACGCCAGGTCGCGGCACTCGTCTATACCTCCGGCACGACCGGCAACCCCAAAGGAGTAATGCTCACCCACCGCAACCTACTGTTCAGCGCGCGGGCGGCGGGCGCGCAGCGCGAGCCGACCGACAAGGTTTACTGCGTTTTGCCGATATCGCATATCGTCGGTTTGTCGGCCATCCTGATCGCCTCGCTGATGGCCGGCGCTACCGTGCAGCTGGTGCCGCGCTTCGATCCCGCCGCGCTGGTTGCCGCGATCGCCAATAATGGCATCACGCTGTTGTTCGGCGTGCCGGCCACCTTTCAGCGGCTGTTGGAGTACAAGGTGGTCGCCGGAATCGACAGGCTGCCCCGCGGCAAGCTCCGCCGGCTGGCCGTCGCCGGCGCGCCACTCGACGTGACGCTAAAGTCCAGGATAGAGGCGGAATTCGGTCTGCCACTGCGCAATGGCTACGGCATTACCGAATGCGCGCCCGCAATCGCCGGCGTCCGGGCGGAGACGCCGAGAGATGACGATGCCGTCGGGTCGCTGATCACCGGGATCGAGGCGCGTCTGGTCGGCCCGGACGGTCGCGCCGTCGCGCCGGGCGAGGTCGGCGAGCTGCACGTCCGCGGTCCCAATGTCATGCGCGGCTATTACCGGGCCCCCGAAAGAACTGCGGCTGTGATCGACTCTGAGGGCTGGTTCAACACTGGCGATCTCGCGCGCCTCGACGACGACATTCTTTACATCGTCGGCCGCAACAAGGAGCTGATCATCCGCTCCGGCTTCAACGTCTATCCGGCCGAGGTCGAAGCGGTGTTGAACGAGCATCCGGCGGTGGTCCAATCGGCCGTCATCGGGCGCTCTGTCCCGGGCAACGAGGAGGTCGTCGCGTATGTCGAGCTGTTGCCCGGATCGGCCACGACGCCGGCCGATCTTATGGCGCATGCAACGCGGCTACTGGCGCCCTACAAGCGCCCATCCGAGATCATCGTACTGGATGGATTGCCGGCGGCTTCGACCGGCAAAATCCTCAAGCACCTATTGGCCGACACGGCTCGCAGTCGGGACATCGCACGGGTATAGGAGGCTAACGTGGAAAATAGAAATGCGACGGTAGCCGTGATCGGCGCCGGCGATTTCATCGGCGCCGCGATTGCTAGGAAATTTGCGTTCGAGGGGTTCACGGTTTTTGCCGGGCGCCGGAAGGGCGAGAAACTGGGGCCGCTGGTCGCCGAGATCGAGGCAGCAGGCGGACGGGTAGTCGGGCGCTCGCTGGATGCGCGCAAGGAAGAGGAGATCACGGCATTCCTGCAGGACGCGGATGCGGCCGCACCGCTCGAAGTCTGCGTCTTCAACATCGGCGCCAATGTCAATTTCCCACTGCTCGAGACCACCGAGCGGGTGTTCCGTAAGGTCTGGGAGATGGCCTGCTATGCCGGCTTCCTGGCCGGGCGTGAGGCGGCGCGCCTGATGCTGCCGCGCAACCGCGGCAATATCTTCTTTACTGGCGCCACCGCCGGAATGCGCGGCGGGATCGGCTATGCCGCCTTTGCCAGCGCCAAATTCGGCCTGCGCGCGGTGGCGCAGAGCGCGGCGCGCGAGCTCGGCCCAAAGGGCATTCATGTCGCGCATCTGGTCATCGACGCCGGCGTGGACACCGCCTGGGTGCGCGAACGAATCAAGGAGCGAGAGGGGGATGCGGCCCTCGCCAATCTCGATCCAGGGAGGCTGATGCGGCCGGGCTCGGTCGCCGAGGCCTATTGGCAGATCTATCAGGAGCCGCGCGATGCGTGGTCGTTCGAGCGCGAGATCCGGCCCTTTGCAGAAAAGTGGTGAAGCGATGCCCAACGTCGAGTTCCACTTCGATTTCGGCAGTCCCAACGCCTATCTGGCGCATCTGGTGATCCCGGAAATCGAGCAGCGGACCGGTGCGAAATTCGAGTATTTGCCGGTGTTATTGGGCGGCGTCTACAAACTGACCGGCAACCGGTCCCCCGCCGAGAGCCTTGCCGGCGTCAAGAACAAGCCCGACTACGAGCGCCTCGAGACCGCGCGCTTTATCAAACGCCACGGGATCACTGGCTTCCGGCAGAACCCGTTCTTCCCGGTCAACACGTTGACGATCATGCGCGGCGCCATTGTAGCGCAGAGGCTGGGCGTGTTCGAGCGCTATGTTGACGAGATTTATCGGCACATGTGGTCGGAACCGAAAAAGCTCGATGATCCGTCGGTATTGCGGGACGCCTTGCTCGAATCTGGTTTCGATGCCGAGCACTTCGCGGAGCTGGTCCAGGACGCCGGCGTCAAGGCGCAGCTGCTCGACAATACCGAGCGCTCGGTCGCGCGCGGCACCTTTGGTTCGCCCACCTTCTTTGTCGGCGACGAGATCTTTTTCGGCAAGGACCGGCTGCGCGACGTCGAGGAAATGATCCTGGAGACGCGTAGCCGCAGACCCGCAAACCTGGATGTAGTGCTGAAGCGGTTCGAGCAGCCGGACGAGGTTCGGCGGTTCGAAAAAGGCAAATTCGAGATTGTCCGGATCAGCGGCATGACGATTGGCCGCGCGACCTATGAACCCGGCTGGAGATGGTCGCTGCATGTCGGCCCGGCTACCGGCGCGTCGAGCTGCTCGGTTGAGCATGTCGGGATCGTCATCTCCGGCCGGGCGACCGCTGCGATGGACGACGGCAACATCACTGAGATGTGCCCGGGAGACGTCTTCCACATCGCGCCGGGACACGACAGTTGGGTGGTCGGGGATGAGCCCTACATCTCGCTGCATTTTCTCGGTGCGGACCACTACGCCGACCATTCCTAAAAGGAGATCGAAGCAATGAAGGATCCAATACACGAGCGCATCGAGCGCGGGATCAGCGAGCATGATGTCGTATTGTTCATGAAGGGCACCCCGGTCTTCCCGCAATGCGGCTTTTCCAGCATGGTAGTGCAAATGCTGAGCCATCTAGGCGTCAAGTTCAAAGGTATCGACGTGCTCAGCGATCCGGCGCTTCGCCAGGGGATCAAAGCGTTCTCGGACTGGCCAACGATTCCGCAGCTGTATGTCAAAGGCGAGTTCGTCGGCGGCTGCGATATCGTCCGCGAGATGTTCGAAACCGGAGAACTCGCCCAGTTGCTGGCCGCCCGAGACGTGAAGACGGCCGCCGCTCCGACCTGATCATCCGTGAGGCGCCAGGCTAGGACGAGCCGGGCGCCGCGATACCCTCATTGGTTTGAATATTGAACCCGCTGCGCTATATATCGTTATAGGAGGGACGCAACAGGGATCGCTGGAACAGTACATGCGTTGGAACGAGCTTAGCGAAGAAAATTGCTCGATGGCGCGAACGGTCTCAGTCATCGGCGACCGATGGATGCTATTGATTCTACGGGATTGCTTTCTGCGCGTGCGGCGGTTTGAGGATTTCCAGGAGCGCCTCGGCATCACCCGCCCGATCCTCGCCAACCGGCTCAAGAAGCTGGTCGACGAGTTTGTGCTCGTCAAAGTGCCCTACCAGCAGCGGCCGCTGCGTTATGAGTACCGCCTGACGCAGAAAGGGCTCGACCTCTACCCGATCGTCATGGCGATTGTCCACTGGGGCGATGTCTACATGGCCGGCAAGAAAGGCCGCCCGCTGCTGCACACCCACGATCTGTGCGGCAAGGATTTCGATCCGGTCATGGTGTGCTCCGAATGCGGCGAGCCGCTCAATCCGAAGCAGGTCCGCGTGCGTCCCGGCCCCGGTCCCAAAAGCCAGCGACATCTGCCGCTGGAGACTGATCACCCGACCACCCGCCGTATCGCAAAAGAAAAGGCGGCAGGCTGAGGAGGCTACGCTGTGCTCGGGGTATTGGCCGCCAAGCCGGCGCGGTAGGCTGGGCGAGACGTGATCCTCTCCAAATAGGCGTGGCACGCTGCGGTGACCGGTACCTGGTAGCTTACCGCCCAGGCTAGACAGGTCGTGAGCAGGATGTCGGCGGTGGTAAACCGGCCACCGACCAGGAAAGGCCGTCCATCCCGTAGCGCTTGCTCCGCATGGCGCAGCTGCGTCGCGAAATAAGCGGCGGCGCTTTCCAGCGCCACCTGCGACTCGCCGTAAATGTGCTTCAGAGCGCCGTGGCGGCGCATGACGTAAAGGCTCGTCGCGTCGAGCTCGGTCGCGCCGTAGAAGCACCACTCGAGCCAGGTCGCATATTCGCGCGGCTTAGCCGGGATCAGTGCGTTTTCGCGGGTGCCGTAGGTGTTCGATAGATAGGCCGCAATCGCCGGGCTCTCGGCGATCTTGAAATCGCCGTCCTGCAGCAGCGGGATCTTCTGCCGTGGGTTGAGCTCGGTGTACTCTTGTGTCTGGGTCTCGCCGGTGCGCGGCAGGATCGGGCGGCACTCGTAGTCGAGCCCGAGTTCATGCAATGCCCAATGCGCGCGCAAAGTCCGGCTGGTCCCGACACCCCACAGCACCAGTCGACGCGGCGGTGTGTCGGTCATGCTACCACCGCTCGCTGTAGGGCCGGATATCGAGCTCGTGCGTCCAGCCGTCGCGCGCCTGGTTGTGCAATGCCCAGTAGGCCTCGGCAACGGAGCTGGTCTGGGTCAGGCTGTCCGGCGCAAGATCGGGCATGGTTCCGGTGGCGGCGCTGAGCCGTCTGTGGATCGTCTCGCTGTCGATCGCGCCGTCGATGACCAGATGGGCAACATGAATATTCTTCGGCGCGAGCTCGCGCGCCATTGACTGGGCCACCGCGCGCAGGCCGAACTTCGCCGCCGCAAACGCGGCGAACCCGGAGCCGCCGCGAACGCTGGCGGTGGCGCCAGTAAACAGGATCGTGCCGCGACCGCGCGGCACCATGTAGCGTGCCGCCTCGCGACCAGTCAGAAAGCCACCATAACAGGCGAGTTCCCACACCCTAGAGAACAGCTTGGCGCTGGTCTCGATCAGCGGAGACTTGACGTTGGCACCGGCATTGAAGAGGCAAACTTCAACGGGTCCCAGCTCCGCCTCCACCTGCGCGAAGAGCGCCTGAACTGCCTCTTCACTGCGCACATCCGCACCGACGGCGCGCGCGATGCCGCCGGATGCGATGATCTCCTGAACGAGGCTCCGAGACTTCTCGGCGTCGCGCCGCGCCACGCAGATAGAATAGCCCCCAACGGCGAATCGCCGCGCCACTGCGGCGCCAATCGCGTCTCCGGCGCCGACCAGCAGGGCTACTCCGCCATTCCCGCTTTCGACCATCGTCCCGTTCCTTTATACGTTTTTAAATGACACTTACTATATCGTAGCTTCGATCGGAAGGAAAAGATCCTTGTGAGCCTGAAGATCGCGATCTACTCCTCGGAGGGCGATCTTGTCGCTGCGCTCACAGCGCCAATATAGGTGCTGGAAACAAACCCAGAGGTCGCAGACATGCCGGGTCCATTGGCGGGAATCAGGGTGCTCGATCTGACCAGTGTGGTCTCGGGGCCGTTAGCGACGATGTTTCTCGCCGATCAAGGCGCTGAGGTCATCAAGATCGAGCCGCTCGGCGGTGACATCACCCGGCGCAGCCGGCAATCGATCAGCGCCTCGGGAGAATTCTCGGCGCTGTTCATCTCCTCGAACCGCGGCAAACGCTCGCTGGCGCTCGACCTGAAGCGACCGGAGGCGGCAAAGATCATGCGCAAGCTGATCACAACTTCCGACGTGCTGGTGCAGAACTTTCGGCCTGGGAGAATGGAAAGGCTCGGGCTCGGCGAGCCCTCGTTCGTTCCGTAGGGACGACGCACGGCAGCTTCGTCATGTCCAACAGCGATTCCTCGCCAAGTTCCGACCCGAGCCGATTCGCGAGTCCCGCCTCTGCCGAAGCATTACGCTACGGCGCGACCTACCGCCGCCAGAAGGCGACAAATATATTAGGCTTTGAAAATTGTAAACGAGCCGCTCTCGACTATATAGACCTAATCAAAAGGCGTTGAGGTAGAAGATATGGCCGATGAACGCACCGCGCAAATGGTTGATCTCAGCCTGGTCGCGGAGATCGTCCGGAGTTATGTCGCGCAAAATAGTGTCGGCGTTGATCAGGTTGCGGGACTGATAGCGACGGTGCATCGCTCGCTCAGTGGCCTCGGCCAGAGCGCGTCTGCGTCTGCGCCGGCCCTGCTGGTGCCGGCTGTCCCGATCAGGCGATCGGTACAGCACGACCATGTCGTCTGCCTCGACTGCGGGTTTCTCAGTCAGATGCTCCGCCGGCATATCCGCGTCGCTCATGGGCTCGAACCCGCTGAGTATCGCGTCCGCTGGAAGCTGCCGTCTGATCACCCGATCACCGCGCCGGGCTATTCGGAGCGGCGTTCGACGATGGCAAAGCGGATCGGTCTTGGTCGTAAGCCGCAGGAAGCCGTTGCGTCGACTCCCGAAGTGATAGCAGCGTCCCCGAAGCGGCGTGGCCGCAAACCGCGATCGGCAGCTGCGGAGTAGCTCGCACGCCGCTGCTCGAAGAGACCGCCGGAAAGCCCCCCGGGCTCCGACCTCTACCTTAAGATGCCCCAGGAAGGCGCCCTCTAGAAATGCTCACTCCCGTACAACAGCACTCCCTCGACCGCTTCGCCAAAAGTCTGCTGACGCTCGCCGACGATTCCTTGATCGATGCCTATCATCAGGCTTGGGAAGATCACCGAGACGCCCGGGCCGAGGGCAGCGACAACCTCGACAAAGCTTGCGCCGAGAGTCTCGCGACCAAGAGGGCGATGCGGGATCGCTTTCCGGATTATCTGAGCCGCCACAAGGCACGGTACCCTTGAACTAGTGGTCTTACGCAATCATAAGATTCCTTTAGGCCGTCGTGTGGCCTCGCCAGAAACCCGACCGAGCAGCAGTGTCGCCGGGGTTGGCGGACGGTTCGAGGCGCGTCATTTTTGCGATTCCGCATAGCGGCGTCGACGGCTTGCGGCAAGATTTGAGAGGAGCCGCCGCTTTTAGATTCCATGGTAAGCTTGCCGACTATTCGCCAGCTCTATCTTGTCCTACTCGTCACTTTGGCCGCGCGGCAACGGCGTGCCATGTCACGCAGTCGACCTTGAGCGCCAGTATAAAGGAGCTCGAAAATATCCTTCAGGCCTCCCTGGCGACCGCACCAAGCGCCGTGTCGTATTGACCCCGCTGGGGCACGAAATTGTCGAGCGGGCACGACGAATACTTCGCGAAGGCGAAGACCTCGTGGAAACCGCGCGGTCGCTGAGCGAGCCTCTCAGCGGAACTCTGCGCATGGGTGTGGTTCCGACCGTCGGCCCATTTTTGTTGCCGAATATTTTGCCCCGGGTGCGCCGCGCATATCCCGCTCTCAGGCTTTATCAGCCGCAATTCGCTATGGCGCCGCAGCCTTGACCGGCGCGCGTCGGACGAGCGCCGCATCGAGCTCTTCGATCGTGCGGCCGCGGGTTTCGATGCCGACGAACAGGAAGGCAAGAATGGCGAGGACAAACCAAGCCGCGAAGTAATTGAAGGCCGGAACGATCGCAGCGGCCGTTGCCTGTGGGCAGACAT